>Ga0316217_10000225_pt1 | contig 84416 bp, 68 predicted proteins | sample 1anoAmetaG_FD_203633 | JGI IMG/M metagenome (GOLD analysis project Ga0316217, IMG submission 203633) | Freshwater microbial communities from Trout Bog Lake, Wisconsin, USA - 1anoA | ecosystem: Environmental > Aquatic > Freshwater > Lake > Hypolimnion/Profundal zone | place: USA: Wisconsin...
AAAAAACACAATAGATTAAACCCGAGACAGCCATTGTCTCACAAGCCAATTGTTGCATCACAAGCTAATGACCTTGCGCGAACTGCGTTGGCAACCGGTGACGAATTCGTGTCATTCGTGGACAAAGGACTTTAAAAAGGAAACAGCATGAGTAAAACTACCCATTTCGGTTTCGAAACCGTAGACGAAAAAGACAAGGCGAAACGCGTCGCAGGCGTATTCACTTCGGTCGCCAGCAAATATGACATCATGAACGATCTGATGTCAGTCGGTCTGCACCGTATCTGGAAGCGCTTCGCGGTTGGGGTCAGCGGGGTACGCACAGGGCAGCGTGTACTGGATGTGGCAGGCGGTTCGGCGGATCTGTCACGACTGTTTTTAAAAGCGGTCGGCAGCAGCGGGCAAGTCGTGCTGACCGACATCAACAATGCCATGCTGCGTGTCGGGCGTGACCGGCTGCTGGACGAAGGGATAGCGACACCGGTTGCGCAATGTGATGCCGAGTTTTTGCCCTTTCCTGACAATTATTTTGATTGTGTCAGCATCGCCTTCGGTCTGCGCAATGTCACGCACAAGGATGCGGCTTTGCGTGAAATGAAACGCGTGTTAAAACCCGGCGGTCGGGTGATCGTGCTGGAATTTTCCAAAGTCGTCAAACCGCTGGAAAAAGTCTATGACCTTTATTCCTTTAAGCTGCTGCCGAAGATGGGGCAGTTGATTGCCGGGGATGCTGAAAGCTATCAATATCTGGCCGAATCCATCCGCATGCATCCGGGGCAGGAAGAATTAAAACAGATGATGATAGAGGCGGGTTTAGAGCGCGTTGAATACTTCAACCTGACCGGCGGCGTGGTCGCAGTGCATAAAGGCTACAAACTCTGAGAATCGAGGATTCAGCAAGTGTAGCCCGGATGCAATGAAATTGAACCCGGAATTTTTCGGATTGCACGTCATCCAGGCTAAATTGCTTTTTAAAACCAAAAATTGCAGCTAAAACAATCGACATCGACTATTTATAACCCGGCACCACAAACAAGCCCGGAGTAATTATGCTTTCTATTCAAGAAATTGAGAAAGCTGTTCAGCAGTTACCCGCGCAAGAATTAGTCAAATTTCGTCTATAGTTTGCACAATTTAATGAAACCACCCGGGATGTAACAATACTTGCGGTGCGTCATCAACGGGAAGATGACGTCCATTAGCAATCCCTTTTTACTTTCAATAACAGGAAATACCATGAGCACTTTACCAAAATGTCCACAATGCAGTTCAGAATTCACCTACGAAGATGGCGACAATTACATCTGCCCCGAGTGTGCGCATGAATGGGCTAAAAATGCAGCAGAGGCCAGTGCCGAACAGGCTAAAGTATTCAAAGATGCCTTCGGCAACGTGCTGGTGGATGGCGATACAATCACGGTCATCAAGGACTTGAAAGTGAAGGGCTCGTCACTGGTGGTCAAGGTCGGAACGAAAGTAAAGAACATCCGTTTGACTGATGGCGATCACGACATCGACTGCAAAATCGACGGAATCGGCGCGATGCAATTGAAAACTGAATTCGTGAAGAAAGCCTGACCGCGGATTGTCAGCACAGCATGCCTGACTATTCCCCGCCGGCTGACGAGGGCCTGAAACTGATCTGCTGCGACGCGTCGCTGCTGGTTGTCAATAAGCCCGCGGGACTGTTATCTGTTCCGGGGCGAGGGGCCAACAAGCAGGATTGCCTGTCAGCCCGCGTCATCAGGGATTTCCCGGATGCGCTGACCGTGCACAGGCTGGACATGGCAACCTCGGGGTTAATCGTATTTGCGCGCGGGATAGATATGCAGCGCCGGCTGTCGGAGATGTTCCGTGAGCGACAGGTGCAAAAAAGCTATGTGGCGATAGTCGAGGGCGTGCTGGAAAAACAAAACGGTGAAATCGCTTTGCCGATCGGCGCTGACTGGATTAACCGGCCACGGCAAAAGGTAGATATAGCTCAGGGCAAAGCGGCACTGACCCGCTATCGCCTGCTTGCCTGTTCAGAAAATTCGAGTCGCGTGGCATTGGAGCCGGTTACCGGTCGCACCCACCAGTTGCGCGTACACATGGCGGCAATCGGACATCCGATTCTGGGTGATGCATTGTATGGTGATGCACTGGGGGCACCTGGCCTGATGCTGCATGCGCAATCATTGAGTTTCCTGCATCCCGTGAGCCGGATGCCGCTTAATTTGCAATGTAGTGCCGCCTTTTGATGTCCGTTCGATATAATGAAGCATGACCAATCTTAAAATCAGGAGTTACCGATGGCTACAGGTAGACGTATCGTACTAATTGGCTTTGCATTTATCCTTTTGGTTATCGCCATTTTCGCAGCTTACAGCTGGGCTGCACTGCACTGGAACTATTCGGAAGGTGAACGCGCAGGCTTTATGCAAAAACTCTCTCATAAGGGATGGCTGTGTAAAACATGGGAGGGAGAATTGACGCTGGTCGCGCTCCCGGGCGCAGCACCGGAGAAATTCAACTTCACGGTGCGCGATGAGACGGTTGCACAGCAAGTCAATGCCCTGGCAGGGCAACGCATCGCACTGACTTATGAACAACACAAGGGCTTGCCGACTTCCTGTTTCGGTGAAACCGAATATTTCGTCACAGCAGCCAGGCTGATCAACTAAGGCATCATCTTTTACTGAATGAAACTTACCATGTGCGCGGCAGCCTGACATCAGGTGAAAATAGTGTGCAGTGTTATACTTCAGCCAATTGAGCATTCTTCTGATAGAAACCCATGAAAAAATTTATAATTCTGCTGACGATAATTTTAACTTGCCTGAGTTTATTTGCCGCAACAGCTGAAGCCAGGCGATTTGGCGGCGGCGGCAGTTTCGGCAAACAACGCAGCATGGCACCACAGCAGGCACCGAGAGCGCCGGCTGCGGCACAAGGTTCAGCTCCGGCAAGACCCGGCAACAGATGGCTGGGGCCATTAGCAGGATTGGCGATAGGTGCAGGACTCGGTGCGATGTTCGCGGGTGGCGGCGGAATGCATGGCCTGCTGACGACTTTGCTGGCTGCCGCTGCGGTGATGCTGGTGATTTCCCTGTTTCGCAAGAAACGCCCTGCGATGCAATCCATGCAATATGCGGGTCAGCCTGCCGGACAGACAGGTGCGCCTTATCAACAAACGGCGGCCTCTGCGGAAGGCCGTAGCGGCACAAGCAAAAATATACCTGCGGATTTTCCGGTGGAAAGTTTCCTGCGCAGCGCAAAAAGCTCTTTTATCCGTTTGCAGGCGGCGAATGACCGTAAAGATTTGAACGACATTCGTGAATATACCACCCCTGAAATGTTTGCAGAAATCTCCATGCAAATGCAGGAACGCGATAATACGCCGCAAACGACCAACGTCATCGCCATCAATGGCGAACTGATGGAAGTAGTCCATGAAGGCGACTGGGCGATTGCCAGCGTGCGCTTCACCGGCCAGCTGAGTGAAAACAACGGCATACCGGAAAGCGTCGATGAAATCTGGCATGTGCAGAAGAACCTGAAAGATGCAAATTCGGTTTGGATGCTTTCAGGCATTCAGCAAACCGTATTGCACTAACGGGTATAAAACGATGAGATTCATGATGAAATTGCCTCTGCCCGTTTCCTTCTTGTCTAACTTTCTCCCGCAAGCTGGCGAGAGGGGTAGTGTACCGCTGTGCGAATATCAGATTCAAACACCATGATCACCCGACTGTCCGCCTCGGCGCTGAACCATCTGCTGGCGCAAAACAATTGGGCTTTTGAGCGGCTGGCGCGTTTTTCCGGCAAAACGGTGCGCTTTGATGTTGCGCCATTTTCGCTTGCCTATACTGTTTTGCCTGACGGCTCGGTTTGTCACGCAGAAGAGACGGCAATCGCCGATGCCATCAGCGTAATCGCACCGTCGCTGCTGCCGCGTCTGGCACTGCACGATGAACTGGCGCACGCAGACATTCAAAGCACGGGCGATGCAGCGCTGCTGACAGAAGTCTTCTATCTGTGGCGTAATCTGCGCTGGGACGCGGCTGAAGACCTGAGCGCTGTGACGGGCGATATCGCGGCCGAGCGCATCGTACAGGCGGTGAGTTCAAAACAGCTGTTTTCATCCGCGCTGAATCTCGCGCACGCTACCGCAGAATATTTCACAGAAGAACGACCACTCATCGCAAAACCACGGCACATTAATGCCTTTATCGCACAAGTGGATGGTTTGCGTGATGATATGGCAAGACTGGAACAGCGCATCGTGCGCCTGTCGAACGATCATGGCAAAAAAGACACCGCTGAAGTTAAAACTCACCATGATCATCCCCTCTCCCCCGTACCCCCTCTGATGGAACAACTAGCCAATCGACTAAGCCCGCAAGCGGGCAAGTCGCTGGTTATCCCAAAGGACGAGGAGTACCGTTCGTCGCTACGCGAGTTTCATGATAAGGAATCGTTGTAATCATGCGTTTTATTCGTCTTTTCAAAATCATCTTTGTCATACTGAGTTTCGGGCTGGACGAATTCCTGCTGTCACATCAGCGTGTACGCTGGCTGCGCACGCCACTGAATAACCTGCTGTTCATGCGCGACATTTCCGAACCCCGTGCGGTGCGCTTGCGCCTTGCTCTGGAGAGTCTGGGACCGATTTTCGTCAAGTTCGGGCAAATGCTCTCGACGCGACGCGATCTGATGCCGACTGATCTGGCCGATGAACTGGCCAAGTTACAGGATCAGGTGCCGCCGTTCCCCTCAGCACAGGCGATAGCTTTGCTGCAAGCCAGCTACAAAAAACCTTTGCTTGAAGTATTCAAGCGCTTCGATGAAACGCCGATTGCCAGCGCATCGGTAGCTCAGGTGCATTTTGCCGTGCTGCACGACGGGCGCGAAGTGGCTGTCAAAATATTGCGTCCCGGCATTACCCTGACCATTGCACACGACATAGCCCTGATCAAAGTGGTCGCGGGTCTGATGGAACGGCTGTGGACAGATGGCCGCCGCCTGAAACCCCTCAAGGTGATCGAAGAATTTGAAAAGCATTTGTCCGATGAACTGGATCTGACCCGTGAAGCCGCCAACGGTAGCCTGCTGAGGCGCAACTTTGCCGAATCCCGCTTACTGCTGATACCTGAAATGTACTGGGATTACTGCACGGCGGACGTGATGGTGATGGAGCGCATGTACGGCATGCCAGTCAGCCAGGTTGGCGCGCTGCGCGATGCAGGCGTCGATATTCCGAAGCTGGCCGCAAACGGCGTGGAGATTTTCTATACTCAGGTATTTCGCGACGGTTTTTTTCATGCCGACATGCATCCGGGCAATGTGCAGGTGGCGAGCGACGGTCGCTACATCGCACTGGATTTCGGCATCATGGGCACGTTAACCGACATCGACAAAAACTATCTTGCGCAGAACTTCATCGCCTTCTTTCAGCGCGATTACAAACGCGTCGCCGAAGTGCATATCGAATCCGGCTGGGCACCTGCTGCTACCCGGGTTGACGAACTGGAATCCGCGATACGCGCCGTGTGCGAGCCGATTTTCGATCGCCCCTTGCGCGAAGTTTCATTTGGTCGCGTGCTGCTGCGTCTGTTCCAGACCTCACGCCGTTTCGGCATTGAAATTCAGCCGCAACTGGTATTGCTGCAAAAAACCTTGCTCAACATCGAAGGACTGGGCTTGCAGCTTGATCCTGAGCTGGATTTGTGGAAAACGGCAAAGCCCTGGCTGGAACGCTGGATGAGCGAGCAGGTCGGCTGGCGCGGTTTTCTAAAATCGCTCAAAGCCGAAGCACCGCGCTACGCGACCTTACTTCCTCATCTGCCGCGCTTGCTGCATCAGCGTTTGCTGGAAAATCCCGCAGCAGGCGTCGAGCTTGCCATGCAGCAACTGCTGATTCAGCAACGCCGCCGCAATACTCTGCTGAGCGTAATTGTCGTGATTTTGCTACTGCAAACTTTACAGTTTTTACTGAGTTAAGGCATTCACCTCATACCTTAGGAGTGCACCATAATGAATTTTATAAGTAAACAACGCGCGCGCGGCTTTACCCTGATCGAAATCATGGTGGTCATCGTTATCATCGCCGTGCTGGCAGCGCTGATCGTACCAAAAGTAATGAGCCGTCCTGATGAGGCGCGCGTCACGGCAGCCAGACAAGACATAGGCTCCATAGTACAGGCGCTGAAACTCTACAAACTTGACAATATGCGCTACCCGACCACCGAGCAAGGCTTGCAGGCACTGGTCACAAAGCCTGCCACAGCGCCGATACCGGAAAACTGGAAAGGCAACGGTTATCTGGAAAAATTGCCTAAAGATCCCTGGGGCGAGCCTTATAAATATCTGCAACCCGGCTTGCACGGCGATGTCGATGTGATGAGCTATGGTGCAAACCGTGAACCGGGCGGTGAAGGCAATGATGCGGACATCGGTTCGTGGGATTTGTAAGTTTTCGGAATATTAAACGTGTCGGGACTAAGCCCGACCTGCCACCTCATCTTGCATCTTGTCCCTTGCGGCCTGAATCTGGTTTTACCCTGATTGAACTCATGGTCGTGCTGGTGATCATCGGCATCGCGCTTGCGATGGTCACGCTGCAACTCATGCCGGATAATCGCGCGGCACTGCGTCAGGAATCGGACAAGCTGGCGCTGTTGCTGGAAAATGCCCAGTTGCAGGCTCAGGCCAGTGGTCGTCCGCTTGCCTGGTCCGGAGCGGCCTCGCATTACTATTTCTGGAAAAAGGATGACTACAATGACTGGATGCGCATCGAAGACGACCCGCTGTTTCGTCCGCGCGATCTGCCGGATGGCATTCAAATCGGCCAGCTCAGAGTTGAAGAAATCCTCTTGAAGCCCGGCGATAAATTATTGCTCAACGCAAACAGCATTCCCCTGCCCTATACCATCGGTATTGGAAATCAATATGGCAACATGCGCATCGTCGGAAAAAGCACAGGCGAAGTAGCAACAGAATCCGGGGAGGCGCATGTTCAGCCCTAGCCCCCTCGCTCCTCGACCCTCGACCCTCGATCCTTCACGCAATAACTTGGGGCTATGCCCTTTAGTTGTGCGGGGAAGACCCTTGCGGTCTCGTTCTTTACAGAAGGGTTTTACCCTGCTCGAATCATTGGTTGCGCTGGCGATACTGGCCATTGCCCTGTCAGCCGTAGTGCGTGCAACGGGTGCTGCCACCAATCATGTCGATGCCATGCGCCAGCGTGTACTGGCCGACTGGGTCGCACAAAACCGGCTTGCATTGCACTCGGGGCTGGGCGACTGGCTGCCACCCGGTTCACAACAAGGTATCGCAGTCCAGGCAGGACTCAAGTTCATCTGGCAGGAAAAAATCAGCGCCACACCCAATCCCGCCTTTCGCCACATTGAAGTGAGTGTTGCCTCCGTAGAGGCCCCTGAACATGCGCTGCGCCATCTGAACGGCTATCTGGTCGAGTATCCGCGCCGATGAAAACCATGCCGTCCTTGCTTACGCCTTCCCGTTCCTCACTCCTCGCTCCCCGATGCGGCCAAAAAGGTTTTACCCTGATCGAACTGATGGTCTCGCTGGTGATACTGGCGCTGTTGTCGGTGGCAGGATATCGCGGCCTGGAAGCTGTCATTCAAACCCGTGAACGGGTTGCCGCTGAAACGCGCAAATGGCAGCATTTGTCGTTGTTTTTTTCGCGTCTGGATCAGGATATTGCGCAGGCCACGCATCGCAGCATCCGCGACCAGACAGGTATCGTGCGTCCGGAATGGGCAGGTCATGCCATCGTCGTGGGCGATGACGATGCCCAACTGATTTTCAGCCGAGCAGGGACAATGACCCCGCCGCAACGTATCGGCTATCGTCTGGAACAGGACCGCATTGTGTTGCTGCGCTGGCCGGCACTGGATCAGGCCGTGCAGGCAAAACCGGTACGCTACACGATACTGGAAGGCGTACGCGAATTTAAATGGCGTTATATGGATGCGACCGGTATCTGGCAGACACAATGGCCGGTCACACCGGGCACCTTGCCTGAAGCCGCTGAACTTTCGCTCACGCTCAGCAATGGCGAACAACTCACGCGTATTTTCGCACTGCAATGAAGTCCATTCATTCACAGCGCGGTGTTGCCATCATTCTGGTGCTGCTGATCGTAGCCCTTGCCACGGTACTGGCCACTTATCTTGCAAAACAGCAGGAGCTCTGGCAACGCCAGACGGAGAGTCAGTTTGACCACGCCCAGGCCAGACGTTTGAGCATAGCCGGAATCGACTGGGCGCGTGCCGTACTGGCTGATGATGCCCGCGCCAACAACACGGATAACGCGGGTGAAATGTGGGCGCTGCGCCTGCCGTCCATGCCGGTGGATAATGGCGAAGTGCTGGGCGTCATCGAGGACAGGCAGGGCTTGTATAATCTCAACAATCTGGTGCGCAACGGTGTTAGCAGCGCGCCCGACATTGCACAATGCCAGCGTTTGTTAAGCTTGCTCGGACTGTCCGGTGAACTGGCACTCTCCCTGGCTGACTGGATGGATAGCGACAGCATTACACAGCCTGGAGGCGGCGCAGAGGATAGCTACTATCTGTCGCTGCCGGAACCTTACCGGACAGCCAACCGGCCTTTGTTGGAACTTGCTGAATTGTCGCAAGTAAAAGGCTTTGATGAACGAAGTGTGGAACTGCTACGCCCCTTTGTCAGCGTACTGCCGCTCAGCTTACCGGTCAATGCCAATTTTGTGCCTGCCGAAGTGCTCGTTGCGATGATTCCGGACTTGAATCTGTCGGATGCCCGCATCATGGTGCAACAGCGGCGTGGCAATCCATATAAGGATGTGCCGGATTTTATCGCTCACCTGCCCAGACCCGGCATGCAGGTTAACAGTCAGGATTTTTCTGTCAGCAGTCAGTTTTTCTGGGTCACCGGCCGCGCAAGGGTCACCAATTCACAAGTGACTACCGAAGCGCTGTTACAGCGGATCAACGGCTGGCCTGTCGTCGTATGGCAGAGTCTGCAATGACAAAAACCATTTCTGCCGGGATAAGCGATGTGCAGTCGCGGTTTATATCCATTGATGCGCTGCGCGGTTTTGCGATTATGTTGATGATGGTTTATCACATCAGCTTTGATCTGAACTATTACGGCTGGCTGCATCAAGATTTCAATCATGCTACATTCTGGTTGAGCGCACGCGCTTTTATTGTCAGCCTGTTTTTAGTGCTGACGGGTATCAGTCTGGTGCTCAATGCACAGCGCACAGGTTCAATATCCTACTGGCGCAGACAGGCAAAACTGCTGGCAGCGTGCATTGCCGTCTCACTGGGCAGTTACCTGATATTCCCGCAAAGTTTTATTTTCTTTGGCATACTGCATTTTATTTTACTCGCCAGCTTTCTCGGGCGGCTGTGCGTGCGTTTTTATTATGCCAATCTGCTCGCAGCACTGCTGTGCCTCGGCATAAGCTACAGCAGCCCGGTATTTAATGCGCCATTATTGCAATGGCTGGGTTTTATGACCTACAAACCTTACACAGAAGATTACGTGCCACTTTTCCCCTGGTTTGGCGTAGTATTACTGGGGATTTTTTTAGGGCGATTAATCATAGCCCATCCCGGCTGGCTGAGCCGCGACTACAAGGTGCAACCGCTGGCGCTGGCAGGTCGATACAGCCTTGCAATCTATTTGTTACATCAACCGGTTCTGCTGGGAGTATTGTCTTTGGTGACCTTCTTTTGAATACTCTGCGTATCTATTTTTCAACCGGCTGGCATGACTGCCCCTGGGCGCTGTGTGATGAGTCAGGCCGGATATTGCAGCAGGGCATATCACCACTGGCTGATATGCCGCCTGCCCGTGACTGTGTGGGCATACTGTCGGCCGACCGCGTTTTGATGTTCACCACACCTGAACCTGCCGGCAAAAAACGCCGCTGGCAGCGCGCACTGCCCTATCTTGCCGAACAGTACACCCTGACAGATCCTGAAGATGTGCATGCCGTGCCGTCAGCCTCGGCAGAACCCGGCATGATCAGCGTATCAGTGGTGGCAAAGTCATGGTTAAAACAGCTTGTGACCGCATCGAAAGCCGCTGGCTTACCGTTACGGCGCGTCATAGCCGAAACCTTAATGCCTGATTTACCCGCCGATTCGTGGCTGCTGGTGTGGGACGGACAAAGCGGATTTTTACGCACGTCAGTAACAACAGGGCTGGCACTCGATTGCGGCAACAGTCAGACACCGCCGCTGACGCTCAGTCTGGTGCTACGTGAGCTTCACGTTAACGCTGGCGCACCAAAACAGATAGTATTGCGCATGAGCGACGCTTCAGTGCTACCCTGCTGGGATTTGCCCGTTCCGCTTGTTCCGGGCGTCGCCTGGGACTGGCGCTGTGCCGTAATCTCTGATGCCACCCCCAACTTGCTATGGGGCGACTTTTCGCCTTCTATACGCCTGCTTGACGGTTTGTCCAAACTGAAGCCTGCACTGCATATCCTGCTTGCTGCGCTGAGTATCGAAGTTGCGGGTTCGCATCTCGAATGGACGATGCTGGCGCATGAAAAAAACCTGCTGAGGCAACAAACAGAACATATCTTTCACGGCACGTTTGGTGAGGACAGCGAACTGGTCGATGCGCCACTGCAAATGCAGCGTAAGCTGGCGGAGCTGCATCATACGGCAGGTGTCGCTGACAGCAGCGATTTCCTGCCTTTACTCGACGCTGCATCACAAGCACTGGGTACGCTAAAAACCGGCGCGGTTCTGAGCCTGAACTACGCAGCGGGCAAACTGGAGTTTGATCTCAAGTTAGCCAATGCGGCTGAATTTCAGGCCATAGCGCAGAAGGTGAAAAAGAATGGATTTCAGTTCCGTCTCAGCGACATGCATGATCAGGGTGACGGCACCGTCGGCAAAATGACGCTCTTACGGGAATATCTGCGATGAAAGCCTATCTGAATGCCCTGCATCTGCAACATTGGCAGGCGCGCCCACAAAATGAACGTCGCGCTATCCTTATTGGCACAGCCCTGGTTACGCCGCTGCTGGTCTATTTTCTGCTCTGGCAACCGGCTCACGATGCAGTTGCGCAGTTGCATGCAAGATTACCCGTGCTGCGTGTTCAGGTACAGCAAATGAATACCGCATCCGGACAAATCGCCAGTTTGCGTCATCACCCGCAAGGGGTGGTGATGAATGCGCTGAGTGTCAAATCAGCCATTGAGGAATCGGCTATCCGGCATCAGTTGGCACTCACCACGATCACGACTCAGGAACCTTCCGGCGTACGCATCACTATCGCCGCCATTTCATTCGAAAAGTGGCTGATTTGGTTGCGCGAATTACAACAGTTGCAACAAATACGCGTTGATTCCGCCGCCATTACGCTCTTGACGGAACCCGGCATGGTCGCGATTCACGCCACAATGACCAACGGCAACAATCCGTGAGCAAGACGCTTTATCTTGCCGCCGGACTTTATTTTATCGTGCTGTTATTGATCAGTGCGCCGGCATCCCTGCTGAACCTGGCTGTCCGCCGGATGAGTGAAGATCATGTGTCGCTGGCCAATTGTCAGGGTACGGTTTGGCAAGGCAGTGCGGTGCCCGTGCTGCATCCGGGCAAAACTTCCAACTATCCGCTGGCAACGCTCAGCTGGCAAGTGAAGCCACAAGCCTGGCTTTCAGGTCAGTTCAAGCTTATCGCAAGCGGGGACTTTTCAGCCACGCCCATGGAACTCACCCTCGAACGTCACCGCCTGACACTGAGCCATGTGATGATCTCCATGCCGGCAGAGGTGATCGGCGATTTATCACCCTTTCTTAAACCCGCCGAACTGGGTGGCAATTTGCGCATCGAAAGTCAGCAATTCATCTATGCATCGGGAGTCATGCAAGGCAAGGCAACGGCATACTGGAATCAGGCCAGTTCCACCATGTCCGCTATCAATCCTGTCGGCGATTATAAGATCGATATCACGGCTGCCAATGACGAAGTTCACGCCACGCTCAGCACACAAAGCGGGGCCTTGCGACTTAACGGTCAGGGTAGCTGGTCACCCGCAAAACATTTCAAATTTAACGGCACCGCCAGTGGTCAGGGGAATCTCAATGAGCTTTTACACCACCTGGGGCCGGAAACGGCACCCGGCATTTTTCAAATATCACTGTAAATACAGCATCGAGGAATTATTTGACCCGCTGACTCTTGCTGATCCTATAAAAAGCATTTCATCCACGAAATTCACGAAATTAATCAAAGCCTTGTTTGGTTATATTAACTCACCAGGCTGGTGGTGATCTAAAGATCAATATCACATTGAATCTGTTCGTGTTTTTTAGTGCTTTTGCGAGTTATTGCCATTTTTAGGCTGATGCCAGTACTCTTTCAGCAACAGCCGGAAAACAGCAACAGATAGCCGCTGTTATATAAAATATGCAGCGCGATAGAGGGCGCAAGACTGCCATAACGGTCACGAAAATAGCCGAAAATCAGCGATGGGAAAAATACGCACAGCGCGCGCATCGGCGGATGATAAATCAAATGGCTCAGCGCAAACATCAGGCTGCCGGCAATATTGGCATTTGACAAAAAAAACGCCCTGCGCTTTCCCCATGATGAACGATAGAGTTCCTGCTGTATTAATCCGCGAAAAACCATTTCTTCCAGCACCGGATATACCAGTGCAGGAAGAAACAATCGCCACGGGTTTTTGTCGGCAAGCTCAAAATGTGCGTAACCTAATTGCCAGAGAACCAGCCAGAATAACGGGGCAAGTGCCATGGCCACCCATAACTGCGGATCTTTTAAGGGCTGCGTCAGTCTCAAACCTTGCGCCGTATCAGGTAAGCCAGCGCACCGGCAGCCATCAGCGGCAGCATCGGGTCAGGCGTACCGTTATTATGGCCTACGCTGCAACCGAACCAGGAACTGTTGCCGCTGGTTGACGCATTAGCGGGTGCGGCACCAAAGCCAGGCGCACCGGGATCGACAATTTTGCCATTCACGATTCCATCGGCATCAACCCCCACCAAACCATCGGTGAGCGTGACGGTAATGACTTTGTTGACCAGATCGACAGTGATAGGCACCGAAGTTCCTTTCCATGTCCCGCCTACGACTTTGAACCAGTTTATCCCGGCCTTCACCGTGCCGTCAGCGTTAATGAAACTGTTCGGGTTGGCAGGATCAAAGGCACTGGCAGGCGGCACCAGCGTCAGAACAACGGAAGTGGTCGCCGGTGTTGTCGTTGGCAGATTGAGTGTAAAACCGAACGATCCGAGCGGCAGGGTTACCGTGGCAGGTACTGTTCCATTTTCCCCGGCATTGGCCCTGCCCGCGACAGAAATCGTCGTACCACCCCTGGTTTCCAGGGTGACCATTCCGCTTAACGGCGGCGCAGTCACCCCCGTGACAGGTGCCGGATCAGGCAGGAATTTGTCTGTGGTGCCAAGGTTGATGTCTGCGAAGGCCAGCGACATCAACACAAACGCGGTTGACATATTTGAATTGGGGTCAAAATACGACAGGTCATACTGATCCACCCAGTGCGTCAGGGTGCCGCTCGTGCTTGCCTGGTTATACATGGCTGTTGTCAGGCCATCAGCCCACACGATGCTCCCGCCCAGCTTGGTGCTGACGCCCAGTGTGGCCGTCAGCCCCTTGGCGACGGCATAGACCATATAGTAGTTATTGGAACCAGAACTTTGCCAGGTGTCGCCCAGCAGCGAATTATAGTTGGCGGCAAACCAGCCGACTGCATTGTTAGCTTCAGTGCCACCGCCCTTGCCTATCATAGCCAAAGACCATAAACCGGCGCCGGACATGGCAAGCGGCGTGCCGTCACTGCCATTCGGCATGTAATAGAAATGACCAAAAAGCGCGGGATTGCTCGTATCAGTCGTATCCTGATCATGCTGAAGGAAGGTATACAGCTTGTTTGACCACGAGCCTGCTACGCTAGGATCAATAGTGACATTCAAATAGTGCGAGCCGTAATACATGCCCATCGCGCCGAACTGGGTGACGGACATGTCCGCATCCGTACTGGGAAAGGTGTAGCGCCAGCCGCCTGTAGAAATTCCGGTACTGCTTTGACCCGCGACAAAAAACTGCAGCGCATTGCTGACGTCGGTATTGTAAGCTGTCTGTAGCGCGGGGGTGGCAAAGGTGGTCTGTTGCCCGTACAGGGACAGGGCGAGTAAGGCGAGGCCATTATCATAATTGGCATCGCCAGAATCCTGGTAAATGCCATGATATGTCACGCTATTAAGCGTATCTGTCTTGACAAAGCTCCGGATATAGGTAATCGCATTATCGATATCTGTTTTATACAGCGGATCGCTGTATTTTCCGGTTTCCAGCAAGGCGGCGACAGTGGAACAAGTCACCGGCAGTTCATAGCCGGAAGAGGCCGCCCAATGCCCGGAAGTGCCTGAATCTGCCACATAATCGCTCAAAAGATAAGCCTGCCCCTGAGTGACCAGGGTCTGAATCTGGTCTGATGTAGGCACCGTCGCCTATGCAGGCGTACCCATAAATAAGGTAGTTGAAAGCAATGCCATCATTAATGGCGTCAAGGATCTGGTTTTCATGAAGTTCTCCCTTAGTAGTATAAAAAATAAGTTCGATATTTGGAATTAAAAAGTTATCTGTTCTTTGCGTTCACCTCCCCCCGGTTATCCAGCATTGCAACAAGCAATGACGCCACAGCCTCAAGGTGCGCAACTGCGTGCTGCGCGGAAGCCGAAATAGGGTCCTGTGTAGGAAGGTGGACGTGGCACCCGCTCAGCACTCCTCAGATAAGCGGGTCCGTAGGCATAACCCCCGCCCCGCCGCACCCGCAAAAAGTCCGCCGCACCCGGGAGTGGATTGACATCCACTCCATGCGGATCGCTAAGCGACAGGCCGCTGTAATCGGCTGTCCACCAGTTCCAGGTCCATTCCCAGACGTTGCCGGCCATGTCATACAGACCGAAACCATTGGCGGGATAAACCCCCATGCTGGTGGTTCTGCCCATGTTGTAATTGGCAAGCGAAGGATCGACCAGGTTGTAATCCAGCGGATCGTTGCCCCAGGGATAACGTTCACCGGTCAGTCCGCCACGATCGGCTTTTTCCCACTCGGCCTCGGTAGGCAGTCTGTAACCACAGCCTGCCCAGTTCACCATGGCATTGCTGATATCCACATCCCCGCTGCGATAGATCTGCGTTTTGCCGGCATTGGTGTAATACGCCGGCGTTTTTCCTTCCATTTCAGAACGCGCATTCATCCATTTGAGCACGTCGTACCAGCTGATCAGCGTAACCGGCAAATCCGTGCCAAGCTCAGGCGAGTCAGAACCGTTGTTACCTGGATTATCAAAGCTATAACCGTTATTTATCGCCCAGTTGTAAACCGGTACCCAGGCGTCATAGCCGGTTTCGAACTTGTCTATATAAAACGGCGAAACAGCCACCATTGTGGCCGGTTTGGCATAGCTAATGCTGTCCAGATTGTCGCCCATCTGAAAGCTGCCGGCAGGAATCTGCACCATACGCTGGCTGATCGGCGGTAAAGCCGTGGTTCTGGGAGTCGCTGCGACCTGTGCAGAATCTGAACTCTGACCACTACCGTTGCTGGCGGTAAGCACGAAGAAAGAGGCGCTATTCTTAGTCAAACCGCTTATTTTGTAAGGGCTGGTAACATTATCGATCAGCGTCCCCGTCTGTTGGGTAACCCCCCAGGCAGGCCCGTAATAAAGACTGTATTTTGTCGCGCCGGCGGAAGGACTCCAGTTCAGCACCACGGTACCGGGATCCGTAATATCCAGCGCGGACTGTAAATTGACTGGCGCCAGCGGAGGCGGTACAGTCGAAGGCGTGGCAGCGACTTCGAAGGATTCGCTGCCTTCCAGGGGAGCGCCACTGGATAAGCCGACTGCCGTGATAACGGCATAATAGGTCGTACTGCTGGTGAGCGGCGTCAACGTATACGGACGGGTCACACCGGTGACTTTTGTGCCGCCGGAGGTCGCCGTTACGCCGCTTGCCGTTGCGTAATAAAGATTGTAGGAACTGGCACCGGGTGAGGCATCCCAGGAGTAAACAATCTGTCCGTTGCCGGCATCCGCACGAGGATTAAGTGGTGCCGGTGGCGGCGCATCCTCATCCGTATCAGCCGGAACTGCGGATTTTTCCTTTGAAACGGCACTTTCTCCCCCGGGGCTGACAGAAGTTACCACCGCGTAATAGCGCGTACCCGGCGTCAAATCATAAATCGTCAGCGGACTGGCATAACCCGAAACTTTCGTGCCATTGCTTTTAGTCACGCCGGGGCTGGTCGAATAATAAATATTATATGAGCTCGCGCCAACCACAGCAGACCAGTTGACCGCAATTCGCGCATCTTCAGGAGCGCCTTCCACCGTGAGTTGAGCCGGTGGCGGGGGCGGTTCGGATGAAAGCGGCGGATCAGCGGCAACACTCCCGCCGCCACACCCGGATAATATTAAACTGCCAAGAAAAGTCAGTCCGATGAGTGATAAACGGACAAATCGCCCGTGTCCCGGCTTAATTATTGCGATAATAAAATCCGGAATCAAGTGATAAATCCGGTTCATAGCGACGGAATAGATCATGATGCACTCCCTGATAAATTTTTAAGGCTGTTGCCGGCGCGGCAGCATTGCCTTCGGGAGACACAATGAACGAATAAGGCGAATTGGACAATATGCCTTATTGCCTATGTATTTTGGCCTATTTTTTTTGCAAGATACTGTAAAATAAAGATTTATTTTAAGACCATCTGTTAAAAATGACGATCAAAACCATGTAAGGTGAATAATTACTTGACCATCTGATTCATGTTGATGATAGGCATCAGGATGGCTAACACGATCAACAGCACCACGCCGCCCATGACCAGGATCAAAACGGGTTCCAGCAATGAAGTCAAAATGGCGGTGTAGTTACCGACTTCCTGCTCCTGTTGTTCCGCCGCGCGCTCCAGCATCACGTCCAGCTTACCGCTGGCTTCTCCGCTCGCGATCAGATGCACCAGCAACGGTGGAAAGTAACCGGAGACCGCCAGCGCACGACTAAGACTGACGCCTTCACGCACTTTTCCGGCAGCTTCATCCAGAGCGGATCGCATCGGCAAATTATTGACCACCCCTGCCGCCGCGTGCAAAGCGGCCATCAAGGGCACGCCGCTTCCTGCCAGAATTGCCAGCGTGCTGGCCATGCGCGCCGTGTTGATGCCTCGCACCAGACGCCCCGCTACCGGCAATTTCAATAGTTGAAGATGCGCCTGATAACGCAAGTGCGGCTGGCGCAGCATGAGATTGATTGCCACACCACCGGCTGCCAGCAACAGCAATAAATACCCCCAGCAAGCCTGCAGGCTTGCACTCACCCGGATCAGTGAGCGCGTCAGCAGCGGCAAGGTTTGATGCGATTGCTCGAATACGCCCACCACCTGCGGCACGACGTAAATTAACAGGCCACTGACTACCAGCAACGCCACCACGGTAACGATAGCAGGGTAGATAAATGCCAGTACGACTTTTTGACGCAGATTCTGACGAGACTCGGTGTAATCAGCCAGTCGCAGCATTACGCGCCCCAATTCGCCGGAGGCTTCACCTGCGGTGACCAGTGCCCGATACAGCTCAGGAAAGATCGTTGCATAACGCCCCAGTGCTTTTGCAAATGTGCTGCCGCCCAGCACTTCCGCTCTTACACCGGCCAGTATCTGCCGTATTTTTGCATTTTCACTCTGTTCGATCAGTGCACTCAACGCTTGTTCCAGCGTCAGGCTGGCATCAAGCAAGGTGGCTAACTGGCGAGTCAGTAGACTCAGTTGTGCGACGGATATTCCGCCGCGTCGCACTTGACGTCCCGACGGCGTGGCATCCTGCGTAAGCAATTCGATTTCAACCAGAGTGAGGCCGGCTTCGCGTAAGCTGGTACGTGCCTGACGCACGGTGTCCGCTTCAGTCACGCCATGCAGCAGTTTGCCTTTGACATCTATCGCCTGATAACTGAAAGCTGCCATAATTTAACCTGAAAAAATACTTTCCACGAAAGACACGAAAAGACACGAAAGACACGAAAAGAGTTAAGCAGGAAATTTGCCTAACCGAACAGCACATACGGGTAAAGATATCAATCAAAACCAGTTTAAATTCAGTCAACACCCGCAATATGAAAACAGAAATCGTGCTTTTGATCTGAATTTTTTCGTGTATTTCGTGTCTTGCCGTGGACAAAAAAGGGTTTAAAATTTAGTCGGGTGTTACCCTGAACAACTCTTCCAGCGAAGTCGCGCCGGACAATACCAGCCTTAAGCCATCCTCACGCAAACTGCACATGCCGTGTTGAAGCGCGTGTGCGCGCAAATCCTGCTCAGAGGCTCTGTCGTGTATCAGATGACGCAAGCCCTCATCGACTTTCAGCAATTCATAAATACCGCTGCGCCCCCGATAGCCGGTGTGATGACAAACGAGGCAACCCGCCGGGCGATATAACTGCAACGGTGCAGCTTCAAATAACGCTTGTTCGATCGCATCCGGCTGATACGCTACACAACACGCGGTGCAAAGGGTACGCACCAGACGTTGTGCCAGCACACCCAGCAGGCTGGATGACAACAGAAAAGGTTCCACATCCATATCGGTCAGCCGCGTGATCGAGCTTACCGTATCGTTAGTATGCAGGGTTGCCAGCACCAGATGCCCGGTCAGACTCGCCTGCACTGCAATTTGTGCGGTTTCCAGATCGCGTATTTCACCAATCATAATGACATCCGGATCCTGACGCAGGATAGCGCGCAAGGCCCTTGCAAAACTCATCTCAATGCGCGGATTGACCTGAGTCTGACCTATGCCGTCCAGATCGTATTCGACCGGGTCTTCCACCGTCATCACGTTGGTGACCGTCGCATCAATGCGCGAGAGCGCGGCATACAAGGTAGTGGTTTTGCCCGAACCGGTGGGGCCCGTTACCAGCACGATGCCATGCGGTTGATGAACCAGCACATCCAGCGCCGCAAGTGTTTCGCCTTCCATCCCTAAGCGCGTCAACTCCAGTCGCCCCGCTTCCTTGTCCAGTAAGCGCAGCACAATGCGTTCGCCATGCCCTGTGGGCAGAGTAGACACACGCACATCGACCGGTTTTCCGGCCAGTCTTAAGGTGATGCGCCCATCCTGCGGCAGGCGCTTTTCAGCAATATCCAGCTCGGCCATGATCTTGATGCGCGACACCATCGCCGCATGCAAGGCGCGATGCGGTTCGATCACGTCTTTCAAGGTGCCATCGACACGAAAGCGTACCGCTGAACGGGTTTCGAACGGTTCTATATGTATGTCAGAGGCGTTTTCGCGAACCGCTTGGGTTAACAGCGCATTGATCATGCGGATCACCGGCGCATCGCTGTCGGCATCGAGCAAGTCCTCGATTTTCGGCAAGTCGTTCACCAGTTGCGACAGATCCATGTCCTGCTCGACATCGTCCACCATGGAGGCCGCCGAGCCGTCCGCCTGCCCGTAGGCTGCCGCCATGGCTCGCTCGAATTCTGCAACCGGAACCAACGCAGCTTTGATCGGCACACCCAGCACACGCCGCACCTCAGCCAGCACCACGGATGTTGCATCTTCGCGCACGCTGAGTACCGCACCATCCTCCGTGAGGTCGAGCAGCAGCACGCCATGACTTTTAGCGAACGAATAAGGTATTTTTCTGGCGTAAGTCTTGACTGGCGCTTCCATACTCAATTCCGGTTAATTAACGCTTCCACTTTATGCACAATCCTCTCCCCTGACCCCATTGATGAAACAACTGATAGAACAACTCAATTCCGACTAAGGGCTAAAGCCCAAGCCATCATTGATAGCCAATCGACTAAGCCCATCAATGGGCAAGTCGCCGGTTATCCGGCAAGAGGGTGAGAAAGCAGGCTGAATTTGCTTTGATCGTTGAGTCCATAAAGGTTATCCCGCAAGCGGGCGAGAACGCAATGGAAAAAGCGCCCGTTAATTCTTGGGAGAGGGGAGATTCAATTCGCAGACTCACCACTCACCACTTACCACTTACCACTTACCACTCACCACTTTTAATTCAGCGGCGGGAGAGCGGGTGCCGGCACATCCGGCACGGCAAAACCCAGCGGCATCTTCGCATTGCCTTCTTCGCCACGCAAATACTCGTACCTATCCTGAGTGTAGCCCTGGTAGGCATGCGCATCTCGCATCACAAAGGGACGAATAAAAATCATCAGATTGGTTTTACTATGCTGCCTGGTGTTATAGCGAAACAGCGTTCCCAATACGGGAATATCGCCCAGCAACGGCACCTTGTCACGGCTGTCGCTCAGGGAATCTTGTATCAATCCACCCAAGACAATAATCTTCCCGTCATCAATCATCACGGTTGAGGCAAGCGAGCGTTTATTGGTGGTCACGCCGCCCGGATTGGTCAATGTGGTTTGATCCACGCTGGACACTTCCTGATAAATCTGCAACTTTATCGCGCCATTTTGTGAAATTTGCGGCTTGATGCTCAATGTCAGTCCAACATCCTTGCGGTCAATAGTCTGAAACGGGGTCGCCGTCGCAGTAGAGCCTGTCTGCGCGTAACTGCCGGTGATGAAGGGCACATTTTGCCCGACGATAATTTTCGCTTCCTCGTTATCGAGCGTCAGCAGATTCGGCGTGGACAGGATGTTGGTATTGGCATCGGTTTCCAGCGCGCGTGCAAGCATGCCCAGATTAATCACCTTCAGGCCACTGGGCAGCGTCGTTGTGCCATTGGCAATACCAATATTCAAACCGGTGCCAACAGAGGCGATGCTTGCAGCCGCGCCGATAATATTCTGTCCGGTTGTACCAAAATTGGTGCCGCCGATTAATTGCGCCCCGCCGCCATTCAGTCCGTTCAAGGACTGCCACTGCACGCCGAATTCGGCTGCTTTCGCTGCGGTCACTTCCACGACCAGCGCCTCCACATACACTTGTGCGCGGCGTACATCCAGTTTTTCGATCACGGCGCGCAGGTTGTTATAAATGGCCTCAGGTGCGGTGATGATCAGAGAATTGGTTGCCGCGTCCGCCTGTATCATGCCCCCGCCAGTAGGCGCTGCACCATTCTTTGTCGTCTGCGTCATGCTGCCCGGCATTGCGGTCGCAGAGCTTGCCAAGGAGGTGGCTGGCGCGGCAGCAGCCTGGGTATCGCCACTCAGCACCGAGCGCAGCGTTAAAGCCAGTGCAGTCGCTTCGGCGTTTTTCAGATACACCACATGAATATTGCCCGGCGCACTGGTTTGTATATCCAGGCGAGCGGCAAGCTCTTTCACCCTTGCAATGCGCGCTGCACTTTCCGTTTTCAGCAGCAGGCTGTTGGTACGTCCATCGGACGCCAGCATGAAGCGCTGACTTGCATCGGTCGAACCTGCGGCGACCACCGACCCGTCCAGCATCAGATGGTTGATGGTTTGCGCAATATCCATCGCGGAAGCATATTTCACCGGGATCACGACTGTCTCAGCAGTTTGCGCCTGATCGAGTGTCGCGACGATTTCCTCAATGCGCTTTAAATTGCTGGCGTAATCGGTCACCACCAGCGCGTTGTTATTCGGGTAGGCCACCACAATGTTATTGGGTGCAATCAGCGGACGCAAGATCGGCACCAGTTGCACGGCCGATTCGTGGTGCAGCATAAACACGCGGGTGACCAGTTTGTCGCCGTTGCCGCGATTTGAGAGATTGGGAATATATAGTTTCGCGTCGGCTTCGGGCATAACCTTGGTTACGCTGTTTGATTCAACTGCCGCGAAACCTTGCAAGCGCAAGGCTGAGAGCAGCGTGTCATAGGCTAACGAGGCCGGGATCGGTGTAGCGGAGACAATGTTGATCGTGCCTTTTACGCGCGGATCAACCAGAAAATTGCGCTTGGTGATTTGCGATACCGCCTTGATGACTTCGCCTACATCGGCATTCACAAAGTTCAGTGAGATCTGCTCTTCTGCCGCCGAAGCCTGCAACGACGCGGCCAGCAGACAGCACAACAAGCAACGAAATAACAATCCGGCCATCAAATGCCCTTTCATAATATTCATAAGCCGATCTTCCCCGGCAGGATAAGTTGTACGGCAGTCGGCGCCTGTTCAGGACTTGCAACGGGGAGGAGTGGCGGCACTGTCGCAGCCTGCGCGCTTTTGATCGCCGAGGCATTGCCTTCTAGTACGATTGTCTGGCGTACTCCGCCGCGCTCAATCACCACGTGATCGCGTGCCACTTCCACCAGTTTATTACCCGCCATGACATCCTGCCCCACCGCCAATCCGGTCTGACGCTTGCCATCCAGTTCAAGTATAGCGAAGTTTGGCGCAAAAACCCCGACCAGTTTCACGTTAGGCATTGCAGCTTGAGCTGTTGCCACAGCCGTCACCACGATGCCAAACAAGTGCTCAGCCTGAGCATGACTATCTGCCGCCATCCTAGGCAGCACGGAGTCGCTGTTTGGCGCAAAAACCAGCCAGGCCCACTTGGCCAGCATTGCCCCGATGACCAGCACCGCCAGCACACGCCATGCAGTCTTTGCCGGTAATGATACCCGTTTCATTTCTGACACTCTCAACTCCTCCGATAAGCCCGGAGGAAGTATACACAAGCCAACATGCTTGGCGATACGAATAACAAGGTTATTGAGACATCATAATTTAATCGGCCAGAAAAATTAGGAACTTACTTGGTTTGTTATCAGAAATATAGCCATTAAAAATAATGTAACGTGGCTGCAATTAAATACAGCGCAGCAGCAATTTGGCAACTCAATCTGCGCAGCTCAAGCACGACTATTGGCGGCGCCAACGCGTATGGCTTCAATGCGGCAATCAATATACCGTTGTAATGCTTGTTGTAATACTTACCGGAAAATCTGTTCTGCATCGCGTTTCAGAAGGTTTAGCCAAACACGCGTTGATCAATCCGTGCCAGCTTTTGGGCATAATCCTGACTGACACTGACGGGCAATTGTTGCCGGCTCAATGTTTGCCATTGCGAGAGTGCTGAGCGGACCTGGTACTGAATTTCATCAGCATTAGTCACGCCATGCTTCGCAGCCAGCGCATCCATTTGTTTCTTTGCCGGCAGGCCTGCACCCATCATCGAGGTAGTATGTTCACGCGCATCATCCGACAGGGTCAAATCATACGCCGGTGACAGCCGCCACTGCCCGTCCATGATGAAAGTGAAATTCTTGATATGATCATCCTGATTGCCGCTAAGCACATTAAAAACAGCAAGACGATATGCGCGTTCGATATTATTGAGATTTTTGGTCAGCCATGCCGTTGCACCCAGTATCGCTTCGTAATCCATGGAAGGCGCGCGAAAATCGGCATGCATTAAGCCCGCCATGCTTAAAATATGCTTTTTGACATTTCTGCTTCGATCAAAACGCCGCACAGCAAAAAAACGCTGCACGCCGACATCAATAAGTCGAGTTTCCGGCATTTCCAAGCCGGCCAGCCTGGCCATATCGGCGTATATTTTTTCAATGATGCCTGCGTGCAGGTGATCATTTTTTGCATGAAATTTGACCAGCCAGTGCGAATAATCATCAGGAATAACATCAACTCCGGAAATACAATGACTGAAATCTGCCGAAAAGGCAACCGTCACTTTGGGGCGTGCGCCGCCAGGAGATCCACCAACAACCATAAGCTCATCCAACACGTCTTCTGTTTCTCCTGTAACTAATTTTCGGGCTGATTCAGCCAGGGCAAAAAGATCCTCTGTTGTTGACTGGTGAGGGGAACTTTCAGGGTAATATTCCAGCGCCCCCATCGCTTTTGTGCCGATATAAGCCAGTCGATCCAGCGCCCCGATTTCAGAACGTTCCATGCCATTACGCTTAAAGAATCTGTCCATTAACAACAAACCCCAGCCGTCAGGCAATGAGTCGGCGAAAACCCCATACAGGCCGCCAAAAAGTGAGGTATCAGCGACATGTACCGCGCCATCGAAAGGCAGTCGCAAAGGAGACAGGGAATAGCCTTCTTCCAGCCATTGCTTTGAATATTGGAAACCAATACGCTGACGGCTTCCCAGAACCAATTCACCCACTGTGAGCAATCCCGATTTCACCTGCAATTTCTTTACCGGCCTCACTCTCTGCCTCGCTTTCGTTCGGGTTTGCTGAACTCATCAAGAGAATGAAAGGCCTGTGAAGGCTGAAACAGATTGTCAAAATCTCCGAGACACTCCAGCACTAGCGCGATTTTCAATAAATTTTCAATCGAAATCGCCCCCGTCAATTCAAAACGTTTTATGTTGGACGCCGCCACACAAGCACGTTCCGCCAGTGTCTTTCTGGACAGATTAAGCGCAAGCCGTCGTGCTTTCGCCCGATCAGCGAGATTTGTCCTGGCGTAACTGACGCCAAAATTTTCTATAGATAACATATACCCCCCTATGGGTATAATATCACTATTATGGATAAAATATAGCCCGCTACTAGTTACTGAAGCGGGTTAGCTTTTCTCAAAGCATTTGTTTATTTCGTGAATTGTGTATTTTTGCGCGTTACTGCCTTGAGCCATAGCAAAAATCTTTACGGGGATGAAAAAGTTTTTTGTAGGATAATCAGCCCACTTAATCAATAGGGATCGCCATTGAAAGCGGAAAGTCATAGCGCTGCACCACGGAATTTCCGGCAAAAACTGCTGGCCATGCTAGGACTTTGTTTTGTGCTGATTCTGGTGGCGCTGGATCAGTCCGTCATAGGCACCGCGCTGCCTACCGTGGTCGCCGAACTGAACGGATTTGACCTGTATGCCTGGGCGGGTACCGCCTATCTGTTGACCTCGGTGATTACGGTGCCGGTGTTCGGTAAACTGGGCGATGAATACGGTCGCAAACCGTTCATCATTGCCGCCATTATTCTGTTCACGCTGGCCTCGATGCTGTGCGGCGCGGCGCAAAGCATGCTGGAACTGATCCTGGCACGCGCCTTACAGGGCATCGGTGGCGGCATGCTGGTCGCCACTACGTTTGCCAGTGTGCCCGACATCTTTCCGGAATCATACGAACGCCTGCGCTGGCAAATTCTGTTCAGCACGGCTTTCGGCCTGGCGAATGCGGTAGGTCCCTCACTGGGCGGCTACCTGACAGAATACTGGGGCTGGCGCTGGGTGTTCTTTGTCAATCTGCCTGTCGGCATCATCAGCCTGGGGGTTGTCTGGTTGTATCTGCCCGGCATACGTCACACCGAACATCCGCCTGAAAAACTCGACTGGTTCGGCGCCTTGCTGGTCGCCCTGACGCTGGGCAGCTTGCAACTGCTGGTGGAATGGTTGCCCCAGCATAAACAGCCCTTGCTATTGGCTGCATTAGCTTTACTGGGCGCCGCCAGTGCCATGCTGCTGATCTGGTGGGAGGGCCGCTGCAACAATCCGGTATTACCGCTGGCGATGTTCAGTCACCCTGTTTTACGCCCCCTGTTCATGCTGTCGTTAATGATCGGTTTTTGCATGTTCGCCATCATGTATTACGCGCCGCTGATGTTTCAGGGCGGTTTTGGCCTGTCGCCCAATCAGGCGGGCTTGCTGATCACCCCGCTGGCCGTCTCCATCACGGTAGGCAGCATTATCAACGGGCGCATCGTCACGCGCCTTGAGTCGCCGCATGGGATTTTATATATCGGCCTCACGCTGTTTCTGCTTGCTGCCTTGTCATTGACGCAGATCAGTATTACCACCTCACCGATGAAAATTGCGCTTGCCATGATGACCGGCGGACTGGGACTGGGCCTGATGCTACCGAATCTCACCCTGCTGGTGCAGATCAGCAGTCCGCGCACGCAACTGGGCATCGCAACCGCCATGCTACAGACCATGCGCATGGTGGGCAGCATGCTGGGCACCGCGCTGGCAGGTTCGCTGATTTCGAATTTATATGTCGCAAAAATTCACCTGATGCTGGTCAATCAGGAAAAATGGACAGCCTGGCTGGATGATCCGCAGATCCTGGTGGATGGTCTGCGTGCAGCGAAGTTTCTTGAAGCCGGCGCAGCCCGGATGACGCTCAGCGCGGCACGCAATTGTCTGGTTGAAGCGGTACATACCAGTCAGGGTTTAATTGCGGCCTTGCTATTGCTTGGTTTCTGGCTGATTTACCGCATTCCCGCGATTAAAATTCACGGCCGCAGCCAGGCATCCTGATTCATTACTTGTTGCCCAACATGAGTTTAACCGGCACATCAGTTCCTTGTGCATCCACTTTTTCAGCGGGCAGTATTGTCAGCCTGTCTGCCGGCACGCCGGCATTTTTCAGCGTGCTTTCCGTGTCTGCGGCGCGCGCACCGGCTAGTTCCTGTAATGGTGACTCAGCCACGACGACTTTACTGCGCAAACGTTCAAACAGCAGGGTATAAAAATCAATGCCTTTGAGCTGACTGACTTCCTGTTCAGTCAGTGTGCGTTTTTTATGAAGCGTCAGACCGGACAGCACTTTGCCAATCGTGCTTTCCGTCAACTGGCCCGGATTCGCCTGCCGGAATCCCTGTTTGAGCGCAGCCAATTCCCCGTCATCAAACCGCGCGGCAAACAGTTTTTCAAGCACATGCTGGACTTTCGGGTCATGGCTGGCAAGCGGGCCCGGGTCTTCGCCGGCCTCCAGATGCTGATTGATGCCTTGTGCAAGGCTGCGGCGTAATTGCAAATCGGCAATCGCGACACGATCTGTTTCGGCATAGACGCCGTGTATAGCGATAGACAGCCTGGGACGTTTGACCAGCATTTGCGCCAGATGCTGCAGCTTTTCCCGTTCAGGAGGCGAGAGCTGCGCATTGCCTGATTCGAACACGATATTTTCAACCGCTTTATCGCTGCCAAACAAGGCACCCAGCGCACGAAAAGGCGCGGTGACTATCTTGCCAAGGACATTGCTGAACGCCTTCCAGATGATACTGCGATAACTGAACCTGGGATCATCCAGACTGCCGGAGACAGGCAGCCCTAATTCAATTTTTCCGTCCGAATCCTGCAAAATGGCAATCGCCAGATCCAGCGGCAAATCTTTGGCCTCCGGACTCGACACGCGCTCACCCAGCGTCAACTGATTCATCACCACCTGATTGTCCCCCGCTAACTGACGCTGCTTCAGCTTGTATTCCAAATCCAGTGACAATTTACCCGAAGTGATGCGCCGTCCGGCAAAAGTCGCCGAATAAGGCGTGAGTCTGGCCATTTCAATATTTTTAAATATCACCTTAATATCGGTCATATCGGCAGGATTGCTTAAATTGAGCTGACCTGCCGCATGGGCTGTACCGTATTCATCAACCAGACCGTCCAGCGTCAATTGACCCTGCGCATCACTGCGGGTTGACAGCCCGTTGATGATGCCCTTCAGATCATGAATCCGGGTGCCAAAGGGCAGCGCCAGCGAATAATCGGCATATTCCATCTGGCTTGCCACCAGACGCAAGCGGTCTATGTTGACACCGAACGGCGCAGATTTAATGGTTTGCTGCCCGGTACTTGCGACAGGCAGCAGTAGCTTATTAAAACTGAGCGATTTATCCTTATTGATAATCAGTGTCGCATCGAGTCCGTTGATGACGAGTTCATTGATGTCTAGTTCAGACGGCGTGACGTCAAATGCGCGACTGGACAAGGACTTCAAACCCAGAAAAAGATTACCGGTATCCGCCTCGACCAGCCGCAAATCGCTCAGCGCAAAATTACCGCTGAATTTCGCGCCCTGCGCCCCGTAGCTGGCATGACCGGCTGCGGAAAGTTGCCCTTTGACCAGCTTTAACTTTGCCAGTCGGGACAATAAGGGTTGTGCAGGCAGTAAACTCAGATCGGCCAGCCTGATTTGAAGATCCACCGCAGGCTTGGCGGGAATCACCTGACCTTCTGCTGTAAAGCTGCCGCCATCTGCGCTGGTAAAGGACGCCGTCAAGGGCAATGCGATGTTCAAATCATCACTGATGTTGTTTATCTCAACGGCGATATTCTTAAGCCCCAATTGCGCCGCTTGATCTTTGAGCACGACATCAAAATTCTGAAGTTGCAGCTTGGCGAGCTGATAATGCCACGGCACAGTTTGCGGCTTTTCCGGCTTATTTGTTGTCCGGGGCAAGGCCTGCAGAATGTCGATGTGACCCTGAGCATCGCGTGCAATATGCAGCTGCCCCTCATCCAGGGCAATGCGCCCCACGGTGGCCTGATGTTTATTCAGATTGACGTGAACATCTTCCACACTGCCTGTTCCTACGACTTGAGGGGCAGGTTCTGTCTGCAAAGCCAGCTTTATCACCTTGAGCTTGCCAAGCTGCGCAATTTGACTCGCAAGGTCAAAGCGGCCATCCACCGCTTCAATGGCGTCTACTGTAACGGCAGGTCCTGTTGCCGGCTTTAATTGAACGCCAGCAAGTTTAGCGGCTATCTGCGCCAGCTTGATCGCAGGCTTTCCCTGAGCATAGTCCAGCCGGTAATGCGCGGACAACCCTGCAATGCCCTTCACGCTAACCCCTTCCGGCAGATTAAGATAAGGCGCAAAATTTGCGACGTTTAAATTGTCAAGTTTGAAACTGCCACTCGCTGCCAGAGGATTCAGACTTGCCACACCTTGCCAGGCCAGCTGTGCGCCGAAGGAACTCAATGCGGAGATGGTATATTGCCCCTTATTCCCCGGCAAGGAGGACAGTTCTGTCAGCGTCAGATCAAGCGGTTTGATTTGCGTGATGAAGGCAGGCTTGATGCGCTGATCCGCGAAGTTGAGTACCGTGCCTGACAATGCAAAGTGATGGATAAGAAATCGGGGCAAAGCGGTATCCGGCGTTTGCGTCTTTTTCGGGTCTTGCAGGGCCGAGATCAGCGCCGACCAGTTAAGTTTGCCATCGGCCAGCAATGAAGCCTGCACCTTGAGTCCCTCCAGCCGGATATCATCAAATACCAGTGCGCGTCGATACAGGCTGGCAGAGGATAAATCAATGACCAGTTCGTTAAAGCTCAGCAGCGGCTTGCCGTCAGGCCCGGTAAGATGCAATCCGGACAGGCGCAACCGCCATTCAAAAGGATTGAACTCAGGGCGATTCATGGTGAGATGATGAGCGCCGGCACCGGCAATATATTTTTCCGCTTGCGCTTGCAAAATACGCGGCATGACCTGCCAGCTGAACAACAGGGCAGCCACAATGAGACCTGCCAGCGTGAAGAAGAATGATTTGCGTGAGGGCAAATTAGACATATATAGAATCCAAATAAGTCGCAAGGACGAATTCTAGCGACTCCTTAACTGATTGCATAGCGCAGGACGATTATCACGCCCTGTCATATCCTTGTCATAACATCCCGCTAACATAGGATGCTTAAGATAGTTTATGGAAATTGACATGCTCGCGTCACAGCCAAATGAGCCAGCTCAAACGAATCTCCGGTTTTCAAACGATAACGGTCCGGGTGTGCCGGCAGCAGCCATGACACCGCTTCAGGAAATCATTGCGCAACGCAAATTAAGCGCCTTGTTTCAACCTGTCATCGACCTTCAGAGCGGCGAAGTCATAGGTTTTGAGGGATTGATCCGCGGCCCGGCGGACAGTACCTTACATTCGCCGGTCAATTTGTTCGGTGCAGCCTTGCAACAGAACCTTTCACTGGAAGTGGAAATGCTGGCGCGCCAGATCGTCCTGGAGAGTTTTTCCAGACAAAAATTACCCGGCAATCTGTTCCTTAATATCAGCCCTGAGACGATGTCGCTGCCCAGCTTCAAAAACGGCAGGACACTGGAATTCATGAGTTCGCTGGGTATTGATCCTGCCCGCGTGGTCATGGAAATTACTGAAAACCAGCCGACCTACGATTTTGAGGAAATGCGCAGTGCGCTGTTTCACTATCGTCAGATGGGTTTCAAGACCGCGATTGACGATCTGGGCGAAGGATTTTCCAGTCTGCGTTTATGGTCTGAACTGCGTCCGGAATACATCAAGATAGACATGCATTTCATACAGGGTGTTGATCACGATCCTGTCAAATTACAGTTTTTGAAATCCATACAGCAGATCGCCGGAAGTTGCGGCACCCGCGTCATTGCCGAAGGGATTGAGACGGAAGGCGAGCTGCGCGTGGTAAAAGATATCGGCATTGCGCTGGGCCAGGGATACTTTATCGCCCATCCCAGCCCTACCCCGCCCTTGCTGGCCTCGAACGAGACCTGCCGCATCATCAATTCGAAAAATATCGGCGTATTCCCTGTCAACGGCATGAGCCATCGCAGGCAAATAACAGCTGAAAAGCTGTTGAGTTATGTGGAACCCGCGCAACTTGAAACTTCAAATGAACAGATTTTTGAGCGCTTTTCCGGCAATGCCGCTTTGCATATTATCCCTGTGGTGAAAAACGGACTGCCGACAGGATTAATCAATCGCGATCAGTTCATCGACACCTTCAGCCAACCGCGACAGCGGGAGCTAACGGGCAAGCAAATCTGTCAGCATTTTATCCGGACAGATCCGCTGCTGGTAGAAAAAAGTATGCCTGTAGAAGAGCTCAGTTCCTTCCTGGCAGAAACGCCAACCCGGCATTTTGCCGATGGTTTCATTATCACCGAACAGGGGCGTTATATCGGCGTCGCTACCCTGCAGGACTTGTTGCGCGAATTAACCAGAATGCAACAGGAGTCAGCGCGTTATGCCAATCCGCTCAGTCTGTTGCCGGGTAATGTGCCTGTCATTGAACACATTGAAGGCCTGCTGCAGATGAATACAAAATTTATTGCCTGTCATTGCAATCTTGATCATTTCAAGCCTTTCAACGACAACTTCGGCTATGGCAAGGGCGACGAAATGATCCAGCTCGTCGCAAGGTTGCTGGGCTGGGCCTGCGATCACACCATGGATTTTATCGGCCATATTGGCGGCGATGACTTTATTTTGCTGATGCAAAGCCGTGACTGGAAATCGCGTTGCGAACAGGCATTGCGCTCGTTCGAACAGGCAGCCTCCTTGCTGTTCAAGGAAGAACATATCCTCAATGGTGAATATTCGAGTGAAGGACGCGACGGGAAGCTGATCTTCCATCCGCTGACCAGTCTGTCCATCGGTGCGATTACCGTACTACCCGGACAATTCAGCTCTCATCACGAAGTTTCTGCCGCCATGAATGCGGCTAAAAAAATGGCTAAAAAAGTCGCTGGCAACAGTCTGTTCCTTGAGCAACGCAGAATCAGATCATGAGAAGAAAACCACCCTTGATGGCAAAATTCGTCATGATCGTTCCTGCGCCCCCTCTCCCGAAGGGCGAGGGATACCTATGTCGCTGCGCGGATTGAAGGATAACTCATGAGATCGCTACCAGTCAGGGCCGTTTTCCGGGCGCTGCGTTTATCTTTGCATCTGGCTTACGGCTTGTCGATCGCTATTATTTTCCCGCGCTTTAGCCAGACTTTACGTCGTCGTATTTTGCTGCGCTGGTGCAGCGAAATGCTCACGATACTCAATATACGCATCAGCATGGCCTCGGATATTGCCCGATTACAATCAGGCATTATGGTCACCAATCACATTTCCTGGCTGGATGTGTTTATCTTGAATGCCGTCGTGCCCATGCGCTTCGTCGCTAAAGCCGAAGTACAAAGCTGGCCGGTCATAGGCTGGTTTTGCGGCAGGGCACAGACCCTGTTCATCGAACGGGGTCGAGCTCGCGATGCTGCGCGCATCAACAAACAGATAGTCGAGTTGCTGCAAGGCGGCGATAGTTTGGCGGTATTTCCTGAAGGCACGACCACCGACGGCACCGCTATAGCGGCTTTTCATGCCTCACTATTGCAACCTGCCATTGATGCGGCCGTACTGATACATCCTGTCGCCATCCGCTATCAGGATGCGCAGGGCGCGCATTGCACGGCCCCTGCCTACATCGACGACTTATCCTTCGCAACTTCGCTGTGGAACATACTCAATTGTCGCAATCTACATGTGCAACTGACCGCCACGCCCTCGTTAAATGCGGCGGCCAGCGATAGACGCACCCTGACGCGACAAGCGTATCAGCAGATCAATGAGGCGCTCATCGTGATGCACGCGCATCCTCGCGCCGTTCAGCCGGCGGAGGAAAACAGAGAAGGAATTTACGATCTGCTGCTGTTCTCAGCAAAAACGGATGAGGTTGAACCGTTCATCATTCACACACAATAGTGATTAGCCAGAAGCGGGCCTGTCTGCCGCAGGCAGGGGAAAAAGCCTGCCAACACTTGCGTAAGCTTCAGGTTAAAAGTGACTTTATAGCCGGTAAATTTCACTTTTATGAACACAAAGTTGACTGACTTGCTGCCTGAAACAATTCTTATGAGCAGGGGAGCCATTCTGTGTAGCAGGTCAGCGTCTCTGTGTAGCAAGCCGGCATGATTCTGTAGCAGAAAAATATCTGCCGTAAACCAAAAAACATCTGCCATAAGCAAGAAAAAATCCGCCACAAGCGGGAAAATATCTGCCATAAGCAGGCCAGCATGCCTGAGCAGCCGGGGAGGTGCTCGGCTGCTACCGAGTCAGGCTAACCTGCTTGCGAGAGAGGTTTTCTTGCTACCAAATCAGGCTGACCTGCTTGCGAGAGAGATTTTCTTGCTGCCGAATCAGGCTGACCTGCTTGCAAGAGAGGTTTTCTTGCTGCCGAATCAGGCTGACCTGCTTGCGAGAGAGGTTTTCTTGCTACCGAATCAGGCTGATCTGCTTGCGAGAGAGGTTTTCTTGCTTATGGCAGATGTTTTTTGGCTACAGAATCATGCCGGCTTGCTACACAGAGACGCTGACCTGCTACACAGAATGGCTCCCCTGCTACGCAAACTCACTTTCCTGTTAAAAGAAGTCATCTTTATGCTTGCTAAAACGGGTTCCCGGATCGGCAATCCTGTTTTTATTGATCTGAATTGAGCAAAATTACGACGACCTCAGAATATGACTACTTAGACCGGCTTTTAATACTTAGAAAGTTTCAGCATTGCCTGATTACATTAACTAAATAGTCAGCGGTACAATATCTTCGCTGTCTGAAGTCATTTGCCAGCTGAAAAATTCAATTCGATATTTTAATAAGGAGATCTATCGTGTTAAAGCAAGCCTACTTCCCCACTTCTGAAAGTCAACGCACTATCTGGTTCGGTCATTACATTGCAAAATTGCCTGTCCATGCTTCCAGATTGGGAGTGAGCCCGGATGAGGTTTCCGGCACCATACTCGATTTGAATTATTACAAACGGATATCACAAGATTTAGTTCCGGCCGCTCGAAAATACGATCTGGAAGTAACTGCTTTACGCAACAGTATTGCTAACGACCCCTCAGCCGGGCTTCAACCCTTACCTGTACTTGCTGTTTTTGAGGATATGCCCGCCATCCGCCCGTCCGGCATCCTGACTCGTTTATTTACACAAGTGCAGCGCATCAAGTTAAGTGACGGTTACAGCGAATCTATCGGGCAAGATCTCGGCATTATCGGCAGCCAAAAAGTGGATACTCATGCTTATACCGAATTTTCTCTGGTCACTGTTCATGGTGTAAATAATGATCGTGTTGTGATCAAGTTTAAAAAGTATGGCCATGATGCGGTGATTATCGAGAGCCGTCGCAACGGAGGGGATTGGGAGCATTTGATGAATGCCACGATAAGTCCATGGAATGATGATAGACCTTTACTGGTGGCGAATATGCCGGAAATTCGCGAATATCAACTATGCTGGTATGACAAAGATCAAGCAGGTAATATCTTCAGCCCGGTACAAAAAATCACCGTCGGGATTTGAAAACCCATACTTTCGGAATTTAATCGCAAACAATGATCACGCTCTGCACCGCACAGAGCGTGATTTATATTTGATGGTGACAGACAACGATGAAACGTACAGCGGATGGTCAAAGTGAGGCAAATCAGCGGATACAAGTGGTCAGAAAATAATCCCCCTGTGCTGCAACGGCGCAAGCAATATGCAAAGCATCAAATTTCTTTAGCCCCGACTGATGGAGCGAGTTTGCAAGATGAATAATGCCATTCTCCGCTTCAACATCAGCACAGGCGTATTTCTTCCATTTTGCTATCTGTTCCCGCCGTTTCCGAAAAGGATTTTTCTCGTTTTCGTAATCCAGCATATAAGACCAGACAAGCTCATATAAGCCAGAGCGGATATTTTCCTGTATGTTTAGTTTCGCCTCGGCTTCCAACAATATTTTAATGTTGGATTAATCGTCAAATGGCCGATTAAACATGCCGTTATCAAGATATAGCTTCATGATTTACTCCTTGCCATCAGCCAGTGGAAAAAGCTGCTGCACCAAGCCTTTTTTATGCGTTTTGAGGGCGTCGACCTTTTGGCTTTGCACACTGATCAGTTCGTCAATGCTGGACAGACAATCGGCGATTTTTTGCTGTTCTTTTAAAGAAGGAAAAACTATTGGACGTGTTAGCAGATATTTTGAGTCAACATTTAAAGCTCCATTTGCCCTTGCGCCGACTGCTATAAAGTTTCGGAGCCATTTCCCGTGAATGTTTGTAGCAAATGGGTATTTCAAAAAATACGGTGAAACAAATTCTTGATCTACGCTAAAACATGTAAATATGCTATTGGGAACGGCACCCTGTTCTATACGTTCAAGAAGAGCCATTTGGCCTTCTGGATGTTGCTTTGTTGAACTTTTGTTGTAGGCAAAATCGCCTTTTTTAATAACGTAGTAATTTTTGTACGCCTCGCCAGCAATTTCTTTACCAAACTTTTCAATCTGAGTAACCAGACCTACACCCGCAGTAACGCTCATTAATGTATAACGGTTGCTTCCGGCCTTTTCAGTTATCAATGCCGCTATTTTTCCTAATGCTTTAGTATCCCACGCCCCCGCATCCTGAAAATCGGGGAATCTCAACGTCGGCACCACCACCTTTTTCATGTCCTTATTCATACGCATTCAATCCCGAAATCCCGCGCCCCTGAGCTAATTTTTTGAGCAGTGGCAACAGGTCTGCCATCAAGGCCAATTCGGCTTTGCTGCGCACGTTACAAATCCTCAACTTTAAATTCGCTATAACCTTCGTAGTAATAGCTGATATTGATACCCTTCATGAATAATTCACGGTCGTCGATTTGTCCGGTGAGGGCCGATTGCAGAAGGTGCTTGATCTCGACATCCTTCACCACGCTGCGCTCCATTGCGGACAGGTAATCGGATTTATCCACCGCGTTCCAGTCGATCACACGCTTGATCTCTTTTTTTAACATCAAATCCAGCCATATTCTCGTAGTGCGACCATTACCTTCACGAAAAGGGTGGGCAACATTCATCTCTACATATTTCTCGATAATTTGCTCAAAAGTCTGTTGCGGCATGGTGCTGATATGTTTTAACGATGATTCAAGGTACATTACTCGCGCAAAAGCGGTTGTGCCCTTGGCGATATTGACATCGCGCAGTTGCCCTGCAAAATCATAAATTTCACCAAACAAATAAGCATGTATCTGCGCCAACCCATTGAACGTGCCGACTTCCATGCGGTCGATTTCCCCGCTTTCAAATAACTGTTTGGCTTTTTTCTTGCTGATTTTCTCTTCGGCTTTATTCAATTCAAGCTGATTTGTGATGAGCAACTTATTGGGTAAAATCATTGTGTACTCCTTAATCTCTTGCGCTGTTTTTTTCTTCACTATACACATTCAATCCCGAAATCTCGCGCCCCTGAGCTAATTTTTTGAGCATTCGATATTGGTGTTTTCTTCCACGCAGCCATCCTGGAATTTGTTAAATTCTTCGCGGGTTTGGCGATCAAGGTCTTTGCGATCAACCACGAACAAACACTTTTCAATATCGGGGTTGTCTTTGAGCAGGGTGGAGGCTTTGAACGAAGTGAGCGTCTTGCCGCTGCCGGTGGTGTGCCAGATATAGCCATTGCCGCGGTTCTGGTGGATGCAATCGACAATAGCCTTAACCGCAGGCGTGACGAACTCATCGAGCAGGCGGGCGAATTCGGCATCGGTGAGTTGGACGCGGTTCAGCGCCTCGAACTTGCTGCGAAAGTTTTGCTCCAGCGAAGCGCGGTCACGGATGTCGGGGCGGCAGGTGTATTTGAGTTGCGCAAGTTTCTCTATAAAGTCTTTTTCAATATGACTTTCCGTGGTGGTCATCGGGGATTTCTTCGGTATGTTATTTTTGCCATTGTAGCAAACTTATCAGCTTTACTTGGCTATCTCATTAACCCGCCAGCGTGAATACCAGCAGCGTGCATTTCGCACTGCGCCCTTCAAACCAATCATGCGGGCTGCCGTCCGCCACTGTTTTTAACCGCGGTGATTTTAATCAACAGCGGACATTTCTACTTGGGAGAAAGCGGACATTACTACTTTGCGCTAAGCCCGTGACAGGCACACCCTTTACACCCGATCCAGCTTAAAAGGATGGGGTGGGTAGTTACCATCAAAATTGATTGAAGCAGCAGGGGTAGCGCAGAAAAGGGCTTACCGAATTAACTGTAAGTCATTATTTATTTTGTCAGAACGATCAGATTCAAACTGATGACCTCTTGGATGTCGAAATAGCACTTTACATCTAAGTTATTAATTCAATTAACCATTTCTCCCTGTAAAAATAAAGCCGTATGCAATATTCGAGAGGCAGTAACAGGCATGATCAGAAAAAAACGAATACGCAGCCAGGATTAAGTCGGTTTTCAAGCAACGATGCTATCGACTAAATTGCTCACATCTTGTAGCGTCTTGATTTCAATGCGTTCATCCGGAAATTGGATGGTGAATTTATCTTCAAGATTGAACATGAATTCCATAACAGAAAGCGAATCTAAGCCTAAACTTTCTAGCGTAGCATCAGGAACCAGGTTTTCAAGTTTCAGGTCGAATTGTTCGGCCATCATGCGCTGTATTACGGGGAGTGAGCTCATCGTTAAGTCGATTCAGTAATTATTTGAGGGTATTATTCTGCGTGATTGATAACGAGCATCGAGTCAGGTCTATTCCACCATCCACCGCCCAGCGCCTGATAAAGCGCAACGGTCACGCCTAGTCGTCCGGCCTGAGCCTGTATCAGATGAATTGCGGCCAACTGATCATTTTGTTCAGCCATTAACTGCGCCTGATAATTGACTGCGCCCAACTGATATTGTTTGCGTGCAAGTTCAGCCGAAATCGTTGCCGCTTGTGCGCCTGCTGCTGCGGCTTTGAGCACCGAGGCATCCGATTGTATCGTGTATAAAGTGTCTGCCACGTTCTGCAATGCAGCAATCACCGTGCTGCGATATTGCGCACCCGCACCGATCAATGCCTGTTCAGCCGCGCGTGAACGGGCTTTTAACGTCCCTCCGTCAAAAATCGTCTGACTGACACTGGCTGCCAGATTAAAGAATCCTCCGCCGGAACGGAACATCCAGGCAGGACTATCTGCCATCCCACCGATTGCCGCTGTCAGCGCAAATTGCGGTAAGCGATTGGCAATGGCAACACCTGCCTGTGCACTGGCATAATGCAATTGCTCTTCAGCTGCTCGCACATCCGGTCGTTGTTCGACAATTCTGGAAGGAAAACTGAGCGGCAATTCAGCGGGCAGATGAATATTTGAGAGCTCAAACTTCTCATTCACATCGACATCCGGCGTATTGCCTGCCAGTGCGCGTATCAAATCGCGGGTTTGTTGCAACTGGGCCTGAAGTGGCGGCAAGGACTGTTCCTGCGATGCGAGCGCAGCTTGTTGTGCGGCTACCTCGGCATTAGATACATCACCTAACTTGTATTGAGTCTGCAAAATATCAAGTATTTCCCGATTAATACTAACCACTTTTTCCATCGCGGAAATCTGCGAGCGCAACGCGGCTTCCTGTATTGCAGCAGCAACGACGTTCGATGCGAGCGTAAGACAGGTCGCTTCAAGCTGCAATTTTTGCACTTCTACCTGCGTTTGAGCCGATTCGACCATTCTGCGGTTAAGCCCGAACACGTCCGGCACGTAGCCTACGGTTAATTGCGCAACATGAAAATTGTAGTAAGCCGGGCCCACGGGGTTTGTAGTCGTTGAAATGACGTCGCCATTACCCTGTGGCCCAGGTGAATTCCCACCATAATTGCCGGCCAATTTATTGCGTGATGGCGAATAACTTAAGCCGGCCGTCGGATAGAAAAAACCCTGCTGTGCAACTACATTTTGCTGTGCGCCACGCAAGGCGGCCTCGGCAGAAGCGATATCCGGATTGGCCTTGAAGACACGTTCTACCAGTGAGTTAAGCTCAGGCGAGCCAAACTGTGTCCACCAATCAAAGGGAATATCTGCTTTCATGTCGAATTGCTGCAGCGCTCCTGCCAGGACAGGTGCAGCAGAAAGGGCATTAGTCGGTGCATAACCGGTAGCCTTGGGCGCATCAGGTCGTTTGAAATCGGGGCCAACCGCGCAACCTGCGACCAGGGTGAGTAAAGCAAGGCTACCGATTTTAAGGGCAGTGTGTAATTTTGAAAAAGTTTTCATCATGCGTCTCCTGTCGAAGCGACGTCGAGCATTTTCAATGGCGATTTACGTTTGGAAAAAAGATCAATCAGCAGCGGCAATATGATCAACACCAGTATGGGAGCTAACAAAATTCCGCCGACCACCACCAAAGCCAGCGGTTTTTGCACCTGTGAGCCGATGCCGGTTGCAAATGCGGCCGGCAAAAGACCTACACACGCAGCACAACAGGTCATCATCACGGGCCGCAACCTGGTTTGACAGGATTTCTGAATGGCTTGCGAACGTTCTTCGCCGCTTTCGATGAGCTGATTAAAATACGTCAGTACAATAATGCCTTCCATCACAGAAATCCCGAACAGCCCGATAAAGCCAATCGCCGCCGACACGCTGAAGGCAGTTCCTGTCACATAGAGCGCAAAAATCCCGCCTATCAGAGCCATCGGCATTACGCTGGCGGCCAGCAGCGTATCGGTAATCGAACTGAAGTTGAAAAACAGCAGCAACATAATCAGTCCAAGGCTCAACGGCACGACGATTTTCAATCTATCCATCGCCTCATTCATCTGGCCGAACTCACCTACCCATTCCATCCGGTAACCACCGGGCAACTTTACTTGTTCCGCCACCTTTTGCTGCGCTTCCATCACCGCACTGCCCAAATCGCGACCGCGTACACTAAACTTGATTGGAATATAGCGCTCTTGTCCTTCACGATAGATAAAAGAGGCGCCGGAAACCAGTTTAACGCTTGCAACATCGGCAAGCGGAATCTGAATCGTACCGTTTTGGCCTTGTGCACCAATGGTGATCCGTTTAATCGCATCCAGACTCTGTCGGTTATGTGGTGATAGTCGCACAATGACGGGGAAATTCCGGTCGCTGCCATCTTCATACAAGTTGCCAGCTGCCTGCCCGCCTATGGCGGCCTGTACCGTCGCGTTAATATCACCTGGTGCCAAACCGTAGCGTGCCGCCTTTGCGCGATCAATGTCGATCTTGACTGTTGGCTGCCCAAGCGCTCTGAAGATGGACAGGTCAGTAACTCCCGGCACCGTTGCCATCACTTTCTGAATCTGATTCGCCGTTTTTTCAAGCACCTCCAGATCATTGCCAAATAGTTTTACCGAGTTCTGACCTTTCACACCGGAGGAGGCTTCTTCCACGTTGTCTTCGATGTATTGCGAAAAGTTAAACTCCACACCCGGGAATTCGGCCTGCATCTTTGCGCTGATTTCTTCAGTCAGCTTTTCCTTATCAACGCCTTTGGGCCAGGTATCGAAGGGAATTAACGGTACAAAAAATTCAGCATTGAAAAAGCCGGTTGCATCGGTACCATCGTCAGGGCGGCCATTTTGCGAGATAACGGTTTGCACTTCAGGATAACGCTTGATCAGCGTGCGCATCCGGTTGACATACGCATTACTCTCTTCCAATGAAATTGAGGCCGGCATCGACGCCCTGATCCACATATTCCCCTCTTCCAGTTTTGGCATGAACTCCATCCCCAGCGAATGCACAGCGAAGCCAGCCATGACCATCAGCAGCGCGGCCAGACCTAACATCAATACCCGATTGGCGAGTGAAAAACCGATTACCGGCGTGTAAATACGCCGCATCCATTCCACTGCTATGGTTTCAGTCTCAGCGACATGTGCCGGCAACAACAACGAACTTAATGCAGGGGCTATCGTGAAGGTCGCGACCAGTCCGCCAATAATGGCATAGGCATAAGTGGAGGCCATCGGTCCGAAAATATGCCCCTCCACGCCGCTCAATGTAAACAGCGGAATAAAACCTGCGATGATGATCGTAGCGGAGAAAAAAATCGAGCGGTTGACTTCGGTTGCCGCAAAGGCAATGTGTGCCAGTTTTCCGTGCAGCGAACTGTCAGGACGAACATGCAGCATGAAAAGCGGCGCTTCTGCGTGGGTTTTTTCTTTACTTTCAGAAAGATGGCGATAAATATTTTCCACCATAATCACCGTCGCATCGACAATCAGGCCAAAATCGATGGCGCCTACCGATAGCAGATTGGCGGATTCTCCACGCAAGGTCATGATGATAATAGCAAAAAACATCGCGAAGGGAATGGTGGCACTCACGATGATGGCACTGCGTAAATTACCCAGAAAAACCCACTGCACAATGAAAATCAACACAATACCGAATAACAGATTTTCAAGGACCGTACGCGTGGTCACGTTGATCAACTCACTGCGGTCATAGATACGCTCGATGTGCACGCCCGGTGGCAAAATTCCGGATGCGTTAATCTTTTCAAGTTCAGCTTCGACCCGTTTGATGGTCGGTGTGCTTTGTTCACCGCGCCGCATCAGCACGATACCCTGCACGATATCATTATCCTGATCATTCCCGGCAATCCCCAATCGCGGCAGATTGCTCACGTTCACCTTGGCGATATCGCTGACCAGCACCGGTGTACCATTGCTCGCGGTGAGCATGGTATTGCGAATATCATCAATGGAATGAATCAGACCAATACCACGCACCACCGCCGCTTGCGGCCCGAAATTAACCGTTTGACCGCCCACATTGAGGTTGCTGTTGTTGAGCACCTGCAATACTTGCGGGACAGTGAGTCCATAACGAATCAGTTTTGACTGGTCGATACTGATTTCATAATCCTTGGTTTTTCCACCCCAACCATTGACATCAATCACACCGGGCACAGCCTTGAAGCGCCTCTCCAGCATCCAGTCTTCTATGGTTTTTAAATCCTGCACAGAATAGCCGGGGGGGCCATAAACCCGGTAACGTAAAATCTCGCCTATCGGACTCTCAGGTGAAATGCCGGGAATCGCGCCATTGGGCAACGGGGATAGTTGCGACAGTCTGTTGATCACCTGCTGCTCGGCATCCTTGTAGCTGATATCGTAGGTAAATTGCACCTTGACATCGGACAAGCCGAACAATGAAATCGTGCGCACCGTTGTGACATGCGGAATGCCGGCCAGTTGAACCTCAAGCGGAATGGTGATGTAACGCTCTATTTCTTCGGCAGACTGGCCTGTGCTTTGAGTCACGATATCGACCAGCGGCGGCACCGGATCAGGATAGGCTTCGATGTTGAGTTTAATGAAACTGACGATACCGGCGACAAAAAGCGTCGCCATCATGATCATGATGATTAATCGCTGCTTAAGAGCAAAGGCAACCACTTTATTCATCATGCACCTCCGCCCGTTGCGCGATCAATAAATAAGGTGCCACGGGTGACAATTTTCTCGCCGGCAGCCAGACCCGAAGTGACTTCAATAAAATCGCCGTTAATGTGTCCAATGCGAATCGGGCGTATCGCCAGCGTGCCGTCGCTATTTGCAACAAACACATGCGCCTCACTGCCTTCATACACCACCGCCTTCTGCGGGACAGCAACGGCTTTTACGTCACCGCTGGTGACAATACTGAAACTGGCAAACATCATCGGTTTTAAAATACCCTCACGATTATTGATGATCGCGCGTACGGCTAAGCGATGCGTATTGATATCCATTGCCGGTGCTACCCAGGACAATTTGGCCGTGAAGAGACGATCCGGAAATGCCAGTACATGCACTTCAACCTGCTGACTCACATGTACCAGCGGTGCATCGCTCTCACGCACGTTGGCAATCAGGTATACCGTTGACAAATTACTTATCGTATACACCGGAATACTGGCGCCGCCAGACGCGCTCTGAAGATACTGACCGACGCCTACCTGTCGTTGTGTTACGGTGCCGGATACCGGCGCTCTGACCAGCACTTCCGGATTCACCTCCAAGACTTTTACGCCGTTTTCAATTGCACTGATTTCCTGTTCAGTTTTACCAAAGATACTCAATTGATTGCGAGCAGCCTGCAGATTACCTTGTGCTGTGATCAGATCAGCCTGGCTTTGCAGCCAGTCCTTTTGCGCGCCGGCTTTTGCCAGATAAAGCGCATGCTGTCGCGCTTCTGTCGAAGTCATAAGAACAACTTGTGCATGAGCGGCGATCAGCGCACTCTTCGCCTGTACAAACTCCGTCGCCGCCACCGCCATCAGCGGATCGCCTTTTTTAACCACTGCGCCCAGTTCTGCGATTAGCCGTGTTACCTGCCCTGAATAAGGCGAAAATACCTGGGTGATTGTGTCATCGTTATAAGCGATGCTGCCATCGGTAATCTGCTCACCCCGGAAATTCAGCTGTTGAACCGGAGAAATAGCCAGGCTTTCCAGTTGCGCCTTGCTTGGTCTAAAGGTGCCGGACGCTTCCTGCTTAAGGGCTTTCACCTGGGGTTTATTTGATAAATAATGAACTGCCAAAGCGACACCTCCCAGCAGCAAAATCATGCCGAGCACGGCAAGTAGTTGCATTTTGACAGATAGAATTTTATGCGCGGGTTTTACGGATTGAGTGTCGATGTCCATGATCATTCGCTTTAAGGTGAGTAAATTGAGTGGTTCGCGGCGCACTATACGCTGGCAACCTTGCAGCAATGTGTCGGGAAGCTGTCAGCAAGCTGACAGGGCATATATTTTTAAAATCATCGCTGCAACACATTTCAGGCCACTGACAATATCTGAGGGCTGAGTTAAACTTGACCGGTAAAACTAAGGGTGAATGTGTCATGCGGATATTGCTGGTAGAGGACGATGCTCACTTGGGTGAAACCACAGCTCGCGCGCTGAGATCTCAAAAATGGGCTGTAGATTGGACAACCGAGGGCGATTCAGTGCTAAATGCGGTCAAGCTGAGTTCCTATGACGTCATCATTCTGGATGTGGGACTGCCTGACATGGACGGATTCGAGGTATTGCGCAGCCTGCGTTCAGCAAAACTGGATATGCCCATCCTGATGTTGACGGCTCGTGATGCCATTGAAGATCGTGTTCACGGACTTGGACTCGGTGCTGACGATTATCTGATTAAACCCTTTGCCTTGACTGAACTGGTGGCGCGCATTCAGGCGCTAACCCGGCGTCTGCATACTCGCCAGCACAATGAAATACTACTCGGCAACTTACGTATCGACTTAACGGCGAAACGCGCTTTTATGGCAGACGTTCCAGTAGATTTTCTACCACGGGAATGGGCTGTGCTCGTTTATTTTTTAAATCATGCAGGCAAAGTCGTCAGTAAAGAACAGATTCTTGAAGCGATTTCCGGTTGGGATGACGCGCCTTCGGGCAATGCCATTGAAGTTTATGTCTCGCGCTTACGGAGCAAACTTGCTCCAGCAGGTATTTCCATCCGGACCATTAGAGGATTTGGTTACCTTGTAGAGGAATTGAATGGCATCCAGCCTTAAACAGCAGTTATTACTCTGGCTGCTAGTGCCCATGCTGATCATTGCCCCTGTGGCAGCCGCACTTCAATATTGGCTGGTGATTTCACCGGCAAAACAGGAGTTTGACCATCAACTGGGTGATTTTGCCATCGCAATGGCCAGTTTTTTGAAAGTGGAGGGCAATAATTTTCATTTCAATATGACCGATGAAACCGAACACCTGCTTCGTACCGATCAATTGGATGAGGAATTTTTTCTGGTGTTAACGCCGGATGGCAAGCGACTTGCCGGAGATACCACACTGAACACACCAGAAACTAAAGTTGCAGCAGGTGAAATGCACTATGTCGATCGCAAGATCAACAGTCGCATGGTGCGCATGGTGCTCTACGGGGTTGCGTGTGGTGAAAATCCTTGCCAGATACGTATGGCTGAGACACAAATTAAACGCAACAAAGTTCATCTTCATGCATTAACCACCACGCTACTGTCAATACTGTTACTTGGTTTGACCAGCACAATTGTCATGCTGATAGCCGTGAGACATGGTTTAAAACCACTTCAGGATCTGCGTAACCAACTCGCTGACAGGCCATTAGATGATCTTAAACCGGTAGATTTACCGCATGCGCCCGCTGAACTACAGCCATTGATTAACACCTTGAATCAATTATTCAAACGACAGGCTAATGCGACACTGTTGCAGAACTCATTTCTTGCCGATGCCGCTCACCAGTTACGAACCCCGTTGACTGCGCTGCAAACAGAATCTGAACTGTCATTACTGGAGCCTCATCCCGAATCGCTGCATCCAACGTTACAACGCATGCATCAATCCGCCTGCCGTGCTGCAAAGCTTGCAAATCAGTTACTGGTGATCGCACGCACCGATCAGGACGGTCAACGGAATGCGGGATTTAGTCGCATAAACTTAAAAGACGTCGGCATCGACGCGGCAAATGAGTGGTCCAGTCGTGCTTATGCAGCAGGTGTTGATCTGGGGTTTCAACTCGAAACTGCGTACATTAATGGTCAAGCCATTCTGCTTCAGGAACTGGTATCCAATCTGATACATAATTCAATTGAACATGCGGGGAAAAATGCTCAGATTACTGTAAAAACTTATACTTCAGAATCTCATTCAATTCTCGAAGTAGAGGACGATGGTCCAGGAATTGAAGAGCATGAACGGCAAAAAGTGCTGCAACGTTTCTTCCGTGGTCTGCATGCCAAGGGATTCGGTAGTGGATTGGGCTTAGCCATTGTCAACGATATAGTCCGTATTCATAAGGCAGAGATTGCTTTACTCACGCCGGATAACAGCGCAGGATTATTAGTTCGTGTAACATTCTAACCGATCCATTTCTAGTCAATTCATCAGGTTATTGACTAGAACCTGCTAAACAATAGCTATTTTCCCCCTGCTATTCAGTACCGAATATCCAATGTCCGCTTTACCGCATGAAGCAGTTATTGAGCATCCAGCCATTGGCACGGGCGGTGCCAGGTGCGCAGGTTCTCCAGCAGCACCGGGAAAAGCATCGCGTAGCGATCCTTGCTGCCTTTGCCCTGTTCGACATGCGGCTGACTATCAATGTCACTGACCTTCAGGGCGACCACCTCGCTGACGCGCAGTTCTGCGCCGTAGGCCACCGCAGGCTGGTTTCTTAAACTCCCGGCGGTTTAGTCCTTGGGCACACAACAGTCATGCATGAACATCCGTTTGATTCAGTCTTATGTTTGTGATCGGCTTTCAAGATGCCAGATATTATTGCCTTGCAATATCCATCGGGAATACGTTTAGTGATATAAAAAAATTCTTATTTTTAGCTAAGAATTTCTAAAGGAATTGAAATAGAGGTAAATTGAATGACTTATGCTAACGAGCATGGTAATGATGCCATCCCTGATAATGCGAACGATTTCCTCTTTTACCCTTTCCCCACGCAGGCACGGAAGAGCGTAGCGAGGGAGTATGGGCAGATGAACCGCTACGCGAGTTTCAGACGGCTCAAGACCTTGATCATCGGGCGTCGCATAGGTGCTTTAATCTTTGCTTCGTCCCTGCTGAACCATTCTATTCAACTTAAAGATTTTCTCTGAAAAAGGCCATGGTTCTTGTCCAGGCAAGCTCAGCAGCGCTGGCATCGTATTTTAAATAGGCGAGGTTTTTTGTATCGGCTTCTTCATTGGCAAAGGCATGCTTTGCGTCATAACGGAAAAACGTAAAAGGAACAGAAGCCGCCGCCAATTGCTTTTCCAACTCGTCAACGCCTGCTATGGCGAAGACATCGTCATGAAGAGCCCAGTGCCCCAGGACGGGCGCTTTAATCTTCGTGGCATCAATATATTCCAGGGGTGGATAACCGTACCAGATCACCGTAGCATCCGACTCCGGCACAAAAACACTGGAAAGCAGCGTTAACGCACCTCCCATACAAAATCCGGTAATGCCGACCTTTGAACTTCCCTCCGCCTTCAGGTATTGAACTGCACCACGAATATCCTGACCGGCAGCATCACCAAAATCCAGCCCGTTCATTAAATGATTGGCCTCGTTTTCTTCCAGCGCCAATTTGCCACGGTATAAATCAGGCACCAAAGCCTGGTAGCCCGCGCCTGCCAATTTATCAGCAACCGCCTTGATTTGATCATTTAAACCCCACCACTCCTGAATCACTACGATGGCCGGCGCATTATCAATCGCCTTTGGCCTGGCAAGATAAGCATTAACAGTTTGTCCATCCGGTCTTTTATAACTGATCATTGAGCCCATTAAATTTCCTTAAATTGGTTGGTTATCAAAATTTACTGCATCACCTGAAGTCCTGCCCTGTCCCGCTTGAATATCGGGATCCTGTTTGTCTTTATGACTGCTCTGGCATCAGGAATTGATTTTTAATATAAGCACTGGGAAATGCATCAAAAGCGTTAAGATTATCGAGTCTCAGATAAGGTTTACCGTATTAAGGCTCTCTTGCTTTCCTGGCCTTTTTATCCATGATAAAAGTATATTTCTCTTGCAATAAACTGTCCGGCTTCCAGTTCTTTTTGTGATTATCTGCTTGCGTGATCAGTAAAAACTTGCTCCGGAACATCACAAAGTGCGACCACTATCCCTGTCGGGTGAAGCATTCTGCCAATTTTCAGAGGCGACATGTTTGACACGATAGCATGGACCGCCAAATCGATATCATCAATGATGCTTAATCCATGCGCTTTAGTCGTCTTGTGCTTGTTTTTCACACTCATCTTAGTCGATTGTTTCTATTGAAATACTGAAGTTTAAACCTTAACAGGCCGTTGAATATTAGAAGGGGGAATCCCATAAGTCTGTTTTCCGTCGAGACGGGAAGCTTTTGAGCAACACCTTGAGCATCTTGATATCTTGCATGTTGACTAAATCTCTTTTTATATCGTCGATCGTCAGCGTTGTGTCAGCGATGTCGGCTTCAAGCTGACGCATGACCGTGTCTGGATACAACTGGGCAAATTGTTCGATACCATATCGCGCCTTGAACATATCTTCGGTAGATAAAATCTCTTGTTCCAGCTCCGCCAGCTGTTCTTTCAATATTTTTGTGAAATGCTTTAAGCGGGTTTCTGAGAGATTGCTAATCGTAGTTTGGTCGATGTGTTCCAGTTCAAGCTGCAACTCTAATAATAGCAGCAAATTTTTCTTGTCATAGGCTTGATTGACGCGCTGCATTAAAACCGTTTTTCGTTCGTGTTCCCGCGGGTCTGTTTCCCGGTCAGGATGAAGCGCACTGACTAATTTACGGTAGACCTCTCGAATGGAAAGGTCGACCTCCAGCTCTTCTGCCTTTTGTTGCGCTTCTTTGGCAAGCTGTTTGGCTGTTTTTTTTCTTGTGGCACGCTGAGCAGCTTGTGCCTGCAGGATTTCTTCTTGCCCGGCTTCGTGCTCTTGCATGCGCTCTTGAGCACGCTTTATAAATTCTTCCAGTGTAGAATCGTTGAAATCATCGCCCGGATCAACGCCCGTCATCGCCTCGAACATTATCTCGTTAGCTGTTTCAGATTCCTGTCTATCAAAGTCAAAGCCACTATGCTTATTGTAAATTTCCTTTAATTCGTCATCATCCCGATTGGCTGTCAGGCTCGCTGCCAATTCGGTGATGATATCCGCAACCTTGCGACGCTCAGCAGCCGTCAATCCTTTTTGCTCACAGGCACTATCGAGTAAATACACGAACTCTACTTTGAGATTTTTCTCTATTTCAACCAGCGGAAGCAATTCGCTGTTATATCTTTGCTGATAAAGGGGACCGATTTCCTGCCATGCGGCGAGCTTGCTGCGCCTGACTTCAATTTTCTTGATCAGATTATTGAATGTTTTCTGCCCTTTGGACAGGGTAGTCTGATCTGTAGTTGTTGCAATACTGAGCGCTTTGGTTTGCGGTTTTAACATGATATAAGCAGTTTTGTGTTAAGGCGACATGCAAGGCGGCAAAATAAAAAAATTTACCGTGCCGATTGTAGCGCTTCACCACCATGTGGTAAATATGATTATGCCATTGATAATTTTGTGACGGCTCCCAAGTCTTTTCGTGACATCTGTCAGGCCGGGCAAATCCGCAGTGGCATCAACCAGTCTGGCGTCAGGCATCGCTATTTTAACATTAGCGGATCTGCCGGAAGCGGCTTCGCTTGTAAACCTGCCTCAGACAGAACCTTTAATCTTTTCTTCATATATCTTTAACAATTCCGCAATGTGCAAATCTTATGCTGTTGGTATTAACCCGACAGGAGATACGTTCATGCTAGACCTGATTCCGCAACCCGCAGTCAATCCCGTACGCCGCTTAAGCTGTGATCTGGCTAAAACGCATGCCGAAATGGAAGCCGCCCAACGCATTCGCTACAGGGTGTTCGGCGAAGAAATGGGCGCAAAGCTGCCCAGTGCAGCAACCGGTCTTGATATTGATCGTTTCGACATGTTTTGCGATCACCTGCTGGTGCGTGATCACGCAGATAACAAAGTTGTCGGCACTTACCGCATTCTGCCGCCGGAACAAGCGCGCATGGCAGGCGGCTATTATTCAGAAACTGAATTTGATATGTCCAGACTGGCGCATTTGCGTGACCGCATGGCTGAAGTCGGACGCTCCTGTGTGGATGCCAATTATCGCGACGGTGCGACCATCACCCAATTATGGACCGGGCTGGCAGACTACATCACGAAAAATGGCCATGAATATTTAATCGGCTGTGCCAGTATGAGCATGTCGGATGGCGGGCACTACGCCTCAAGCGTATTTAAAAAGATTTATAAACTGCATGCTGCACCGGCTGAGTTTACCGTGATTCCGCATAACCGGTTGCCGCTGGAATCGCTTAACAGCGACCTGGATGTCATTATCCCGCCGCTGATCAAGGGCTATCTGCGTATGGGTGCGTATGTTGCCGGTGAACCGGCGTGGGACCCGGAGTTCAATTGCGCGGATCTTTTCATTTTGCTGCCGATATCCCGTATGTCTGCGCGTTTTGCCAAACACTTTTTACGTCAGGCGACTGCATCGTAATTACTCAGCCTATTCAACACATGCAGTGCGCGTGTGTTGAATCGAAGTTGTCATATCCCTGCCGTATACTCAGTACATTTCTTTTGGAGTTATGTCATGGAAAGCCCTTACAAAGGAAAAACCGGTTTACGTCGCTTATTCAATGCCTTTGGATACTCGCTGGCCGGATTTCGTGCCGCTTACAAACATGAAGACGCCTTTCGTCAGGAAGCGCTGCTGGCCGCGTTCCTCATTCCGACGGCACTCTGGTTGCCGGTTAGCCCGATTGGCAAGGCGCTGATGATAGGCAGCGTCCTGCTGGTAATGATAGTCGAATTGCTTAATTCTGCCATTGAAGCCACGGTAGATCGCATTTCACTGGACAGCCACGATCTGGCCAAACGCGCCAAAGATATTGGCAGCGCTGCGGTACTGGTCAGCCTGATTAACACCATGATTATCTGGTTGCTGGTACTACTGCCACCCATGCAATAAACTGGATGTGGCCATTGATAAACAGCACTACCATGAAACGCTGGTTGCAGGCATGCCGCAGGTTATTCAGGGTTCAAGTCAGGTCTTCCTGCAAAAGGCTTATTACTGCGCTTGTGGCAAAAACAGCTTGCCGGCATACAAACGGGGATTGCCCGAACATTACGCTTCCGGCGATATTTTTGTCTATCCAAGACTGACCGAGAGCTATGGCAATGTCACCATAGAGGCAATGGCCAGCGGCCTGGCTAGCATAGCCTACGATTATGCGGCCGCACGTCAACACCCATAAGACGAATGGATTGCTGGCTCCGTTCAGCGATACGCGGTCATTTATCGCACAGGCCAGCGGACTGATTGGCGACACGGCCCAGATACAGCGGTTACGTGAAGCCGCGCGCCATAGCGTACAAAATCTTTGCCGGGAGCACATCATAGTACAAATGGAAACCGTCCTGTTTGAAGCGGTATGTGCACAGGACGGTTAAAGCCAGGCCTGTAAACCAAAACCCTTTTTCCCCTGCTATTTCAGGATTTACTCCATGCTGAACTTTAGCTGTCCACGCTAAAATTACCCGTTAAAAATTACATAGCGCATTCGTCCTGATTTTAAAAGGCCGGCCGATACGTTTATGCATTTTTTTAAATCAGAATTTTATCTCAACGATCAATTTCCAGCAGTTTTCCGTCAAAGCCCATTTTCTGCAAAAAAATTACAAAGCTACTGATGTCTTATTGATAATTCCCTATGACCTGTAGGAAATTATCAATATTTTATTTAAATTTATTAAGGTAATAAATTGTCCAAAAATCATTGTTATTGATGGCAATAACAATTGATTTAATTATCACCCTGAAAATATTTTATACCGCAAACAGCCTCCGCCACCCCTGCGATCATTATGACTTAAACTCGTTATTTTCAATAAAATTATATGGATTAATTATCATTAATTCAGCTAGTTACATTAATAAACAGCTATATTTACATACTGAAATTTACTTGCTGATATTAATTTGACCGCGCTATATAGGCCAAAGTATCTATATATTATGGTCTATATGAATATCAAAATAACTGGTGTATGTTTCGCCCTGACTCGCTTTGTCTTTGCCACAAATGTATTCACACGAATATTTTAAGTTCGATATAGCAAGCTGAATTTATTTTCATATATATCGCACCATAAATATTCAGGCAGAACACAAAAACAGTTTTTTCAATTTAATTCTACGGTGTATTTGTTCAAGTACGGTTTTTTTGCAATGGCTACATAAAGTTAATTTATAACCATCATTCAATCATGACGTATACAAAGGAAAACGAAATGAAAAGTAAAAATAAGGGTGTGTCACGTTTATTGGCTGGTCTGCTTATTACCAGCGGAATAATTGCGCTCGCAAATGTCACCTACGCTGATACGATTAATGCTTCTGCCACTACCGGGGCTTCTGCCACAACACCCACGATCCCGGCAGACGGCGTTGTTACCTACACCGTTCAGGACAGCGCCAGCACGGTAGTAGGCCATTTCACTTATAGTCCAGCCAGTGCAGTATGGGCTCCGGATGCTGCGGCTACGCTTGCCGGATGGTCACAAGTATATGCCGGCAGCCCGCCAGCTCCCGTGCCAGGATCTTTTGTACTTAATGCGGGTACTTCAAGCCAGCAGAATGTCAGCTTTGCCGCCTCGCCAGCCCCTTCGCTGAGCGAAGGGGTCGCTTCGACAACAGCAAAGAGTGGAACGTCTTACACTACGCCTATCGTAAGTTCTGTACTGGGTGCCGGTTCTGTCGTAAGCGGATCCGTTGCCGTAACAGCACCGGGAACAAGCACGCTTACAGGTGTGCCTAGTCCATTGGCCTACACCTATGTGGATTCGGCTAATACCGCCTTAAACGCAAGCGCCACCGCTACCTCAACTGCAACGCCAACGACGGTAACTGACACCGTTTCACCGACGGCCAGTGGTGCGGTAACGGTAACCAGCAGCACTCCTGCATACCAAACGGGGGCTTATACGGCAACCTTTGCCGGCACCTCTACGTCGGGCACAGTTAGCGGCAACTCGGTGGCGCTGGATTCCACCGGCTTGAGTTTTAATAAGTTGACTGGTACAGCCAGCATAAACACGGCAACGGGCAACGTTGCTACTAGTGTTACGGCGGATCCGCTTGGTTCTACCACTATCGGCTCTGCCGGTATTTCTACCGGGGCACTAAGCATTGCGACCGGCGGTTCGATTTCCATGGCTGGCGTAGCTACTGGCGATGGTGTTCTTCAAACGGGCGGCGGCACCGCAGCATTTGGTGTAACCAACGCTGCAGGCCACACCAACGGCATCAGCGCTAATACGACCAGCGCCACAATGACCGGCGGAACGGCATCAACCACATGGACGTTGAGCAATACCGGCGCCGTACTGTCTGACAGTATCAACGGTACGACATTTTCTGTGAGTAACACCGGTGCTGCAACAATCGCCAACGGCCTTACGGTTTCGGCAGGCGGTGCCAATATCACCGGCGGCACGACTACCGATACCTTGACAGTGTCTGGCGCATCCATCACTCATGGCATCACCAACACCGGGAACATTGTCAACACCGGGAACTTGACTGTAACGGGTGTTACTACGCTGACCGGCACAACTAACATCAATACAACCGGTACCATCCAAACCACGCTGGGCAATGCGCTTAGTACGGTCGAGCTGCAAGGTGGCACCAATATTATTGGTCTGGCAGGGGTGTCCAATAATACGATAACGGGTCTTAGCAACACCATCACAGGTGCAACTCAGTCATCCATTGCCGGTGGCACCAGCAGCGCCACTTTGACAAATGCAGGCGTGGCTATCGTCGGGAATACCGGCGTGACCGGCACCTTGACCGCGTCAGGCAATGCTAATCTGAATGGCGCCGTCAACAATATCGGTACCACGCAAGCTTCAACAAATACCATCGGTAATGTTGGCGTATCGACCAACATCGTGACAGGTGCTACCAATACCATTACGGGCTTGACCAGTACGACGATCACGGGCGGTGCAAACAGCGTGGCAGTTGATACGGCAACAGGCACCACTGTAACAGGTGACTTAACCGCCAATGGCGCAGTTAACATTATAGGTGGAGCCGCTTCAAGTAACAGTATCGGTACAGTGGGTGCCTCGAGTAACCATATCGGTTCAGGAACTTCGACCAATACGATCCTGGGTACGACTACGGTAACCGGAGTTACCAACATCAACACCGCCGGGGCATCTGCTACTAACATTGGCAACGCTTCCAGCACTACGACGGTGACCGGCACGACCAACATCAACACTACCGGTACAGCTGCAACAACAGTAGGTTCTGCAGCTAATACCAGCGCGGTTACGCTGATTTCCGGCACCAGTTCAATCGCTACCAGCAATACCAACAACGTGATAACTGCCGCAACCACCAATAATATCACCGGTGGCACGGGTAACAATGTGACGGCAACGACAGGTAACAACGTCATCTCCGCCACAACCGGCAGCAATACGTTAAGTTCCGGTGCCGGGATGAATACAGTCGTGACGAATGCGGCAGCCTCGGCGACAGGTACGGCATTAACAGGTACCGGTACCACCAACGGAATTTCCTTGAGCGGTACCGTTGGTGCAGATACGGCAACGGAAATGCTCTCCGGGACGAATGCTTCTTTACTCAACAGTACGGGACATGGTATTGCGGTAACCGCTTCGCAGACGGTGATTTCAGGTGGTACGACTTCGACCAGCATGACGCTGAATAATGGTGGTGCTTCCTTTGCCAATACCTCAACGGGTGGCCCGGTCAGAGTGACTGGGGTGGCAGATGGTAGCAACCCGTATGATGCAGTCAACTACCAGCAACTGCAACAAGTGTCGCGTGGCGTCGCCTCCGCGATTGCGATGACCAATATCCCGCAGGTTCCCGATGGTAAAACGGCGATGGTCGGTGTGGGTGTCGGTACCTTTAACGGAGAACAGGCTATTTCTATCGGTGCCAGTTACCGCTTCTCGCCGGATGCCGTATTGAGAGCCAGTATCGCTGTTTCACCCAGTGGCGGTCCTACTTCAGCAGGTATCGGCGCCGGCTGGTCGTGGTAAACAGGGCGAATAGCCCGAGGTAATTAAAAAGGGAGACCGCGGTCTCCCTTTTTAATCGCACATTATTTCAGCAGGTCAGACAGCTATTTTGGCGGCATAGGTAAAGGCATCCGAGAAGAATGCTTCATTCGGCAAGCCGCGAGTCGTCGTAAAATCGGTGTGAGCGGCTTCAACCACGACGGGTGCGCCACAGGCGTAAACTTCGTAAGCTGACAGGTCGCTATAGTCTTCCATGACGGCCAGATGCACAAAGCCGGTACGGCCTGACCATTCATCTTCAGGTAATGGTTCAGAGAGCACAGGCGTGAACGCGATACCTTGCGCTTCCCATTGCTTTGCCATATCCAGCATGTAGAGATCGGACAATCGACGCGCGCCCCAGTAAAAATGCATAGGACGTTTGATGCCGATATAAAGCGCGTGTTCGATGATCGCCTTGATCGGTGCGAAACCGGTACCGGACGCGACAAAAATAATCGGTTTTTCGCTGTCTTCGCGCAGGAAAAAAGTACCCAGCGGTCCCTTGAAGCGCAGGATGTCGCGCTCCTTCATTACCTCGAATACGTGCCGGGTGAATTCGCCGCCCGCAATATTGCGTATGTGCAATTCCAGATATTCATCGTTGTGCGGCGCATTCGCCAGTGAGAAGCTGCGCGGCTTCTGATCTTTTAACAAAATATCAATATACTGGCCGGCCAGAAATTGCAGCCGTTCCCCGGCAGGCAGTTTGAGTTTCAACACCATCACGTCAGCCGCCGGTTTTTCCATGCTGTGCACGCGGCAAGGCATGGTTTTAATCTGAATATCCTTGATCGCGCTGACTTCATGCGATTCGATCACCAGATTACTGCGAGGTTTCGAACAGCAAAACAGCGCCATGCCAACGGCCTTTTCAACCTCAGTCAAAGCGACACCGTCGCCATACTCCACCTGGCCTTGCAACACTTTCCCCTTGCATGCACCGCAAACCCCGTCGCGACAACTATAGGGCAGGGTAAACCCGTGTTTGAGTGCTGCTTCAAGGATAGTTTCATCAGCGTCGATGGGGAATTGGTGACCGCTGGGCTGGATGGTTACTTGAAATGTCATGATGAATGGTACAGTATTTTGCGAGAGCGTGGATTTTAACGCATAATCGACTGATGAAACGAATACTCATCATCGGCTGCGGAGATATTGCGCTGCGCGTCATTCCCCAGCTCACGCCCCGTTATCGGGTCTATGCGCTGGTGCGCAATCCTGCCCATGTTGAAAATCTGCGTAAATCAGGCGTCATTCCACTGATCGGTGATCTGGATGACAGAATCAGCCTTTCGCGAATTCCAGGTCTGGCAGATCTGGTGCTGCACTTTGCGCCGCCAGCAAATTCCCCTTTGGCTAAGGCCGGCTTCCGGGAGTTTTCCGATATTCGCACGCATAATCTGCTCGCTGCGTTGTCCCTCGGTACGCCCCCCGGAAGTCTGATCTATATCAGCACCAGTGGCGTATATGGCGATTGCGCAGGAGACAGGGTGAGCGAAAGCCGAGCCGTGAATCCGGGTTCTGCGCGCGGCGAACTCAGAGTTGATGCTGAGCGGCAGATACGCAGTTGGGCCAGGCGCTGCTGCGTGCGTGCCAGCATCCTGCGCGTACCGGGAATTTATGCGGCAGAACGTTTGCCGCTGGAGCGACTGCATGCCGGTATGCCGGCGATTGTGGCGGGTGAAGATGGCTACAGTAATCATATTCATGCAGATGACCTGGCGCGCATTTGCGTTGCGGCCTTACAGCGCGGGAAGCCCTGCCGCATATATCACGCGAGTGATGACGATGAGATGAAAATGGGTGACTATTTTGATGCAGTGGCGGATGCGTATGAATTGCCACGCCCGCCGCGATTGGCCAGAGACGAGGTACAACGCGCCGTGTCGCCGATGATGTACTCGTTTATGAATGAATCGAAGCGATTGAGCAATACGCGTATGAAGCGCGAATTGAAAGTGAGGTTGCGTTATCCGACTGTAGCGGATTTTATTGCGTAAATGCAAAGCCCCTGTGCGCTGCCGAAGACAGGCGCAAACAAGCGGTGATGTTGGGCGCGCACTGTTTGAGCACGTGATCGTGTAGCGGATCGTGCGAGTTGCACAGCCCCGCATGTTTGCGATTATCGAGAGAACCCCACCGGGGCGGCAAACCGGGGTCGCCTTTTCTTCGCTTACCTTCTCCTGGCGACGCAAAAGAAGGTAAGCAGCAGCCGGTCTGCCACCGGCAAAATTGTTAGCTGGCGCGCATTTCCAGCATTAGATGATTAATGCGTTTAACGAAACCGGCAGGATCATCCAGCTGACCGCCTTCGGCCAGTAAAGCCTGATCGAACAAAACGGCAGCCCAATCATCGAAATGCAGGGCTTCCGCTTTCAGACGGATCACAACCGGGTGTTGCGGGTTGATTTCCAGAATCGGCAAGGATTCAGGTATTTTCTGACCTGCCGCTTTGAGCATCCGCGCCATGTTGCCGCTCATTTCGTCTTCGTCGGCAACCAGACAAGCCGGTGAATCGGTTAAGCGATGCGTGACGCGAACTTCCTTGACGCGACCCGACAAGCTGGCTTCGATCTTTTCAGTCAGATCCTTATGATCGGTTGCTTGTTTTTCCTGATCCTGCTTCTCGGCTTCATCTTCCAGCGCACCCAGATCCAGACCGCCCTTGGCAACCGATACCAGCGACTTTTCCTTGAACTCAGATAAAGAACCCACGACCCATTCATCCACGCGAGCCGACAGCAGCAGCACTTCGATGCCCTTCTTGCGGAACACTTCCAGATGCGGGCTGTTTTTGGCCGCATTGAAGGTATCAGCGGTGATGTAGTAAATCTTGTCCTGACCTTCTTTCATCCGCCCGATATAATCAGCCAGCGATACGGTTTCAGCAGTAGTGTCATTGTGGGTGGAGGCGAAGCGCAACAGACCGGCGATGCGATCCTTATTGGCGAAATCATGCCCTACGCCTTCTTTCAATACCTGACCGAATTCGCCCCAGAAGGTGGTGAATTTATCAGCGTCATTCGCAGCCAGATCTTCCAGCAGCCCGAGTACTTTTTTGGTGCAGCCTTCGCGGATCGCCTTGATATCCTTGGATTCCTGAAGAATTTCGCGCGACACATTCAGCGGCAGATTGTTTGAATCCACCACCCCGCGCACGAAACGCAGGTAAGACGGCAGCAATTGTTCTGCATCGTCCATGATGAAGACGCGCTTCACATACAGCTTAATGCCGTGCTGTGCATTGTGATCCCAAAGATCGAACGGCGCGCGGGCCGGGACATAAAGCAATTGGGTGTATTCCTGACGACCTTCGACGCGGGCATGAGACCAGGCCAGCGGATCTTCGTAGTCGTGGCCGACATGCTTGTAGAACGCCTTGTATTCGTCGTCTGAAATCTCGTTCTTGGCGCGCGCCCACAAAGCGGAAGCCTGATTGACCGTTTCATCTTCATCGGTGGTGAGCTGCTCGCCGTCCTTCCATTCTTCTTTCTTCATCACGATAGGCTGGATGATGTGATCGGAATATTTGTGGACGATGGAGCGAATCTTGTGACTGCTTAACAGGTCATCCTGATCTTCACGCAGATGCAAGGTGATGGTGGTGCCGCGCTCCACTTTTTCGATCATCTCAATGGTGAACTCGCCGCCGCCATCCGATTCCCAGAACACGCCCTGATCGGTATTTTCACCGGCACGACGGGTGGTGACGGACACTTTGTCGGCGACAATGAAGGCGGAATAAAAGCCCACACCGAACTGACCGATCAGCCCGGCATCTTTTTGCTGGTCGCCGGAGAGACGGGAGAAAAATTCGCGCGTGCCGGATTTGGCGATGGTGCCCAGATTGCTGATAACTTCGTCGCGGTTCATGCCGATGCCGTTGTCGCTGATGGTCAGCGTGCGGGCTTCCTTATCGTAGCCAATGCGGATTTTCAGTTCGGTGTCGTTCTCGAACATCGTATCATTGTGCAGTGCTTCGAAGCGCAGCTTGTCGCAGGCATCCGATGCGTTGGATACCAGTTCGCGCAGGAAAATTTCACGGTTGGAATACAGGGAGTGGATCATCAGTTGCAGAAGTTGTTTTACTTCAGTCTGAAATCCCATCGTTTCGCGATTTGTGCTTGCAGTCATGTCCGTCCTTTTGGTGTTTTAGTAAAGTGCGCCATAGATGGAGCAGATTAACAAAATTTCAAGAGCATAAAATTAAGGAGCAAGATTCAACGCCCCTGTACCCTGTCAGGATTTTTGCATGATTGCGGCGAAACGCGCCGAATTTTGTATTTCAGCCAGCCAAACGCATAAAGCAGGATAAGGTGACTGAGCGAACCAGTCAGGATCGACGCCGGCAAACTGGCGGATGAAGGGAAATATGGCGGCATCCGCGATGGATAGCGTATTGCTCAGCAAATAGCGCCTTGCATTCAAGGCCTGTTCCAGTTGCAACAAGAAAACTTCCCCGTCCCGGCGGTAGTCGAAGCGTGAGCGCCCTGGATGACGGTCAGCGTATTTGTAACAGTCCAAAGCCAGCTTGAAGCGGGTGTCGTTAAGCTGTATCAAAGGTTGTGCTGCGGCCAGATAGCTATCGTGTTCGCCCAACCAGTTTTCCGGGTCATACTGGTGCAAAGCCCATTGCATGATGCCCCAGCTTTCGTCGATAACGCGACCATCATCGAGAACTAAAACAGGCACGCTGCCTTTCGGAGAGATTGCCAACATGCCGGCGGGTTTGCAGCGCAAATCGACTTCACGTAATTCATATGCAATGCCGCTGACATGTAACGCCATCCGTGCGCGCATGGCATAAGGGCAGCGACGAAACGAATACAGTATCGGCAGTTTCAAAGCATGACGACTTTTAAAACTGCCCGCTGAATGCGATGAGTTGCGCCAAACGTGCTTTGGCCGAACCATCGCTGATCACTTCGGCTGCACGCGCGATGCCATCGCTCAGCGTAGCAGTCAGCCCCGCCACATAAATCGCAGCCCCCGCATTCAGTTGTACGATGTCGCGAGCAGCACCTGGCTTGTTGTCTAAAACGCCACAGAGCATGGCACAGGCTTCCGTTGCATTTCCCACACGCAGCAATTCGTTCGAGGCGCGGCTCATGCCGAACTGCTCAGGACTGACGCTGTACTCGCTGATTTCGCCGTCTTTGAGCTCGGCAATAGCACTTTCACGACTGATGGCGATTTCATCCATGCCATCCATGCCGTGAACCACCAGCACATGACGACTGCCCAATCGCTGGAGTACGCGTGCCATGATGCCGACCAGATCGGTATGAAATACGCCCAGTACCTGATTCTCAGCTGCGGCCGGATTCGTCAGCGGCCCGAGTACGTTAAACATCGTTCTTACACCCAACTCACGGCGCACCGGTGCGGCATACTTCATCGCGCCGTGAAAATTGGGCGCAAACATGAAGCCGATGCCGATGCCGTCCACGCAAAGCGCGACCTGCTCAGGGGTTAAATTGATGTTAACACCGAGCTTTTCCAGCACATCCGCGCTGCCGCAGGTTGAAGATACCGAGCGCCCGCCATGCTTGGCGACACGCGCACCTGCCGCCGCTGCGACAAAGGCACTGGCGGTCGAGACATTAAAGGTACTGATGCCATCGCCTCCCGTGCCGCAGGTATCGACCAGGTATTGCCGGTTGAGAACGGGGACTTTGGTGGAAAATTCGCGCATAACAAACGCTGCGGCAGAAATTTCCCCGACAGTTTCCTTTTTAACCCGTAAGCCTACCAGAATGCCGGCAATCTGGGCTGCGGAGACTTCGCCGCGCATGATCTGGCGCATCAGCGAAAGCATCTCATCATAGAAAATTTCGCGTTGATCGATCAGCCGTACCAGCGCTTGCTGTGGTGTTATCACGGGCATCCCTCCAGAAAGTTTTTCAGCAGCGCATGGCCGTGTTCGGTGAGGATGGATTCGGGATGAAACTGCACGCCGTGTACTGCAAGCGTTCTGTGGCGCACGCCCATGATCTCGCCATCCTCAGTCCATGCGGTAATTTCCAGACATTCCGGCAGACTCGCGCGTTCGATCACCAGCGAATGATAACGCGTCGCGGTAAACGGATTGGGCACACCGGTGAACACGCTGCGACTGGTATGATGGATCAGGGACGTCTTGCCGTGCATCAGCTGTTTGGCGTGTATGATCTTGCCGCCGAAAGCCTGGCCGATGCTCTGATGGCCCAGGCAAACACCCAGCAGAGGGATTTTCCCGGCGAAGTGCGCTATGGCGGCCACGGAAATACCGGCTTCATTCGGCGTGCAAGGGCCGGGGGATACCACAATATGTTGCGGATTCCTCTGTTCGATTTGTTCGACAGTGATTTCGTCGTTGCGATGGACTTCTACCTCCGCACCCAGTTCTGCAAAATATTGCACCAGATTATAGGTGAAAGAGTCATAATTATCGATCATCAGAAGCATGATGTGTGTGTTCCGGTCAGGTTGATGCTGCGGCAATTGTTGAAGAGTTTACCTCAACTCAAGAAACTCGCCAAATGTCTAAGCCGTTGCCTGATGAATCACAGATCAAGGCAAAAAATCCTGGAACATGCGCCGGCATTATTACTCAGCCTAACAAAGCTTTGCTGAATGTTACTAATGAGACCGCGCTGTTTCAGGTCAACAAGGAACTATTTTCGTTTGACCGCGTCTATGCGTCAATCAATGCCGGATGCAAATAAAGCTGCAGGGCAGACAATTTGGAAGATATAATCCTAAAGATGTTTACCGGGAATAAAAATGAAGCATAAATTACTCTGGATCGTGCTGGCGTTTGCCTCTTTTACGCTGAATACAACATTAGCGGCACCTGAATTGACCGCGGTGCCACAAGAGGCTCAGGCTGCGCTATTATCCGCCCAAGTGCTGAGCATGCATCATTACAAGCAAATTCCGCTTGACGATGTCGCGTCTGCCAAAATATTCGACAATTATCTCAAAGCACTGGACGGCGACAAGCTTTTTTTTCTGCAGACAGACATTGACCACTTTGCGGATGCGCGAACCAAACTTGACGATGCCATACTCAAACAGGATCTGAGCATTCCCTTTGCTATTTACAATTTATATCAGCAACGCGTCACCGACCGCATTGAATATGCTCAAACGTTGTTAAGCAAGGGGTTTGATTTTACCCAAAAAGAGAACTATCAATATACCCGCAAGCATGCAGCATGGCCAAAATCGGCTGACGAAATCAACAACCTGTGGCGCCTGCGTGTCAAAAATGACTGGCTGCGTCTAAGACTGGCTGGCAAGGATGATAAAAGCATCGCCGAGACATTGAATAAACGTTATGCCAATTCCCTGGACAGTCTGGCCAAAGTTAAAAGCGAAGACGTATTTCAATATTTTATGACCGCTTATGCGATGGCAATTGATCCGCATACCGATTACTTTGGCATGCGTGCAGCCGATGATTTTGACATCTCGATGAAACTCTCCCTGACGGGAATCGGCGCGGTACTTCAGGACAAGGATGAATACACCACGATCCGTGAACTCGTCGCCGGTGGACCCGCAGCCCTGTCAGGAAAACTTAATGTCGGGGACCGTATCGTGGGTGTCGGACAAGGCAGTGCCTCGGTAGTCGAAGTGCTGGGCAAACGCCTGGATGACACGGTCGCCTTGATCCGTGGCGCTGAAAACACCACGGTGCAACTGGATATTTTACCTGCTGAAGCGAGCCTGGATGGCAAACACAAGCTCATTTCACTGATCCGGAAAAAAATCAGCCTGGACAAACAGGCGGCGAAGGAATCTGTCATTAACATCAAGGAAGGCGGTATCACCCGACGCATCGGCGTGATTACCCTGCCGGGGTTTTATCAGGATTTTGCCGCTCATCAGCGCGGCGATAAGGATTACAAAAGCGCGACACGGGATGTTGCACGATTGTTAACGGGATTCAAAAAAGCCAAAGTCGATAGCGTGCTGATTGATTTGCGCAATAACGGCGGCGGGTCACTGGATGAAGCGATTGATCTGACCGGTTTATTTATTGATAAAGGCCCGGTAGTACAGGAACGTGATTCCAAAGGCCATATTACCGTTGGCAGTGATACGCATGCAGGTCTTGCGTGGAGAGGCCCTCTGGGCATACTCATCAATCGGGGTTCAGCGTCTGCTTCTGAAATTTTCGCTGCGGCTATACAGGATTATGGTCGGGGAGTGATTATCGGCGAAACCAGTTTTGGCAAAGGAACCGTTCAATCTGTCATCAATCTGGATCAACTGGTGAACAACGCGAAACCCAAGTATGGTGAACTCAAGATGACGATCGCGCAGTTTTTCCGCATCAACGGGGGCACCACACAGTTGCGCGGCGTAACGCCGGACATCAGTTTACCCTCGATGACGGATGAGGAAGATTTCGGTGAATCCAGTTACGATAACGCGCTGCCCTGGTCACAAATCAAGACCGCCGTTTATACCCCGGTTGGTGATTTGACCGGCATTCTGCCCAGACTGATTGCCCGGCATGACCTGCGCGTGTCAGGTGACAAGAATTTCAAATACTTGCAGCAAGACATTGATGAACTCAATACCCGACGTCAAACAAACCAGATTTCTCTGAATGAAGAGGATCGTCGTCGTGAACGCGCAATGCAAGAAGCGAGAATTAAATTGCGAGGGAAAGCACAGGGTCTTGATACGGACAACCCGTCGATTCAGGACGACGGCTTGCAATCCAGCGAACGCAATCTCGCCACTGATCTTGCCCTTGAAAAGGCCAGAAAGAATGCCAAGGATGTGTTGCTTGATGAAGCTGCACACATATTGGGCGATGAAGTTGATATGCTGAGAAACAATCCCGCACTTGCCGCCAACGTATTGCCGAGATTACATTAAGCCCATACACACAGGCCTTGCGAAGCCTGTGTGTTGTGCCTGAAAAGAGTGCTGTGCCCCACAAACTATTCCGTCATCGGCAATATTTAATATATTGACAAACAACCCTACACAGCGGGGCTGTTTTGACATATTACGGTACTTTTTTCGCCCGGCTGGCAAGCGACTATTCTGACACAGGCAGACGCAGTGTGTACTGGCCTGATTTTTCGTCTCGCACCACCGTCAGCAGTTTATGACGCTGAGCGTCCTCAACCAACTCCTTGAATGAGCGGTAACCATAGGAGGACTCGGTAAATCCGGGTTTGCGACGCTGCATGGTAGTCTTGACCATTGATCCCCATATTTTTTCATCCGCGCCGCGCTCAATAATTAGTGCCTCGACTGTTTCAACGATGAAGTCCAGCGCATCCTGACGCTTGTCGTCCTCACTTTTGGACGCCGGCGCTGCAGGCTTACCCGATTTCACGGGAGACTTTTTCTCAGCACGCTTTTGTTTCGCTTCCTGTTCACGCACCAGATCATCATAGAAAATAAATTCGTCGCAGTTCGCGCTAAGCAAATCCGACGTTGAGTCCTTGACGCCGATTCCGATAACATATTTGTTATTCTCGCGCAATTTCGATACAAGGGGGGAAAAGTCAGAGTCGCCACTGATAATGACGAAAGTATCCATATGCGCCTTGGTATAGCACAGGTCCAGCGCATCCACGACCATACGGATATCGGCCGAGTTCTTGCCGCTTTGCCTCACATGCGGGATCTCAATCAGCTCAAATGCCGCCTCATGCATGGTCGCCTTAAATTCCTTGTAGCGCTCCCAGTCGCAATAAGCCTTCTTGACCACAATACTGCCTTTGAGCAGCAGGCGTTCCAGCACTTTTTTGATATCGAACTGCGCATACTTCGCATCGCGCACTCCGAGCGCCACGTTCTCAAAGTCGCAAAATAACGCCATATTAGTAATTTCAGATTGCGATGCCATATAAACCCCTGATAGTGGTAAGTAGTGTGCTTGCTGTCAAATCACCTTGCCAGGATTCATGCGCCATTCCGGGTCCAGAGTCCGCTTGATGCTGCGCATTAATTCCAGCTCCAGCGGGTCTTTGTAATCGTTTATTGTTACCCGCTTGAGTTGCCCCAGTCCGTGTTCAGCGCTGATACTGCCATTAAACTGCGCGACGATGTCATACACGATGCTATTGACTTCAGACTCATGTTCCGCAATAAAGCGGGGGTTGGCAGAGGCGTCCGGCATTGAAGCATTATAGTGAATATTGCCATCGCCCATATGCCCGAAGGCCACAATGCGTATTCCCGCAAAACGTGCCTTTAATGTCGCATCAGCCTGCGAAATAAAATCTGCAACCCGGCTGACCGGCACCGCGATGTCGTGCTTGATGCTAATACCCTCTGTTTTTTGTGCCTCGCTGATGCTTTTACGCAGCATCCAGTATGTTTCGGCTTGCTCTGCATCGCCGGCAATAGCCATGTCCAGCACTTCCCCGCCAAAGTTCAGCAGAGATGCCTGTAAGCCAGCTTCATTCGACACCATATCGTCCAGTTTTATCAGCAAATACCAGTCATAGCTGTTATTGAACGGCTCATGCGTATCTGCAATATGTTTAAATACCAGATCCAGACAATTGCGGGAAACAATTTCAAAAGCACTCAGGGCCTGCCCGCAAGTTCCGCGAATATGCGAGAGCAGTCGCACGGCAACCTCGGGGCTGGCAATCGCCACACAAGCCGTCACGGTAAACTGAGGACGCGGATACAGCTTCAATACCGCTGCGGTAATAATTCCCAGTGTTCCTTCAGCACCGATAAAAAGCTGTTTAAGGTCATAGCCGGTATTGTCCTTGCGCAGGGCGCGCAGCCCGTTCCAGATGCGCCCGTCAGGCAAGACCACCTCCAGACCTAACACCAGGTCGCGCGCGCTGCCGTAGCGCAACACGCCAATACCGCCTGCGTTGGTGGATAAATTACCGCCAATTTCGCAATGCGTTGCAATCGCCGTCAGGCCCAGCGGAAACAAGCGGCGCACACGATCAGCTGCCTGATAAATGGCCGCCAGCTTGCAGCCCGCCTCAACGGTCATGGTGTAATTGATCGCGTCAACCGCGCGTATCTGATTCATTTGCGACAAGTTCAATACGATTTGCGCCGTTCTCTGCACGGGGACACTCGCGCCGCACAAACTGGTATTGCCGCCTTGAGGCACGATGGATACTGCATGTGCTGCGCATAGCTTAACGACTTGGGAGACTTCGCTGGTGTCAGCCGGAAAAACAACGGCCAATGCAGTGCCGGAATAACGTCCGCGCCAGTCAGTGCAATAGGGTGCTGCCGCTTCGTCAGTCAGCACCTCTGCGCCAACTGATCTTAACGCACGTAAAAAATCAAGCGACATTAGCTTTTCCTCTTAATATGATGCGAACCAAAGCCTGCGTGCCGCGACTTTAAAACTCCGACGGGTCAATGTCCAGCGAACAACGCAGATTGCGTGACGATAAAGCCCGCAAATGAGGTTGCCATGCACGCAAAAACTGCTGCAAATCCCGGCGCGAAACTGCCTGTACCAATAGCTGCGCCCGAATATGGTTAGCCCGGCGTGCAAGCGATGCGGGAATCACACCCATTATATCAACAACATGATGCAACTCGATTGCCGACTGCCTCGCCTGATTCAGATAACTATAAACGTCCTCTTCAATCATGCCTTCTGCACGTAACATGGCCTGAAAGACAAAAGGCGGAAAGCCGGCCATTGCCCGTTCTGCCAACTGTGAGGTTGCCCACCCTTCGAAATCGTGACTTATCAGACAGCGAAAGAGGGGATGATCAGGGAAAGCCGTTTGTATCAGCACCTCACCGGATTTATCCGCCCGTCCGGCACGACCTGAAACCTGCATTAATTGTGCGAACAATTTTTCGGCTGCACGAAAGTCGCTGCTGTATAGCGAACTATCCGGATTCAATATGCCCACCAGCGTCAGTGCCGGAAAATCATGCCCCTTGGCCAGCATTTGCGTACCGACCAGGATATCAACCTCATTCGCGTGTATCTGTTCTCGCATCGTCTGCCAGGCACGCTTGTTTTTCGTGCTGTCTCTGTCGACCCGGAGGATACGCGCTGCGGGGAATTGCGTCTGCAACACCGCTTCTATGCGCTGTGTGCCGCTGCCAACAGGAACCAGCTCCTTATGACCGCAATCGGGGCATGCCCTTGGCATTCTGATCTGAAATCCGCAATGATGACAGCGCAACTTGTGGTCTTTCAGGTGCAACACCATCTTTCCGGCACAATCCTTGCAATCGGATAGCCAGCCGCATTCCTGACACATCAACACAGGGGCATAACCACGACGGTTGATGAACAGCAAACTCTGTTCGCCACGCTCAATACGCAGCCCGATTTCGCGCAGCAACTTCCCGCTGATACCCTCCGTCATCACCGTCTGGTTGATGTTAATGCAACTGATGGCAGGCAAACTGGCAGCAACTTGTGCGCGCGCTGTCAGTTTGAGCATTCGATAACGCCCTTTTAGCGCATTGTGGTAACTCTCAAGCGAAGGCGTAGCAGAACCCAGCACGATAGGCACCGCGCTTTGACTGGCGCGAAAAATCGCCACATCTCTGGCCGAATAGCGCAACCCGTCCTGCTGTTTGAACGAACTGTCGTGCTCTTCGTCGACGATGATCAAGGCGAGCCTGGGTATTTCTGCGAAAACAGACAAACGCGTGCCAAGGATGATTTGCGCTTCGCCTGTCTGCGCGCGCTGCCAGTTTGCCAGGCGCGCATTTTCCGACAAGCCGCTATGCAAGCTCACCAGCAGCGCATCAGGAAATCGACTTAAAAAATACTGCTCCAACTGGGGGGTAAGGTTGATCTCGGGTACCAACAACAGCACCTGCCCGCCTTGTTGCAAAATAAAATCCATCAGGTGCACATAGACTTCTGTTTTTCCGCTGCCGGTAATGCCGTGTAATAAAAAGCAGTTGAAACCGCTAGCCCCGGTCACGCTGTCCACCACCATTTGCTGCTCGTGCGTTAGCTGATGGGCATTGGCAAACGTATGAGGCAGTACGGGCATCGTATGAACTGCCAACTGAATTGCTGCCGGCACAAACTGTTCGATGAATCCTTCCGTTTCCAGCCATTTCAACTGCACGCCGACCGCTGCGGACAGGATTTTTAGTTGAGCCAGACTGCAAGTCTGTTGGTGCAGCATTTCCATGATGCGAAGGGCAAGAGCCTTACGCTTCGGCACGAAGTCGACAGTGCCTTTAATGAGGCGGTAATGAAGCACGGCTTTAAGTGTGATCGGCTTATCCGAGCGTAGTCGAGCAGGTAACGCCGGCAACACCGTCTGCCCGATTGGATAATGATAATAATCGCTACAAAATCGCAGTAAATCGAGCAAGTGAGCTGAAATCGGCGCGCTGTCATGCAATACCTGAACAACGGGTTTAATTTTATCCGCTGCAAGCAGTGAGCTATCCGCACACACCATCACCACGCCCGTCAACTGACGGCGACCGAACGGCACGATCACGCGCTGGCCTGCTACTACGGCTTCATCCACCGTATAATCAAACAGGGTGGGCAGAGGAACATCCAGGGCAACACGAACGATAGTCATAAAATTCAGCAGCTTCGGACCGGCCTGCATTACGGTGATAGATTATACGGACACACAAACACCGTCATCCGATTGGGTTATTATAGCGGCTGCGTCGCTACGATGGCTACACTTTCGCGCCAGACTGATCCCCCCCGCCAGATTGCCTGTCGCTCGCCCGACACCGTTTCAGATTGACTTGATTTTCAAAACAATTACACTTTGACATGCGCGTTAAAGAGGAAATTATCATGATGCGAAATTTGATGAAGTTAATCGCAGTTTTGACCGTGATAACGTCGATTGCGGCATCTGCCGGCACTTTATCCAATCTGCCACTCAGTTTAAAGAGCGGCGTACCGCCCAACATCATGTTTGCACTCTCGGTGGAATTTCCGACTGCAATTACGCCTGCCTATCAGGATGCTGCCAGCTATTCACGCAACAATGCCTATCTGGGTTATTTTGACAATGCCAAATGCTACTATTACAGCAGCTCGCTGAGTTCAGGATCAATCGCAGGCTGGTTTTATCCCGTCAACTTATCAGGCACGACCAGCAATGGCTCTCCGCACGCCTGCACCAGCGGCTGGTCGGGTAATTTTCTCAACTGGGTATCCATGGCGGGGCTGGATGAATTCCGTTATGCCATGACAGGCGGTAACCGGGTGGTAGATCTGGCCAATTCCACAGGTTATCCCGGCGGATTAACCGTCTTGCAGCGCAGCTATCAGAGTGGCCAGGGCTCCAATTTCATGACCAAAACCTATACGGAAGACGGCTATACGACAGCTTATTCGTCCGGGACGGTGTTGACCATTACCAATTCAGGCAATGGTACCCAAATGATTATCAGTCAGAGCGGTACGCCAACGTCAGATACTGCGGTCTGCACAACACCTGGCGGGACTTACGGGTGCAACGGTTTTCAGATGGTAAATTCTGGCGACCCGGTGACTTGCAGCAGCTGGACAGGGTCTGGTACCGTCGCCTCTCCCTATCAATGCACGGCATTCAGTGATCCTTACAGGACGCTAACCAATCCGCCCACACCAGGCTCAGTCTCAATAATGCCGGCCGGTGCCAGCCTGTTGTCAAGCACCGGCAATTATATGTATTACGGCGCGCTGCCCGCAGCGGCCAGCTCACAAGCGAGCGAATATTGGCCGGGATCGTACACAGCCTATAACTGGGCTTCCAATGGCAATGGCTCGACCTTTCACGGCTCACCCTATACCACGACGACCTCTTCGCAGATGGTATTTTTTGGTGCAGGCAGTACCTGGGCCGTACTGAACGTGCCGGCAGGGACAGCGCTTTATTGTTCGAACACCTGGTATCAGACAGTTAATCCTGCCATTACCTGGCCGAATTCCAGCGATCCGGGTGATCCGGCTCCCGGTGTGGCGAAAGCCTGCTATACCATGCCAACGCCCGCCCCCGTCACAAACGGCACGGTGACGGCTTCCTGTAATTCCATGTACAGTAGCAGCCCATCCTGCACGTTTACTTTATCCAGCACGCCGGCAGCGAGCTCGACCACCTGCAACTCATGGACAGGCAAAGGGACTTCCGCCTCGCCCTATAGCTGCAATTCATTTGGCAGTTTTACCCCGCCAGCATCAACCCTGGTGTTCAATACCACGAGCTCTCCGACGGCAACGGCTTCCTTTAGCGGAATGGTTAGCACCAATTACAGCAACTCCAATGAATCCTGCACAGTCGGGACTGCCAGCCCCCATACAACTACCTGTGCAACGTTAGGCAGCGGCAACAATGTGACAGCGACATGCAGCACTTACACGGGTAGCGGCACCAGCAGCAGCCCTTATATGTGCAACAGTTTCAGTACGGCGGCGACAACCTATTCCGGGATAGGCTGCATTTCGGGATACACAACGACAGTATCAGGCATGTATTACTGCACTCAGTACAACATGGTTGGCACGACAAGTTCCACAGGACAAATATACTACAGCACCCCCTATACGGGCCTCTACGGGTCGCCCGGCTCGGCTTACTATTCGACCTACTCGACCACCTATGGCTCAAGCGCCACCTACAATGTCAATGTCCAGGTGTGTAATAGCACAATTGGCATTGAGGGAAACTGCACCCTGTATAGCGATGGTGCAACCTATAAGCCGACTGGCGTATTGCAGAATAATAACAACATGCGTTTTGGCGTGACGTCATATTTCAATGCCAATGATATCGACAATGCCGTGCTGCGGGCAAAGGCAAAGTACCTGTCACCCCAGCAGTACTTATCAGCAGGCACCTATACCCCCAATCTGGCTGCGGAATGGTCGGCTACGAACGGAATACTTGTCAATAATCCGGACAGCGGGGATTCGAGCAGCTGGTTTGTAGCGGGCAGCAATTCCGGAGTTGTCAATTATATCAACAAGTTCGGCACAGTTTCACAGGGTTACAAGACCTATGATGACATTGGCAAATTGTATTATGAGACATTGCGCTATTTACGAGGTGGCTACAACATATCCGGTGGCAAAGGGCCAACTATCGATTTTTATGACGGTGCAAAAAGCAGCAATAACGACGGATTCCCGGTCATCAGCAGCTGGGATGATCCGGTGCAGTATTCCTGCCAGAAAAATTACATTATCAGCCTGGGCGACGTACATACCTGGTGTGACAAGCGCCTGCCCGGCGGTGCCTATACCAGCAATGGAGGCGCGGTGTGTAACGCCTATACAGACAGCAACAGCAACAGTCATCCGTCTGATCTCGGCTCGTTAAGCGGAGATACCGGCATTACCGGCAGCATCAACGGCACGAGCATCACAGGCACGGCCACCGCAATCAATGCAGTGGCCAGCATGGAGGGTATGGGAAGCCTGGCTACCGTGCAGACCGGCGCCGGCGGTGCCAGTTACTCGATGTCGGGTTTGGCTGCCTGGGCTGCGACCAACAATATCCGCCCTGATCTGGCACCGGGCACAGCACCCATGCATGTCAAGACGTATGTCATTGATGTCCAGGAAAGTGGCGACTGTGCGTACCAGCTGCATTACTGGCTGTCCGCCAAATATGGCGATCCCGGTAATTATATATTTGACCCGGGTACTGGTGCTTCCACATGGAATGGCAGTGGCTCCTGGTATGACGCGATACTTGGCAACAGCATCAGCTGCTCATACGACAATCCACCCAATTACGGTAGCGGTTCACTAATGAACTGGCCAAAGGATCTGCTCCGCGCCGGCAATCCATTAGCCATGATAAGCTCGGTTAACAGCGCGCTGCAAAACATAGCCGCTGAGCAGGGTGCGGAATCGGCGCTATCCCAATCCGCCGGCGCCTTGAATACCGGCACTGGTGCTTACATCTATCAGGGTAGCTATAACTCCGGCGGCTGGACAGGTGATCTGAAAGCCTTTGTGATTAACACTTCAGGCAATGCCTCGACTACGCCAGACTGGATGGCCTCGCAGCATCTGCCCAATCCCGCCGCTCGCAATATTTTTTCTTTCAGCCGGGGCACAGCCTCAGGAGATAGCAATCACTTTACAGGCTTTCAGTTTGCGCCGGATTCCAGCAGCGGCATCTCCTCTTTTGACACCTATCAGCAGAATCTGCTTAACACCAGCAATCTGGGCACTCTGGACTCCTTTGGTGTTGATCGCGTCAAATATATCAGAGGCGACATGACTAACGAGGCATACATGCCAAGTGCAACCGGCGCTTCATTTGCTAATACCCTGGCCAATCACGGCTGGCGTTCAAGGCTGGCAGAAGGGGTCGCCACGGCTTACACCACGGCCTCTTATATTAACGGGCCGACAGGCCAACTGGGCGACATCATCGACTCCAACCCTGTTTATATCGGTCCGCCTGCACAGCCTTTCCCTGACGCCAGTTACAAAGCCTTCTCACTGGCGCACGCCTCGCGCACACCAATGGTCTATGTCGGCAGCAATGACGGTATGTTGCATGCGATCAATGCCTCGTACACGATCAGCTCCTCCGGCTTGCCTACCCATACCACCAGCAGCGCGGCTGAAGTGTTTGCCTATGTGCCGTATGCGGCCTATCCCGCGCTGAGCAATTTGATGAGCAGCAATTATCTCCATACTTTTTATGTGGATGGCAGTCCGGTAGCGGCAGATGCCTGCATGAACAGCACGCACACCGCATGCAACGGTACCGGCGACCTGTGGAAAACCATCCTTACCGGTGGGATGAATGCCGGCGGCAAAGGCATTTACGCGCTGGACATTACCGATCCGGCAAGTAGTTTCTCCGCGGCAAATATACTGTGGGAATTCACCAGTCTGGACGATGCTGATTTGGGTTACACCTTCAGTCAACCGGTAGTTGCAAAACTCAACAACGGACGCTGGGCGGTTATTTTTGGCAATGGCTACAACAGCGTGGATGCAACAGGTAATTCAGGCAACAACAAGGCTTATCTTTTTATCTTGTATGTTGATCCGAATTTGAGCAGCTCCCAGCCCTGGGTACTCAATACCAATTATTTCAAGATTGCCCTGACCAGTCCCGGCGCACCGAATAATGCCTCGAATGGCCTGAGCGGGATCGCAAGTGTAGACGTAAACCAGAATGGTACGGTCGATTTGGTCTACGCCGGCGACAGAAATGGCAATCTGTGGAAGATTGATCTGACCAGCAGCACACCGGCATCCTGGACAGCGGCATTTTCCGGTCAACCGCTATTCAGCGCGACCGACAGTGCCGGAAACCGGCAACAAATCACCACGGCTCCCAAGGTCGGCAGCGATCCTTATGGCGGCTATATCATCACCTTCGGCACGGGTTCATGGATTGATACCACCGACACAAACCCGCAAAGCGGCTCCACGTTTAACACGGATACGCTATACGGCATCTGGGATCAGAACACCGGCGCCTCAAATTCCCCTGCAACCGGAAGAAGCGTATTGCAACGCCAGGCTATCATTGCATCGTATGTAATTGATGCAACAGGCGCTATCTGCACAACCGGCGCCAACTGCACTAAATATACAGTCCAGTCATCCTGTTTGCCGAATTACACCACCACGGCACTGGCCAACCCCGGCAACGGACTGACCGGCAATCAGAGCAATCTTTGCCCGCAGTATGTGCCTTCGCCAGCCACCTCGTACAGCACTTATACCAGCACGTTACTGGCCTCGGCAACTGGCACAGGTCAACAGTTTGGCTGGTATTTTGATCTGCCGGGCAATGGCGAACGTTCTCATTCCAATCCTCCCGCGCTGATCGGCAGCAATATCCAGTTTACTTCACTGACCCCTTCCACCAATCCCTGCACCGGCAACACCCAGGGATTTGAATATGATTTCTCCTACCTGACGGGCGGCGCACCTTCGCCAATTTATCTTTTGCCGGGTACAACTTCACTGACTGCCGCAGGACAGGTTTCCCTGGTACTGCCCGGTTCCTCAACACCGGTAAATATGGTGCTGAGCGGAAAGGCGCTAAGCGGCGGTGCGGCACAGAATCCCATTACGTTCAATGCAACCACACAAGCAGCACAAAGCGGTGCCGTGACCATTCCGGTACCTGCGGGCACCCCTTCAGTAGCACCTGCAGCATGCACGGCGGGGAACTGCACAACGGCCAATTACTATATCCCCGGATGGGGCTTTTTGATGAATCAAAGCTATGGTCCCGCTTCAGCGGCAGGTAGAATCAGCATCAGTTGCACCAATGCAGAAACAGGCGGGATGTCTTGTTCTCCCAGACTCAGACCCGGGCAGTTCGGACGCCTGTCATGGAAGCAAATTAATTAAACACAGGAGTTCTGATGAAAGCACGCGGATTTACCCTGATTGAACTCATGATTACTGTCGCGATTGTCGGCATACTCGCAGCCATCGCCTTGCCTGCCTACAACAGTTACACGACAAAAGCCAAACGCAACCAGGCCAAAGCAGTCATGCTGAATTTATCGCAGATGGAAGAGCGCTATTACACCAACAACTATACTTACTATACAGTCAGCACTGCACCACCGACAGCCGAACCGCAAGGCTGGGCAAATTATGCCGGCACCAGCATGGCTGCACGCACTTATGACCTGTCGGTTGCAACAGCCGGCGCCTCTACGGTTCCTGCGACTTACATCATCACGGCCACACCGTCGAATGGCTTTTCGGATACGCAATGCGGCACATTGACGCTGGACAACGCGGGGAACAAAGGCAGCACGCTGGGCAATGCTTCACCTTGCTGGTAATCCAACACGGTCAGGTTGCCCCAACACAGGAATATTGTCGGAAATCCAGCCGCTGGAATCTAACTTCAAGTCGACCATCATTTCGCTGTTAACGGCCACCCCGTCAATTTCACCCGCACGATACTGATTACGGTAAAGACTGAAAGCCAACTGCCCTTCAAGATCATGAGGCAAAGTGGAAGACAGTCGTTCGACTTTAGTGACTTCACCCGTGCGACTGATCGAAAGTCTGAATACCACCTCGCCGTTGATACCTTGCGCGATTTCCATCGCAAGCGGCGGTGAACCTATCATTTCAGGCCTGCGCGTCAATGCACTGGCCGTAAAATAGACCCGCGTTGCGGGTTTCTTGAATGAACTGCTGCGAGCGACGGGGGCAACAGTTGCATGTTCGTTCACGCGCAAGATGATGGCGGGTTTGCCGGTCAATATGACGATCAGCGGGGCAGGTGTATCAGCTGCGCCGGGATGCGGCTGATGCCAGACCAGTGACAGGGCAAAGACATGCAGTACGCAAGAAGCCTCCAGACAACTGATCAGGCGAAGCAGATCCTGTTCCTGATACATTTAAGGCGGACAATAAAACTCTTGCAAGGTAACCCGGGTATCTGCCGAACGCCCTTCGCCTTGAACCGTGATGCGGAACAAATAGCTGGTATTGTTGCATGCGGTGCCATTGTATTTAACAATATCAATCAGATATCTTGGCTGTGCATTGACCCCGGAGATCTGCGGTGCCCGGGTAATGTTGTTATTAGCAGGCGTGCAACCGGGACCATTCGCACCTATGGCACAGGTATACGGATAGTTGGCATTCCCGGTATTGAAAAAATCGCTTAATTCAGGTGCCAGCAACGCACTCTGATAGGCACTAGGATTGTTATTGGGCGTATAGGGAAACTGGTAACTGCCGGATATATAGAGCTCCGCATCGCGCATCGCCGCTTCCGCTGCGGCAAAAGCGACATCCTTGTCACGTGAATTACGCGCAATTTTCTCATCCGAGGTCGATATATTCACCGTACTAAGCAAAATCACGGTCAGCACTATCATGAAAACCAGCGCCGTCAACAACACAAACCCCTGTTGCCTGACGCCGTATTCTGCGGGCTTCAATTTCAAACGGATCATCGCATGCTCAGTCTAAAATGTAACGCTGCAATTACTGAAATTCCGGATAGCAATTTCAGTTGACAGCGGTTGCGGCAAACGGAGCCGGTTGTCAGCAGGAGGCGTAAATTGTGCGCCCGCCGTGCCGCCCGGATCGACATAAGTGTCCGCTGTCGATGCTGGCGTGCCAAAATGATAATAGGTTTTACCCGCAGGAACCCCTGCCGAAACCGTATTGGCACTTCGCGCAACGATAGAAACCTTAACGCTTAAGACATTATCGAAGTTTGTGACCAATTGAGCAGGAACATAATGATTGATAATGCCGTCGGCATCAGTGTCCTCCCCATAGAGTATCTGCAGACTTTCAACGCCGGACACCATGGGCTGTGAAGCAGCCTCCCCGGCCGGCGGAGGATTGCTGGTATGACACCAAAGCGCCGGTTCGTTGTTGTTATTCGGATCCACCGCAACATACAGCGTATCTTCAATTAACCGGCCGTTAGGCACTATATTTCCAAGGCAATCCGAGCTCGACGTCGTACTGCCAGACACGCCTCCTGCGCCACTATCATCGCCGTAATAGCGTACGCGTATCGCATCGCTCAAATTGGCAACAGTCACCCCTGCACCGCTGAAATTCGTGCCCGCCAGCGTCGCATTAATAGTCACCGGATCGTTAACGCCTGCCATTGTTGTGCCTGTTGTACCTGTAGAACAGAAATTGAACTCAGGCAGAGTAGCAGCCTTACTGACAAATCCGGCTTGCTTGATTTCCCTCGACAATAAATCAATGGCAAAACGCACGGTTTCATTCAGGCGACTGGTGTCAGTCTGTGCGCGTTGGGTGGCATAACCCGACTGCCAGGCGATGGTGATGGCCAGCAGAATGATCATCGAGATCGCGATTGCAACCATGAACTCAATCAATGAAAAACCCTTGCTCACAGATTGGTATAGGTGCATAAGGCACCTCCCGTGCCAAAAGTTCCAGCGGTGCCCGATACCGAGGAGGAAGCCGCAATGCGCGATTCATTCCAGCATATCTTGACCACATAAGGCGCATTCACGGCACTATCGCATAGCCAGTTGGCCGATGTACCATCATTGGGTGTGCTGTCCTGACAAACTGTGCCTGTACCGTTGGGCAACAATCCGGCAAGCTGATCTTTCCACATTTGCAACGCATTTTGCACGTAACCGGCTGTGCTGGAAGTGCCCCTTGTACATCCGGCAACTTGCAAACAGCCGGCAACTGGAACAGCGCTCGCTGCTGAAAAAGTAACCGCAGTCGCAGCATTTATAGTGCCGATGGCTGTTGGATTGGCACGCATGACTTCAGCAATGGCGTGAGCCTGTTGGGAGGCAATCGAGCGATAAACAGACGATGAATTCATTTTCAGACTGGTAATGATGACAGACAGCATGCCAAATAAGCCAATTGAGAGTACCAGCATGGTCACCAGCACTTCAATCAGCGAGAACCCCTGTTGCTTTAGCGATTTTATCATCATAATATATTAGCAAGACTGTACTGTTCTAGTTGCTACAGGATGACCGCTATAATCAATTGAAATCTGCCTGTCCTGGCTTGCTCCTTTAACACAAAGCGTAAACGAACCGTTTCCCAAAGGGAACATCCCTCCATAGGCGTTGTAGACAACATAAATGTTTGGAAATCCCGTCATGGTTACAGACAGATTGGCCGGCATGCCGGATACATATTTTACCAGTGTATCTCCGCTATTATAGGAATTACTGCCATCCTTATCGATAAAGACAATACGCCCTTTAGCCCAATCAGAAATGCTAACCGAACAGGCTGTACCGTTAGTGGACGGACAAACGATTGCATGGTGTCCACTTGTCGCAGCAAGACTGCGCGCCTGCATCAGATCGGCAATCAAATCGTTAGTCGCTGAACTAATGCGGCTATTCGCGATAAAACTTGAAAAATTAGGCGCGGCAAGGGCGGCCATGATGCCGATGATCGCGATGACCACCAGCAACTCCATCAAAGTAAAGCCGGCTTGTTTGTTCCTGAGTGTCATTACTGCTCCTGATTTTTATTAACGTAACTCACCTAAGCGTTCGTTTGCCCGTTAGTGCGACTGTATTCAAACTTCACAGCAAAGTAAATTACTTTTCGACAAACAGGATATTTTTGCTTTTCAAAAAAACAGTATATTATTTTTTATGCCTATGATCTTTTTAAAATCCGGCAGCATATTTTCCTTTTTTTGCCCAATCAGCTGATTTGTGCAATCATCCTCGCTTCGAACAAGCCGTTTCTAATCTACCCTGCTTAATCCATGCTGACCATTTTTGCACTGACACTTAAGAAAACCATTGCACTTTTAGTGCTGGTCGGTCCGGTTTCGATGGTGCCGATTTTTCTGACAGCTTCTGAAGGTCTGGATTTTCCGCGCCGGGTTCGTTTTGCCAGAAAGATCGCCTTGAGCGTCACGCTGGCCTTGCTGGTTGCGACATTTATGGGAATGCCTATTTTAGGCTTGCTCGGTGTTTCCTTCGGTGCGATGCAGGTAGGCGGCGGCATTATTGTATTGCTGCTGGCCATCGCCATGGTACTGGGTCAGGAATCCAGTTTCAAAGGATCGCCAGTCGCCGAAATTGAAGTCAGGGAGGCTTCCATCGTTCCGCTGGCGATTCCGCTGCTGGCGGGTCCTGCTGCATTCAGTTATGTAATGGCGAACAGCGCATGGCATCAATACTCCGACCTGGTTCACGTTATTTTACCGATTTTGATGACAGGCGTTGCATGCTGGATTACCTTTCACCTCGCCTGCCAGGCTAAAAATGCGCTCAGACAATCCACGCTGGATGTGGTTGAACGCATAGGTGGCTTCATTCTCGCAGCGATGGCCGTTGAAATGATGGCGACAGGCTTGCGCGGACTGTTTCCGTTACTGAATGCAAGCTAAATTGACTGGATAGCGATATGTTTAAATACTTTTTCTTACTCATGCTGTTTTGCGCTACGGCTCAGGCTGACTGGCAAAAGCTGGGCGAAAATTCAACCGAGACAGCCTATGTCGCCAACATTGAGCACCATGGCCCGCATATCGTGCAAATGTGGGGTTTGTTCGATCTGAAAACGCCTGCCATTTTCGGCGATTTAAGCTATTCGTCGATGAAGGTTCAACGCGAATATCATTGCACCAACAAGACCTCAAACGTTATTTTCATGGAAGCCTACGCCGGTCAAATGGGCTCAGGTGACAGAATTTACAGCACCAACACGCACGACAAACCAACCCCTGTTCAACCCGACAGTGCTGAAGAAGCGCTGTGGGATGTGGCGTGCAAAAAGGACAATTGAAAATTGATCTTACGCACTGGCAATAAAACCCGGGCGTAGCTAACAAACTTCCTTGTATTACCAGCTTAATTCCATAGCAAAATCCCTAAGACAAAAGTAAGGATTTTCCGATAGCGCCAAAAGCATTCCTGACGCATAATGAACGGCAGAAATTTTTACCTCTTCAATTCCACCAGCAGGATGGGGATAAAGCTGACGATGAGCCGTTGTGTGCCAGTAGCTGCCTCATATAGCTATATTTTAATGGCCGCGACAGGTTGTCAAGCTGCTATTAACGAGCAAAATGCTTGACATACGGTTTCCGGCCAAAACATGAAACCACGAGGGTTTTAGCCTGGAAACCCGTATTTTCACCTTTTGACGGGAATGTCACTATCACGCGGGTGATGCGTGCTGAATTTCATTTTTGAACAAGATTGTTAATCTGATGAAACAATACTCGGGCCAGCCTGTCCTGGCACCAGATGTTACAACCGGTGGCGGAATGAAACTTAATTTGAAATTTTTGCTGCTGATGACGGCAATCTTTATCGGATTTGTGCTCATCGCCTGGTTTTTCTCCTCACGCCTGATCAGCGAAATCAATATGGAGTGGGGCCAAAAACTGATTGAACGGCAGGTGACATTTGATAAATATCGTACCTTATCGCCATTGATACGCGAGATTAAGCTTGCCAGAAAAATGGCAACTGATCCAGCACTCATCCAGATGGCCTTGCATGAAAAGGATCCCTTGGTGCGCAATCGCGGTATCGCAGCAATGGAAAAATATCGCTTCAATTTTCGCGATCACAGCTATTTTGCTGCTTTTTCACAAAGCGGCCATTATTATTTCAATGATGCTACCGGTCATTTTCTCGATAATCAATTTCGCTACACCCTGTCTGCTCAAAATAAAAGCGATTACTGGTTTTATGCAACGATTAAAGAAGGTGATGACTACCAGATCAATATTGATCCGGACACACATCTGGGCGTAATAAAAGTATGGATTAATGTATTGATCAAGAATGGAAACACCGTGCTGGGCGTAATCGGAACCGGCATTGATCTGACTGATTTTTTGAAAGAAAGCGTAGATATAATACAACCCGGTATTGATAATTTATTTATCGATAAAAATATGGCCATTCAGCTATCGGCTGACCCGAAACTCATCAATTTTGCCAGTATTGCAAAAGATACCGGCCAGCGGATCAAGATAGACAAACTACTCACCAATCCGGATGATGTTGCGCATTTGCAGCAAGCCATTAGTCGAATCAAAGGCGACACTAACAACAAAAGTGCCACCCTGTGGGTGACTTATAATGGTGGTCAACGTTTGCTGGGTGTTGCCTATCTACCCGAAGTTGGCTGGTACGATCTGACTCTGATGGATACCCGCAGCCTGACATTAATCAAGGGGAATGTTCAGATACTGCTGCTGTTCGGCTCAGTATTACTTTTCGCCTTGATTATCATGGGTTTCGCTTTGCGACGCTGGGTATTAAATCCAATTGCCTCGCTGCAATTATCTACGGACCAGATACAGCACGGCGATTTTGATGTTGAGCCGCATGTATCGGTTTCAGGCGAAATGGCGCGTTTATCACAATCCTTTGCCAGTATGGCAAAATATGTACGCGAGACTAATCGTGATCTCGAAAATAAGGTACTTGAGCGTACGAATGAACTATATCGCCTGACCGAGTGTGAGCAGTTTTATAATCGTACGCTGGAATATCTTAGCGGAGAAAATTCGCTTTCCAATATTCTCGAAGTGATCGTGCTGGGGATGGAGCAACTCAATCCGGCAATGCTTTGCAGTATTTTGTTTCTCGATAGCGAAGGCAAACATCTTTTTAAAGGGGTCGCGCCCAGCTTGCCTGATTTTTATAGCGCGGCATTAAATGGCATTGACGTTGGCATGGGTGCCGGCTCATGCGGCACCGCAGCTTTTACCGGGCAACGCATTGTCGTGGAGGATATCGCAACTCATCCTTACTGGGCTCCGTATAAGGCGCTTGCGGCTCAGGCGGATCTGGGGGCATGCTGGTCACAGCCAGTGCTTTCTGCATCGGGTCAGGTTATGGGCGTTTTGGCCATTTACCATCGTGCAGCGCGCAAGCCTTCGAAAGCAGATATTTATCTTATCGAACACTCTGCCAGACTGGTCGGTATAACGCTGGCACGCAAGGCGGCAGAAAGTGAAATCCAGAATCTGGCATTCTACGACCCGCTCACGCTCCTGCCCAACCGGCGCTTGCTACTGGACAGGCTCAGACAGGCATTGGCGTCCAGTGCGCGCAATGAAAAAAAAGGCGCGCTGTTATTTATTGATCTGGATAATTTTAAAATCCTTAACGACACACTCGGACACGATATTGGAGACTTGCTGCTGCAACAGGTTGCAGCGCGCCTGACGTCCTGTGTCAGAGAAGGAGATACCGTTGCCCGCCTGGGCGGGGATGAGTTTGTACTGCTGCTGGAGGCGTTGAGCGAACATCCTGTTGAAGCCGCAGAGCAGACCGAAGCGATCGGTAACAAGATACTGGCGGCGTTGAGTCAGAGCTACCAGTTAGCCACTCATACCTACCGTAACACACCCAGCATCGGTGCAACTTTGTTCGGTAGCAATCAACAATCGATAGACGAACTGATGAAGCAAGCTGATATTGCCATGTATCTGGTCAAACAGAGCGGGCGCAATGGCATGCGCTTCTTTGATCCCCGGATGCAAAAAACCATCGAAGACCGGTCATCCCTGGAGCAGGAATTGCGTCATGCCATCGGAAAGCAGCAATTACAACTGTACTACCAGATACAGGTGGATGTTTCGGGTAAAGTACTCGGTGCCGAATCGTTGATTCGCTGGATGCATCCTGAACGGGGTCTGGTGTCGCCTGCACAATTTATTCCGCTGGCAGAAGAAACCAACTTGATTGTGCCGATAGGCTACTGGGTGCTGGAAACCGCCTGCGCCCAGATACAGGCCTGGCAACAGGAGGTATTAACCCGCGATCTGGTGCTGGCGGTGAATGTCAGCGCACAGCAATTTCATTTCGCCGGTTTTGCCGATCAGGTACAGGCGCTTGTTGATCAGTATGGCATCAGACCTGGCCTGCTCAAACTGGAGCTCACCGAAAGCATGCTGATTGAGGACATCGAAAGCATCATTGCTACCATGAACAGATTAAAAGAATCGGGCATACGATTTTCACTTGACGACTTTGGTACAGGCTATTCATCCTTGCAATATCTCAAACGTCTGCCACTTGATCAGATTAAAATCGACCAGTCTTTTATACGCGATTTATCCACTGACAGCAGCGATCTTGCCATCGTGCGCACCATCATTGCGATGGCGCACAGTCTGAATTTTGATGTCATTGCCGAAGGCGTGGAAACGGAAGAACAGCGGCAATTTCTGTTGAACATGGGTTGCCCCAACTATCAGGGATATTTCTTTGGCCGGCCAGTACCTGTTGATCAGTTTGAAGCGCAATTAAAACAGGGCTGACATAGATCAATAAGCTCTGTCTCGGTTTGCAAAAGAGGATAAACAGGGCGATGCAGAAGAGCGACTAAGTTTAATGCATAATCTTGATAGAGGGAATTATATTCCCTAATATTCGGCCGGCGTCAACATAGCCAAATTACAGGATCAAAGTTCTTGGAGCGCTTACAATGTTTGCTGCTAAACTGGCACGTTAATAAAAGCCTGTCATTCTATTTCACCTAACCGAGTTCGACGACCTATGACACTTCAAGCTCTTTGCACCCCTCGCGCCTCCGTTTTTGCCGCTGACCGTCGTGCCACGGTGCTTAGCCTTGATACCTTCCTCAAGGGTCAGGTCCACGGTTCAGATTTTTTTGATGAAAACTATTTCACCAACGGCATGATGACGCTGGTGGATCGCGCATTTCGCCACCTGTCTGGCAGTGGTGCAGGATCATCTGTTTTTTTGCTGTCACAGGCGATGGGCGGCGGTAAAACGCACAGTATGATAGGTCTAGGTTTGCTGGCGCGCGATCCGGAATTGCGCCGTCGGGTGCTGGGAGAGAAAGATCCTGCTCCTAAGTTAGGACGTTGTCGTGTGGTCGGATTTAATGGACGCAGCACCGATTATCCGGGTGGTATCTGGGGATCAATTGCTGAACAGCTAAACCGTGCAGACCAGTTCGCCCGATATGTGGCACCGTTGCTTAGCGCGCCGGGACCTGAAGCATGGAAGCAATTGCTCGGTGGCGATCCACTGGTGCTTTTTTTGGATGAGCTGCCACCTTACCTTGAATACGCGGTTGCTGTCCCGGTTGGAAATGGTGATCTGGGTGTCGTCACGACAACGGCACTGGCGAATCTTTTTGTTGCAGTTGCCGAGATGGATAACGTCTGTCTGGTTTTATCCGATCTTGCCGGTACGAATTTCAGTATCGGTCAATCCAACTTGCAGTCGGCATTTGATCGCGCTGTACAGGGAATTTCATCGGAATCCCGGCGTATCGCCGTGCCGATTACCCCGGTGAACCCGAATGGCGATGAGTTGTACCACATCCTTCGTAAGCGCCTGTTTCAAACTGTCGCCTCTCGGGATGAGATTGAGCAGGTGGCTGTCGCCTATCGTGATGCACAGCGTGAAGCGGTTCGCATGAATCTGACCACCACCACGCCGGAATCGCTCTACACCCGCGTGATAGATGCATACCCATTTCATCCGGATCTGCGTGAACTGGTTGGCAAGTTCAAGGAAAACGAAGGCTTTCAGCAAACGCGCGGGGTCATTCGCCTGATGCAGATGGTGGTAGCCGATCTTTGGAAGTCAGAGAAGGCGGCCGGCAGGGATTTAATCAGTCCATACGATATCGACCTTAACGTGGATGAAATCGCGTCCGAGATTCGCACCATCAATCCGTCGTTGAGCGAAGCGATTGCGCATGATATCGCCCATAGTGGAGATGCTGAAGTCGAGCAGATTGATCTTGCCAATGGGAATGCGGATGCTTCAGAAGCAGCGCGACTCATCCTGGTCGCATCGCTGTCTACTACGCCGGGAGCGATTCACGGTTTACGCGAATATCAGCTGGTCGATTGTCTGCAACGCCCGGGGCGCGATCTCTCCACCTTTAAAGCGAACGTACTTGATAAGCTGGCAACCCGCGCGTGGTATTTGCACAACTCTGCCGATGGTCGCCTGTTTTTCAAGAATCAACAAAACCTGGCCGCTAAACTTCGCGCCACAGCACTCTCGCTTCATGCTGAGACAGTGGACCGGATGTTGCGTGAACATCTTGAATCCTATTTTTCAGCTTCACTACGCGACTGTTTTCAGGTAGTCAAAGTGCTGCCGCCGCCAGATGAGGTGCAAATTGAGCAGGATCGCACCACGCTGGTGATCGTGCGCCCCGGCGGACAAGCTAATCAGCTGCCCATCTCTTTGGATTGGCAAGCTTGGTGGGCTCAGCAACAATACAAGAATCGCGTACTTTTTTTGAGTGGTTCACGTGATACCTTTCAGAAGGTGATCGACGCGGCACGTCAGACACGCGCACTGCAAAGCATTGAGGATGAACTTACTTCCGAGGGGACACCGCCCGAAGATCCGCAATGGCGCGCCCTTGATGCCTTGCGCGATCGTATCGCTTTGCAGTTCAACGCATCCTTAAAAGAAGCCTTTGACCAGATCGTTTATCCATCCATCAATTCAGGGCTGCGCTCACTCGGTATTGATCTGGCTTTCGCAGGCAACCGCAACGGTGAGGCCACGATACGCAAGACGCTGGAAGGTGCGCAAAAATTCACCACCAAGATCGACGACGACAGTTTCCGCACGCGTGCTGAAAGCCGACTTTTTGGTTCAACTGATACGAAAATTGTGCTGTGGTCCGATTTCAAACGCAATGCGGCTGTCAACACTAACTGGCCGCTGCATAAGCCGTCCGCACTCGATGACCTCAAGGCTGATTGTGTTCGCAGAGGACTGTGGCGTGAGGAAGGTAATCACGTTAGACGCGGTCCGTTTCCACCACCTTCGCCGTCAGTGGAAATTCGCGAATTGTCCGTGGAAGAGGATGGCGCTGGCCGTACCTATTTGAAGATTGAGCCGTTGCACGCACCATCGGTGGTATACGAGTCTGGCGATTCCGAGCCAACCGCTTCTTCCAGTCCCGTGCCAACGCCGACCCGGTTCGAGGCAACGGCGCTGCGCTACCGTTTCCTAGCGGTTGATCCTGAAAATTCTCTTTTGCTCAGTCCGGTGAAAGAATGGACAGCAACCGTCAGGCTTAAATATCAGCTACACAATCGCGGCGATCACTTTGAGGTTGAATTGCGCGCCTTGCCAAAAACCAACGGCATTGCCATTCGTTACAC
>Ga0316217_10000226_pt1 | contig 84279 bp, 80 predicted proteins | sample 1anoAmetaG_FD_203633 | JGI IMG/M metagenome (GOLD analysis project Ga0316217, IMG submission 203633) | Freshwater microbial communities from Trout Bog Lake, Wisconsin, USA - 1anoA | ecosystem: Environmental > Aquatic > Freshwater > Lake > Hypolimnion/Profundal zone | place: USA: Wisconsin...
ACTTGCTTATCCATGTTTCATTCTCCAATTTTTAAAATCTTTAACTCTCTGGTCGCGCGCCGTTGATGTCGAACAACGACGAGACCGACTCAGAATTGTGAATCCGCTTAATTGCTTCCCCCAAAACCGGCGCGACCGTCAATTCGGTCATCTTGAAACCGGTCACACGCGAATGCGGCACAGTGTCAGTTGTGACCAATTCCTCCAACTTCGATTTCCGCAACCGGTCAATCGCCTGTGCTCCCAGCACGGCGTGACTAACCGAGCCGTAAACTTTCCGTGCTCCTTTCGCTTTCAAAATCTCAGCCGCCCGCGTCAGCGTCCCGGCGGATTCCGTCAAATCATCCACCAGCAACACGTCCTTGCCTTTCACTTCGCCAACGACGTTGAGTACTTCGACATCCGACGCGCTCACGCGTTTTTTGGCAACGATGGCCAGCGGCGCGTGGAACATGTTCGCGTAAGCGTGAACCATTTTCACGCCGCCAATGTCCGGCGACACCACCACCAAGTTCGACAAATCTTTCTTCTGAAAATACCGGTAAATCACCGGTGCCGCGTACAAATGATCCACCGGAATGTCAAAAAATCCCATGATCTGCTGCGCGTGCAAATCCATCGTCAACACCCGGTTCGCGCCGGCCGCCACAATCAAATTGGCAACTAGCTTCGCCGTGATTGGCACACGCGGTTGATCTTTGCGATCTTGCCGGGCATACCCAAAAAATGGAACCACAGCTGTAATGCGCATTGCGCTCGCACGCCGGCAAGCATCAATCATGATCAGCAATTCCATCAAATGCTGATTGGCTGGCGGCGATGTCGGCTGCACAATGAAAACATCCCGGCCGCGGATGTTTTCGTTAATCTTAACGAACGTCTCCTGGTCCGGGAAAGCCGTGACTGTAGCGTCACCCAGCCGCATGCCGACATAGTCGGCAATGCGCTGCGCTAATGGTCGATTCGCATTTCCTGAGAAAATTTTCATCTTTGCCAAAAATCAAGGTTGCCCCGCATGAACCTTGGTATCGGAAGTGAAAAGTGTTTTACCGTAACCCCTTCAGTTTTTCAACCTGAATTTTTTGGAGTGATAAATCTGCCACACCCAAACCAGGCGATTTATATTGGATTTGGTATGGCGAGCCTGCTAATTTGTTATTGGCGTATGTTAATTAGCATCATTGTGCCGACCCTTAATACGGCTGACAGTCTGCCGGTTGCACTTCATCAACTGGCCCACCGCGCTGATGTTGAACTACTCATCGTGGACGGTGGTTCGACCGACCGCACTGTTGAAGTCGCTCAATCATTTACGCCGTATGTGTTTCAGTCCCGGCCCAATCGTGCTGCGCAATTTAATACCGGTGCGCAACACGCGACAGGTGACATTTTATTTTTTATGCCGGCAGATGCGTTTCTTTTGCCGGGCGCCCTCGAAGATTTGCAGCAGCAAATCATCACCCACGGTGCCGTGGCCGGTGCATTTGATTTAACCATTGATTCGTCCCGCCGGGTGGACCGGTTGATGGCGTGGCTGGCGAACCGGCGTGCGCGGTTATGGCGGTCGCCGGCTGGTGATCAAGGTCTGTTTCTGTGGCGGCAAGTCTTTGCGGTGCTGGGCGGCTTCCCGGAATTTCCAATCTTAGAAGACGGTGCAGTGGCTCGACAATTGCGGAGTGTTGGTCGGGTGGTGTTTCTGCGAACCGGCCTAGTCACCAGTCGCCGCCGGTGGAAAACTCACGGCATCGTGTCGAGCCTGTGCTTGGACTGGTGGGTGCGGTTTCTGTATTGTCTGCGAATTCCTCCCGGTGTGTTGCGACGCATCGCCGATGGCTGGCTCAAGCCGGCCGTCAATGCTGATTCAACACGTCAATCAACGTGCGTAGTTGTCCAAAGTTCGCGCGATTAAACGGGAACACAATCCGGTGGAGGCCGGCCAATTCTGGTTCATTCTCTTCTTCCGGTAACGCGTCTGCTGCGCGGAATTTACCGTTGTTGACGCACAACTCACCAAAGCGGTCATCGAGCGTCTGTAGGAGTACGGCGGTGACCGGATGTTTCACACGTATAACCAGTGCGTCTTTCACATATCGACTCGAATGGTAGTTTCGATAAAAATTTGCAATCTCCGCACACGCCTCGTCGACATTGTCGGTCACCTTGAACAGTGCGAGATCGTCTTTACTGATTAACCCTGCATCGAGGAGTTGATCTTCGACGAAGCGCCACCAAGTCTTCCAATAATGACCACGGGGTCGGTCCACAAATACAAGCGGTTTCGGCTGACTCTTGCCGGTCTGCATCAGCGTCAACGCCTCGAAGCCTTCGTCGTGTGTGCCGAAGCCACCGGGAAAGAGCGCGATGGCGTCGCTCTCTTTCATGAAACACAGTTTGCGCGTAAAGAAATATTTGAAGTGAATCAGCTTTGGGTCACCGGCGATTTCTTCATTCGGATCCTGCTCAAATGGCAGCCGGATGTTCAGGCCAAAACTGTGGTCGCGGCCTGCGCCGCGTTGCGCTGCGCCCATGATGCCTTCGCCGCCGCCGGTAATCACCATGAAGCCGGCTGCGACCGCCGCTTTGCTGAACGCCACCGCTTGCTGATACTCCGGCGTCGCTGGATCTGTGCGCGCGGAACCGAACACCGTCACCTTCCGTTTGTCCCGGTAAGGTGCGAAAATCCGCGATGCATACCGGAGTTCCTTCAGCGCCGATGTCATCAATTTCATGTCGAGTCGATTGGCCTGATCGTCGAGTGATCGCAACGCGGTCTCAATGATTTCTGTCGCAAGATCGGCATTGCCGTCACTGCGGCGTGCTTGCATGAGTTGCTGAATGAGCGCTTGGTCGTGTTTTGTCAGAGCCATTACCATCAATCCTTACCGCACTGGCATCTCAAGCAAAAGCAATTTCTCCAAGCCGCTGCGCCTCAAATCACCGGTGTTTTATACTTTTGACCGCATACGCCGATTAGGGTAGATGAAATACAGTTTGAATACGCCAATTCTCAGATTGATGCCGAGGGGACAGCAGATTCTGTTGCTTGGGCTGATTATAATTGTGGGGTTGGTTTTACGATTGGTGGGATTTCATTGGGGACAAGGTTATGAGTTTAACGCCATCGGTGACGAGATCGAGGCGTACCAAGTGGGGTCGCAATTCCTAGCCGGTGACCAGCCAGCGCTGTATCTGGGCCAACCAAATTTTAAGCACGGCAAAGTTCCTGGACCATTGTGGGCTATAGTGTGGGCTGCGGGAGTGCGATTGGGCGGTGGGCCGGAGGCAGTGATCTTGACGATGGTGATGTTGAATACAGTGGTGATCTGGCTTGTGTTCGTCCTCGGGAAAAAACTATTCGATGCGACGCATGGGCTCTGGTCAGCACTATTGCTGGCGACAGCGCCGTGGCCGGTTTACTTTTCGGTGGGTTGTACCAATCCGGAGATAATGGCCTTCCTTGGCATATTACTCTACCTCGCGTTGTGGTCGGTGGTTCGCCAATCCAAATCGCCGCACATTTTCGGAGCCATTGTTGTGTTGGCGATCATGCCACAGTTTCACATGTTCGGCATTTTTCTCTGTCCATCAGTGCTACTGCTGTTGCTGCTCCGTCGCAACGAACTAAACTGGAAATGGCTGACGGCAGGGCTGATGGTCGCGATGCTGCTTTATGTTCCCTATGTTTTGGGTGACGCCCAGAACCACTGGACCAATACGCGCCGCATTTTTGGTGAGGGCGACAAGTTCTCATTCGGTTCATTCAAGGCGTTAAGTACAACCGTAATGAGTTTGACCAATCTATTCGAAAGCGTGATTGGCCGCCGGTTTGTCGATTACAAACTCTTTGGCGACACAATCTGCGGATCCTTCTATGTGCTGGCGCTGTTTAATGCACTATCGATTGGTCTGAGTGCACTGGCTCTCGGTGGCTTTGTCGTGTTGTTCACCAAGGCTCTCAAAGGCCAATGGCGATCTCTGCAACAGGCATTGGCGGCGACACCGGCTGTCGTGTTCATCGGTATAATGGTTGTGCTGCCGTTGTTACTATTTATTCCCACCGGTGCCAGCTTCAACAGTCGCTATGTCATCGTCTTGTACCCTCTGCTTTTTCTCCTGCCGGCAGTGTTGCTTGCCACAACCTGTCATCGACGTCTGATTCTTGGCATGATCGTGACGACAATTATCTTTAACCTTTGGTTTTGTCTGGCGTACTTCCGTTATCAAGACCACCGTATTGCCCACGCGGACTACTTCATCCCTAGCTTCCGGAAATTGGAGTTGGCCTATCAACAAATCCGGGTTGCAGCCGGAGCAAACGAGCAACCGCATCTCATTGCAGTCGGTTTTCCGGCTGATCATGATAGCTTGCCAACCCACGGCGCGGAAACGTTGGTCAGATATGTAAATCTCCGGGCGCAGTTTGATCATCCTGGAACACTGCGACAGATGCGCGTTGAGCCGAGCGCCAGTTTGATTGATAATTCAGGGCGGGTGCTCTATCAGGGCAATGGAATTGCCGTAGTCGCACTGCCGTAAGCGCGCGGCGGACGAAGCCGGCCCAAACCTTCACCACGCTCCGAGCGTGGCAAGTTTCCGGTCCAAAACGGTCATTTTGGGCATTTTTGGGGTATCGGAGGCTCAAAAAGGCCATTTTTGACGGTTTCCTTGGGTCTAAAATTCCGCGCGATAGCGTTCGCGCCGGATTTTATAGCGTTCGTGCGAAGTTTTATAGCGTTCGGACGGCGCGCGAACGCATTCGCGTGAAGTTTTATAGGGTTAGTGCGCCGCGCGAACGCGTTGCCGGCAAATTTTATACCATTAGCGCGCCGCGCTAGCCCATTGGCGGGCCGGATTATAGCCCACGTTTACCGCATTCCTGTGGACGCGCCGGCACTAATCGCTATAATGTCAGGCATGTCTGTCATCAAATTTGGAACATCGGGCTGGCGCGGGATCATCAGCGACACGTTCACGTTTGCGAACGTCGAGATTGCCGCGCATGCTATTGCGCAAACCTTGGTCGCGAATCCACCGGCCGGCGCCGTGAAACGGCTGATTATCGGCTACGACACCCGGTTTTTGTCGCGTGAGTTTGCGACACGCTGCGCGGAGATCGTGGCCGGCTACGGCTTCGAGGCATGGTTGTGTGATCGGGATACGCCGACGCCGGTTATTGCGCACGCGATCCGGTTGCACAAAGCCAGCGGTGGCATCAACATCACCGCCAGCCACAATCCGCCGGAATACAACGGCCTGAAATTCAACGAAGCCAATGGCGCGCCGGCGTCACCGGAGGTTTGCCGAGCCATCGAAGCGAAGACGGATTCACTGGGCGCATTACCGGCGCGTGGTGTGGTGAAAGTTTTCAATCCAATGCCGGAGTATCTGGTGCAGTTGCGGAAGCTGGTGGACTTTCCGGCATTGCGTCGGCATCCGAAAAAAGCCGTGGTGGATTTGATGTTCGGCACCGGGCGCGGTTATCTCGACGCGTTGCTGGCAAAGCAGGGCTGGAAAGTGGATACGGTGCACGGCGAGTTGAATCCGCTTTTCGGTGCCGGTCACCCGGAACCGATCAAAGAAAATATGGGCGAGTTGCTGGGCCGGTTGAAAAAGAGCAAGGCGGCAATCGGTCTCGGCCTTGATCCAGATGCCGATCGATTTGCGATTGTGGACAGCGACGGGACGTTCATCTCGCCGAATCAGGTATTGGCGTTGATGCTGTATCATTTGGTGAAGAACCGGCACTGGACCGGCAGCGTCGTGCGCACGGTGGCGACGAGTCATTTGGTGGACGGCGTCGCGGCCCGGTATGGCGTCAAGCTCATCGAGACGCCGGTTGGGTTCAAGTACATCGGCGCAGTGATGGAACGCGAGCCAGTAATTGTCGGTGGCGAGGAGAGCGGCGGGTTGAGCGTGAAAGGGCACGTACCGGAGAAGGACGGCGTGCTGGCATGCTTGCTGATGAGTGAACTGGTCGCGCATGAAGGAAAGCCGATTCGGAAGATTCTAGCGGCTTTACAGCAAGAATGCGGTCGGATCGAGAGTGACCGGATCAATTTGCGTGTGACACCGGAACGCAAAGATGAATTGCTCAAGAAATTTGCCGGCGGCTTGCGCGAGTTTGGTGGCCGAACCGTGACTGGCACGGTAACGCTTGATGGGTTCAAGTTTTTACTTGGCGACAACTGCTGGGTGATGTTCCGCGCGTCCGGCACGGAGCCGGTCTTCCGCTGTTACCTCGAAGCGCCGACGACCCGGCAACTGGCGGTATTCCGCCGCGCCGCGCTGGCCTTGGTGCAGTAGCTTGCATCCAAGCGCGGGCTATCGTAGCATATCAGCCATGAAACAACGCATTGTTATTACGTTGGTCGTTGCCTTGCTTGGCGCGAACCTGATTTTTGCGGCAAAACTGTATTCCGCTGCCACGAACAAGCCCGACAAGGAGAATCCTTACGCGCAGATGGAGTTGCTGACCCATGTGATGGAATTGATCCGCAAGGATTACGTCGATGCCGACAAAGTCGCATATACCAATCTGACCTACGGTGCGTTGCGCGGTATGTTGAATTCGCTCGATCCGCACAGCCAGTTCATGGAGCCGGTCGCCTATGAGGATATGAAAGAGGATACCGGCGGCAAGTTTGGCGGGCTTGGCATCCAGATCGGGTTGTCGAAGGAAGGTTTTATTTCCGTCATCGCGCCCATCGAAGACACACCGGCAGCACGGGCCGGCATCCTGCCCGGTGACCGCATCGCGAAAATTGAAGGCAAGCCGACTGACCGGATGTCATTGAACGACGCGGTCCGGCAACTCCGTGGCGAGCCAGGTACCAAAGTCACCATCACTATTTTTCGCGCCAAAGCCAAAGACCCCGGCGAACGCCTCAAGGATCTTACCATCACCCGCGCCGAGATTCCGATCTTCAGCGTCAAGGATGCCAAGATGTTGGAGAACAATATCGGCTACGTCCGCATCACACAGTTCAATGAGCCGACGGCCGACGAGTTCGAGAAAGCGCTGGTGAAACTCGAAGGGCAAGGGATGGATGCGTTGGTGATTGATCTGCGCAATAATCCCGGTGGCTTGCTCGAATCCGCCAAGAAAATCGCCGGCAAGTTTGTTCCCGCCGGCCAGTTGATTGTCTCGACCGAAGGCCGCGACCCGGCCAATAAATTGGTGTACAAATCCGAGTATGGCAAGAAGCGCCTGACTTACCCAATCGTCCTGCTCGTCAATAATGGCAGTGCCAGTGGTAGCGAGATTGTGGCCGGCGCGTTGCAGGATTTGAAGCGCGCGGTGCTCGTCGGCGAAACCACTTTTGGCAAAGGCTCCGTGCAAAGTATTATCGGTTTGGCCGATGGCTCCGCTGTGCGCCTGACCACGGCAAAATATTACACGCCGAGCCACAAAGTCATTCACGAACATGGTGTCACGCCCGACATCGTCGTGCCGATCTCCGAAGAAGACGAGCGCAAACTCGCCGAGCAACGCGTTCGCGCCAGCTTGCCACCTGAAGAAGGCCAGGAAAAGGTCGAGAAGATTCCGGACGTGCAACTCGAACGCGCCATTGACCTGCTCAAAGGTGTCAAGCTCTTCGCCAAGCAAGCCAAGGCCGGTAAGCCGGTTTTGAATTGACCGGTGAAAGTTCTCGGTATCGAGACGTCCTGCGATGAGACTTCTGCAGCGGTAGTCGCTGACGGTAGGATTCTCTCCAACGTTGTCAGTTCGCAGATCGAACTGCACCGACCCTACGGCGGTGTCGTGCCGGAGCTTGCATCGCGCCGGCACCTTGAACTAATCGATGACGTTATCCGTGCCGCGCTCGACGAAGCCGGCGTTGCCATTGGTGAAGTTGACGCCGTTGCTGCGACATATGGCCCCGGCCTCGCCTCGTCATTACTCATCGGCTTGAATGCCGGCAAAGGCATTGCACTCGCTGCCGGCAAGCCGTTCATAGGCATCAACCATCTCGAAGCGCATTTGTACTCGCCAGCCTTGGACGGAGCTGGCTTGCCGATGGTTTCGCTGATTGTCTCTGGTGGTCATACAATTCTTGCGCATGTTACCGGTATTGGCCAACACGCCATCCTTGGTCAAACCGTGGACGATGCCGCCGGTGAAGCGTTCGACAAAGTCGCTAAGCTCCTCAAGCTTGGCTATCCCGGCGGTCCCGAGATTGACCGGCTTGCCAAATCCGGAAACCCACGTGCCATTGTTTTTCCGCGCAGCATGCTTAACGAGCCCGGCTATGACTTCAGTTTCAGCGGCTTGAAAACCTCCGTCCTTTATTTTCTTCGCAAGAATCCCACCCACTCAGTCCCGGATGTTTGTGCCAGTTTTCAGGAAGCGGTTGTGGATGTGCTTGCCGGTAAGTTGCTCAACGCTGCCGAGGAATACCGGGTGCAAACCGTCAGCCTTGCCGGCGGCGTTTCGATCAATAGCCGGCTCCGCGAGAAGTTGACCAGCGAATGTGGTAAGCGCGGACTCCGGTTGCGCCTAGCACCGGCCAAACTCTGCACCGACAATGCCGGCATGATCGCGGCCTTGGCGCATCACAAATTATCGACCGGCCAACGCAGCCCATTTTCGCTCGAAGTCGCGCCATCGGCTGGATTAGAAGTAGCGGCATGAAAACCGCTCGCCTTATCGTTGCCGCCAGTGAGCAAGACGCTAACTTGCTTTACGCTACCGGCATGTTCGTGCCGGATGCGTTTGTCTGGTTCGCCGTGGCCGGTAAGAGTTACGCGGTGATGAGTGATTTGGAAATTGACCGCGCGCGCCGGCAAGCAACCGTGGACCGGGTCTTGTCGTTGAGCCGGTATCAAAAACAATTTGGCGTGCGCAAACTGGGTGAGCTTTTGCCAAGGTTGCTGCGCGAGTTTGGTGTGCAGGCTGTCGAAGTACCGGCGAACTTTCCGCTCGGTTTGGCAAAACGTCTGCGCGGGTTGAGGGTCACAGTCAAACAGGATCCTTTCTTCCCGGCACGCGAGATTAAGACGCCGGCTGAACAGCGCCACCTGACCGCCGCCTTGCGCTTGGCGGAGGAGGGGATGCGGGCTGGGATTGAGGTGATCCGCCTCAGTCGTATCGGGCGCGACGGATACCTTTACTGGCGACGGGAACGGTTGACGTCCGAGCATGTGCAAGGTGTAATCAATGCCACGATCGCTGGCCTCGGCGGCAATGCGGCACACACGATCGTTGCCGGTGGTAATCAAGGTTGCGATCCGCACGAGACTGGCCATGGGCCATTACGGGCGCATCAGCCGATCATTCTCGACATCTTTCCGCGGGATCTGAAAACCGGTTACTGGGGCGACATCACGCGCACTGTTGTGCGTGGGCGTGCCAGCGAACGAGTGCAGACGATGTTTGCGCTTGTCGCAAAAGGGCAAGCTATCGCTTGTGACCAACTCCGTGCCGGTGTGGACGGACAAACGGTTCATCAGGCTGTTCGGGATTTATTTGACCGGCATGGATTCAAGACTGGTCGGCGGAACGGACGGATGCAAGGTTTCTTCCACGGCACCGGTCATGGCGTTGGCTTGGAGATTCACGAAGCGCCGCGTGTGTCGGCGGTGCCGGAGATCTTGCGGGCCGGTCACGTTGTGACGGTTGAGCCGGGTTTGTATTATCCCGGCACTGGTGGTATTCGTTTGGAAGACGTGGTTGTGATTACATCGCGCGGCTGCCGGAACCTGACTCGGTTTCCAAAGTTTCTTGAGCTGTGACGACGCTTGAACGCCACAGCGACATGCGGTATCTAAACTCAAAAGGTATTTAATATGATGATGCATTCAGGATTAATGTGGTTGTTGATTATGTTTGCGATGGTGGTGGGAATCATCGCGCAGGTGCGCGTGACCTCTGCCTTCAAACGCTATTCCCAGGTGCGGACGCGGCGCGGCCGAACCGGCGCGGAAGTGGCTGACGAAATTTTGCATGATGCTGGAATTGATGACGTGAGTATTGACCGGGTGGATTCATTCCTCGGCGATCATTACGATCCGACAAAGAAAGTACTCTGCCTGTCACCGGGTGTTTACGACAGCGACTCGATTGCGGCCACCGGCATCGCCGCGCATGAATGCGGCCACGCCATTCAGCACCAGCAAGCTTATCTGCCGTTGAAAGCGCGCATGGCCATCGTCCCGGTGACGATGTATGCGTCGCGGATGTTGCCGTTCATCATGATTGGCGGGTTTTGGTTTGGCTTGTTCCGCGCCATCCCGGGGCTGCTCGATCTCGGCATTGCGATCTACGCAGTGCTGACGGTCTTCCAGTTGATCACCCTGCCGGTGGAGTTCGACGCCAGCCGGCGCGCGAAACTGATCATGACCAATCGTGGCATAGTTACATTGGAAGAATCGCACGGTGCGTCGGCAGTCTTGAACGCGGCGGCGTTAACATACGTGGCAGCATTTTTATCGGCGTTCTTCCATCTGCTCTATCTGATCTCGCTTCGCGACCGACGTTGAAGACAACCCGTTGGCAACTTTCGTTCCTGCTTGTCTGGCTGACAGGCAGTCTGACGACGTTTGCCGGCGAACGTTTGGTGATCGTCTCGCCGCATTGGGAAGGGCTCCGGTATGAGTTTGCCCGCGCGTTCTCGGCGTGGCATCAGGAAAACTTCGGCACACCGGTGGAAGTGGACTGGCGCGACCTTGGCGGTTCTTCTGAAAACGTCCGCTTCGTCATCAGCGAATTCAAACAATCGCCGACCGGCATCGGCGTGGACCTGTTCTTTGGCGGTGGTACCGACCCGTTTTTTGAATTCGTCAAACGCGACCTGTTGCAGGCTTACAAGCCGGCGGCACTGGCCGGCATCCCGGCGCAGGTCGGTGGCGTGCCGGTCTACGATTCCGATTACCGGTGGTTCGGCGCATCATTGTCGAGTTTTGGGATTCTTTACAACAAGCGTGTGCTCGCGACGGAACACTGGCCGGTGGTGCGGACGTGGCGCGAATTGGCCGAGCAGGCGCCGGCCGGCAGCATCGGCTGTGGTGACCCGCGCAACTCGGGCACGATGCATCTGATGTTCGAGATGATTTTGCAACGGTACGGCTGGGATGATGGTTGGCGGCTGCTGACTTTGCTGGCAGCCAAGGCGCGCGAGTTTGACCGGGGGGCTTCCACCAGCGCAAAGGATTGCACGACCGGCAACACTGCCTACACATTGGCGATTGATTTCTACGCGCTCACCCAGATCGCCTATGCCGGCAAGGACAACCTCGGGTTTATCCTGCCGGCGGATTGTGTGACGCTCAGCCCGGATGGGGTGGCGATTCTGCGCGGCGCACCGCACCGGCAACTCGCGGAACAATTTCTTGAGTTCACGCTTGGCGAGCCGGGCCAACGTTTGCAAATGGTGCCGCGCGGCCAGCCGGGCGGGTCGCAACGGTTTTCCATCGAGCGGATGAGTGTCCGCCCGAATCTCTACGACCAGCTCCGCGACGTGACGCTGGTGCCGATCAATCCATTTACGCAGCCGGTCACTTTCAAATACGATGCCCGCAAAGCCGGGGCACGCTGGGATCTGGTCAACGGGCTGATTGGTTCCACGTTGATTGACCTGCACGACGAACTGGCGGCGGCGTTCAAGCGGACGGACCGCGTGCCCGGTCAGCCGCCGCTCACGGAAGCGGAAGCCATGCAACTGTCCGCCGGCGAGTGGAAAGATCCGCATTACCGGCAACGGAAATTGATTGAATGGCAACGTTGGGCGCAACAGCAGTATGAGAGTCTCGCTCCATAACCGGCTGGTCGCGCTGACCTTGTTGGTCTTGGTTTTACCGGCCACCACCTTCGGCCAGCCGCAGGCCACGGTATTTTTCGACCGTGGTTTTGCCAAACAAGTCAAGAGCGACTACGACGGTGCCATCGCGGATTACAACAAATGCATCAAACTCGATCCGCAATACACCAGTGCGTTTTCCAATCGCGGGATTGCGAAGATGGCGAAAGGCGATTATGACGGCGCGATTGCCGACCTCACGCTCGCCATCAAACTGGATCCGAAAGATGCTGCGACCTACACGCTCCGCAGTTTGGTTAAAATCGCCAAGAAGGATTACGATGGAATCATTGCCGATTGCACGCAGGCGATTGAGCTGAACCCGCAAGCTGCCGATGCCTATTCAACTCGCGGTAATGCTAGGAAGGCGAAAGGGGACATTGATGGAGCGATCGCCGACTACAACCGGGCTCTCAAGCTCAACCCCGATGATCTGACGACCGCATATGATCTCGGCAATGCCTATGGCGAGTCAGGTCTGTTGTATAGCGCGCTCGCCACGTTTAGGCAGGCGATCAAACGCCAGCCGGATTATCCAGTCCTGTGGTGCGGGCTGGGTGTTTACCTCAGCAAGTCCGGTCAGACCAATGAGGCAATCACCGCGCTGCAGCAGGCGATCAAAATCAAACCTGATTACGTGGATGCCTGGTATGCCTTGGCGCTGATCTATGGAACGTCTAACCAGCCGGAAGAGGCGATCTCGGCTTTTCTCCACGCCTTGAAGTTCCGACCTGATTTTGCGGAGGCGTGGTATAAGTTGGGACTGGTTGACAGTCAGGGTGGTTGGGCCAAGGATGCGATTGCCGCCTTCCAGCACGCCATTAAAATCAATCCCGATTATGCTGAAGCATGGTGTGATTTGGGAGTGGCCTACGACATGTCCGACAAAATCGAGCAGGCAATTACTGCCACCCGGCAAGCCGTCACATTCAAACCCGATTACGCCAGTGCCTGGTACAATCTGGGGTATTACTACGACAAATCAAATCGGGCGGACGATTCAATCGCCGCCTACCGCCAAGCCATCAAGATCAACCCCAACCTTGCCCGGGCCTGGTATAGTTTGGCCGGTGTATACGATAAATCCGGCAAACCTGCCGACTCGGCCGCTGCCATGCAACGTGCGCGCGAGCTTGACCCGAGATTGTTTAAGTGATTAATCAATAACAGACCAAGTCGATGAAAGTCTCGCTCCATAACATCACCAAACGTTTCGGCACCACGCCGGTGGTCAACGCCGTCACGCTCGACATCGCGGACGGCGAACTCTTTTTCCTGCTCGGCCCCAGCGGCTGTGGCAAGACCACCTTGCTCCGCACGATTGCCGGGTTTTACCTGCCGGACACCGGCACACTGAAATTTGGCGACCGGGATGTCACGAACCTGCCGACGAACCAGCGCAATACCGGCATGGTGTTCCAGAATTACGCGCTCTGGCCGCACATGACCGTGGCCGGCAACGTGGCGTACGGTTTGGACGTGCGCAAGATTCCGGCCGACGAGAAAGCCCAGCGCGTGAAAGCGGCGTTGGCAGCGGTGCGGATGGATGAATTTGCCGAACGCCCAGCGACGCTCTTGTCCGGCGGCCAGCAACAACGCGTCGCCTTGGCGCGGGCGTTGGTCGTGAACCCGGATGTGTTGCTGCTGGACGAACCATTGTCGAACCTCGACGCCAAGCTCCGGTTGGAGATGCGCGAGGAAATCCGGCGGCTGCACAAGGAGACCGGGCTGACCACGATCTACGTGACGCATGACCAAGCCGAAGCCTTGTCATTGGCTGACCGAGTGGCCGTGATGAATTTGGGACGGATTGAACAAGTCGGGACGCCGCGCGAACTTTACCGGTCGCCCGCAAATGAATTTGTGCGGGACTTCCTCGGCGCGGCGAACTTTGTGGAAGGCCACGTGACGCGAATTGACTCGGGGCGGGTGAATGTGAGCACGCCGCACGGCGAGATCACCTGTGCGCTGGATGATCCCAAGCTCGCGGCCGGCCAGACCGTGACTTGTGTCGTCCGTCCGCATGACGTGATTGTGTTGCGGTAACCGTTTCTGAGACGGACAAGGTTAAGTCCGACGCATCGGCAGGTTTGTCCGTTACGGACTTAACCTTTTCTATTACGGACTAAACCTTTTCTGTCAGGGAAGTAACCTTTTCCGTCACGGACTTAACCTTGTCCGTGACAAAGCAAGTTTGTTTTACGACAAATCAAACTTGATTTGCGGCAAAACAAACTTGTTATGTGATAAAACAAGCTTGTTGCATGACAAAACAAGTTTGTTCTATGACAAAGCAAATTATCTGCGTGACAAAACAAATTTGATTTACCATAAAACAAACTTGTTTTATGACAAAACAAACTTGCTCCGTGGCAAAGCAAGCTTGTTCCGTGACAAATCAAGGCTTGTCCAAGGCTCAATTAACCGTATTTGAGTCTGATTTAACCCGATTTGCCTCAAAAACAGGCTTTTCCAGACCTTTTACACCCAAAACCATCAACCATTAACCAAGAAAGCACCCATGACAACTCGTCCCCGTGTGTTAGTCAGTTTTGATCGCGCCGCCGATAATCCCCTCAAGGCCTTCGCCGATACCATCCATCTTGGACTGACTGGCAATCCGGCTTTTCCCAATCCACCTGTATCGTTAGCGGACTTACAAACGGCCATCACCGACTTTAGCGACGCCCTAGTCGCCCAAGAACAAGGCGGCACCCTGGCCACCGCGGTCAAGAAAGCCAAGCGCACGGCCTTGGTGACCTTGTTGCGGAAGCTGGCTGGTTATGTGGAAGACAATTGCAATGGCAGTCTGACCGCATTGCTCTCCAGCGGATTCACGGCAGTCAGCACCAGCCGCGCACAAACCCCAGTGGCCGTGCCATTCATCCTCCGCCTTCTCAATGGCCACACTGGCCAACTGCTGGTCAAGCTCCGGGAACCCATCGCCCACGCCAAGTGTTATGAACTGAGGTATGCCGCACTCGGCGCGGATGGCACCCCCGGCCCATGGCAAAGCGGCGACCTGTGCAGCAACTCCCGAGCACTGGCACTCAACGGTCTGACCCCCGGCACGACATACAATGTCCAAATCCGCGCCATCGGCGGCAGCACCGGCCAAAGCGACTGGAGCCCCCTCACCAGCCACATGAGTTTGTGAGGGAGCCGAATCAAGTTGTGGCCTGACAAGAGGTTTGCGAATAATAGCTGTCTATTTTGCTGTTGGGCTGGGTGCCGTCGTTTTTACCTTGTCAGCCGAAAGAAATTGGATTTTGGTGGCGGTATGTTTGAAAGCACTGGTAGTGAAAGTCACTTTCACTGTGTCGCCAACTTTAAGGTCGGCTAGCGTCGCGTCAGATTTATCAGCAGTGGTAATTTGGATTTTGTCGGGAACGATGAACGTTTTCTCCTTACCTTCGCTATTGATAACCTTCACTGAGCCTTTAGCCCCATCAATGACCGTGATCGTGCCTTTGCAATGATCCGCTTTGTCTTTGGTGGAGCCGGCAAATGAAGGTGCGGCGAACACGAGCGCTACGGCGAGGGTGGTAACTATAAATCCAAATTTCTTCATGATTCCTCCAGTTGAATTCTCGTGAGTTTTAACGCCAGGATGAATCAAATGGCAACTTGAATCCACAAATCGATGTTCTGCCTGTTTTCGGATAAGTCGCAATCCGATGCTGCGAACGGCGCGGTAATATGTTTTGACGCGCGCCAGTCGGTTGGTTACTTTAGAAATCAGGATGCGTAGTCAACGTCATTGGTGGCTCGCCCTGTTTCTCGTTGGCACGGGGATTGCAACCGGGCTGGCGGAGATGGATGTGCTTCTACCGGTCGCTGATGAAATTCGTGTCGAGGCCTTGCGCTCGCCGGTCAGCGACATCGGCCACCCACTACCGTTGGCCGGGTCTTGGTGTGCGGGAAGTCCTTCTGCGACAAATTCCTTCACACCGGCTTACCAGATGGACATGATTGCCAAGGGCCACTACCTGCTACCGTGGTTTATTTTTTCGCCACCCATCAGCGATTCGCCGCCCGAAGCTGTTCAAAAGCCCATGAAACAAGCCGCAGGCTATTACGAAGCCCCTCTCCGTGAAGCCGCGCGGCTGCATCTGCCAATCAGTTTTGTTGTTGGCGAGTGGGAACAGCAACTGAGCACGGATAAAAAATACTTCGATCTGCCGGCCGACCAGAACCCCAACTTTGTCACCAAAGATGGCAAGATCCTGCCTTCACTCTCAGCTTTTGGACCAGTCGCGCCATGGCGTGAGGTGGGTGTAAATTATGGAAAGACGCAGATCCTTTCCTTGATGCAGGAGTGGTATCCTGCCCCGCCGTTGGTTCTCTTCGTGTGCAATAACGAAGCCCGGAAGGGCGGGCCGGGATTGGATTTGCGTTTTTTGCAAGCCCACGGAAACGAGACCAATAAAGAATTGTTTAATGTGCGGGTGGCTCGTGGGTGGGAGGAGCGCTACCGCGCACTCCAGCATGGATTCATGGACCAGTTTCAGAGTGCGGACTGGAAAAGCAACACTCTCTTTGTCGGTTACGATGCGTGGGGCCGGCCCACGGGCAACCGCGGTGTGTCGCTCGCGGGCTGGGATGGCAGCTCGCCATCGTATTACGTGATCAATGGCGCTGATTGGAATGATTGTGATTTTAAATTCGGCAGCCCGCAAACCGGTTGGATGGGTGGCCCGGAAATCATCAGCGAGATTTACAAGGCCAAGCCCCGATTTTGGTTCGATCTATCAATCTGGGATGGTAACGAGCCCGGGGGCCAACTTTCTGCGGTGTGTGACTATGCCAAGCTTGGGCAGACGTTTCCTCCGGAGCGGTATGGCGGGTTTGTCCAGTTCGGGCTGTGGCTGCTGCGGCCACGAGTCGCGCGCGAGTATCGGGATTGGGAGGATACGCGGGAGCGTGTCGGATCATATTTTCTTCAAATAGTTGAAGTAGTGGATCGCGTGCATACGAATCCCATCCTACGCTCGTTCTGGCGTAAAGGCGAGTTGGTGCCGAATAAAGCCCGGGCAATCAAGTCGGAAAAATTACCCGGCTCCACCAGCGGGGAGGCTGATTACTGGTTTCTACTCGACACCGATCTCGATCCACCCCGGCCTTGGACTCCCCACAAGACCGTCTTACCGGTTTTCTCATTGGCGTTGGTCAAGGGGCAAAAGCCAAGCCGGGAATGGCTGGTCTACGCGCATGCCCCGCTTGGAGCGCGGCGGCATGTTGGTGTAACGATGCCTGAGTTTGGCAAGATCACTCTTGATGTCGTCGCACAGTCGGGATCATTCTACCTCCTGAGTGAAAAGACGAAACAGCTCACGACCATTTTAGCCGGAGGACCAGCCTCGGCACGTGTCAACGTTTCGACCGAGGAAGCGACAGTTGCTCCGCCGGCAACCAAGACCCACAAGGCCAACCGGCCGGCATCACACGATGAGCCCAAAGAAGAGATTGCGGCCGGCACGAAGCTCATCTTTACTGCTACCGACCCATACAGTCCAACCGGGGAACTGACAGGATTTCGCTGGGAGTTCGGGGATGGCAAGTCCGCCGCCGGCTTGAAAGCCGAGCACGCCTACCAAAAGAATGGCCACTATATTGTCGAATTTACGGCCACAAACGGAGCCGGCGCGAAACTGGTGAAACAGTTGCCGGTCAGCGTTGGCCAAAAACCGGATCCCGGATTGGTTGTGTTTTATCCGCCGTTTAAAATCGACGACGGAATCATGTATGACGCCTCGGGACGAACCAATACCGCCATGCGGGTTGGTGGGCGCTGGGTGGATGATTCCGAACGCGGTCCGGCGCTGGAATTGGATGGGAAAACTGACCACGTGTCGCTGGCGCACTCGCACGACATCAACACGGGCGGTCCCTATCCAAACCGAACCGTGATGCTTTGGTTCAACGCCCGCGACACAAAGCCAGGGCAGATCTTGTACGCAGAAGGTAGCGGAAATAATGGTCTGAACATTTTCTTTCGGGGCGGCCGGCTTCAAGGTGGGATTTGGGCCACGGAAAGCTGGCCGGGCACGTGGGTCGCGACCGAACCGATTTTGGCTAACCAATGGTATCCGGTCGCGCTCGTTCTGCGGAATGCAAAGCACGAGAAACCAGAGCCCGGTGACGCCGACAACCTGGAACTGTATCTGAATGGCAAAAAAGTGAGTGCCGGGGTGTCCGGACAATTGCCGACGCACAAGCGCGAGGCTCTCACTCTCGCAGGAGGCGGCTCCACCCTGTTCCCAGAAAAGTGGCATGTCCAACGCTTCGCCGGCCGGCTGGGTGAGGTGCGAGTGTACAATCGGGCGCTGTCACCCACAGAAATTGCCGAGTGGTCAAAAAACAAACCTTAACGCCGCAAAAGCGGCACATCGCATCCAATTGACTCTTATGGTTTGCAGGCGATTATTGAACGGTGTGATAATTACGACTCGACGCGTGACTAGTTGGTTAGTTACTTTAGAAATGAGGATGCGTCGTCAACGCCATTGGTGGCTTACTCTATTTCTCATCGGCACGGGGATTACAACCGGGCTGGCCGAGACTGATATTCTCTTGCCGGTTGCTGACGAGATTCGTGTCGAGGCCCTGCGCACGCCGCTTGGCGACATCGGTCGCCCCCTGCCGCTGGCCGCCTCTTGGAGCGATGGTGGTCCCAATATCGGTTTCTCACAGGATTGGCAGATGGAGATGATTGCCAAGGGGCATCACCTGCTCCCGTGGTTTGGCTTTGGCCCTGAGCCCAATATGTCCACTTGGAGTCCCGAGAAGATTCAAAGCTACCGGGAATCTTCCAAGAAAAACTTCACTCAGCGGTGCGCAGCCTCGCTCCACGAAGCCGCGCGGCTGCATCTGCCAATCAGCTTTGGGACCGGAGAATGGGAAAACAGGCTGACTGCGCCGCCATATATCGATTTGCCAGCCGACCAGAACCCCAACGTTGTAACCGAAGACGGTAAGATCCATCCCCCCGTCTCGCCATTCGGACCGGTTGCGCCATGGCGCGCGCTCGGTGCGAGTTGTGGCAAGACGCAGATCCTCTCTGTGCTACAGGAATTGTATCCGGATCCACCGTTGGTTATCTTTATGTTTAACAACGAAGGCCCGAGACTCGGTTTCACTGTGCAGACAGCCGAAAAAGATCGCCGCTATCTGCAGCAGTACGGCAAAGGAACCAGTGACGAAGTTAAATCCATCCACATTGCTCAGGGATGGGAGGAACGTTACCGCGCACTCAAGCAAGGCTTCATGGACCAGTTTCAGAGCGCGGATTGGAAAAGTAACACTCTCTTTGTGGGCTACAATGCGTGGGGGCGGCCCACGGGTAATCGCGGTCGCGTGTCTCTCGCAGGCTGGGATGGCTGCTCACCCTCGTATTACGTGATCAACGCCGGAGACGGCAATGATTGTGATTTCAAATTCGGTAGCCCGCAAACCGGTTGGATGGGTGGCCCAGAGATCCTCGGCGAAATTTACCGGGCCAAGCCCCAATTTTGGTTCGATCTATCAATCTGGGATGGTAACGATGAATCTTATTCGTTCGGTGTAAATTCTATACGTGACTATGCCAAGTTCGGGCAGACGTTTCCTCCGGAACGTTATGGTGGGTTTGTCCAGTTCGGGCTGTGGCTGCTGCGCCCCCGGGTCGCGCGTGAATTCCGGGCTTATAACGACACACGGATGCGTGTTGGATCATATTTTGTTCAACTGATCGAAGCAGTGGATCGCGTGCATACCAACCCCGTTCTGCGCGCATTCTGGCGGAAAGGCGAGTTGGTGCCGAATAAGGCCCGGGCGCGAATGTCGGAAAAATTACCTGGCTCCGTCAGCGGGGAGGCCGATTACTGGTTTCTACTTGATACCGATCTCGATCCGCCCCGGCCTTGGACCCCCCACAAGACCGTCTTACCGGTTTTCTCACTTGCGTTGGTCAAGGGGCAAAAGCCAAGCCGGGAATGGCTGGTCTACGCACATGCCCCGCTTGGAGCGCGGCGGCAGGTTGGCGTAACGGTACCTGAGTTTGGCAAAGCCACCCTCGACGTCGTCGCACAGTCGGGGTCTTTCTACCTCCTGAGTGAAAAGACGAAACAGCTCACGACCGTTTTGGCCGGCGGGCCGGCTTCGGCACGTGTTAGTGTTACGAAAGCGGAAGTGGCGGTTGCTCTGCCGGTGGCAACCAAGGCACACAAAGCCAACCGGCCGGTTGCACACGATGAGCCCAAAGAAGAGATTGCCGCCGGCGCGAAACTTATCTTTACTGCTACCGACCCATACAGTCCAACCGGGGAACTGACAGGATTTCGCTGGGACTTCGGTGATGGCAAGTCCGCCACCGGCTTGAAGGTCGAGCACGCTTACCCCAAGAATGGCCACTACATTGCCGAATTTACGGCCACAAACGGAGCCGGCACGACACTGGTGAAACAGTTACCAGTCAGTGTTGGCCAGAAACCGGATCCCGGACTGGTGGTGTTTTATCCGCCGTTCAAAATTGACGAGGGAATCATGTACGATGCCTCGGGACGAACCAATACCGCCATGCGGGTTGGTGGTCGCTGGGTGGATGATCCCGAACGCGGTCCGGCATTGGAATTGGATGGAAAAACTGACCACGTGTCGCTGGCGCACTCGCACGACATCAACACGGGCGGTCCCTATCCGAATCGAACCGTGATGCTTTGGTTCAATGCCCGCGACACAAAGCTAGGGCAGATCTTATACGCAGAAGGTAGCGGAAATAATGGTCTGAACATTTTCTTTCGTGACGGCCGGCTTCAAGGTGGGATTTGGGCCACGGAAAGCTGGCCTGGCACGTGGGTCGCGACCGAACCGATTTTGGCTAACCATTGGTATCCGGTCGCACTCGTTCTGCGGAATGCAAAGCACGAGAAACCAGAGCCTGGTGACGCCGACAACCTGGAACTGTATCTGAATGGCAAAAAAGTGAGTGCCGGGGTGTCTGGACAATTGCCGACGCACAAGCGCGAGGCTCTCACTCTCGCAGGAGGCGGCTCCACTCTGTTCCCGGAAAAGTGGCATATCCAACGCTTCGCCGGCCGGCTGGGTGAGGTGCGAGTGTACAATCGGGCGCTGTCACCCGCAGAAATTGCCGAGTGGTCAAAGCCCAAACCCTAACGCTGCAGATCAGGTAAGTTACTGCTAGCGGCTGCCGGTGGTGCCGGAAGACTTTGCACCGGCATCTGCTGCCAATTTAATGCGAATTCGGTAGGGGGCTGGGACAGGAGACAGAACACAGGAGTCAGAAGTCAGAAGGTGGAGTAGCGGCGCGTCGGAGTTGTCTTGTTGGATTTGGTCGTGTAGTATTTATTTATGAGCACGAAAGAACTTGCCATTGAAAGCATTCAGAAGTTGCCCGCCGATGCCACGTGGGAAGATGTGCAGGAGCGGATCAACTTTATGGCCGGGGTACGCAAGGGGCTGCGCGAATTGGATGAGGGGAAGGGCGTCCCGCATAATCTCGTCCGCGAGGAATTTGCGGCATGGCTTACCAATTAATCTGGTCGCCAACAGCGCGGCTGGATTTACAAGACCTGCTGGCATACATCGCTGAAGATGATCCAGTAGCGGCCCGAAACTTTGTGCGGGGCGTGTTCGATGCGATTGAGCGATTGGCAGAGTTTCCCGAATCCGGTCGGGTAGTGCCGGAATTTAATGAGCGCACACTTCGGGAAATCATCCGCCGTCCATGTCGGATTGTTTACCGGGTGCGGTCGGAAAACCGACAGGTCGAGATTGTGCGAGTCTGGCACGGCGCACGTGGCCGGCCAGAGTTATGAATCGTCGCGCGTTTACACCGGGCATGGCTTACAGATTAAAGTGCCGGCCATCGGCGGCAGCACCGGCCAAAGCGACTGGAGTGGCAAGACATTTTAGCGGACTAATGATTGACTCGGAGATACTTTGTGGACGCTTTACTAGCACTTAAAACCCGCCGTAGCGTGAGGTCGTACAAGTCTGACGCGGTGCCGGCTAAGATTATCGAGGACATAGTCGACTGCGGTCGCCTTGCCGCGACTGCTCGTAATCGCCAACCGTGGGAATTTGTTGCAGTTACTGATGGAGTCATCCGTCGCCAACTCGCCGAGTTGATTGATACTGGGCGGTTCTTAGTAGACGCGCCGGTATGTATCGCGGTGTTCTGCAACGATACGAAATATTTCATTGAGGATGGATCCGCCGCCATTGAGAACATTCTCGTTGCCGCACGTGCGCACGGTCTTGGATCTTACTGGATCGCTGGCGACAAAAAGCCCTATGCCGCGACTGTTGGGCAGATGTTGAAGGTGCCGGTAGATTTCAAACTGATCGGGATCGTGGCCCTGGGATATGCCACCGACAGCCCGACGATGCCACCGAAGCGACCGCTGGCTGAAGTGTTGCATTGGGAAAAGTTTTAATTCCGCTGTTGATGCTCAACCAATGCGTTCCTCCCGACAACTCGCACTCTTGGTGGCCGGAGTTACCTTCGCTATTCATCTGGGCTGGGCTGACGCCACTCTACCTATGAAAACCACAGGATTCTTCCACGCAGAGAAAATCGACGGTCGCTGGTGGTTCATCGCACCGGACGATAGTCGGTTCATCTCTAAAGGGGTCACCACCGTCCAGTTCGCGCAAGACAATATCCACGGCACTAACATTTCACCCTACAGGGACACCAACAAGGCGAAATACGGGACACGGGAGGTATGGCGAGAGACGGCGGCTCGGCGACTGATTGGCTGGGGGTTCAACACGCTGGGAGCCTGGTCTGACGAAGCGCTCTCTGCCATTGCTGTGGACGACCAGCACCTCGCCTATACTCCGACGATTGATCTCGGTGCGGGATTCGTGGCGCAGAAGAAAGGTGCGGCATGGTTGCATGGGGTTTTTCCGGATGTGTTTGATCCGGAATTTGAGGTGGCGGTCCGCCAACGCGCCCGTGAGAAGTGCGCGGGTCGCAAGGACGATCCTTGGTTGCTCGGTTGGTTCACGGACAACGAACTGCGTTGGGGGCCTGACTGGCGCGGCAAAGACGAGTTGCTCACGATGTTCCTCGCGTTGCCACCGAAAACCCCGGGACACGAAGCGGCGGTCAACTTGCTTCGCGACCGTTACGGCGAGGTGGCGGCGTTCAATGCCGTCTGGCATACCGCGTTCGCCTCTTGGGACGCACTCGCCCAAGTAGGTCCAATCACACCACCCGTAGTGCGCAAAGAGGTGTACGCCCAGAATCAGGAAACGGAGCGGCACGCCAACGAAGCCGACCCTAAGCGGGCTGCCTTTATTGCCGACTGCGAAGCCTTTGTGTCCCAACTGGCAGAACGCTACTTCCGGATCACCAGCGAAGCCATTAAGGCGGCGGATCCACACCATATGATTTTTGGTTGCCGCTTTGCCTATGTCCCGCCGAAACCCGTGGTGGTCGCTGCCGCGAAGTACCTCAACGCAATCTCGTTCAACTGCTACAATTTGGATCCGCGTCCAGTGATCCAGCAATACGCCACATTCGGCAAACCGCTGATCATCGGTGAGTTTTCGTTCCGGGGCGACGACAGCGGACTACCCAACACCAAGGGCGCAGGACCGCGGGTCAAAACCCAAAAGGATCGAGCGGCGGCCTTTGACAAGTATGTTGCTTGGGCGTTGAGCAACGCCAATGTCGTCGGCTATCACTGGTTTGAACATGCGGACGAGCCGAAAGAAGGACGGTTCGACGGTGAGAATTCTAATTACGGTGTCGTCAACATCCAGGACGAAGTGTACATGGATCTGACCGCCACAATGCAGGTGATCAACAACAAAGCAGAAATCCTGCACGCCGGTGCGAACCCAAGATGACCCAACAGCCTTGAGCCGCGCCATACTACATTGCGATAGCCCCGCCAGCCACATGAGCTTGTAAGGTTATGGTCATGTTCGACTCATTGAACCGTCACCTGCTGCCGACCTTCCGCTATCAAGGCGTCGTGCTAGCGCCGGAAGGATTACGCTACAGTCCAAATCCCGATATCATCCATCCCAGTGTCATCGAAACTGATTCCCAGTGGGATCGGCCCTTGGCGCGGTTCCTGATGTACTACGCTCCCCACGATGTTCCCGGCGGAATTTGTCTGGCGTATTCCGAGCAGCCCGAGGGGCCATGGCAGGAATATGACCACAATCCGCTGATTGCCAGTGACTGGATGCCGCACTATCGCGTGAGCCATGTGAGTAGTCCCCATGCAGTTTGGAATCCGGAGGAGCAACGATTATTTCTTTACTTCCACGGTGAAAATGACACGACCCGGTTTGCGGTCTCCCGCGATGGAGTCCACTTCGAGTACGGCGGTGTAGCCGTCCACACCGGGATGTTCGAGCCGGGTGTGAGTGAAGCTTCCTATGCTCGCGTCTTTCGCCATAACCGGCCACACACGAAAGGGTCGTACGTGATGTTGCTCATGGGCAACCACAAAGAAACACGGAAGATTTACGTTGTGTGGTCGCGAGATGGCCGGCGCTGGACAGCCGAAAAGCAAGCGCTGATCGTCCCGCCGCCGGGAACCAATCAGATGGGGCCGGGCTGGCTCTTCGCGTGGGGGAGTCGGTTCTTCATCCTTTGTTATGCAAACCGAGAAGACTCTCCCATTTTTGATCCGATTAGTGATCTTTACCTCTACGAAGTCGATCCGGATCTGAATCAGGTGGCGCACTGCGGGATGTTCATGCATCACGAGACCGCCGGAGTTGGCAATGCGCGCCTCAGCGACCCGTGTCTGATCCAGACTCCAAAGCGTCTTTTTCTTTTTCTCAACGTGGGACGGCGTTTGCGGCAACGCATCGCCCTTGCCGTGGCGGATATGGAATAAGTGGTTCTTGGATTCTTTTGGAAGATCAATTCAACTCGGCCTGACGGATTCAAAATTGTGCGTGGCGGAGCGCAGTATATTGCGGTTGCCGTCGGTCCAATGGTCCCGGTACCACGTGCATGCTTCAAACGTGTCATTCAGTTCCGCCATTCGACCGGCGAGCATTTGACGGAAGCGATCGCGCACTGCGACGTGTGCTGGTTCATCGGCTAGGTTGTGCATTTGCCATGGGTCGGCGAGGTTGTCGAAGAGTAGTTCTTTGCCGTCCACCCGATAGATGGCATACGTGTAACGCTTGTCCCGGAGTGCCCGCCATTCATGGCCGTCTTCCCAGATGGCGGTCGCACCGCAAATCTGCATCAGCGCCGCCTCCGGCTCCGGCCCGTTGCGCCCCAAGGCGAGGTGGCTGAGATCCATTCCCTCGACATCCTCTGCGTGTTCGCCCATTAACGCGAGCAGCGTCGGCATGATGTCCACTGTGGCAAGGCAGGCATCGGAACGAGTGCCGGCCGGGATGTGTCCCGGCCAGCGAATCAGCATTGGGACGCGGCAGGCTTCATCGTAGAAGATGTTCTTTGCGCGGCGCCCGTGCGCGCCGAGCATTTCGCCGTGGTCGGATGTGAAGACGACAATTGTATTCTCAGAGAGCTTCAACCGGTCGAGAGCGCCGAGGAGACGCCCGAAACATTCATCGAGGCTGGATACCTGCGCGTAATAGCCGCGCCGCCAGGTTTCCAATTGTGCGCGCTCGGTCTCGGACAGTTTCGCCCAACTGTCGGCATACGGCTCATCATTTTGTGGCCGGTAGTTGGGCGGGTTGGGAAATGGCACGTCGCGGAACATCTCCCAAAACCGTTCAGGCACGTTGGATTTGTCCCAAGGATCATGGGGCGGGCCGTAGGAGAGGAAGAGGGTGAACGGGTCCGGGTTTGCCGCGGCGCGTTCCAAGAAGCCGATGGCGAGGTCGGTTTGGGCATCCGGTTCGTAGACATCTTTGCCGTAAGGAATCTTTTCCGGCGATTCGGTGTGGTAGTAGGAGTCGTAGTTGTTGTGATGAAAATTGTAAGCCATCCACTCGCCATCGAAACCAAGGCGGTGTGGACCGCGCGGGATGAAGGAGCTGTTGGGGTCGTGGTGGTTTCCGTATTCGTTGGCGTACAGATGCCATTTGCCGATGTAGCCGGTGTGATAGCCGGCCGCCGTGACCACGTGGCCGAAGCAACGCTGATTCGGATTCATCCGCAATTCATTGATGACCATCCCGTGGCTGGTCACATGTCGGCCGGTCAGGAGCGACCCCCGGTAAGCGGTGCACACCGGGTGGGACACAACGGCATTCTGGAAATCAACACCCTGTCTGGCGAACCGGTCCAGGTGTGGCGTGCGCGCCTGAATGTCCCCGGCATAGCCAATGGAGCAATAGCGCAACTGGTCGGCGAACACGTAGACAAGATTGGGACGGTGATTCATCGTTATTGCGAAGCGACAGCTTCCGCGCGCGGGATGGTTGCGGTTGAAATCTCCGCCGGGATACCGCGGAGGTGGAGGTCAAGAAATTGCCGGATTCGCCGCCGCGTCTCTGGACCAACAGTGAAGTTGTGATCCACACCCTCCAGCGGAACCAGCAACGATGATGCGCCTGCCTGTTTTAAGGCGGCATCGAACCGCACAGAGTGTTGGAAGTCGACGATGCTATCGTGCTTGCCGTGAATCGTCAGGATCGGCGGCGTGTCTTTGGAGATGTAAGTGAGCGGCGAGGCTTCGTGGGCGACGTCCAGTTTATCGGGTAAGGGGCCGCCGAGGAGACTGGTGACATTGCTGCTGACTGACACAGCCATGCGGCCGGTGCACAACGGCACGGTTAAATCGCACGGGCCGCAGAGATTGACGACGCAGGCGACGCGGCTCGATAGGTTCGTGAACGGGCCGAGGTTGCCGTCGAGTGTGGGCACGTTACCGCTGACACCGAGGAGCTCGACGAGCAGGCCGCCCGCCGACCCGCCGAATGCGCCGATGCGGTTCGGATCGATGTTCAGCTCCTGCGCATGGCCACGAATCCAGCGGATGGCGGCCTTGCAGTCGTGAATCTGGGCCGGCCAGTGGGCTTCGTTCGTCAACCGGTAACCAACACCCACCGCGACGTAATCACCCGAGGCCGCGAGTTCGCACGCGTGTTCTGTGGAAACCAGTCGGGTGCCGCCCGCCCAACCGCCGCCATGAACAAAGGCCACGACCGGTAACGGTTTGTCAGTCGACCGTTTTTTCGGCACGTAAACATCAACCATCTGGCGCGGGTTGGTGTTGCCGGCGTACGGCTGATCGCGGCGGATTTCGACGGTGTCCGCGTATCGGGCGGCAATTTCGGCGGGCAGCTCAGGACGTTTCCGTTTTTCGGGAGTTTGGGCCGGCACGGCGTTCGCGATGACGAGGAGGCTGGCGAGAAAGAGCGAGATGCTCGGGTTCATGAATGATCCTGTATGATTAGTGAACGGCATGTTTACCAGCGATAGGTTAGGACGACGGTCCAAGTGCGTCAATCTGATTCCCCGGCTGGGAGACGAGAATAGGATTGGACTTGTCCGCCGCGCCGGTGTTGTTCATTATACTGGGCATGATTCGAGTCACACAAAGTTGGGACGACGGGGTGCACGACGACATGCGGCTGATCGAATTGCTCCGGAAGTACCGGGCCAAAGCGACCTTCAACCTCATTTCAGGCGCCCATCGTGCGGAGCGGTTCTCCAGTTGGAAGTATCAGGACACGAAACCAGTCTATCATCTGGCACTGTCGGAATTGGTGGAGTTGTACCGGGGGTTCGAGGTGGCCAGTCACACGGTCACGCATCCCCATCTGGAGCAATTACCGCCAGAGAAGGTCGTGTGGGAGTTGGCGGAGAGCCGGAAGCAATTGGAGGATATCTTTCAGCAACCGGTCCGCGGGTTCGCGTACCCGTTTGGTACGTTTAACGCCGCCGTGAAAGAAGAAATCCGCCGGCAGGGTTACGTGTATGCCCGGACTGCTCGTCGGTTGCCGGCGCGGGATGTTTATCCGCCGGCTGATCCGATGGAGTTTGGGATTACAACGTGGTTTTCGAGCGCGTCGTTTTGGGATGAGTTCGCGCGGGTCAAGCAGGCGGGCGGCGTGTTTCATTTCATCGGCCACAGCTACGAATTTGTGAGCGAGGCGATGTGGACGGAGTTTGAGGCGAAGCTCGCCCGGCTCAGTGCCGACCCGGAAGTTTGTTGGACGACAAACCTCGAATTATTTTCCACACGATGAAAACTCAACTTCTTGTTGGTGCAGCCGAAATCGACATCACGCCACCGGTCGGTACGCAGATGGGCGGGAACTTGATTCCGCGGAAGTCCGTCGGCGTGGACGATCCGTTGACGTTCAAGGCCATCGCGCTGGAACATGCCGGCGTGAAGCTGGTGTACGTGTTGGCCGACGCGCTGTTCATTGACCGGGCGGTGGGTGACCGGCTCGTGGCCGGGGCCGCAGAGCGGACCGGTATCCCGGCCACCCACATCGTTTGGGCGGCGAGCCATACGCATACCGGGTTGCATACGCGGGCCTTTGGCGACGGTGGGAATGATGCATGGGTCGCGAGCTTACCGGATAAATTTACGCGGGTGGTGGAACTTGCGCTCGCGGCGCAGCGACCGGCGCGGCTCTGTTTTCAACGCGGTTACTGCAACGCGCTTGTGCACAATCGCCGGTTGAAATACAAGGACGGCCGCGAGATCAACACCTGGCTGCTTCACGGTGGCGAGGACGAAGTGCAATGTCTCGGTTCGGCGGCGCCGATTGATCCGGAAGTGGGCATTCTGAGTTTCGACGATGAGCAGGGCGTGCCGATTGCGATTCTGTGGCATTACACGGTGCACACGAACGCAAACTTCGGGGCGCGCTTCAGCGCCGACTATCCAGGCGTGGTGGCGGCCCGGTTGCGGGAACGGTTTGGCGCGGCCACCGTGCCGATCTTCATGCCGGGCGCATTCGGCGACATCAATGTCGTGGGACCGGACACGATTCGCGATCATCAGGCCTACCGGGTCATTGGCGATCAGCTCGCCTCCGTGATTGTTCAGCGCCTGGACCAGCGCAAACCCAGACCCGGCGAACCGACGCTCGGCGTGTTGAAACAAGAAGTGACCGTGCCGCACCGTGATTTCACAGTCGATCAAGAACTACGGATCAAAGCTACCCAATGGTCGCCGGAGGTGATGAACTATTTCCGCCGCGAAGTGGAGTTGGTGCGGCAAGCCGGTGTCAAGGAGTCGCGCACGTTGGTTCAGGCGTGGCGGATTGGCGATATCGGATTCGCAAGCGTGCCGGGCGAACTTTTCGTTGAGTGGGGCTTGAAGATCAAAGCTGAAAGTCCGTTCCCGTGGACGTTCCCCGTTTACCTCGGCGGCGATTGTCTTGGCTACTTCGTAACGCAACAGGCGTGGGATGCCGGCGGCTATGAATCGTTACTCAACCGGTATGCGGTTGTCAGCGTCGAAGGCGTGGCGAAGTTGGTGTCCGCCGCACAGCAATGTCTCGTCCAGTTATGGAACGCGAAATAGCACCAGCCGATTATTTTGATTCTGCACATTTCCTGGTGTTGTGGCTCCGTTGTGCAACGGCATCTGCTGGCCAATTTGAATCGGGCGCGCTTCATTCATCGGTTCGGAAGGGGATTGCTGGCGAACGTTCTTGTTGATCAAGGGATGATGGGTTAATTCCCTGCGGGTTCAAAAAAGCGCACGTATTCAAATTCCGCCGTTGCGGGAAGTTTGCTGTCATCCACACCTTTGTTGCCACCCGTGCGCATGGCGATGGAAGTTAGCCAGATATTCTGATCGTTGTGCTCAATGACGGAGACATTCACCGTTTGCACCAGATTACCGTCGAAGAAGTATTTGATGGTCAGGGGCGTGAACTCGCAACCGAAGGTGTGAAAATCATCCGAGAGCTTTTCATGGTTCGGAGTCCAGACTTTTTTACCGGCGAAAGATTTGTAAGGTGTTTTCCAGCGATGCACCGCGACATCGTAACTGTCGGGTCCCGTTGAATCGTTTTCAATCACATCCAGTTCCTGGAAGGCCTGCTTGATGGCGGTGGTTCCCGAGCCATCGTGCTTCTGTAACCAGAACGATGTGTGCCAGCCTGAGCCGGGCGGCGTTTTCAGGCGGGCTTCGTAGTAGCCATATTTGAAAGTGCGCTTGCTGATGACTCCCGCACCAGTGTAATGCATTTTACCCGCCTCTTCCTTTTTCAAATGTAAAATGAGTTTGCCATCGGCGATGGAAACATTCTCCGGCTTCTGGGTGCTGTGCATTTTGCTGTCCGTGCGGTAGTCCCATTTATCGAGATCGAGTTTGGCGCCGTCGAATTCATCCGACCACGCGAGCTTGTAAGCGGACATGTCGAAGTCCTTCACCTGCGGTTTGATCACCGCATCAGCGCTCCACGCCATCGCCGCCACCAACAGTCCCAACGCTATCGCCAGTGTTTGTGCTTTGCTTATGTTGCTTCTCCTTAGTTGAAATTGGCCTTCGTAAAGCGCGGAGCAACGAACCTCGGAAAGTGCCAGAACGTCCAACAAATGAGCATCAGCCGTTCGTCCCGGTACGTAATCCAGCGACTGCTGGGATACTGCTCCGGTATTTCTCGAACAACGCCTTGCTCACTTCGTAGGTATCGCCTTGCGCCTTGGCCGGGAACTTGCCGCCGGCCGTGCGCGCGAAGTTCCATTCAAAGTCCAGCTGCTTGGGACGGTGCGCGACGCTGACATCGACCGGTGGCTTGCCGGTATCGGTGGCGGCGTCGAGGGACGCGCCCATCGCGTCGAGATACATCTTCCAGCGCACGAGATAAAACTCCTTGAGCAAGCCGTTCCAGTCGCGGTTGGCGTAGTTGCCGAGCGCGTTGCTCCGGCCGAACCACGTGGTGACGATGGTGCGGGCGTTCTTCTCGTAGTAATCCGCTTCGGCGGCATCCTTGCCCCACGCGCGGGCTTGGTTGACCCAGTAGCCGAAGAGATATTCGGGGCGGGTGCCGAGGAACGTGTCGAGGTCGTTGCCAATTTCCAGAAACCGCGGCGCGAGCCGTTTGAATTCGCCGGCATCGCCCTTCTTCCACGCGGCGAACAGTTGCCCGCGCACGTCGTTGGCGTGCTGGGTGAGCGCGGTGCGCGTGATGTCGGCCAAGTCCAGCCGGTAACCTTCGCGCCGACGCGTTTCGGGCCCGGCGTCGAGCATGCGCTGCCAGGCTCGCGCGAGCTTGCCGGAGTCGTAACTCTGAATCCCGCCGCCAGCCAGCTGCGGTCGCATCGTGAAACAATCGCTGACGCTAGTGAATGTGCGATCACCCAAAACTTCCTTCCAGAAAATGTGGAAGCCTTCCGCAGCCGCCGGATCGGCGTTGCCGGCATGGGCTTGCGCTTCAGTCACGCACCACGCATCCACATCGCAGTTCGTGCCGGCCCACGCGCGGGCGAAAAGGAATTCGTGGATCGCTTGGTTGTTCAACCCCTCGAGCGTTGAGCCGATGCCGGTCAGATTGTCGAGCGACTTGTCCGCGAGGACTGCGGTGAGTTGCCGGTTGATTTTGTTGACCGGGCCGGACAGGGGTGTGTTGCCGCCGAAGTTGCCGAGGTAATTCCAGATGAACGGCGCGCCGAAGAATTTGTGTTTGCGCCACATTTCGTTTTTCTCGCAGAAATAATCGAGCAGGATCATCCGGCCCTTGGGCACTCCATTGATCAGACCTTCGAGGCTGCGATTCGGCCAGTCGATGAATGCGAATGCCCACGACATCTGCACCCAAACTGCTTGCGGATCAGCCTCGATCAGCGCGTCGTAGATCCCCTTCGACACGCTGCCGAGATACGCCGGCTCCATGCTCGGCGGTGCCATCTCGTTGAACGGATCGATACTGTAGCGGTGGTCGCTGCCGAGTTCCTGTTCCTGCGCGCGCAAAAACTTCACTTGAATCTCGCGGAACAACGGGTCTTGCGGTTCGATGAACATCGTCGTGAGGCCGCACCAACGCAGTTGATTCAGCTTCGCCTCCGGTCGCACGCGCTTGAGAGCCGGCGGCACGTGGCCCGCGAAGGCCGGCAACACCGGCTGCATCCCCAGCTCACGTTCGCGTGCGACGATCTTTTTCGTCAACGCCAGTTGGCCGTCAATGTACGATTGCGGCAGCGGGCCGTCCCACTTATCGAGGTTGCCCATACGATGCCACGGCAAGTGCGCCGGGCCGGTAAAATAACCGCCACGGATTTCGTCATCCGTCAGCCCGTACGACTGCCAGACCTTTTGCCAGATCGCCTCGCTGGCGCCTTGCGCGAGCGGCAGATTAATTCCTTGCAGCGCCATCCAGTCAATAAGCCGCTCCCAGTTCCGCCACGTCCACCACGGGAACGCGTAGCCGAATGTGCAGTAGTTGATGAAAAACCGATTCGGCAACTTCGTCGTCTGGCGCACGCTCTGCGCCGGCAATGGCAGCGTGTCCGGCACGCCGACCGGCACTTCGGCATACAGCGACACCGACACCTTGGCGGTGTGCGTGAGATAGTAATTTAGCGCGACGCACTGTGACAACACGCCGTCGCCGCGCAACACGATCTTCCCATCCTTGCCGGCAACCTCAAAGACATTCTCGCCCGCCGGCGCCGGGATGGTCTCGAAGACGAAGTCCTTGCCGTGCCCCGGCAATAATCGTTCGACGAGTCTGGTCACCGCCAGCGGCTCGGCCGGTTCGGCGCGGGCCGGGAGATCAGCCAGCGCAAACACGATTGCGCAGAGAGCCAATCGCCAAAGCCGGCCAGCGTCAAACTGGAAGAAGCGTTTCATTGAGCACGAGTTTCGCATCTTTGAACATGAGTTGACGGCAAATCAGTTGCGGTGTGTTGTGAAGATTAGGGCGACCATTGCCGCAAATGTTGCGCCTCATTCATCGGTTCGGAAGGGGATTGCCGGCAAGCCTTCCTTGTTGAACAAGGTGATGATGGGGTTGTACGCCCACCCGTAGCGCACGTACCGTGGCACTGTAACTTCCGGGGCGGAGACCACAACGGTATCTCCCTCAATCACGGCGTCCGCCCAGACGAACTGCTTATCCTCGCCGGCAACAGCAAACCCGTTCGGTTTGGTATTACCGGGCTTGAACACGAGGCCGCTGCCGACATGTTTGAAATAGAGGCGGGTTTTGAATTCTTTCACGAAGGGAGTGTTCGTGCTCACGGTGGCCGGGTCGGGGTCGGCATTCTTCCGTTCCAGCATCATCTCGGTGAACTCGGGGCCGGAATACACCAGATCTTTCTCGCCGTAGACTAGGTGCCGGGCTAACAACGCAAGGCGCCGTCCGGCTTCCTGTTTGTTTTTGTAGTGGGGCCCTGCGGGTTCATCCCCGATGTCAACCGTGACGGCTAGAGCCGCATTCGTGACGCTGCGCGCCGTGCGCCATTGCGACTCGCGAATCTCCGCCCAGCCGGGCTCGGTGGGACGCTGCTGCTTTCCGTTATCCGTGGACTGTTGGGGAATGAGCACGGGGAAATCCCCGACTTGGAACCGTTCGCGCCAATCCGCGATCAGCGCGGGCAGGAGGCGGCGATATTGCAGCCAGAACGGCCAGTTCGCGCTGCCCTGAGACCACACGAGGCCTTTGATGGCAAAGGGTGTCAGCGGCGCGATCATCCCGTTGTAGAGGCTGGTAATGGTTTTGTAATAGCCCAGTTGCGGCCGGGGGAAGGGCAATGTGATGTCTTGCATGGCGGTTGCCGGTTTGGCTTGCCACATGCCGGCGAGCGGGATGCTTGTCTTGTCGGCCGCGGAACGCACGGTCATGTTGCGCCCCTCGCCGCAGAAGCCGGCGGACGCATTCGTGCTGACCACGGCCACGACCAGCAGATTCTTGCCGGGCTTCACCAATTCGCCGTCAATCTGGTACGTGCGGGGGTGGCTGCTCATTTGCGTGACGCCCACCAGCCGGCCGTTAAACCAAGTGATGTCGTTGCCGGCAATCTGTGACAGGGAGAGGGTCACCGGCTTCCCAGCCGTGGCGGCTGGAATCTCGACGGAGGTGCGGAACCAGACCAGCCCGTTGAAGTTGGTCAGCCCGGCTTCTTTCCAAGGCTTCGGCACCGGCATGTCCTTCCAATCGCTGGTGTCCACAGTGGGAGCGGAGGTGTAATGCTGCTTCGCGCTGGCCGGGTCGACGGTCGCGGCCCATTGCTCCACATCTTGGAAATAATCCCGGGGGGGATCGCCGACATCCTTGGCCAGCCGGTCAAGCTGCGCGTGGAAATCGTGGGGCATATACTTGTGAATCCCGTCCGCGCTGATCCACACTTCGGCGGCGGTGGCGCCCTTGGAACTGTGAATGATGCCGATCGGGATCTTCTCGGCCTTGTAGAGCTCGCGCGCAAAGTAATACCCCATCGCGGTAAAGTTACCGGCGTGCTCTGGCGTGCAGGTCTCCCAGGCCGCCGGCAATGGCACTTGCAGCGGCACGCACGAAGGATAAAAGCCGACAGTGAACGAACGGATTTCCGGATGATTCGCCTGCTTGATTTCCTCCTCCGCATTTAGGGACAACCGGACCGGCCAATTCATATTCGATTGCCCGGAACAGAGCCAGACATCGCCGACCAGCACGTTCGTCAGCACAATCTTTTGCGTGGCGCCTTGGATGGTGAGCGACACTGGTCCACCTGCCGGCAGCGGGCCGATCTTCGTCATCCATTTGCCATCCGCCCCGGCCACGGCCGTCGCAGTCGTGCTGGTTCCCTTGGGATTCTGAACGGTGACAGTAATCTTGTCTCCCGGTTGGCTCCAGCCCCAGATCGGAGCGGCGATGTCGCGTTGCAGCACCATGTCGCTGGTAAATAGCGTGTGAATAAAAGGAAGCTTGGGCGGTTGTGTCGGCCACCAGTCCTGCGGCTGCGGCGGAGTTTCCGGCGGCATGGGCGGTTCCTGCCCAAAGCTAGGCAACAACGGCATCAGTAATCCGAGTAGAAATATCACGCTGATTCGAATGAACATAGAATGATTCCTTTAGGTTTTTTCCCCGATCGACTATGGCAATGTATAATCAATATGCATTGCGGTGTCACATCCTTACTGGCATTTCCAATTTGAAGCGGATTCGGCAGGCTGGCGACAATCATCTGGCTTGTAAGATGCGGCTTTTCTTTTGCATAATTATTACTGGAATCTGTTAATCTCGTTTGAAAGAAAGGAATGCCTCTGATGTTGAACTTGAAAACCGGTGTGCTGTCGGCGTTGTGTTTGCTGTCGGTGGCGGTTTGGGCGCAAGCACCAGCCAATGACATGGAACCGGGCAAAGACCGGGTAAACGCGGGAGGAACCAATTCAATGCAGGGAATTCACCGGATCGTATTTTGTGGGAACAGCCTCACCGATGGCAGCGCGTGGTGCGACTGGGTGATCGAAACGTTGCAGGCCAACGGCTACCCAAACTTGATCATGTATAACGCCGGCGTAGCCGGGAATAACGTCATCCAGCTTAAAGCCCGGTATGCCAAGGATGTGCTGGCGGTGAAACCGGACTTGGTGGTGGTCAATATCGGCACGCGCGATGGGAAATCGCCGGAAGATTACCATCGGGACTTGGGGGAGATCGTCGCGGCCACCCGCAAGACCGGAGCGAAAATGATTCTCATGACGCCATCGCCGATTCGCGATAAAACCGTCGCCCGGTACCGATCGCCGGTCTACGCGCCTGTCGTTCGCGAACTCGCCAAAGAATATGATTGTTGGGTGCTCGACAGTGAAGCGATGTTCGACGAGGGGCTCGCCGCTGGGAAGGAAATGTGGGGCCCGGATGGCGTTCACCATACGATTCATACATGGCGGGCGATGGCCAAGGAAGTGCTGGCACTGCTCGGCTGTCACGCTCCGCTCGTCGAAAAAACTTCGCTGTATTACCACGCGGTGACGGACTGGCGGATCTCTCCGCCGGTTCCGTGGAAATCAGCCGCGCCGGTCGTGCTGGCGAACATGCCGGAAGATTACGACCCGGTCGCGGCCGGCAAGGGGGCGTATCCTCCGTTGCCGACAAGTTTTGAGGGCTGGCAGAAGTATGACCGCGAAGCTGAGATTGCGAAAACAAGTTGGTGGCAGAAGTGCTGGCTCGAACGCGGCGGCGTGATGCCGCTGGGGCAGGAACTTTCGAAAGACAAGCCCGGCACGCCGTCCCATGGAGCCGGGGCGTTTGCACTCGCCATCGTCAACTCGGATGTGGAAAAACAAATCACGATGCACGTTGGCGGCTCGCTGCCGTATGCGGTCTGGTTGAATGGCCAGATGGTTTGGAATGGGAATTTTCTGCACGGGTATCATCCTTCGGCGGACCGGATCACGGTGATGTTCCGCAAAGGCGAGAACCAGATTCTTGTGTTCAGTAACTGGCTGTTCTACATCTCACTCGGTGAAATCTAAAGGAATGCTCCTATGTTGAAATTGAAAACTGGTGTTGTGTCGGTGTTGTGTTTGTTGGCGGTGATGGTTTGGGCGGAGGAACCGGCGGAGCGGGCACCGGCCAACGGGGCGGAAGCGGCCATGGCGCCAACGCCACAGGATGTGCCGGAGACGGCCACGGTCCTCACCAACGGAGTGGCGGCGGGGACGGGACCGGTTTACCAGATGGACCAGTTCGGGCCGGTGGGCTCGGTAACCGAGGCGAACGCGGCGTTCCAGAAAGCCTCGGACGATATTCTCGCGGCAGGCGGCGGGATCTTGATCATCCCGTCCAAGACCGCGCCGCTGTGGCATGCGGCCAACAATTCCCAGCACTCCTACCGTATTCCAGCAGCCCCAGCCCCGGCCAAGACGTGGGGGACGGGACTCGGGGTGACGGTGATCGATGCGCGCAAGGGGACGATACAAATCATGCCGCCGCAGATGAGCGGGGTGGAGTTCAGTCGCACGTTGAACATGGCGACCAACGAGAGTCTGCCGTTCTGGGGGACCTACCCGATCGTATCGATGAAGAACACCATCCTGCGCGGTTCGACGAGCTACCGGGAAATCTCGGCCAATGACGTGCCGCCGGGCAAAGACCAGAAATTTTACGTGAGCACGATTCGCGGCGTTTTCCCGGGGATGTTCATGAGCGCGGGGGACCGGTTGTTTGTGAAGTCGCTGGGGTACGACAAGGAAACGAATTCGTGGTATTTCACAGCCGACACCGACAAAGGGATCAAGCGCGGGGAGCTGATCGGCAACAAGAATCACGTGAACGTGCTGAAGATGGAGACTTACTCGCACGCCGAGAACCAGACGTTCGACGTGATGATGTGGCGGCACAATTATTCGCAGGGGGACAATTACCTGGTCGATGCGCGGTTTAAGTACATGAGCGATGTGCATTCGACCGGCGGAGACGAAAACGGGGTGATCTACGGGGCGTTTGTCGAGAGTGAGACCGGCGGTTTCCAGGGCAAGGTAGACAAATGGGATCCAGCGACCGGAGAATTGAAGTTTAAGGGTGGCAAGGATGACGGCAAAACGCTCGGGAGCGGCCGGCCAATCATCAACCTGAATCCCGCCAAATGGATCACCAACGGCGTGGTGCGGATTGTGCGGCCTGGTTCGTGGACGGAGACGTCTGGCGAAGTGGTGACGAATCCAGTGTTTGAGGGCAAGACGTATCCCACGACCATCGAGAAATTTAATAAGGCGTGGTGGAAGGCGCTGACCATCGGTGGCTTGATCCATTTCTCGGCGGACGCGCCGATCACCCAGGATGCGGTGGGACGCTATTTTACAGTGAATGACCCGCGTGAAATGGTCTACGGACAGACCTACCGGTGGTACTTGATTGACAGCGTCACCATCAATGCCGATGGGACGAAGGACATCCGGATCATCCGCCATTGGTGGGGCGCCAAGCATGCCGGCGCGCCCACGCTCTACTCGGAGTCAAACTACACGGCGGACGGGCACGATGTGCCGATGAAGTACATCATCGCGCCCGGCGCAAATGCGTACGACGTGGCCGATGGCGTGCAGAATTCGAAACACCTGATCAAGCTGGTGCCCACGTCATTTACAGGAACCGCAGCGGATTTTGCGGCCAACGATCCGATTGAACAGGCGATCGGCCCCGATCCGTTCAAGCCGATACCGTTCCGGAGCTGGCTGTGGGATGCGGTCCCGGGCATATTCCCGGCACCGGTGTTCGACGTGGCGAACAATGGCGTCCAGCGGGATGCGGTGTTGAAAGTGCACGGCGGCGGGACCTCCCTCGAATGGGCCAACCGGCGCCCCGAACACAAACCAACGTGGGACAAGTATCTGACGTTTGAGGCCACCTGCAACAACGGCATCCGGTTCGGAGCCGAGACGGCGAACTCGGCGATTCTGTTTGCGCAACCCAATAACCAGCTGCAGCCGATCAAGTGGTATTACCGGCCCGAGAGCAATCAACCGCCGCGCGAAGCTTCGCTCACCGTGGCGACCGGTACGGGGGAGATGAACTTCAGCGGCGGCGCGCATTTCGCAGGCTCAGTCGGCGCACAAGGATTGTCCGGCGGTGAGAAAGCGGCGCACAATCTCCGCGGGCTGAATGTGGCCGTGCCGGCCGGCAGCAAGGAACTATCCATCAAATTCCCGCAGCCTGAAGTCGACAACGCATACATGGCGGTCTTGCAACTATCATGGCTGACAAACCACGCGATCGTCAATCGCACTCCTGAGGGATTTACCGTCCAATTTGCGACGGCGCCGACGGCGGCTGGGGAGTTATCGTGGTTGCTGGTCCGGTAGGGTTGAGATTGAATAACTCACATTGGACACTGTGCGCGGTACAGATTCAACGCCGCGTTTCTGAATAATGGGCATCTTCTCCGACAATCTGCAGGAGGAAGTACGGCTCGAGTACCTGCGTCCCGCGCAAGTCGAAGCCGCGAAACGCCGGCAACCGGCAATCTACGTTCCGTGTGGCGCGCTCGAATGGCATGGACGGCACAACGCCGTCGGCTTGGATGGATTAAAAGCGCACGAGCAGTTGGTCGGATTGGCGGTCCGGTCGGGGGGCGTAGTTTATCCGCCACTCTATCTTGGTTCGGGTGGTGGACACATTGGCTGGCCGTCTACACACATGGTGGATTGGCAACCCATGCGGCAAATCCTCGCCGAGTTGCTTCACGGCTTTGAACGCGACGGCTACCGGAAATGCATCCTGCTCTCCGGTCACTATCCCAATCGCGGGGCTTACCTCGCTGCGGCAGCCGAGAATTACCGGCAGGCGGGCGGGATGATGCGCGTACTCGCGTTGATTGAAAACCAAGTGCCCGATGTCGGCGGCGATCATGCGGCGAAATTTGAAACCTCGACGATGCTGTACTTGCATCCTCGCACCGTCACAGTGCTGACGGGCGAACCCGAAGCCGGTGTCGGCAATTGGATGGACGCGCAGTTCAAAGAGCATCCGTGTTACGGGTTAGTCGGCATTGACCCGCGTCGGAACGCCACCGCCGAAGTCGGGCGCGTGGGCACGGAAGCACTGTTGCGTTACCTCAGTGATTGGCTGAATGAGTGATTGCCGCTTTGCGACGGCACCGACAGCGGATGGGGAGTTATCGTGGTTGCTGGTGCGGTAGTTGCGGATACTTGGACGGCTACATTCCGTGGGTCGTAACGGCCACTTTGCCCGATGGGGCGAGGGTGATGGTGTCGCGGTTCTTGGCTGTCAAAACTACCAGACGAATTGCGCCGTCAGTTTCTTCCAGTGCCAGATCGGAAACGGGGGCGGTGGTTTTTGTGACCGGCTGGATGACCGCTGCGAACCGGACTGCCTTGCCGTGCCGGGTCACCATTGCCAAGGGCACACGGTCGGCCACACTTGCGCCGACGCCGTCACCGATTCGAACCTCGGTGCCCGCGGCGCCCACCATCGCGAGCAAGGTTGTTAATTCAGTCATGTCGAATTGCACATTGATGCTCGCGTCGGTCTTGCCCACGCGCAGATTCTTCATGTATTCCAGCCCGATGATCGGATTCGGCGCTGCGTCGTTTTGCTTCGCGTCTTCGCAACGGACGCCGGTACCACGATTGTGGTACAGCCAGTCGAATCGGTGTTCCTTGTCCGCTGACAGGTCATCGAACACCACGAGGTAGGAATCAGTGAGGCAGAGCATGCGCCGGTGTTTTACGCCGGGATACGCGGCATCACAGGAAACAGTCACGGCGGCGTAGTGGTCGGTGGAATCGAAGAACTCAAGTTTCCCTTCGGCGGGTTGCTGGGATTGGCCATCGACGAGGACGGCGTTGTGCGCGGTCGTGGCCTTGTACCAGTTGCGGTGGATGGGGAGGCGGTACGCCTGACTGGCGGCGCGCCCGGGATCGACGCCCAGTTCGCGGCCGAATCCGAACAGGACAAACGAGAGCTTGTCGAAGTGTCCGTGGAATCCGCCGTAGGGGCCGAACGTGAGCGCGGCCGACAGACCCGCCTCGCCGCTTGTTCGGAGGATGGCATGGCCGGCGGAGTGCAAAACCTCGCTGCCGCGCGGTGCCGCCGGCACGTGCACGTCTGTCTTTCGGCCGAACATCACCGACTCCCAGATTGGTTTGTCCGCGAGCATCGGCCGGAGCGCGGCATCGCCGTAGGCCCGGTAAGCGCACTCGTTCAGGCTCCACTGGCCGAACGCGTGCGTGCTAACATCGTCGCCGAACCGGGGCAGGGAACCATCGGCCATCGCGTAGGCGGCCGGCAGCGTGAACATTTTTTTCAGGTTCGGGTGTGACCACACGTCGAGGCCAAGCCGCCGGGCGCCTTCCGCCGTCGTGACCAACGCCGAGAGGGTGTAGAAGTGGTACCCCCAACTGTTTTCGTACCACATGCCATCGCCGGTGACTGAAGTGTGCATCTGGTAGGCAAAGCCATTGGTGGGATTCTCAATCGCCCGGCGGATCCAGGTCTCGTCGTCCAGCCCGGCACCGCCCCAGATGAACGCGGCGTTGTGCCAAGTCTGCCAGTTGCTCTTGCCGGCGCTATTACCGGCAATGGTCTGGAGCATGGGCAGTAGCAAGCCGGTGCGGACAGTCTGCCGGTCTTGCGGCGTGAACGCCTCCGAATCACGCACCAGATCCCACGCCGGCCCGATCTCCGTCGCCAGGAACTGTGCTTCGTTCAACGTTTGCTCAAAGATGTGCCCGCCGCTCTGGTCTTGCTTGAGGTTGTTGGAGTGGAACGGATATTTCTCGTACCGGTCGGCATACCCGAGCAGAACCTTCGCGGCAAACTCGGCGAACTCTTTCCGGCCCGTGATGGCGTACGCCCACGCGGCGGCGCTGAGATTGCGGAGATTTGCGTAATGCTGGCGCTCGAAGATCACATCATCGTACGGCGCGCCGGTGTAAATCTTTCCGCAGGCGGGGCACTTGTGATGCGTGTCGTCAACCGTCACGAGCGCAGTCTGACAATGCTCGCATTGATACCATTGGTTGTGCTGACCGCCACGCGGTGGAAAGTTGAGCGGCTGTATCAGGGCCTGTTCGGCCTTGGTGACGATTGCGGCCACGACGTCATGGTCCGGTCCCTTGCCTTCATACGCTGTCTTGAGCCGCGCCAATTCCTCGGCGGTGCAGGCGATTTGCGGATGCGTTTGAGTAAATTGAATCTTTGGCATGGTCCAAGTCCAATCCTGAGCGGGAGCCGGATTCATTTCGGCCAGTATGATGAGACTGGCAAAGAAAAGAATTTGCCGGCAAGTATGTTGAGCAGAGCTTGTGTTCATTGTAATCCGGTTTGCAGGGATAGGTTAGGACGACGATCCAAGTGCGTCAATCTGATTTCCCACCTTGTCCGACACCGACCAACCTTTTTCCGTCGTGCCGGTAACCTTTTCTGACACGGACAAGGTTAAGTCCGACACATCGGCAGGTTTGTCCGTTACCGATGCAACCTATTCCGTTACTGACTTAACCTTTTCTGTCAGGGAAGTAACCTTTTCCGTCACGGACTTAACTTTGTCCGTGACAAATCAAACTTGCTTTATGGCAAATCAAATTTGATTTGCGACAAAACAAACTTGTTGTGTGATAAAACAAGCTTGTTGCGTGATAAAACAAGTTTGTTCTACGACAAAACAAATTATCTGCGTGATAAAACAAATTTGATTTACCATAAAACAAACTTGTTTTATGACAAAACAAACTTGCTCCGTGGCAAAGCAAGCTTGCTCCGTGACAGATCAAGGCTTGTCTGAGGCTCAATTAACCGCATTTGAGCCTGATTTAACCCGATTTGCCTCAAAAATAGGCTTTTCCAGAGCGTTTGCACCTAAAACCATCAACCATTAACCAAGAAAGCATCCATGACAACTCGTCCCCGTGTGTTAGTCAGTTTTGATCGCGCCGCCGATAATCCCCTCAAAGCCTTCGCCGATACCATCCATCTTGGACTGGCTGGCAATCCAGCTTTTCCCAATCCACCCGTATCGTTAGCGGACTTGCAAACGGCCATCACCGATTTTAGCGACGCCCTAGTCGCCCAAGAACAAGGCGGCACCCTGGCCACTGCGGTCAAGAAAGCCAAGCGCGCGGCCTTGGTGGCCTTGTTGCGGAAGCTGGCTGGTTATGTGGAAGACAATTGCAATGGCAGTCTGACCGCATTGCTCTCCAGCGGGTTCACAGCAGTCAGCACCAGCCGCGCACAAACCCCCGTGGCCGTGCCCTTCATCCTCCGCCTTCTCAACGGCCACACTGGCCAACTGCTGGTAAAACTCCGGGAACCCATCGCCCATGCCAAGTGTTATGAACTGAGGTATGCCGCACTCGGTGCGGATGGCACCCCCGGCCCATGGCAAATCGGCAGCCTGATGAGCAACTCCCGCGCCTTGGCACTCAACGGCCTGACCCCCGGCACGACATACAATGTCCAAATCCGAGCCATCGGCGGCAGCACCGGCCAAAGCGACTGGAGCCCCCTCACCAGCCACATGAGTTTGTAAGCGTTTTTGTGTCATCCTTGAAGGCGGCTGGGAAAAGCAGAGACCATTCGACAGGCTCATGGTGACACCGGAAAGCGCACCGGCATCTGCTGGCCAAATTAAAGCGAATCCGGTAGGGTAGGGGCTTGATGAATCGTCGTGCGTTTACGCCGGGGACTGTGGCGCTGCTGGTTGGGCTGGCGGCGTTTCTTGGTTTATTTCTCGTTTACCCGGCTGGCTACATCCTGCGGGGGGCGTTGGTGGTCGATGGCCACTGGACTTTGGATTTCTTCCGGCTGGGGTTACAGAGTCCGTTGATTCGCGGGGCATTGCTGAACAGCTTTCTGCTCGCGGTGGCGGTGACGGCGTTGACGACGTTGCTGGCGTTGCCGTTGGCGCACGTTTTTACACGGTATGCGTTTCGCGGGAAGACGGTGCTGAGCGCGCTGTTGCTGGTGCCGATGATCATGCCGCCATTTGTGGGGGCGATCGGGATGCGGCAGTTCCTGGCCCGGTATGGTTCGGTGAATCTGCTATTCGGGACGCACGTGGACTGGCTCGGGGCGGGTGGGTTCTGGGGCGTGATGCTGTTGCAGACGTTGAACCTGTACCCGATCATGTTTCTGAACTTGTCGGCGGCGATGGCGAACGTGGACCCGACGTTGCGGGAGTCGGCCGAGAATCTGGGAGCGAGCGCGGGGCGGGTGTTTCGGACGGTGACGCTGCCATTGGTGGCGCCGGGATATTTTGCGGGGGCGATCATTGTGTTTGTCTGGGCGTTCACGGATTTGGGGACGCCGCTGATGTTCGGGTTCAACCGTGTGGTGGCGGTGCAGATCTTTGACCGGGTGACGGACGTGGGGACGAACCCGATGGGCTACGTGCTGGTGTGTGTGGTGTTGGTGTTGACGGTGGTGCTGTTCCTGTTGTCGAAGCGGCTGTTGGCGACGCGCCGGTATGAGATGTTGGCGCGCGGGCATACCGGCGGCGCGGCGGAGAAGGTGCTCACCGGTAAGCAGGCGTGGCTGTTGCAGGCCGGGCTGGTGGCGTTCATCGGGGTGGCGTTGTTACCGCATTTGAGTGTGGCGCTGGAGTCGGTCGCCGGTAAGTGGTTTTTCTCGGTGTTGCCGGAGTCGGTGACGGGCCGGCATTACGTGGATGTGTTCACGCATCCGCTGACGTTGTCGGGGATGCGGAACAGTTTGTTTTATTCGTCGTTGAGCGCGGGGGTGGATTTGGTGTTGGGCGTGGCGATTGCGTATCTGGTGGTGCGGAAGCAGGTGCCCGGGGCGCAGGTGCTGGACGTGCTGGCGATGTTGCCATTGGCGTTGCCTGGGTTGGTGCTGGCGTTCGGGTATTTGGGCGGGTTCAATGTGAAACTCGACTGGCTGAACCCGCGGACGAATCCGACGGTATTGCTGGTGGTGGCGTACTCGGTGCGCCGGTTGCCATACATCGTGCGGTCAGCTTATGCCGGCTTCCAGCAGACGAGCGTGACGCTGGAGGAGGCGTCGCTGAATCTTGGCGCGTCGCAATGGCGGACGTTGCGCAAGATCACGATTCCGCTGGTGATGGCGAATTTGGTGGCCGGCACGATCCTGACCTTCAGCTACGCAATGTTGGAAGTGAGCGACAGCCTGATTTTGGCGATGCGGGAGAAGTTTTACCCGGTCACGAAGACGATTTATGCACTGGTGGGTCGCATCGAGCCGAATGCGGTCAGCGTGGCGAGCGCGCTGGGTGTGCTGGGGATGATTTTGTTGACGGTGAGCCTGTTGGTGGCGAGCAAGACGCTCGGCAAGAAGCTGGGGCAGTTGTTCCGGGCGAGTTGATGGTTGTGCGTGTGTACTTAAAAAATATTGCCATAGTGTTGTTGCTGGCGCGCGCAATCTTGGGCGCTGCCAGTGCTGACGTCATTCAATTGAAAAGCGGCGGCCATGTCGACGGCACTATCACTGCTGAAGATGAAAAACGGATTATCCTAAACATTGGCACGGGCACCATTACGATTCAAAAGAACAACATTGTGTCGATCAGCCGTTCGTCAGGATCAACAACCACGGCAGTAGTCCCGGCTGAAAAGCGAAGTTTTGTGTTTACTGACGAGAATACACCGAAAGAGTTTTTGGACATCCTGCATTCCCTGCACAAGGTGGAGGAGCAACGATTCAACGCCGGGCAAACTTACCAACGGTTATTGGCCCTGCAAAAAACTTCTGAGCAAGACGATAAAAGATTCATCCAACTGCAAGACCAACAGCTCGCGCTCACCAAGGAGTTGAGTCAGCCGCCCAGCCGGAATAACAACGCCATCAAAAACTACAATAACCGCGTAGCGCAATTGAATGGGATGGGAGCCGACATCCTTGAGCTTGGTAAGAAGAATGAAAAAACACATGCGGCCATCGATCAATGCCGGCGCGACTTGTCCGATTATACCGCCACGTTGTTTACGTTTGCCGATCAGGTCAAGCAGCGCAAACAACAGCGCTCAATGGCTGACGCGGCGACCGCAGCGAGTTTCTTTGCGGCAATGGATCGGTCGCTTCATGTTTATCTGGGCGAAACCCGGCAGGTGCAGATTCCTTACCAACAGAACAAGCACAGCGCACAGGTCATTGCCAAATTAAATGGCACCACCTCTGCCAGTTTCGTTGTGGATACCGGTTGTACTGGCATGACCATCTCTGAGAAGTTGGCGAACAAGCTCAATCTCACGCCCATAAAACAGCAGGCCACCGCCACCTTGGCAAACGGCTCGACCGTCAAATGTCAGGTCGCGCGGTTGGACTCAGTGGAAGTTGAAGGGATGCGGGTGAATAATATCTTTGTGATGATCATGCCCAACAGTCCAAATAACGAAGTCGACGGCTTGCTGGGCATGAGCTTTCTGATGGCCTTTAATATCCGCCTGGATCCCACCGCCAACACCGTGACACTCACGCAGTTCGCTCCGCGCTAAACACGGGTCGGGCTTTGCATTTGGCTTGGAACGAAGACGCGCAAGAGTTTTGCGGGTGAAACCCCGACGGTGAGTTGGTAGTCGCCAAGGGCTGCCGGTAACAAAACAAATTCGCCGGGGTGTAATTGTTCCGTGAACGAGCCAGTCTTGATTGCGATCTCACCAGTAACGCCGCCGAGAATTTGGAAGCTGGTGCCGTCGCACCGGCCGGTTGCTTTACCGGCAATGTCCAATTGCTCGACGACAAAATGTTCACACTTGATTGGGAGTGGTGTTGGGGTCGGCTCGAAATCATTGAAGTCAATCGAGGCGAGCGATTCGCGGATGTGGAGGGTGCGCGGCTTGCCGGCATTGTCCACGCGATCCCAATCGTAGACCCGGTAAGTGGTGTCGGAGTTTTGTTGAATCTCAGCAATGACCAGGCCGGCGCCGATGGCATGGAGGCGACCCGATGGTACGAACAAAGATTCACCGGCATGAACGGGGAATTGGTGAAAACATTTTTGGAAGGCCGGACCGCCTTGTTTGATGGCGGCTTCGAATTGCTGGCGGGTGACGTCGCGGCGCAGGCCGGCAATCAACGTGGCGTCAGGCGTGGCGTCGAGGACGTACCACATCTCAGTTTTGGGTTCGCCGCCGAGCAGCGCGGCCAGTTTGGCTGGCGGGTGAACTTGGAGCGAGAGCCGTTCACGGGCGTCGAGCAGTTTGATGAGGAGTGGAAAACGGCCGCCATGGCAATTGGTGCCGAGCAGTTGCGCGCCGTGTTGCTGGATGAGTTGGCGGAGAGTCTGGCCGGCCGCTGCGCCGTTGGCGACAACGGATTGGGCATCAGCGCGGTCGCTGATTTCCCATGTTTCGCCGATGTGCTTGCCGACGGGAATGGCTTTACCATAGCGGGCGAGGGCGTTACCGCCCCAAATGCGTTCGACGAGGATTGGGTTAAACTTGAATGGATAAAGCATGTTGCGCTTGCAGTTGGTTAATCTTTGCCATAAGGTTCGCCGCTGAAGGAGGAATTGCAAGCTGAAACAGTCGGAACATTCGCATATCCGTGAGATTTGGGCCGTGGTGTTGGTCGGCCTGTCGTTGCTGTTATTCCTGAGTCTGGTTTCTTACGACCCGTTTGATGTTGGCAATCGCGCCGGCAATGCAGTGCCGGCAGTGCATAACTTCATCGGCCCGGTCGGCGCGTGGTTGGCGTTTTGTGCATTTCAAGTCTTCGGCATCGGCGCGTATATTCTAATGCTGGTGTTGGCGGTTATTGGCGTCCTGTTGTTGTTGCAACAAGAGGTGCCGTGGCGTGGCAAGTTCGGTGCCGGCCTGTTGCTGTTGTTGTCGGCGAGCTGCCTGTTACACATTTTCGGACTGCATGGTGTAGTCAAGGCATTGAATTTGCCGGACAGCGCGGGCGGCTACGTCGGGTTGTTCGTCGGCGATTTCTTCCAGCACACCGTCGGCAAACCGGGCACGCTCATCATCTTTGGCGTCTGCTATGTCATTAGCCTGATTCTGCTGATTAACTTCCGTCCAAGTTACTGGGTGGCGTTGACGGTAACCTGTTGTCAGGATTTATGGGCTGGCCTGCGTGGCAAACCAAAACGCGACGTGCGACAGGAGCTTTCCGAAAAAGAACGCGACATTCGTGTGCAGGAATACGAAGTTGAACGTGAGCTGGCCAAGAAAGAGAAAGCCGCCAAGAAACTCGAAGAGGAAGTTAAGCCAATCCTGCCGGTGCCGGAACCAAAAATTTCCGATTACACCGTGCCGCGGCCGGTAGTCGAGCCGGTAAAGGAAAAAGAAAAGAAGCCAAAACTAGACCCCATCGCGGTTATGCCGCCGGTCACTCCACCGTTGCCCAAGCCGAAACGCGAGAAACCGCCCGAAACTGAAAAGAGCGTCCTCGCCGGAGCCACCGCAGCCGATGGTGAACAATTTGTTTTGCCGTCACTCGACTTGCTTGAGCAACCGCCCGAACCAGCGGCGCGCAACATTGTGGACGATCTTAAGGCGAGCGCGAAGATTTTGAAGGATACCGTTCGTGAGTTTGGGATTGAGGTTGAGTCCGGTGACGTGACCAAGGGGCCGACGGTCACGCTGTTTGAATTGCATCCGGCGCCGGGCGTGCGCGTTGAAAAAATTTCTGCGTTGTCCAACAACATCGCCATGGCAATGCGTGCCGAAAAAGTCCGCATCCAAGCGCCGGTCCCAGGCAAAGGCACGGTGGGCGTCGAAGTGCCGAACCTCTCTCGCACAACTGTCTACCTGCGCGACATGCTGGAGTCCGACGACTGGCGTAATCATAAAGGCGGAATCCCAGTCACACTCGGACGCGACGTAAAGGGCAAAGCGATTATCGGTGACTTGGCGCAGATGCCACATTTGTTGATTGCCGGCGCGACTGGTTCCGGCAAGACCGTTTGCGTCAACGCCATTTTGGCGTCGCTGCTTTACCGGTACACGGCCGAAGATTTACGGCTGGTGTTGATTGATCCGAAAATGGTTGAGATGCAACACTACAACACGTTGCCGCACCTCGTGGTGCCGGTTGTGACCGAGTCGAAAAAGGTGCCGCTGGCGTTGGGCTGGGTCATGCGAGAAATGGAAAAGCGGTTTCAGATTTTTGCCAAGTCGGGCGTGCGCAATATTACCGCCTTCAATGCACGGGACAAAAAGCCAATCACACCCACGCCGCCACCGGCTGGCAAACCCGAACAAGAGGAACTTAAGATTGAAGTCCCGCGCGATTTTGACATTATCATCCCAGAAAAACTGCCGTTTATCGTGGTAGTCGTGGACGAGTTGGCCGATTTGATGGTGACCGTCGGCAAGGATGTTGAGATGGCGATTGCGCGGCTAACGGCACTTGGGCGCGCAGCGGGGATTCATCTCGTTGTGGCCACGCAACGGCCGAGTGTCAACGTCGTGACCGGTGTGATCAAAGCCAACATCCCGGCGCGGATTGCATTCCAAGTGGCCTCGATGCAAGACTCGCGCGTGATTCTCGATAGTCCCGGTGCGGAAAAACTACTCGGCAAAGGCGACATGCTTTACGAGCCCGGTTCTGGCAAGGCGGTTCGTGCGCAAGGTGTGCTGGTGATGGACAAGGAGATCAACCACATTGTGGACTTCATCAGTACGCATGCCAAACCGCATTTTGAAGAGGAGTTGAAACAGAAACTTTCAAGGAATGTCAGCCTGCCGGATGCTGAAGAAGACGACGCGGACGAGGAACTGCTCGAACAGTGCATCGAAGTCATCCGACAAACCAATCGCGCCAGTGTGTCCGTCTTGCAACGCCGGTTGCGCATCGGCTACACGCGGGCGGCGCGGATCATGGATCTTCTAGAAGAACGCGGCATCGTCGGTCCGAACCGTGGTGCTGAACCCCGTGAGATCTTAAAAGACCTTGGCGGCGGCGCTGATCCCGACGAGGCGTAGTTTTTAAAAACCACTTGCAGTGACCGCGGTCTGTGCTTTATTGCCAATTGATTGCGTATGAACTTTGTCTCAGGTCTATTAAGTTCGTCGCTCGGTCGGAAGTATTTGATGGCGTTAACTGGCGTGGGTCTGTTTGTGTTCGCGGCGTTCCACATGGCCGGTAACCTGCAATTCTTCCTGGGCCGGGAAGCAATTAATCATTACGGGCATGTGCTGAAGTCGAATCCAGAATTTCTCTGGCCGGCGCGGCTTGGGCTGATTGGTTGTGTCACCGTCCATCTCGGTATGGCAATCTGGCTGACTGTGGAAAACCGCACGAAACGCGCGACCGGCTACACCGTGCGGGAAATCGTTGCAGCTTCGTTAGCCTCGCGGACGATGATTTACAGCGGCGCCATCATCGCCACATTCATCATCTATCACTTGCTGCATTTCACAATCTTGATTCAGTCCACTAACCTGACCGGTCAGGATTTTCGCACCCTGCTCGACGAGCATGGCCAGCATGACGTTTACCGGATGATGGTCATCGGCTTCTCGAACCCGATTGTCAGTGGGTTTTATTTGCTCGGCGTCGGGCTGTTGTGTTTCCACCTCAGCCACGGTATTTGGGCGATGCTGCAATCGCTGGGCATGGTGAACGAGGTTTACCATGCTGACATCAAACGCCTTTCAATGTTTGCGGCAGTTTTACTGTTCATCGGCTATGCGTCCATTCCAGTCGCAGTGCTAACCGGGTTGGTGAAATGACAATGAGCCTCGACGCCAAAATTCCCAGCGGCCCGCTCGCCCAGAAATGGTCCCGGCACAAACACGAGATCAAACTGGTCGCACCGAATAATAAGCGCAAATACGAAATCATTATCGTCGGCACCGGCCTCGCCGGCGCGTCTGCGGCGGCGACACTGGCGGAGTTAGGTTACAGCGTGAAGGTGTTCTGCATTCAGGACAGCCCGCGCCGAGCCCACAGCGTCGCCGCGCAGGGTGGCATCAACGCTGCGATGAATTACCAGAATGATAGTGACAGCGTTTACCGGCTGTTTTACGACACGATCAAAGGTGGCGACTTCCGCTCGCGCGAAGCGAATGTCTACCGGCTTGCGGAAGTCAGTCTCAACATCATTGACCAATGCGTCGCGCAAGGTGTGCCGTTCGCCCGCGAATACGGCGGCTACTTGACCAACCGGTCCTTCGGCGGTGCGCAGGTGTCACGGACGTTTTATGCGCGCGGCCAAACCGGGCAGCAGCTTTTGCTTGGCGCGTATTCGGCAATGATGCGGCGCATCAAGCTCGGCGCGATCAAGCTGTTTCCGCGCACTGAAATGCTCGAACTGGTTGTCGTAAACGGCCACGCCAAAGGCATCGTCACGCGCAATCTCGTCACCGGCCAGATCGAATCGCATGCGGCCGATGCAGTGGTGCTGGCGACCGGCGGTTATAGCAACGTCTTTTTTCTCTCGACCAGCGGACGCGGCTCCAACGCGACTGCGATCTGGCGCGCGCATCGCAAAGGCGCGCTGTTTGCCAATCCGTGTTTTACGCAAATTCATCCGACCTGCATCCCAGTCAGCGGCGATTACCAGTCGAAGCTGACGCTGATGAGCGAATCGCTCCGCAATGATGGCCGCGTCTGGGTGCCGAAGACCAAGGGCGATCGGCGCAATCCCGGCGACATCCCGGAGGCGGAGCGCGATTACTATCTCGAACGCCGGTATCCCACCTTTGGCAACCTCGTCCCGCGCGACATTGCCTCGCGCGCCGCGAAACAGGTTTGCGATGAAGGTCGTGGCATCGGCCCCGGCGGCTACGGCGTGTATCTGGATTTTGGCGACGCGATCAAACGACTCGGCGTGGCGACGGTGCGCGAACGGTACGGCAACCTGTTCGACATGTACCACGAGATTACCAACGATGATGCGTACCGGACGCCGATGCGCATTTACCCGGCCATCCATTATTGCATGGGCGGATTGTGGGTGGATTACAATTTAATGAGCAACCTGCCGGGCTTGTTCGTTGTTGGTGAAGCGAACTTCTCCGATCACGGCGCGAACCGGCTCGGGGCGAGCGCGTTGATGCAGGGGCTGGGCGACGGCTATTTTATCCTGCCGTATACCATCGGTAACTATCTGGCTGACCAGAAGCCCAGCCACACGCCGGTCGCGAGTGAGTTCCGGCAAGCCGAGCAAGATGTGGACGCGCGCTTGCGGAAGCTGCTGGCCACGCACGGCAAGAAGTCCATTGACCAATTCCACAAGCAGCTCGGCAAGATTCTGTGGGAAAACTGCGGCATGGCCCGCACCGCGCAGAGTCTCAACACTGCCCTGCAAGCCATCCCGCCGTTGCGTGATAAATTCTACCAGAACGTCATCGTGCCCGGCACCGGTGAAGAGTTGAACCAATCGCTGGAACGCGCCGGCCGGGTCGCAGATTACTTCGAGTTGGCCGACCTGATCTGCCGCGACGCGCTGGCCCGTGACGAGTCGTGCGGTTGCCATTACCGGCTCGAACACACCACTGAGGAAGGCGAATGCAAACGCAACGATGACGCGTTTGCGCATGTCGCCGCGTGGGAATTTACCGGCCAGACGCCGGTCCGGCACACGGAGCCATTGCAGTACGAGGAAGTTCACCTCGCGCAGAGGAGTTACAAGTAAATGAACATTAAAGTTCGAGCATGGCGGCAGAAGAATCAGGAGACCCCGGGTAAGTTTGTCGACTACGAGGTCACCACCGCCAATCCCGACATGTCATTTCTTGAGATGCTCGACGTGCTCAACGACGAGCTTGTCCAGCGCGGCGAGGAGCCGATTGCGTTCGACCATGACTGCCGGGAAGGCATCTGCGGCATGTGCTCGTGCATGATCAACGGCGAACCGCACGGCCCCGCCAACAAAGTCACCACCTGCCAGACCTACCTCCGCAGCTTTAAAGACGGCGACACGCTCACCCTCGAACCATTCCGCGCCAATGCCTTCCCGCTCATTAAGGATTTGGTGGTGGACCGCACCGCGTTTGACCGGATCATCCAAGCGGGCGGTTTCATCTCTGTGAATGCTGGTTCCGCGCCGCCGGCCAACGCCATGCCGGTTCCCAAGTATCGGGCTGACCTCGCGATGGATGCCGCCGCCTGCATCGGCTGCGGCGCGTGCGTAGCCGCGTGCAAGAACGCCAGCGCGATGCTGTTTGTTGCCGCCAAGGTTTCGCATCTCAATCTGCTGCCGCAAGGCCAACCCGAGAAAGCCGAGCGCGTCCTCGGCATGGTGAAACAAATGGACGCGGAAGGGTTTGGCGCCTGCACTGTGACCGGCTCGTGCGAAGCCGTCTGCCCGAAAGGCATCAGTCTCAACTTTATCGCCAAGATGAACCGCGATTACCTCGGTGCCATCTTGCGCGGCACGCCGCCATCTAACAACGAATCCGCGTAGCTGGATCTTTTCGGTCGGACAGCCCGCTTGCCTCCCGACACCACTTTTGTTAGCGTCGCAATCTGATGAGCACCTCTTCAACCTCGGCGATTGTCTTGGCGGCCGGCCGCTCCACACGGATGGGCGGCGGGCCCAATAAACAATTCATTGAATTATCCGGTCAGCCGCTCATCTGGTATTCGCTCACTGCCTTCGAGCAATGCCACGCCGTTACCGAAATCATCATTGTCAGCCGGCCTGACTCCATGGCTGAAGCCCGGCGCATTGCCGGCACGTTCAAGAAGATCAAAGCGATTGTGGAAGGCGGCGTCGAGCGGCAGAATTCTGTCTGGAATGGATTGGAGAAAGTGACCGGTGAAATTGTCGCCGTGCACGACGGCGCCCGGCCGCTCGTCACACCGGCCTTAATTGAAGCCACAATTGCGAGCGCCCGCCAACACGGCACCGGCATCGCCGCCACGAAGGTAGTGGACACGATCAAGGAAGCCACGCCGGATAAAACCGTCACGCGCACCGTGGACCGGACTAAACTCTGGGCCGTCCAAACCCCGCAGACCGTCCGCACCGACTTGCTCCGGCAAGCCTACGCGAAAGTGCTGGGGCAGGGGATCATCGTCACCGACGAAGCCGCCGCGGTCGAATTGCTTGGCCAAACGGTCCATTTAGTTGAGACGCCATTCCTAAATCTCAAAGTGACAACTCCGGCTGACCTTGTGACAGTCGCGGCATTGCTGCAAGCTCGCCAGCACCCAACGGCTGGTTGACTTTCGCCCGCCGCCGCTTTACTGTCGCGCTAATGCAAAGTTACCGGCAACACAGTTTCGCGACGGTGTGGTTTTATTGTTTTAGCCACGCCCCGCGGGCGCGGTGTTGACGCAAAGGAAGAAACGTCAACCGTCCCGCAGGCGCGCGGGGCGGTTTTTTTGTGACCAGCCCTGACCGGTCCGCGGAACAAAGGAACTCATGATCGTCATTCTAAAAATTGGCAGTCCGGAACCAGCCATCCAACAAGTCGTGGAGGCCGTGAAAAAATTTGGCTACGAGCCGCGTTTGATCCGTGGCGTCGAGCGCAGCGTCATCGCCTGCGTCGGCGACGAGCGCGGCCATCACACACTCGAATCGCTCATCGTCCTCCCGCAGGTCGAGTCGGTTACGCCCGTCCAAAAAAAATACAAACTTGTCAGCCGGGAATACCAAGCGCGCGACACGGTGATTGACGTTGCCGGCGCGCAAGTCGGCGGCAACGTGTTTCACGTCGTCGCCGGCCCGTGTTCCGTTGAAGACGCGCCGCAAACCATCGAGACCGCCAAGGCTGTCAAAGCTGCCGGCGCAACGCTCTTCCGCGGTGGCGCCTTCAAGCCGCGCACTTCGCCGTACGATTTTCAGGGTCTGGGCGAACCGGCGCTGGAGATTTTGAAAGAAGCGCGCCGGGTGACCGGCCTGCCGATTGTCACCGAAGTGATGGGGCCGCAGGATGTCGAGCTCGTGGCCGGGTATGCCGATGTGTTGCAAATCGGCGCGCGCAACGCGCAGAACGTTCCGCTGCTCGCCGCCGCCGCCGCTTCCGGCAAGCCGATCCTGCTCAAGCGCGGCATTGCCGGCCTGGTGGATGAATGGCTGCTTGCCGCCGAATACATTTTCGTGCATGGCAATCACCGGGTCATCCTCTGCGAACGCGGCATCCGCACCTTCGAGCACGTGTACCGGAACACGCTCGACTTGTCAGCCGTCGCCGTGGCGAAAAAAGAAACGCACTTGCCGGTGTTTGTGGATCCCAGCCACGCCGCCGGGCGCGCCGACATGATCATCCCGCTCGCCCGCGCGGCTGTGGCGGTGGGCGCGGATGGGTTGCTGGTGGAAGTGCATCCCGACCCGGCCTCCGCGCTCAGCGATGGCGGCCAGCAACTCAAGCCGGCTCAATTCCAGCAACTGATGGACGAACTCCGGCCGCTCGTACAAGTGATGGGCAAACAGTTGGCGTAACTACGCCGGCGATTTTTTGCGCTTTGTTGCGGTCAATAATCGTGTTAGGAAATCTGCCCATGAGCACAGCTTTTCAAATTATCGTCTGCGGGAGCATTGTTCCCGATCCGTTGCAAACTTTGGAACCGGTCAGCGGGCCGACCGGCCCGGCGTTGAAAAACGAAATGATGCTGCCGGCCATCCTCGACCCCTGGGCGTGGCACGCGTTGTTCGAGGCAGCGCATCTCGCCAAAAACAATCCCGGCAGCAAAGTCTACCTCGTCAGCGTCGCGCCGAAAGCCAAGCTCCAACAAGTCATGATGACTGTCGCGCAAAAGGCGCCGTTTGAACTGATCGCGGTAGACGGCCCGGCCAGCGGCTTCACTGAAGCGGCGGAAATCGCGCCGTTGCTCGCTGACGCCATCAAGAGCATTCCCGGCCTCGACATCAACCGGCTGCTAGTTTTCGGCGGTTGGGAATCGGCCTCGCGCGGTGCCGGTGCCACGATGCAGATCGTCGGCGAACTTCTCGGTATCACAAACCAATTTCAAGGCGTAGACAAACTGACTGTCGGTGCCGACGGCGCGCTGGAAATCTTGGAGCGCATTGAAGGTGGCAAACATCAAGTTTCCAATTGTGCCGGCACGCCGGCCGTGCTCGGTTGGGCAACCGGCAATTTGCCGGAGCCTCCCAACAATCCGCAAACCGGCATGGCCAACATGCGCGCCATCATGCCGGCCTTGCAAAAAGCCAAGCCAGCCAAGCTCGCGGGCGCCGGCGTGAAGTTCGTCAGCGTCGCCTTGCCGAAGCAGCAGCGCCAAACCAAAATTGTCAAAGACGTGCCCGCCGACGAGATCGCGAAGGAAATCGTCGCGTGGATTCAGCAGTAACCGGAGGCAACATGGAAACCATTCTTTTTCTCTCGCACGCTGATGCCGGCAAGCCGGCGCTCGAAGCACTTGCTGCGGCCAAAGAGCTCGGCGGCACGCTCATCGTCGGTTTGTTCGGCGCAGATGTGCAAGCCACCGCCAATCAAATTGCCGGCTGCGGCGCGACAAAGTTCCTCGGCGTTGCCGGTGCCGATTTCGCCCAAGCCCGGTACACCAGCGATGCCGCCGCGGCAGAGGCGCTGGTCAAAGCCGCTCAGGCCACAATCGTCGTCGTGCCGGCAACCTCGCGCATGAATCGAATTATCTCCGGCGTCGCCCATCGGTGCGGCGGGCGCGCTGACACGCACGTAACTGGCATTTCTGGCGGCAACATCACACGCTGGTATTACCGGCAACGGATGGAAGCCGTGATCGAGCGGACGCAGCGGCCATGGTTCATCGCGCTTGATCCCGGGTGCCGTACACCATGGGCCTGCACTGCCGGCAACGCGAATGTTGAAATGGTGCCGGTCACATTACCGGCCCTTCGCACAACGGTCACCGGCGTGAAAGCGCCCGAAGCCAGCCTGCAAACGATTCGACCGGACGCAAAAGTGTTGTTGGTCGCCGGTGCCGGTTGGACGAAGAAACAAGCCGATGGCCAGACGCACGTGCCGGAAGCCGCCGATCTCATCATGGGTTTCCTCAACGCCTCCAAAGCGTCGCTCGGCAGCAGCAAATCACTCGTTGATCTGAGTGGTGAAGGGCAGGCGGTGTTGCCGTTCATGTCGCACCTGAACCAAATCGGCCAGACCGGGGCGACACCCCGGCATCCGAAAGGTTTGTCCACGTGCTGTCACGGCGAAGAACCGCACGCGGTCGGCTGGCGGTTCATCAGCGAACGCCGGGCGATCAATCTCGATCCGAATTGCGGCTGGGCGCGCGGCAAGGCCGATGTGCTCTACGTCTCCGACGCCTTCGCCGTGATGCGCAAGGTCAACGAATTGCTCGCCGCAAAATGAATGACGACGCGCTGACGGCTTGGGTGAAATCGTTTCCCGGCTTAGTTACAGTTTGTGATCCGGCTGGCGTGATTCTGGCGATGAATGATGCGGCAATTTGCGCGTATGGCGAGGGATTGGTCGGCAAGAACGCACTAGATTGTCATCCCGGTGAGTCCCGTGAAAAATTTGCTGACTTGCTCCAGAGTCGGCGTGTGAATGTTTACACGACGGAGAACAACGGTGTTCACAAGTTGATCTACCAGTGTCCGTGGCAACGTAACGGTGAGTATGCCGGGCTGATGGAGATTGTCTCGGAGATACCGGCAGATATGCCGCATTTTTTCCGTCAACATTGAGGGGAGGAATCATGAAGACTTCAGCTGAACTGGAAAAACAAGCGGCGCTGCAAGTCGCGGCATTGATGGCGGCAGCGGCGCGGACAGCGCCGAAGACGCGCGGGATTGATAATGTCCGTGTGGTGGTGGTGGACGACGATTCGACCCGGCAACTGATTGTGGTGAAGATGCGCGAGATTGCCGGCAAGGAAAGCCGGCCGAGCTTCCAGCGCGATGCCGGCAACATCGAGGCGTCGCCGGCATTGGTGGTGGTCGGCGTCGCGGCGAATACGGCGGGGTTGAATTGTGGATTTTGCGGCAAGCCGACGTGCGAAGCGCTGGAAGGTTCTGGTGGCGTGTGTACGTTCAACTCAATTGATCTCGGAATCGCGACGGCATCGGCGGCGGAAGTGGCCGGACGGTTCCATATTGATAACCGCGTTATGTATTCCATCGGTCGGGCGTGTCTCGATTTGAAAATGTTTGATGATAAAGTCCGGCAAGCGCTTGGCATCCCGCTCAGCGTGACCGGCAAAAACCCATTCTTCGACCGTAAGGCCTGAAACGGTACCGGCATGTTAATTGTCCTCGTCAAAGTCCACGTCAAGCCGGAGTGCATTGAAGCATTCCGGCAAGCCAGCCTCACTAACGCCAGTCTCAGTCTTCAGGAGCCTGGCATTGCCCGTTTCGATCTGCTCCAACAACAGGACGACCCGACGCGATTCATGCTCATCGAAGCTTACCGGAACGTCGAAGCAACAGTCGCGCACAAGGCAACCGCACATTATGCCGCATGGCGTGACACCGTCGCCGGCATGATGGCCGAGCCGCGCACCAGCGTGAAATACACCGCCGATATCTAACGCCATGAACTTTGAGTTTGCTACTGCGGCACGGATTGTTTTCGGAGCCGGCAAACTGGCGGAATTGCCGGCAATTACCGGTGCATTTGGGACGCGGATTCTGTTTGTGCATGCGCGGTCAGCCTTAACGGTTGCACCCGCGTTGCCGGAGTGTTTCCCGTTTCTAGTTACCGGCGAACCGACCCTCGAACTCGTGCGTGCCGGTGTGCGCTTGGCCCGGCAAGAACGGTGCGAGGTTGTCGTTGGCCTTGGTGGTGGCAGCGTGATTGATACCGGCAAGGCGATTGCGGCATTGCTGACGAATGGCGGCGATCCGCTCGATTACGTTGAGGTGGTTGGGAAAGGCCAAGCGATCACAAAACCGGGTGTGCCATTCATCGCAATTCCAACAACCGCTGGGACCGGTGCGGAGGTGACGCGGAATGCGGTTTTGTTTTCACCAGAACATCACGTAAAAGTCAGCTTGCGTGGGCAACATCTGTTGGCGCGTGTCGCACTAGTGGATCCAGAATCAACGCACGGCTTGCCGCCGGCGGTGACCGCGAGTACCGGGCTGGATGCGCTGACGCAGTTGATTGAACCGTTTGTTTCCTGCAAGGCAAACCCGCTGACCGATGCAATTTGCCGGGAAGGAATGATGCGCGTGGCGCGATCATTGCGCCGGGCGTTCGATACCGGCGCGCCGGACGCGCGAGCAGATATGGCGTTGGCGAGTTTGTTTGGTGGACTAGCCTTGGCCAACGCCGGCTTGGGCGCGGTACACGGATTTGCCGCGCCATTGGGCGGAATGTACGACGCGCCACATGGTGCGTTATGCGCGGCGCTGTTGCCGGCAGTGTTTGAAATGAACGCACGATTGGCGCCAAATCGAGAACGATTCGATGAGGTGCGGCGATTAACCGGCGACTTGCCGGAGCTTTGCCGGGCATTAGGCGTGAAACGACTCCGTGAATTTGGAGTTCGCCGTGCAGAGTTTCCGATAATTATCGAGAAAGCGGCGGCGGCCAGCAGCATGAAAGGCAATCCGGTGGCACTGACGCCGGAGCAGTTGGGCGAGATTTTGGAGCAAGCTTGGTAAGATTTCGGTTGAAAAATCCGGCGTGGATGCGAATACTCACCGCCCTATGAAAAGTTACAACGTAGCAGTCATCGGCGGCGACGGTACCGGACCAGAAGTCACTCGTGAAGCGCTCAAGGTGCTTGCAGTGGCCGGGCCAAAATTCGGATTTAAGCTCAACTACACAAACTACGATGTCGGCGGTGCGCGCTACCTGAAGACCGGCGAAACGCTGCCGGATTCGATGATTGAGGAGCTCCGTAAACAACACGCAATCTTCCTCGGTGCAATCGGCCATCCCGACGTGAAGCCGGGAATTCTGGAATGCGGAATTTTATTGAAGGCGCGTTTTGTGCTCGACCAGTACATCAACCTCCGTCCTGTCAAACTCTACCGGACTGAGGATTGTCCGCTCAAAGGCAAAGAGCCGAAGGACATTGATTTTGTCGTCGTCCGCGAGAATACCGGCGGCATTTACACCGGCGTCGGTGGCGTTGTGCAAAAAGGCACGCCGATGGAAATCGCCACGCAAGTTATGATCTACGGCCGGCCTGTTGTTGAGCGTTGTGTGAAGTTCGCCTACGACTACACGCGCCGCCGCAACAAGAAGAAAATGCTCACGCTCGTCCATAAATGCAACGTGTTGACTCACGCCGGCGATTTGTGGGTGCGCACGCACAAGGAACTCGGCGACCGCGACTACACCGACATCAAGCAGGACTACAACCACGTTGACGCCTGCACGATGTGGTTTGTCAAACAACCCGAATGGTACGACGTGATCGTCACGGAAAATCTTTTCGGCGACATCATCACCGATCTCGCGGCGATCATTCAAGGTGGTCTCGGCGTCGCCGCGGGCGGCAACATCAATCCCGAAGGTGTCTCGATGTTCGAGCCGATGGGCGGCAGCGCGCCTAAGTACACCGGTCAGAATGTCATCAATCCGATTGCAGCCATCGCCGCTGCCGGTATGATGCTCGACACGCTCGGTGAAACTGCCGCTGCGGTCGCCGTTGACAAAGCTGTTACCAGTGTTCTTAATAGTGGCAAGATCAAATCCCTTGCCGCCGGTAAGATGGGAATGGGCACGAAAGAAGTCGGTGATTTGGTAGCGCGCACATTGTCCTAGCCACCGCTGTTACCGGTAATTGATTTGGTTGATCGCGAAGGGATGCCTTGCATTCTGCCGCAAAGCTGTCACATTGAGTCTCGCGCTGTAACCTCGCGGTTCGCGCTTCTTGTCCAGCGTTAAAGCCTGTCCTTTGACGCCTGATGTAATCCCGGCAGGAACGCAACCGAAAGGATCGCCGGATGGAAGAGATTGTCAATGTCGAGGGGATTGTCACCAAAGTATTGCCCGGGACTATGTTTCACGTCGAGATGGGCGAGAAGAAACACCAAGTCTTGGCTCACATTTCTGGTAAGATGCGTAAACGCTGGATTCGGATCAATGTCGGTGACCGCGTCAAGATGGAAATGACCCACTACGATCTCGGCAAAGCCCGCATCGTCTACCGGCTTAGTTAGTTTGCGACACACCGCTTGGCAGCGACGCGTTGCCAAGTTATAATCGGGTCGGTTATTTCTATGACTGACAAACTAAAACTTCTCGAACCGCTAACACGCTGTCGCGCCAGTGCGGGGCGCGTCCTCAACGCCCTGATGCGTGACCAGAAAACTTTCTACGCTGATGGCCCACAAGGCTACAACGATTACCCAGCCTTACCGAATTGACCACTACCATGAATAAAGCGATTCAAGCGGTTAGCGGCATTGCTCGGTGCGAGAAAGCAACGTGGCTCGCATTCTTGATGGCCGTGGCGTCGGAACTCATCCTGCAATCTCCCAATATCGGTCGCGTCGGATCATATGGGCCACTGACTTGGGTGATGTTGGTCGTGCTGTTCGGTGTGATGTTGTGGGCGGCAACCTCGGTTGTGCATCATGCGGAAGTGCTTGCCCACCGGCTTGGCGAACCGGCGGGGACGCTGGTGTTGACGCTGTCGGCCTCGGGCGTCGAAGTATTGATGATGACCACGATTGCGCTGACCGGTAACCCTGATCCGCAAATTGTGAAAGACACAATCTATTCGACCATCATGATTTTATTAAGTGGCCTGACCGGTGTGGCGTTGCTGCTGGGCGGGTTGGCGCATGGCGAACAGCAGTTTAATCGTAAAGCCAGCAAGTCATACCAATCAGTGTTATTGGGAATGGTCGGCGTCTCGCTATTTCTGCCCACGCTGGCAGGCGAAGCCGTCATGGACAAAATCCATTGGTTTATCGTCCCGGCATTTCTGGTGTTGTACGCCGTGTTCCTGAAATTGCAAATCGGCCGCCATAGCCTGTTCTTCCGTGAACCGGCCACGGCGGAACACGCCAAGCCGGCATCCGCACACGGTACGGCCTATCACGCGATCATGCTGCTCGTCACCATCGCATCGGTTGTCATTGTGTCGGAATTCTTCGCCGTCGGGTTGGACGAAGTCACGGAACAACACAACTTGCCTATCGCACTAAAAGGCTTGGTTGTTGCGCTTGTGATTGTCGGACCGGAAGGCATGACCGCCATTCGCGCGGCGCGCCACAATGAATTGCAGCGCTCCATCAACATCCTGCTCGGTTCGGCGCTCACTACCATCGCGCTTGCCATCCCGGCCATGCTGCTTGTCGGGCAATGGAAAAAGATAAACTTCAGTTTCGTGCTGGAGCCGTTGCAAGCCATGCTCCTCCTGATTACGCTCGGTGTCATGCACATCTCCGAATCCGAGGGCAGCACCAACACGCTCGATGGCGTCCTGCAATTGATGCTCTTTGCCGTCTTTGTGTTCTTCACACTGACCGGCCGCTAACCCGTGACCGGTATCCGCTGCGGCGCGCCGTGGCGTTCCAAGATCGCGAGCCGGTCGGCGATGGGTTGCTGCATGTCCGTCGGCAACGGCGGATCGGGAATGCCAAAACACCGCGCGGCCAAGGTGCCGAAGAGACAATTGCCGAGCGCGTTCAAATGCCCCGGGTCACACATGATTGTGCGGTAGCCGGCCAGATCACTCTTTAACCACGGCAGAAACCACGCGTACTGGTCAATCAACCCCGCGCCAGTCGATTGAGCCACGCGGCGTTCCACTTCCATATGCTTGGTCACATCGTTGCCCCAATCCGGCAACAGCGCGTAATAAGTCTGGAAAACGACCAACGCCCCGGCCTCCCGCAAGGTTTTTTCCAACGACCGCAGATCCGCTTCAAAGTCTGCCAACGGCCGACCCCGGCCCGAATCGTTTCCGCCAATCGTGATGATCACCAAATGTGGCTTCACCGCCACCACATCGCCGTCAACTCGCGCCACCAGATCAGCTGCCGTATTGCCGCCGATGCCGGTATTGATGATCCAGATGCGTTGCTTCACCGTCTGCTGCAACGCAAACGCCAGCCAGCCCACCCAGCTATGCCGGCCTTCGTTATGCGTGCCGATGATGGTGTTGCTCGAACCGAATGCCACGACGCGATTCACCTGTTCATTGCCGGCCGCGCGCCAGCTCTTGATCAATTCGGGAAGTGATTGCATGGGTTCACACATATAGGCAAAAGCCGATGCACCGGCAATGTCATTATGGTGCTGACAATTCCGAAACAGATGCAGGCCGTTCAGCGGCATTCGCGGTCGGGTAGGTCTTTCACCTATTCATCATTTAGCCGCGTGTCCGATTGGCGACGGCAACTTTTCTCATCATATTGTTGCGTGATTGTTGACCAGTGATGGTCAGCACAAACAACAAAGGAGAATCACATGAGTACAACCATCAAGACGATGATTGATCCAACCGATGCGGTCCTGCTGCTGATTGACCATCAGAGCGGATTGTTCCAACTCGTCAAGGACATGGACATGGAAGTGTTGCGCAGCAATGTGTGCGCGCTCGCCAAGGTCGCGCACCTCGGCAAAATCCCAACATTCACCACGGCCTCTGTTCCCGACGGCCCGAACGGCCCGCTCATCCCGGAGATTCATCAATACAACCCCGATGCGGTGTACATCCCGCGCACCGGCCAGATCAATGCGTGGGACAACCCGCAGTGGGTCACGGCAATTAAGAAGACCGGCCGCAAGACCCTACTCATCGCTGGCACACTGACCAGCGTCTGCATGGCATTCCCGACCTTGAGTGCGCTGGCCGCCGGGTACAAGGTGTTCAATATCATTGACGCCTCGGGCAACTGGTCAAAGATGGCGACCGACATCACGCTGGCGCGCGTCACTCAGGCAGGTGCGATGCCGACTGACACGTTTGCAGTGTTGGGCGAAATCATGCACACGTGGAATCGCGCCGACGCGATGGAGTTCGCCGCCGTCATGGTCGACCATCTACTGCCGCATTACCGGCTGCTGATGGAAAGCTACGACAAGGCGCAGAGCGTCCAGAAAGTCGGGCATGAAACCAAACTCGACCTGTTGAAAGCCGCCTGATAGCTGCGCTTACTCTGATTTGAGCGATGCCATGTCGATGGAGAAGCGGTACTTCACGTCGGACTTGAGCAGTCGCGCGTAGGCTTCGTTGACCTTCTGGATGGGGATGACTTCGACATCGGAAGTGATGTTGTGCGCGCTGCAAAAATCGAGCATCTCCTGGGTTTCAGTAATGCCGCCAATGAGCGAGCCGGACAAACTCCGTCGGCCAAAAATCAGGCCGAAGCCAGCGACGGCGAACGGCTGGGCCGGCGCGCCGACGAGGGTGAGGTTGCCGTCGCGACGCAGCAGATTGATATAAGCATTGATGTCGTGCTCGGCGGCGACCGCGTCGAGGATGAAGTCGAAGCTGCCGGCGTGTTTCTGCATCTCGTCGGCATTGCGTGAGATGACTACTTCGTCAGCGCCAAGGCGGCGCGCGTCGGCCTTCTTGCTGGGTGAAGTGGTGAAGACGACGACGTGGGCATCGAGCGCATGGGCAATCTTCACCGCCATGTGGCCCAGACCACCGAGACCGACCACGCCAACTTTCTTCCCATTGGTGATGCCCCAGTGGCGCAGCGGCGAATAGGTTGTGATGCCGGCGCAGAGCAGCGGCGCGACGCCGGCAAGACTGAGATTGGCCGGGACGCGCAGGACAAAGTGTTCGTCGACGACAACGCTGTCTGAGTAGCCGCCGTAGGTCGCGCCGCCGAGGTGTTTGTCCGGGGAGTTGTACGTCATGGTCATGCTCGGGCAGAACTGCTCAAGACCCTCCCGGCAATTTGGGCAGGTCCGGTCCGAGTCAACCAAGCAGCCAACCCCGGCAAGATCGCCGGCTTTGAATTTCTTGACCGCCAAACCGACCTTCGTAACGCGGCCGACGATCTCGTGGCCGGGCACGATTGGGTAAACGGTGGGCATGACACTGTTCCACTCGTTGCGGACCGAATGGAGGTCGGAGTGGCAGATGCCGCAGAAGAGGATTTCGATCTGCACGTCGTGTTCAGTTGGATCGCGCCGTTTGATTTGTGTGTGGGCCAATGGCGCTGTCGCGCCGGCTGCGGAGTAAGCTTTCGAGTTGTACATGGTTCTGATGCTCCTATTGGTTTGCCTTGGAGGCTTGGTATTGTTGGTCGGTAACTTTTTCCATCCAGTCAACCAGTTTGCCGTCGAGTTGCTCCTGAATGGCAATGTGCGTCATGGCGGTGGTTGGTGCGGCGCCATGCCAATGCTTCTCGCCCGGCGCAAACCAGACTACGTCACCTGGTCGAATTTCTTCAATCGGGCCGCCCCAACGCTGCACCCGCCCACAGCCAGCCGTGACGATCAGTGTCTGGCCCAGCGGATGGGTGTGCCAGACTGTTCGCGCACCGGGCTCGAACGTGACACTGGCGCCGGCCGCGCGTGTCGGAGTGTTGGCTTGGAACAAGGGATCGATGCGCACCGTGCCGGTAAACCAATCAGTCGGCCCTACATTGGAAGGTTGTGTGCCGCGTCTTTTGATTTCCATTTTTGAATTCCTTTCAGCGACCGGCCGTCTGCTCCAGCTTTTCCGGTAACCGTTGTCCGTGTGAAGTTATTTCACCCGTTCGTATTCGATGACGACTTTGCCGGCGGGTTGGCCCCCGACGTAATCCGTCCATTCCTGTTGGAAGTGATCAGCGTCCTTGAACGTGAAGGTGAGGTCGTGCATGTACATCGCTTTGTTATCCGGGAGGTTCGTCGCATCGAGAAACTTGAAGGCGAGTTTGTTGTCGCCTTCCCGGAACGTGTCAGCCCGCATCCGCGGTTGGTTGTGTGCCGCGCAGTAATGCGTCAACATCAGCTGCCCATTGTCCGCGTGGAACATCGTCACCATGTCCGCCCCTTCGTGGCTCATCGCTTCTTCCACCACCGACCCATCCGCCACCAGCCGATAGGTCGCCTTCGTCACCATTCCCTCCGAACTCTTGCCCGACCACTGGCCGACTAAGGTTGCGAGCTTCTCGAAACCGGGGGGTGGTATGAATTTGGACCGGGTCATATCTTCGCCCGCCACCGCGGTCGCCGCCGTCAGCACCAACGCCATCATCAACGCTTTCATAATCCTGCCTCCAATTTCTAGTTGTCTCCTGCCGGTAGACTACGCAATAAGAGCGCGCTCGCAAGGATCACGAAGGTATACGACAAACGCCGAGGGGTACTACAAGCCGGCAGTCAATTGTTGCCAAAGGTGATCGACTATGTCTGGCCGCTAGTGGATTACCCCATAGCTGACCACCCAGCAATGGTCGCGGACAACCCGCCAGCGGTGATCGACTCAGGCGATAGCAATCGGCCGACTGCCACGCGGGCTTATTTGAGCAGGGCGTCGAGTGTCGGCTGCATCGCGTCGGCCCAGATCTGGTAACCCCTGGTGGTCGGGTGCAGGGCGTCGGCCATCACATCCTTGGAAATCGAGCCGTCTTTCTCTGTCAGGAACGGGTCCCAAATCTCCAAGTAGAATGTCTTCTTCCCGTCGTTGAGCTTGGCCAGTTCGAGGTTGACCGCCGCCATTTTCGCACGGATCGGGTCTTTGGCGTGGACGCCCCGGGGGAAAATGCCCAGCAATAGCAGTTTGGACTGCGGGAGCTTCTCGTTGATTTGCTTCACGATGGCGGTGACGCCGGCCGTGATGTGGGGCACAGTGTCGCCGCCGTTGTTGGTGCCGATCATCAGGATCACGACCTTGGGTGAGATGCCGTCGAGCTCGCCGTTCGCGATGCGCCAGAGCACATGCTCGGTGCGATCACCACTGATACCGAAGTTGGCGGCGTCGAGCTTGGTATAGCGGTTGGTCCAGACCGAATGACCTCCACCGTTCCAAGCCGCCGTGATGGAGTCTCCGATGAAGAGCACGCCGATGGGCGCGGCTTTGCGCTTGAGGAACGCCTCATGTTGGGCGCGGAACGACCCGTTGATCGTGCAGAAATTGGTGTTTGGCGAGCCATCCCTGTTGAGCTGCGTCAGGTCAACTTTCGGGAACGGCCTGTCAGGAGAAGTATTGTGCGCGGCGTCCACGAACGCCTTTTGTTCGGGCGTCAATGGCGGTGCCACGGGCGCGACCGGCTTCGCAACCGGAGCATTTGACTGCGCCCGGCTAACCGGCGCGTTGGTTACGAGCAACGCAGCGACGAGGACTACGATGCTGAAGTTTATTTTGTGGGTCAACTTGGACAAGAGATTAGTCATGCGAGCAGTTATACCACGGGTGGCGCGTGACGCAAGCTGAGTTGAATGTGCGTTCTGCTGAAATTGCTTGTATCGCTGAAGCTGAATTGCTGCGACACTGTAGTGGTAGCATTGATTATGAATATTTCATCCGCCATCTTTGACCGCAGCGCCTTGGATCTGGATTCGTGTCCGGACGAGTCGCTCCCGGAATTCGCTTTCATCGGCCGCTCGAATGTCGGCAAGTCTTCCCTGCTGAATTTTCTGGCCGGCAAGCGTGACCTGGCCCTGGTCTCACGCACGCCGGGGCTGACCAAGCTGATCAGCTTTTACACGATGAACGGGAGCTGGCGGCTGGTGGACTTACCGGGTTACGGCTATGCCCAAGCCGCGCGGCATGCCCAGGTCCGGTTCAACGAGGCGGTGAACAATTACCTACAAAACCGCGCGAACCTGCACTACGTCTTCGCGCTCATCGACTCCGGGTTACCGCCGCAACCGATCGATGTGGAGTTCGTCGAATGGTTGGCCAGCACCGGGATCCCGTTCATCCTCGTGTTTACCAAGATCGACAAGGTCGCCGCCGCCAAGGTGCAGGCGCACATTGCCGCGTTCAAGGCGCGCCTGTTCGAAACCTGCGGACTGGCGCCGACCAGTCTCACATGTTCGGCGACGGGCCGGTTAGGGCGTGCCGAGTTGCTCAGTGTGATCGAAGAAGCAATCGCCAAAGCTTAGCCATCCGTTTCGAGCCCGCCGTCCCACGGCAACGCGCCACAGCATGGTGACCGGAACAAACTGTCCCACCTTGCCAGCCCCGCCACTCACCGGCCACCGGGAAGGCCGGCAAAACGATTTGTAAGGGCAGAGAAATGATTTGTAAGCCCAGGAAAACGATTCCCCTAGGCAGAGAAATCATTTCGACGGGCTTAGAAATGATTTGTAAGGGCAGGAAAACGATTTGTAAGCCCAGCAAAACGACTTTGAAGGGCTTCAAAACGATTCCGAAGGGCTTCAAAATGACTTTGAAAGGCTTCAAAACGATTCTGAAGGGCTTCAAAATGGCTTTGAAGGGCAACAAAATCGTTTTGTCAGGTGTCAAAACCCCCGCGAAAAGTGCCATTTTAGGCCTGTTTTGCAGGATTTCCCGTCGCGTCTTTCAGACTCGGCTCGCACTTGGCGGTGATGTTACCGGGCCAAAACCAGTCGTACATGGCCGTTCTTCCCAAACACGAGTGGCAAGCCGAGCTTGGCATTCTCCGCACGCAACTGGCGTGCGACGCGGCGAAAGGCGCGGCGAGCCGGGGCGATGAAATCATCTTTCTTCGTGTGTTCGGTGCGGTTCTTCATGGCAATTGCAGTATAGCTCCGAGTTGGTTGGTGGTGCAAGTCTTGGATTCGGCCAGCAGACGCGGGGGACTGGTCTGGTTGTCCCAGACGGCCCACCGGTCGGCCAATGGTGCGTAGTGGTTGACGAAGTGCTGCAAGCTCCGACCGAAGCGGCGCCGCACGTCGGATGCTGGGACATCATGACCGCCCTTCTTCACACGTTCATGCACGCGGGCAATGGCAATGATCGGCGTGGGCAACCACAGGTAGTGAAGATAGAGGTGAAATCCTTGGCGCCGGGCTTGCTTTAAGAGGCGAATGTAGGTCGTCCCGCTTAGCGTGCTTTCGAAGGCGAAGGTTTCATTACGCTCAAGAAAAGTCTGGAACTCGGCAAGCAAGACCCGACCGGCTTTCATCGCCGCCGCCCGGGCGTTCAGCGGTGACAGACCTTGCGCGATCAAATCCGCGTTCAGAAAGTTCAGGCATCGCCCCTCATGCGGAAGAAATGACTTCGCAAAAGTGGTCTTACCCGCGCCATTACAGCCGGCAATTAAGTAAATGATGGGGCGCGCTTCTGACAAATCAACCTTTCCGGACTTCCTTCGCCCACGTGTCTCTCAGGGTGATCGTGCGATTAAACACGGGCTTGCCGGGCTGGCTGTCAATATCGAGCGTGAAATAGGCGAGGCGCTCGAATTGGTAGCGGAGTTCCGTCTTCGCATCTTTGAGGCTCGGCTCGCATTTGGCGGTGATGACTTCGAGGCTGTGCGGGTTGATGTTCTTTTTGAAATCGCCGTCGGCGTCGGGTTCGGCAGCGGTGAAGAGGCGGTCGTAAAGGCGGCATTCGACATCTAGGGCGTGCTTGGCCGAGACCCAGTGGATGGTGCCTTTGATCTTCCGGGCCGCGGTGGCTCCACCGCTTTTGCTGTCGAGGTCGGCGGTGCAGCGGAGTTCGATGATCTTGCCGGCTGCGTCCTTGATGACTTCGTCGCACTTGATGATGTAGGCGTATTTTAGGCGGACTTCGCCACCGGGTTTTAAGCGGAAGAACTTCGGCGGCGGGACTTCGGCGAAATCATCCTGCTCAATGAACAGTTCCCGGCTGAACGGGACCTTGCGCTTGCCGGCGGTCTCGTCTTCGGGATTGTTGACGGCGTCGAGTTCCTCAAAATGGTTCTCCGGTAAGTTGGTGATGACGACTTTGAGCGGGCGGAGAACAGCCAGCCGGCGCAAGGCGCGTTTGTTCAGGTCTTCGCGGATGGCGTGCTCGAAGACGGCGATGTCGGTGACGCTGTTGAATTTGGTGACGCCGATGTTGTAGGCGAATTGGCGGACGGCGCTGGCGGTAATACCACGGCGGCGCAGGCCACTGATGGTCGGCAGGCGCGGGTCGTCCCAGCCGGTCACGATCTTATCGTTGACGAGCTGGATGAGCTTGCGTTTGGAAACGATGGTGTACGTGGGGATGAGCTTGGCGAATTCGTATTGGTGGGGCAGGGGACGCGGGAGGTTGAGGTTCTCCAGAATCCAATCGTAGAGTGGCCGGTGGACTTCGAACTCCAGTGTGCAGATGCTGTGGGTGATGCCTTCGATGTAGTCGCTGAGGCAATGGGCGAAGTCGTAGAGCGGGTAGATGCACCACTTGGCGCCGGTATGATGATGTTCGGCGTGGCGAATCCGATAGATCAACGGATCGCGCAGCCAGACGTTCGGCGCGGTCATGTCGATCTTCGCGCGCACCGTGCGCGCGCCGTCGGGGAACTCCCCGGCTTTCATCCGCGCGAACAGGTCAAGGCTCTCGGCAATTGGGCGGTCACGGAACTTGCTTGGTTCGCCGGCCCGGTCCGGTGCGCCGCGCATGTAGTCCACTTCCTCGGGCGTATGATCGCAGACGAAGGCTTTGCCGTTCTTGATGAGCTGGACGGCGTACTCGTAAAGCGCATCGAAATAATCCGAGGCGTAGAACGGTTCGGTCTGGCCGGCGGTTGCGGCTGGCAAGTAAAAGTCGCCGGCTTTGTTCTCTGGTGTTTTGCCGGCGGGCTTGAGGCCGAGCCGGTCATCGGCCCAGCCGCCAATGAGCCAGTTCACATCGGCGGTGATGGAGTCCACGTACTCGACTTCTTCCTTGGTCGGGTTCGTGTCGTCGAAGCGGAGGTTGCACTGGCCACCGAACTCGCGGGCGATGCCGAAGTTCAGGCAAATGGATTTGGCGTGGCCGATGTGGAGGTAACCGTTCGGCTCCGGCGGGAAGCGGGTGACCGGCGTCTTGTACTTGCCGGTTTCAAGGTCGGCTTTGACAATGTCGCGGATAAAATCGGATGGTGTGACGGCTGGTATTTCGTTGGACATAGCGTTCCTAGAGAATCGTATTTCCCCACAAAATGCAAGAGCGTCAGAGCCTGCCGGCCCTGACGCTCACGCAATCGTTGGGATCGCCGGTTAGGCCAAGTCTTTGAGTTGTTGCTCGCGGGCTGGCAAGTCGGAGAACCGGTTCGGGTCGGCCATGTTGGTGTCGATCCGATGCTTGCGCGTGGCGTAGTTGCCGCGCTCGTCGGTCAAAATCTGCCACGGATCAGTCGCATCCTGTTTGGCGGCGGCAATCTTCTCGGTCAACTCGGCGTTGACCATGCTGGCGTGCGAGCCGAACTCGCTCGGGAATACCGGGCCTTTGTTCTTGCCGTCTTTCTTATCGTCTTTTGCTTTGGGGCGCGCATTGGTCACGCCGGGTTTTGGTGCAGTTGCCATAATTGAAACTCCTGATTGTTCTGTTTAAGGGCCGCGACTCTACCCGCCAGCCCGCCAAACGTCAAGCCCGGCTGAATCCTGAACGCAACGTTAAAGCCGCTGCATCGTCAAGCCGCCGTCCACCATCACCACTTGCCCGGTCGAATAGGGGAAGTCACCACGGGCCAGCGCCGCGACGGCTTTGCCGACATCTTCCGGCAGGCCCCAGCGCGCTTGAATGGCGAGGCCGTTGGCGAAGAGCTTGTCATACTTCTCGGTCACGACGGAGGTCATGTCGGTCTTGATCACGCCGGGCCGGACTTCATAGACCGGGATATCAAACTCACCAAGCCGCGCGGCCCAGAGCTGAGTGGCCATCGCGATCCCGGCTTTCGAGATGCAATAATCGCCACGATTCACGCTCGCGACGGTTGCGGAGATGGACGAGACATTGACAATGCCGCCGCGCCAGCCGGCATCAGCCTTCTTCTGTTCAATCATCCACCGCGCCGCCGCTTGGGTGAGGAAGTAAGGCCCTTGCAAGTTGGTATGGACGAGTTGCTCGAAACTTTCTTCCGTTGCGTCGAGAATATCCGCGCGCACTTTCGGCGCGATGCCGGCATTGTTGACCAGCACGTGCAGCTTGCCGAACCGTTGCCGGACCGCGTCGAGCATCTTTGCCCGAGCCTGCCGGTCGCTTACGTCACATTGGACGTAAAAGAATTCCTTCAAGTCGCAGACCGGTCGAACTCCGCAGATGGCGACTTCGAAGCCGTCTTTCAGCAACGCCTGCGCAACACCCAACCCGATGCCGCGCGAACCACCAGTGACAAGCGCAACACGCTTGCAGTCTTGAGTCCTGAGTCCTGAGTCCTGAGTCTTCATTTGTATTTTGGACCTTTCAAGTTTGATTGTTGGAGATATTTCATGAAGCCGCCAATCAGTCGGCCGTTTTCCTCAGCGAGCGCATAAAGTTGAGCGAAAACCTTCTTGTCGACGTAACCGGTGTCCAGCGCGACATAGAGCTGCGCTTGCACTTCGCCAACCGAGCCTTTGGCGACGGCAAGAAACTGACTGAACTCCTTGTCACCACCGCGCTCAAAGCCTTCAGCGATGTTGGACATGATTGAGACTGATGCCCGGCGAATCTGATTGCGTAATCCGAAATCACGATCAAATTCACCTGACTTGGTAATCCGGTAAATCTCCCGTGTCAGCTCGCGCGCTTTCTGCCAAGCCGCGATATCTTCAAATCGCTCAATCTTCGCCATGACTCAGGACTCCGGACTAGGGACTCAGGACTTTAGTGCCGGAACGTTAATCCATTTTCGTTTCTTTGAAGATTCGAGGGCTTTCTCGGCGAGTTGGACGCCTTTCGCGCCTTCGAGCAGGCTCCAACGGAATGGCTCGTTCTTCACGATATGACGGAGGAACATCTCCCACTGAATTTTAAACGCGTTGTCATAGCTCTGCTGGTGCGGAACTTTCTGCCACGAATCGTAGAAGTTAATTGGCTGATCGATGTCGGGATTCCAGACCGGTCGCGGCGTTGCACCGTACGGTTGCACCCAGCAATCACGCAAGCCGGCCACGGCGCTGCCCTTTGTGCCGTCCACTTGCAACACGAACAAATCATCCCGGCGCACGCGCACGCACCAGCTCGAATTGATGTGCGCGATGATGCCGCCGGCCAACTCGAATGTCGCGTAGGCGCTGTCGTCGGCGGTGGCCGTGTAGGCCTTGCCGGCTTCGTCCCAGCGTTTGCCAATGTGCGTCGCATCGAGGCAGGAAACCGACTGCACTTCACCGAACAGATTGTCGAGCACGTACCGGTAGTGGCACAGCATATCAATGATCATGCCGCCGCCGGCTTCCTTACGGTAATTCCACGACGGCCGTTGGGGTGGAATCTGGTCGCCTTCAAATACCCAGTAGCCGAATTCGCCGCGGACCGAGAGAATCTTGCCGAAGAAGCCGGTATCGCGCAGCACTTTCAGCTTGAGCATGCCCGGCAACCAGAGCTTGTCCTGCACGACGCCGTTTTTCACGCCGGCTTTTTTCGCGAGCCGGTAAAGTTCCAAGGCCCCGGCCGTGGTGGTCGCAGTCGGCTTTTCGCAGTAGATATGCTTGCCGGCGGCGATGGCCTGTTTCACGCTAGTCGCACGCCGGTCGGTCGTCTGCGCATCGAAGTAAATGACATTGGCTTTGTCGGCGAGTGTCTCGGCGAGAATGGTCGTCCAGCGTTTCACGCCGGCTTGTGCGGCGAGTTTTTCGAGTTTGATCGGATTACGCCCGACCAAAATCGGGTCCGGCATGATGAACTCGGTCTCGCTGATTTTGACGCCGCCTTGTTTGATGATCGCGGCAATCGAACGCAGGAGATGTTGATTTGTCCCCATGCGGCCGGTGACGCCGTTCATGATGATGCCGAGTTTGTGGATGATGGGTTGGTTCATTATGGTTTCTCCGTGCATTGTGGTTGCGCGCCGGCCGGTAAGGGCGGCGCTTCGACGCCGGCTTTCGGTAACGTGCCGGCCAGTTCTTGTTTCCAGTGCGCCACGTCGCCGGCGGGACCGTAAATGTAGATCATCCGCAGCGGCGTGGTGCCGACGTTGGTAAGTTGATGAAAGATGCCCGAAGGAATGTACGCGGACTGGCCGGCCGTCAGGATTTGGCGCTCGCTGCCGAGGCACATCTCGCCGGTGCCCTCGACGATGAAATAAACTTCTTCCTGTTCCTGATTGTGCCACGGCACTTGGCCGCCCTTGGGGTCGAGCGTGACGTTGCCGACCGAGAAGTTCTTAGCCTGAATCGGCGAAGCACCGCCGACGATGTTTTGCGTGCGGCGCCGCGCGGGATACCGGCGACCTTCGGTTTTGTTTAGGTCAGAGATGATCATGTTAGCTCCAGAATGTTAGGTATGGTTTATTTTCGACGATGCGTTGAATGTAGAGCGCGACTTCGCGGGCATGGTAATCGCCCCACATTGAGGATTCGCCGCACGGAATCTTCTTACCGGCCGGGATGTAATCCCAACCATTGGGCCGGTGGTAAACACTGTGCAGGATCAGTCCTTGATGTTTTGCGCTGGTGCTCAAGTACGGCTCGTCGAGCAATGTGTCGAGCACAGTCAAGCCCGCTTGCCAGTAACGTTTGTCATTCAGATACTGGCCGAGACGCAGCAAGCCTTGCGCACCGATGGCGGCGGCGGAACTGTCCACCGGCTCGAAATTATTGAATGGATCAGCGGGCCGGTTGAGGTAATTGCCGAGTTTGTGCAGTTGCGGCGCGCCGGTATCCCAATAGGGGATGCCGTCGGTCGGCGTGTTTGCGATGTAGAAATCGCAGGTCGCCTGCGCGGCTTTCAGGAAGGCTTTCGTGACTTCCCGGTCGCCAATCGCTTTGAGGAACTCCAGTTGTTCCGCAAACCCGCACATCGCCCACGCCAAGCCGCGCGTCCAGGTGCTGAACGGCGAATAACCTTGCTGCGAGTTCGGGCAGCGGTAATTCCCGTCGTTGATATTGAAAATCGCCTCGTGCGTCACGCGCCCACGAATGTCGTAGGCATCCCGGCCTTCGCCGTAGAAGACTGAATACCGGGCGGTCGCGAGACAGTGCTGTTTCACCCGGTCGAGCAGTGAAACTTGCCGGTCATTCTCTTCCATGCCGACGTGGCCGAGCCGGTGGCTGACTGCCAGCGCGCGGCACGAACGGATCGTGTCCACGAACAGGGAGTGCGGGCCATTAAACGAATAAATGTAGCCGCCATTGGCAATCTTGGTCCAGCGCCGCGCCTGGGCCGCGCCGGAAACTTTCAGTGCCAACTCGTAGAAGTTTCGCTCCCACTCATTGTCTGGCAAGCGCCCTTCGTTCAACAGGCGGAGCAAGTTGCCGTAGGTCGAGACGTTGTTGAAACCGTGGTCGTGCACGCCGAAATGGCTGACGTGCGGCGCCATCTTGGCGACCGTGTTGCGCCGGCCAATTTCCAGCATGTCGGCCTCGCCTGTCGCGTCGAATTGCAAAATCGCGGCGCCGTACTGAAACCCTTGCGTCCATTCCGTCCACCCGCGCGTCGTATATTTGCCGCGGACGGTAAAGACCGGCGAGCCTTTGGCGGCGGGGTAGTGCCGGTCGATGTGTTGAATCTTTTCAGCCGACAAATCCCAAAAGCGTTGCAACTTCTTCCGCAAATCGCCGGGCTGAAGTTTGAGGTTGATCTTCATATCTTAAAACCGGTTTCCTTTCCGTAGATGCAAGATGATGAGCTGGCAATCCGCCAACGCTTCATACGTATGATGGAGCAGCGCGTCAAACTGAATTGCCTCGCCGGCGTTGAGGAGATGTTGTTCGCGCGGCAGCTTGAACCGCACCCGCCCCTGCACGACCCAGCAGATTTCGTAATCGTCCTGATGGATTTCCGGCCGCGACACGTGCGCGCCCTTGTCGGCTTCACCGAATAACAACTGCACATTGCCGTACGAAATTGCCTGAAACGTAAACTGGCCGCTGGTGCGTTTTCGGGCCACGGCCCGCTGTGCGGTTCGCGATTCCGCCAGCGCCAGCAAATCCGCCGCCCGCACGCCAAACACACGCGCCAGCCGGAACAGCGTCTCCAGCCCGGCCACGGTTTGATTGCGTTCCAATTTGGAGATGACGGCCGAGGAAATACCGGAGCGTTGTGATACCTCGCCAATGGTCAAACCTTCCCGCTTGCGCAAGGCGCGGAAGCACGAGAAATCGTACATCGCCAGTTCGGATCGTTTTGCCATTCGCGTCATATATTTCGTTTACGCTATGATTCGGGCACAATTATTCTATCCAAGAAAGTATGTCAAGGGCTTTTTGTGTGGCGGGGCATGCGGCCGGCGCGATTTATGATTTGCACGCGGCGGATATTTCCGCTACGAACCTAGTATGAACCAAATTCTCCAGAAACGAGTTGTTCCTGTTGCCGTTATTGACAAACTAGAAGATGCCGTTCCGTTGGCCAACGCCCTGCTTGCGGCCGGGTTGGATGTCATCGAAGTTACTTTTCGCACTGCCGCCGCGCCGGATGCGATCCGCGCCATCGTGCAGGCGCACCCCGGCATGTTAGTCGGCGCAGGCACACTGCTCGAAATCTCCCAAGTCAAACAAGCCCGCGCCGCCGGCGCCAAGTTCGGTGTCGCCCCCGGGTTGAACGAGACCACCGCCAAAGCCTCGCTCGATATGGGCATGCCGTTCGTTCCCGGCGTCGCCACGGCGAGTGATGTCGAACGCGGCCTCGCGCTCGGCTGCAAGATTCAGAAACTATTCCCGGCCGATGTGCTCGGCGGCGTGAAATTGTTGAAAGCCTTTGCCGGCCCGTACGGCCATACCGGCGTGAAGTTCATCCCGCTCGGCGGCATCAACTCCGGGAACATGACCGAATACATGGCGTTGCCCATCGTTGCCGCGATTGGCGGCTCGTGGATTGTGGACAAGAAGCTCATCGCCGAGAAAAAGTGGGCCGACATCACCGCGCTCACCAAAGCCGCACTCGCGATTGCGCAGGCCGCCAAAATCTGAAACGGATAATTTATCATGGGCATTAGTCTTGGGCTGGTTGGGTTGGGGGGATTCGGCAGTTGTTTCGCCGATTTGTTCAAAAGCCATCCGCTGGTGAGCCGCGTCGCGCTCTGCGACCGCGAACCGGACCGGATCAAGCAATTCGCCGACAAACCAGCGTGGAAGGACAAGTTCAATCCGCGCGACACCTACGACTCGCTGGAAGCGATCTGCAAGAGCGATGTGGATGCGTTGGTCATAATCACCCAGCCGTGGCTGCACGCGCCGCAATGCATCCAAGCCTTGGAATCTGGCAAGCACGTGTATAGCGCCGTGCCGATCATTTCCATTCCCGATGGCGACGAAATCTTGATGTGGTGCGACCGCCTCGTGAACACCTGCCGCAAGACCGGCCTCTCCTACATGCTGGGCGAAACCACCTACTACCGCCCGCAAACCATGTTTTGCCGCCGCAAAGCCGCCGCGGGCGCGTTCGGTAACTTCATCTATGCCGAAGGCGAATACTTCCATGACGTGGACAGCCACGAGTGCAATCTGCGCGACGTCGAGAAAGCACGCGCGACCGGTAAAGCCGGCCAGGAAGGCAAAGCCTTCGCCAAGGCCTACCGGGCGAAGGGCATCCTCAGCGGCCCGATGCATTACCCGACCCATTCCACCAGCGGCCCATGCTGCGTGATGAAAGCCCATGCGCTCAAGGCCACCGGCTACGGCTACCGGAACCAGAACCACGACCCATTCTTCGACGGCATGGCGTTCAGCAACGAGACCGCGCTCTTCCAAATGAGCAACGGTTCAACCGTCCGCATCTGCGAGTTCCGCGAAGTCGCCGGCTATCCCGGCCTCGACAGCGAAACGTTCCGCGTGCTGGGCACCAGCGGAATGTTCTGCGAGGATCAATGGAAAGAGAACCAACGCACCAGCCCGATCGACGCCAAGCCGTTGACGACCAAGAAGCTGACCATCGCCGACATGCGCGACCCGCTGCCCCAGGCGGTTTACGACGAGTTTAAGAAATGCAGCCTCGAATCCGATGTGTACGGCGGCCATGGCGGCTCCCACGCGTATCTGGTGCACGAGTTTGTCAGCGCCATCGCGGAAGGCCGGCAACCGGCGATCAACATCTGGGAAGCGGCGCGCTACATGGCCATGGGCGTCATGGCGCACAAGTCCGCCTTGCAGGATGGCAAAACGCTCGACGTCCCCGACTGGGGCGACGCGCCGAAGTAACCGCGCAGGTCGTTTACGGCGGGGGGATATTCCCAGCGGGGATGTCGTGCCGTGGCTGAAACATCACAAGAAAACCGTTTGACTCCCGGCGGTGCTTGACATACCGGTTAACAAAGGAACTACCAATGGCAAAAATCCCGAAAGACGTGCAGGAGTTTGTAAAAGGAAAAATGGCGTGGGTCTCGACCGCAACGCTCGACGGCATTCCCAACGCGACCCCAAAAGGATCGGTTCGGGTGCTCGATGACGAACACATAGTGTTTGCCGACTTGTTTTCCTGCAAGACCCGCGAAAACTTGGAGAAGAATCCTCGAATCGCTGTTACCGTTGTCGATGAGAAGACTTACAAGGGATACCAACTCAAGGGAACAGCGGAACTGCTTACCACTGGTTCGCTCTACGACGAAACAGTGGAACAGTTAAAGAAAGCCCCGATGCAATTGCCCCCTCTCAAGTATGTCGTCAAGATCAAGGTCGATTCGGTCTACGATCAATCGGTAGGCTCCGAAGCTGGAAAACGGATCGTCTGACGATCCGGGCGGGGTTTGTAACCGAGCGGGTCGTTGACGACGGAGACTTGAGCAGCGGGGACGTGGAGTTGAAGATTGGGTGGAAGTAGTTTTCAAACAGTGGTCAGATCGCCGGTTAGCGCGGAATGGATTTGCTGACAATCCCAATCGCTTGCCGATGTTTTTGCCGGTAGGCGCGAATCGTCGGGAGCCACGGTGCTTGCAGGAACCCGAACAACCGTTCCGGGGCGATGCTCGACCGACAATACTGCACCGTGTTCGGAAAGTTCGCGTCGGTCGACCAATTGCTGCCGGTTGGGATTTGGTCGTAGCCGTGCTCTTCCAAATCATGATAGGCCGCGACGTACCGGGACGTTTTCTGGAACACCGCGTCGTAGTACCAATTGCTCTGCACTACCGACCGTGGCATCTTGCGCAGGAACTCTGCGCGGTGATCCCAGATGTAATCCGACCAGATCCACGCCCGCACATTGTGGTGTTCGACTTGTTGCTGTAGAAAGTAGAAATCCTTCCACCACAGGTCGCCCTGGCGCACCACGATATACTGGTAATACTGTTGGTGGTGGGCGGTCTCCTCATCCATTCCGAGATGGAAAAACCGGGGCCGGTCAAACAAGCCGGTCACTTCCTCGATTAAGTCACGGCAAACCGCGTAGTACACATCCGTGGACACACAGCGCGAATACCGCCCAAGCCACGTATCATGACCGGCGGAGAAATTGAGCTTCGGAATCGGCTCCAATCCCATTTGGCGGAGTCGCGCCAACTCGCGTCGCAATCGCAATGGCGTCCATGCCCCTCGCACGGCAATCTCCGGGTGACTCGCGTAGCGAACGCCGTCGCCGAGGTCGAGCACCACCATATTCATACCGGCGGCAACCATGCGCTCCAGCAGGTCGGTCCAGACGGCATCATCAAATCGCAGCTCGGGCCGGGCGCGCCGTAGATTTAATACCCGTCGAGTTTCGGCGGGCGTTTTGGCTGGCGGGCGTGTTTCCGCCTCCTCCCACATATTGAAGCTCAAATGTAGCAGGTTCGCCCAGATCATGATCGCTCCAGTAAACCGCGACGGCTAAAGATGCGCAAAGTCACGGCAAAATTGTAAACCTGCCGCCAATCACAGACAAGCGCGTTTCGCTACCCGCCTCAACCCCGCCGGAAAACTTGCCCTCTGTAAGTTGGCAGAACAGTCAAGCCGGCGCGCGTCTGGCGTCAGGCTTTACACCTGACCGCATTCCTATTGAAAAGGGACAAGCAGCAACACGCTTAACAAAATCGCGAACCCCAAAAAGATCACCACAACTTGCGGTTCATTCACATGCCCACACTCCCCACATGAAACGGCAAATAATTCTTTTTTTCCACCACAGGCGCATTTAATCATCATGTCACACCTCTCAATGGGCTTCATTGCCCATCTGTGTTCGTTGCGACGGTAATTAAACAGCGCCCGCTCGACAATCAGCTCGCAGCCTGATTTATGGGTCGGACTAGGTCCGCCCCCAATAAAACTATCACCCCAGCATTCAATTGAATTCTTCCACGAAAGAACGGCTGGCACGCCTTCGGTATGGAATGGGCGACGCCCCGATGCGCTTGTGTTTTCGTCCGAGTGTGGCTAGGTTCAACCGATGATGGTTTTGCAAACCAACAATCAGGATCAGATTAAGGGCAGCATTCAGGCGGATCACGAGATTATCGCCAACGCCGTGGTGAACTTTCATCTACTGTTCGACCGGGCGCGGACGCCGGAAGCTGACCGCGAGCTGGCCACCGTGCAACGCCTGTTCCAGGCGAAGATCGCGCAACATTTTGCCGACGAAGACAAAGACTTGTTCCCGGCCTTGCTCTTGAAGCACCCGGACCCGAAGACGGCCAAGATCATTGCCGAACTGATTCAGGAACACGCCGACCTGTTGGAGGAATTGCGCAAAGCCAATGCGCGGATTGACCAGCGCGAACTGAAGAGCATGACCGGCGAAGTCTGGGTGCTGATGCTGCACTTCTTCAACCAACTGCAAAACCACATGGACAAGGAAGACAAACTCCTCGCCGGGTTCAAGTAAGCACCGGTCCGCGTCTCGCGACCACGCGTCTGCGTGGCAAGCTCTTCTTTCAGGGATCGGCGTCCCCACCAATGTGGCGCTGGGCGAGTTCATTTCCTAGCACTAACTCCTACATAAAGTTAGGACACCCACCCGATAGACCGGGCCGCAATTTCTGATATTTTCCTCTCGTGATTCTAAGAAAGGCTGGATGCAACTATGACAACAGATCCTCAACCTCCGATTGATAACGCCTGTCGCGCAACGCGAGTAAACTCCAACTTTTCTAGTTGCCTGACTGACAAGCACGAGTTCTGCAGTTACTTTCTTCCATTTGGATATGGTGGCTTCTGCCGGCACCCGCGGCATTGCGAAATCGTTGCGCGGACAATCGCTGCCAACAAATCTGCCACGCCCAAACCATACGCAAAAAACCAAACTGGTGCGCCACCAGTCTTTGGTTGACGCGTAGCCGGTCGATGGCTCGGCGATGCTGGCCGGGGTTATTGCCTGGCCTTCGGCCACACGTTCTGGCGAAGCTTACGCGGCCTTGCGGCGTTTTTGCCGCTCGCCATGACTGATCTCGCCTTGGGCTTCGACGTTGGCGTGCCCCACAGCCAATTCACTGAGTTGATCGTTCGCGGCCAAATCTTGATCGAGAATTTCCTGCAACAGCTCCGCCGCCTCCTCGTTCTCCAACAGTTCCGCCCATGCGTGCAGGCATCCGTAACTCGCGATTTCGTAATGCTCCACCTTCTGGACCGCGCAGATCAACGCGGCGTCAATGGCCGGTGTGCCGGCGAATTCCTTCGTGATCTCTTCGCATTCTTCCAGCAGTCCCGCCATCGCCGGACAATGCTCACCGCTGGGATCTTCGTCGAACGCCTTGAAGACGGCATCCAGTTGTTCAATCTGATCCTTGGTCTCCGTCAAGTGGGAAGTGAAGATTTCCTTCAACTGCGGGTTTGTGGCGGCTGCGGCCAACTTGGGCAAGGCAATGGTGATCCGCTGCGCGGCGTCATACATATCCGCCAGTTGGCTCATAAACAGATCGTCGAGTGTTTTCATGGTTTCATTTACAGTCTGGTTGGTGGTTATGGTGCTCGATGGCGACACCGGCCAGCCGCCGTCAGTTAATTCCGATCCTTAAGCGGCCTTCCGCTGCGACACAGACGCTTCGCCCGTGGAGCAAATGTCTTGTGCGCCCGCTTGGATGAAAATGGCCTTGGCGTGGGCGATCTGGGCGGAGTTTTCGGTGTGGACGGAAATGAGGAGATTGCCGGCCTTGACCTTGCCTTCGTACCGTTTGGCTTCGAATTCCGGGATGCCCAGACCGATGAGGCCCCCGGCAATGCCGCCGGCCGTCGCACCGATGGCCGCGCCGCTGAGCGCCGCCATGATCGGACCCGCCGCGATGAACGGGCCAATGCCGGGAATCGCCAATGAGCCAATGCCCACCAGCCAGCCCAATGCCCCGCCGACAATCCCGCCGGTGCTGGCGCCGGTCACCGCCCCTTCCGGGGCCTTCGTGTTCTTTTCGTGCGCAAAATCGCGAGTTGATTCCTTGTCGGGAAACAACACCGAAATGTCGTTGTTGGAAAAGTTCCCCGCCTTGAGTTGCTCGATGATTTCATCCGCTTGCTCGCGGGTGGACGCGATACAGATCACAGATTTCTTTGACATGTTTTACCTTTTCGTTTGGTTGGTTGGTTTTAACTCTTCCACCTTCAACCGCACCCGCAACGTTCACAATCGGACGACAGAATGATTTTGCTCTACACCTGAATCCGAGGGCCGTGCCGGCGCGATGGCAGCCGGCCACACGGGGAACGCGAGAGATGTTTCGACAGGCTCAACATGACAGATAAACAAAACGAATGTCACCCGAGTTGCTACGGGTGAGCTAAACGATTGGTTGAGACCCACTAAATCAGCGGAGGGCGCGGATTTAACTCAGGCCGCGCGCTTTTTTCTCCGCCAAACATACCCAACCAACGCAAACCCACCAACGCCAAACAGCGCGCACGTGGAGGGTTCGGGAACGGTTACGGCAGGGTCAGCGATGGGCGGACTGTCAGATGTGTAGAGCGCGACAATGTTTGTGCCGCTAACATCTTCAACCAAAATGCCGGGGAGCGTTGGGCCATCCAATGGGTCGCTGCCATAAGCGGCAGTCCGGAATGTCCAGTTGTCAGACTCAAATCCGGAACTGGCGGAGTTACTGAGGACGACACTGGTAATGCCTTGCGCTCCCATATCAAAAAAGTTAAGGAACGCAAACGGTTCGCTGGAGTCTTTGTTGTGATTGGATCCGGGCGTTGGATTGCCAAAGTAAGTCGGCGCGGAAGCGATTTCCGTCTTGAGGTAAGACGTGCTCATTTTCGCCAACAAAGTGTTCGCATTATAAAAATACAGATAGTTGTTCGCATCACCGGCTGACCACCACAAGCCGAGATAGCCGATTGGATCGGCAAATGTCACTTTTGTGACCGGAGTATTACCCTCAGTACCGCCTTTGGACTGCACGGCGAATGGCGAGCCATCAGGAAAAGCAGCGTCCGCCGCCCCACCATACTGATTGGCGGCCATGACATTGACTGTATTAATCGTTGCCGAGTTTCCGTCACTGATCGGGATCACCACATCGGTTGAGACTTGGCCGCTGGAACCACTGTGGGGCAATGTATCAAAGGTATAAAACGTCGAATTGGCGACGCTGGAAGTCGTGACCCCTGCTGAAGCAGCATAGGTCATGATCATGTCAGCGTTGGCGGATGCGATGAAAAACGAACTCGCCAAGCCGATTAACGTCGTCCGAAAGATCAGAGATAGACACGACTTCCCTGCTATTGTTGTTTTCAAGATGTACCTCGTGAAACTTAGAATTAAAACCCGCCAAAACCGTGATGCCAACCTATCCGGTCACTGCTGATTTGTCAATCGAAAACGCGCTCGTTTCAAACTTGTAACATTCACCTTGTTCGTCACTCAGGACCCTCCGTTAAGGTATCGGCGTCCCTAATAATGTCGCGATGGCGGCGGCCATGCGATTGACGGCATCGGTGAGGTTCGCCGGTGAACTTGCCCACTTGGTGGGATCGTTGGGCGAATAGGCGGTGATGGACGCGGGGTCAATCCAACCGGGAAACACACCGGTGCCATTCTGCCAGCCGGGCACGGAGGCGAGAATTTGCCCGGGCGTCCCAATCGGGAGCCGGGCATTCATGACCGCACCGGGCGAACTATCCGACCACATGGTATAAACCATATCCCCCGGCGTATCGGTGGACATGGGATTGACGAGATACTTCGCATCATTGGCGAGCGCGCTGACATTGCTCCCCGGCTGGAGGGAATTATCAAGCTTGCTCTTATCGCCCGGCACAAACTGCGCGGCTTCGCTGGCTTGAAAGACCGGATCAGTTTCCGCCGCCGGCACCGGCACTGCATCAATCAGGGCTTTGAGGGCATTGAGTTGGTCGCGGATAACATCGGCGTCCATTGTCTCGCTGGCTTGGGGTTCGGTGGGATTAAACATGATTTCCTTTGGTTGAGTTGAGGTTCATTTGACTCAGGACTCGTTCGGCGCAGGTCTCCAGACCGCGCCGATATTGGAGACCTTCGGTCGGAGGAAGTGGCACGGTCGGGAGACCGGCCACAACAATGAGCTCCTACAAAATTTCGATCCATAGATTTGTTACCGGATCGCACCCGGTCACGCGGGCATATTGGCCGGTCGGATCGTTGCCGGATTGTTTGATGCCGGTCCAGACGTTCACCACGGCGCCGGTCACGAACATGGTGGCTTCGATGACCAGTTGCCAATGACCAGTGTTGCTGTCCCAATAGATGCGCTGGCTGGCTCCGGTCAGGATTTGGGTGCAATCGTCGTTGGCCAGATGACTCCAGCCGGAACCGAAGTTGAACCAGTAGCCGAGCTGATTGCCCGGCGCGCTGCCGGGTTTGAAGTAGGCGCTCCAGAAGAATTGTCCGCCGGCGGGATAGCGGGTCTGGTCCCGGTAAAAGGTGCCGTCCCATTTGAGACCGGCGCGGACGCCGCCGCCCCAGAGGGGATCGGTGGGGAGGGGATTGGTTTTGTCCGGCCATTTCAAGCCGGAGTTCCAATGCGGTTTGAGGATGTCGCAGCCGGGCTTGGCCGCGCCGACCAGTCCGTCGGAGTAGCCGGCGATTTGATAGGCATCCGCCGTGGGGCCGACCGGCGGGACGGGCGCGGCCGGCTGCCACGTGACGGAGCGTTTCTTTTTGGCTGGGGGACGCCCACTGCGGCCAGCGTCCGCGGGATTCTTTCAAGCGCTGACGATGACGGTGATGATTGCGCTGGGATCGCCATACTGTTGGTCATGGCTGACGGCGATGCCGTAGTAGCTCCGCTTCTCCGGCTTGCCGGCCACGAGCAGGGGACGATTATCCACATACGGGAAATACATCACCCGCGCGAGTAACACCGGGTTGACGTCGCCGTCGCGCTGACTATAGACGTCCACCGCTTGGGCGCTGCCCTTGACGCATTTGATCTGCGCGCCGCCGGTCACCAAGGCCGCGCCGTGCATGACCAATGTGGTACCGCTGCCCATCACCATGGCCGGCGCCGCGGACACCGGCCGTTCAAGGCCGAGGAGTTCGCCGATGGCCGGCGTGTAACCGCTGAGTTTCATGATGTGCTGCCGGATGAGCCGGTAATTGGCCTCGC
>Ga0316217_10000227_pt1 | contig 84037 bp, 57 predicted proteins | sample 1anoAmetaG_FD_203633 | JGI IMG/M metagenome (GOLD analysis project Ga0316217, IMG submission 203633) | Freshwater microbial communities from Trout Bog Lake, Wisconsin, USA - 1anoA | ecosystem: Environmental > Aquatic > Freshwater > Lake > Hypolimnion/Profundal zone | place: USA: Wisconsin...
CAGGAAGGCCAGCCCGTGGGCGCCGAACTCCGCGGCACGACTCACCGCCCTTGGCGGGGCATGGCTCCGGGATCACAAAAGGACCTCGGCTGCTTTTCCATCGGACCCGCCAGCAGTCTCTCGGTCACCTCCGTCAGGCAATCATTGAGGAAGATGGCCTTGGAAACCGCCTTCGGGGCTTATGTCGCCGCCCAGGGGATGTTGCTGCCGGAGGAGCACGATGCGGTAATTGAGGCCCTCAATCGCGCCAGCAAATTTCTGTTCTGGCTCAGCCAAACTGCAGGGTTTCAGAACGCCTGCGTAAGAGCGGCAAGACCGCATTACGATTTATGGGGAGGTCTCACGTTACTGCGGGCCGATGAGCCGGAGGGGCAACTCGGCCGCTGGCTGGAAGCTCTCGCCTTGGCGGCGTGCGAACATCCTGCGGCGGCGTGCGCTGCGCTGGTATTGCAGCCCCAGATGGAGCGCTCCGTGCGGAACTTGTGGTTGTCCACCCTGTTGCACAAACCTTCCCCGCGACACTCGCTGGATACCGCGCGTTTCGCCAAACATACGTCTACGGACTGGATTCATCTAGTCGACGAACTTCGGCCGCAACCAACGGCCTGCCACGGACCGATGTGGTATAACTGGTTTTCCTTGATCGAACCAGATCAGGCGCAAGACCAAGTCGATACCAACCTGGCGGCGGACCCTTTGTGGTGCGTTGAGTTGATCGGTAAACTGGACCTCAAGACCGACGGCCTGCGCTACAGGATGAGCGAGCAGCACGCTGCGCGGCTCTGGGACAGGGAGTCAACGGTGGTGCTGGAGTGGATCAACGCCCGGAGCAGGAGGTCCAATGGAACCGCTTTTTGATCTCGCCGGTCGCACCGTGTGCTTGACTTGCCGCACCCCCCTTGAAGTCCTGGTGGACACGCTACTCCGTATGCATGCCGGCGACGATTGGCAGAGCCCGATTACGCTCTACGTTGGGTTTTCGTCGCGAAACCCGCGATGGCTTGGCGCCATGGACGCGCTCCAGATCTGCGATATCCTCCATGGGCTTCGCAGCGAGGTTCACACCATAGGATCGGGGTTGATGCAAGGTTTTGAGCCCTTGGTCCTGGCCGCAGGGAAAAGGGGCAAGCGCTTCTTGCTCCGAAACTCGCTCGTGCGCGTCGGTCCCCTGGTGTTCGAGGATTTGCCGCTGCCGGGGACCGACTTCGGCTTGGGCGCTGGGCGGGAGAACACCTCAATGCGGGATCAAGCCCATAGCATTCTATCCGGCCGCATCCATCGGCTGGCGGTCGAATTGGCGATTAACCCGAAGATCTGGCAATCCGACCGACTATTGACCGCCGACCAGGCGCTCAGGCTGGGATTTGCCGACCATCTTGCACCGGTGCTCCCGCAACTGCCGGAGCACCACCACGCCCGCAGAAACGATTTCCCTCTAACGTATGAATCCCCTTTTACCTCCGACCGAACCGCTCTCTGAGACCATCCCCTGGCACACGCTGAAACTGGAAGTGGAACAGCTCTTTTCGCACCTGGTTGTCTTCGGCCGCCCGGGCTCCGGAAAATCCAGGACTTGCGTGCGACCCCTGGTCCGAGAGCTGATCTCCCTGCATGCGCCCCACCCGACAATGAAGGCGGGCATGCTCTTGATTGATCCCAAGGGGTGGGAATTGCGAGAGTGGGTGACGGAAGCGCTCAAGCAGGTGGGACGCGAAGACGACCTCATCGTCGTTTCCCCCACGGAAGCCACGTACAACCCTTTGGCCGACACCGACCACTCAACAATGACACCGGCTCAGATCGCTCAGCAATTGATCGCCGCAACGAGTGTTCTGGGAGGCGATGCGACCCAACGCACCAAGAACTCAGATCGCTTCTGGGCTCAAGCTGAGCTCGAAATGCTCGGTTGCCTCGTCGCGATGGCGCGGCACAGCCTCTTGGCATCCGGTGTGCCCCGGCCCCTGAGTTTCGAGCATTTGATCCGGTTGCGACCCCTGCTGAGCCGGTCCGATTCGGAGATTGCCGAGTTCGCGGCGGGGATCGCCCTGGAAATTGGCGAGCCTGTGGGAACCTCGCTCATCGAGTTTGCCAAGTTGCCCCAGACGACACGCAGTTGCATCGTCTCAAGTGTCGGGACCACCCTTTCGGCCTTCGCTCAAGCGCCCCTGTCCCAGGTCCTGATCCCGGAAGCCGGACGACCGCAATTGGACCTGGCCACGATCATCGCCGACGGCAAAATCGTGCTGCTGGATGTGGCACACGCCGACAACGCCGCGGACTTGCTGCCGGCCGCAATCTGGCTCAAAACGGCTTTCGCCAAGCTGGTGCTTTCCCGCCGGCGCGGCGCGGGGCGAATCAACCAAGTAAGGCCCGTCTTCGCCATTTTTGAGGAATTTCAGCGCGTCATGACGCCGCAGGCCGACAGTGGTGCCTGCGAGGGCAATCTGCTGGATATGAGCCGTGGTAGCCGGTGTGGGGTGATCCTCTGCACCCAGAGCGTGAGTTCGCTCCTCGCGACCGCCGGGGTTCATTTGACGGATAAACTGATCTCCTTGGCGGGGACGCACGTCTTTTACGGCAATACGGACCACGCCACGGCGGCCTTGGCCAGTCGATCCCTCGGGCAGCGAACGCTTTGGCAGGAGCATCGCTCAATCAGTTCGCCGCCACTGCCACCACCACTCCTGTTTCCTCGCCCCAATGGCTGTCCAAAAGCTGCGGAGAGCAAAGTGCTTGTGCCATCGGTAGAGCCGGTGCTTCCCCCTGAAAAGCTCGCCCTCCTGCCCCAAGGCCGGTTCTGGACCCGCCTGGCAAACGGCTCGGTTCATGAGATCCAAGCTGACGTGAGCGCGCCCTGAATCCGGGCAGGAGAAGAACGGAAACCCGAACCGGGGTACCACCCCACAGGATGACGCCGGCGACAAACTCCGGCAGAGTCCAGATGGCCGGCACGCTCCGCTCGCCGACCTGGCCCAGAGCGCGAAAAGCAGAAAAGGGTAAGAGGATTTAGCAGAAGCAAGAAGGATTACGTGGAACGGCCCAAGCCGTGCCGCCTGCCCAAACGCTCCGCACCACCAGGCAAACCCTGGCAGGCGCAGGCAGATGCCATCATGCAAGGTGTAGTCAATTTGCCGAGTTTTCCGCGGCGCAGATGCGCTAGGCGGAGACGCGGCAGGCTGGGTCGAAACACAGCGAGCCTCCAGAAACCCAAATGGCTCCGAATCAAAAAAACAAAATGAACAAGCACCCCAAACCACCCTCCAACCCCGGACACGAATCCAACGACAAGGACCGACGCATCACGTTCCTGTCCACTGACGGCCAAACGGAAATCGCGGTCGTCGGCGAGGGCGGCCTCAAACGCTGGCCGCCTCACGACGGTCTGGTCGCAGTCGTGAGATTTCGCCCGCGGCCCAACACTCGCATTCGCTGCCTGGATGACGGGCGAATGGAAGTTGTCTTTCGCCACGCTGAAATACTGGGCCTCTTGTACGCGCTTAATGCGTGCGAGCGGGATGGCTTCATCTATCACTTACCCAAGGCAGCCCACAAGACCGCACGGCAACGCCGCCGCTGGCAGCGGATCAACGAGGAGAGAATCCTCAGGAATCGGATCAAGTAATCGATCCTTCACACCACAGGAGGCGATGGCGAATTGAACTCGTCATCGCCTCCTCGTGCGTCAAGGAGGCTGTTTGTTGTCGCCATTCGCGACATTGGCTGCTCATCCGCGACAAGCAGCCGAGCCCCTCAACCGGTTATCCGAGATCAGAAGCCGATGAGCGCGAGTTGCGGGCGCGCGGCTTCACCACTCTGACAGAGGCGGCGAATCCCCCTTCTTGCGGAGTTCCGCGCGAAAAGTCCAAGAGCCGGTAATCCCGCCCGCTGGAGTCTTCCCGCCGTCACCAAATTGGCAACGTTGCCAATTTGAATGGGCAGGCCGCGTGCTGGCCAGCCGCAGAGCCGATTACATGCCCGCAGATCCAACGATCAGGCTCAACGGCGGTCTTTCACCCCAACACCCTCAAACTGAAATCAAAATGATCAACTCGAGACAACCTAAAACATTGGCACCAACGGAAACCCTGGACCGGCATATCCGCCAAACCGGCATTACGACAGGACCCACGAAACTAGCACTTATCCAAAGGGCACTCCGTCTGCGGGGCACCCCGCCATTTCGTTCCCAGGAGCAATTGGATGATCCGACGGTCTTCTTGAAGATATTCGATCCCTGCGGAGGGTTCACCTGGCTCATCACCGAGTGGGACGGGAAGAATTGCGCATTCGGCATGGGCATCAGCTATATGGAGGAATTTGGCTATATCGATCTGCCCGAGCTGTCCGAAGCCGCCGGGCCATTGGGAATCGGTATGGAAATCGACGTCTGGTTCCTGCCGCAGCCTCTCAGCCAGGCGATCAAGCAACTTCGTCCCTCGCCGTGAGCTTAGTCCGGCAAATGCCGCGCACGGCAGGTTGTCGCTTTCCGTGCGAATACAACCCGGGGCATCCCCCGCCCGGGCCGCCTCTTCCAAGAAACCAAACCAACTAGCGCCCCATCTTTAATGCGACCCCTCACCCCCCAAGATTTCCATGAGCTCAAAGAACCATGATCTTTCCTCGGCCGCCTGGGCCGTCGTCCGCGAGTACGCCCGGCGCCGAGGCGTTCTAGACGATCGGCCTGAGGATTACCTGGCCCCGCGACTGGAGCCGAAACAACTCCAACTGACCCATGCGGACCGAGCCGTGGAGAGGATAGGGCGAGCGCTTGGACGCCGGGAAACAATCCAAATCTATGGCGATTACGATGCCGACGGCATCACGGCTCTCAGCATATTTCTGCGCTTTTTCCTCGAGACCACCGGCGTCTTGCCCGGTTGGCAATTGCCGAATCGCTTGACTGGACACTATGGGTTGGATCTCGATCGAGCCAGGAGTTTGGTCGCGGGGAGGAAGCCCGGTCTGCTGATAGCTCTGGATTGCGGTACGAACGCCCGTGAGGCGATCTCTTTTCTCAAGTCGAACGGCGTCGACACAATCGTGATCGATCATCACCCGGTTCAGGATCATGCGACGACTGACGCTGCGGCTGTCGTTAATCCAAAGGCGCATCAGCCCAAGGATAGGGAGGTGGTGGAATTATGCACCGCGGGCTTGGTGCTGCTGGTCTGTCACCGATTGGCGGAGGCTTGGGGATCTCGCGACCGATGGGACCAAGAAGCCGCGGTCATCCTTGCTTGCCTGGGAACGCTGGGAGACGCCAGCACGATGACGTCAACGAATCGCGCGATCGTCAAATCCGGACTGCACCTGATCAACCAAGAGTCCTCCGTCTCACGCACCGTGGGGCTCGCGGCCTTGCTTCCTCGAGATCCCCTTCTTCGGGTCGACCAGCGCCGATTGCAATTCGAGGCGATACCAAGAATAAATGCCCTTGGCAGGTTGGGATCGGCGGATCCGGGAGTTGAACGGCTCACGACGGCGGACGCCGCTGTTGCGCGGGCCATCGTCGCGAAGGCCACGGAAGTCAATGCTGAGCGGCAACGATTGCAGCAACGGATCGTGGATTCTGCCGGCCAACAGGCTCGGGCGTGCCTGGCACAACACCCGGATTTGGATTTGTTCGTTCTGGCCGATCCTTCCTGGCATCACGGTGTGGTCGGCCCCGCCGCGAGCCGCATCGTTGAACAGTTTGGCCGCAGCGCCATCCTGCTCGGCCGAGATGGACCTGACACTTGGCGGGGCTCAGGGCGGAGCCGCGGCCAGGATGATCTCGGGGCGCTCGTCAACCAATTCCGAACCGAAAACCTCATTGAGCGTGGGGGCGGGCACGCAGCCGCGGTGGGCCTCGGTCTTACGGGGCATCAATTTGAAAACCTCCGAAGCATCCTCCCAACCCTCGCCATGCCGCGACTCGACAGCGTTGAGCCCGAAACCGAAACTCTCGGGGAGGTTGATGAACTCCCACCGGTGGATTGGCAGCAAGTCCTCGAAATGTTGGTTCCATTCGGGCGTGGGAACCCCGCAGCGGTCTTCGCCGCCAAAGGGTGCAAGATAACCGTAAGCCCAACAAGCCTGGCACTTTCCGACGGGACTGTTTGGGCCTGCAAAGCCGAAGGGCAAACCCGCGGAGGACGAACCGTTCCATTGCTTTGGCGTGATGCCGCCGAATCAAAGCGGCAGTGGCGGGTGGGTGGTCGGTTTGATTTGCTGTTGGAGTTTTCCTGCCGCAGCTTCCACCGTAGATTATTCTATAATTGGGTTGTCTCGGCTTCCTCACCGCCAAGTGGAATCAAGAACGACCGATGAGAGCCCCGTGGGCTCAGGCCGACGCCTGCATATTCAGAATTGGGAAGGTGGCCAATTCAAAAGTCGAGAACGGTGCAAAGCCTCAGCAACCTCCCGGTACGCACTACGCTTGGGCGGCGTTGTGGGTGGTCGCTGTAGGGGCCGATGAACACGGCCCGAGCAACGGAGGAACCCACCTGACACCCACGCGCTGGTCCATGACGAGGATACTGTGCCGATCTTCGACAGGAAGCCAACGGGAGGAAGCTGACTGCGGCCGCAGGCACCGGCGGGCCAACTGGCCGATGACCTCGAAACGTGCGCGCCGCGCGACTGCCGGTTGGGTGCGGTCCAACGGGTGGCGGTAAGTCTCAGGATTTCGGTCGAGATCGATAACCTCTTGCGAAGAACGGCTCGCCGGATAACCCGAACCCAGTCATCCGGGCATGCTTTCCAACGTGGTTGCGAGCTCCAAAACCGCGGACCCAGTTACCCCACATAAACCACCCAGACCACCTAGACTTCCGTCGGGGCTGTTATGAGTTTGTTATGACTTTTGCGCCTTTTCGCCGCCGAATATGTCGTAAACCATTGTGGGATAAACCTGTACAAGATTGGAGCGGGTGATGGGAATCGAACCCACGTGACCAGCTTGGAAGGCTGGAGCTCTACCATTGAGCTACACCCGCGCCGCCTGAATACTAACCTGCCAACTTCCATTGTCAACTACCGCGGAAAAGTCAAAAGCGGAAAAGTCAAATAGGCCGCTGCGAACCGCCCATCGAGCCGGTTCAAGGCGCCTTCCCGTGCTCGACCGCGTCAAGCTCTCGCGACGGTAGGGCGCGTCACTGCGCGCGCGCCAATGGGCCGGGCCGGACGCGCGGCGGGCAGGGGACTGGCCGGCCCTAACATCGAGAGAAACGAGAGATTTCGATGCGCTTGATGCGGCCCTGCGGCGCGCGCAGTCATCTCAATCGGGGCTTGACGGCGATGGGGGAGTAACATAAATGTTCGGACCAATAGCCCGTTTGCTCCGGCGAGCGCTGAAGGGCCTTGGGCCGTCCGAGGCGACAGCTTGGGGTTTGCGGTTGGGACCCGGAGCCGGACGCCAGAACGAATATTAGGCAATGGCCGGCCAACCGATCGAACAGATAACCATGAGAATTGCGCTTGAACCCACCGCCCGCCGCGCGGTTCGCCTGGTTGGCGAGTTTGTTCGATCCGAAACCTCTCAGCCCGGCGCGGGGCGCTAAACCAGGTTCATGCGACATCAGACGCCTCGAAATTGGAGCGCCGCCTTGCGCGGCGGAGCGGCCGCCTTGCTTTTCGGCATCGTGTTTATATCCGCGGGTAACGCCGGAGCGGCGCGCGGTCAAGTGGACCAGGTGGTGGTCGTGTTCAAGACGCACTTCGACATAGGCTACACCGACCTGGCCACCAACATCGTCGGGAAATATCGCACGACCATGATGGACCAGGCCCTCAAGGTCGTGGACCAGAACCGGAACCTTCCGCCGGAAGAACAGTTTGTTTGGACCATCCCCGGCTGGCCAATGAGGAAGATCCTGGAGGATTGGCCGGGCCAAACCGCGCAGCGCCGAGCGGAGGTGCGCGAGGCCTTTCGCCAGGGGCGTTTCGTGGTCCATGCGCTCCCCTTCACCACCCACACCGAACTGCTCGAACCCGAAGACTTAGTACGGGGCATGAGGTTCTCTTCGGAGGTCTGCCGAGACAATGGGAAGCCGTTGCCGCGGGATGCCAAAATGACCGATGTGCCCTCCCATTCGTGGGTGTTGCCAACCTTGTTAACGCATGCGGGAGTGGAGTTTTTGCATTTGGGCTGCAACGCGGCCAGCAGTTCCCCCCAAGTGCCCCGCCTCTTTTGGTGGGAGGGGCCGGACGGCTCGCGGCTGCTCACGATGTACACCGCCGAAGGCTATGGCACCGGCGTCGCGCCCCCGGCGGATTGGCCTTATCGGACCTGGCTCGCCCTGATCCACACCGGCGACAACCACGGGCCGCCAACTCCCGCCGAGGTCAAGCAAGCTCTGGACGAGGCGAAGCAGCGACTGCCGGGGGTGAAGGTCCGGATCGGCCGGCTCTCGGACTTTGCCGACGCCATCCTCGCCGAAAAGGCCGAGATCCCCGTGGTGCGCGGCGACATGACCGATACGTGGATCTACGGTCCGATGGCCAACCCCGAAGGCGCCGCGCTCGCCCGGAACCTCCGCCCCGCCATCGCGACCACCGAGTTGCTCGGAACCGAATTGCGCGGTTGGGGAGTGCCGTTGATGGACCAGGCCCCCATCCTGGCGTCGGCCTATGAGAACAGCCTCCTCTACGGCGAGCATACCTGGGGCGGTTCCATCCCCTGGATCTACGGTCGTTACCTGTTGAGGTTCGGGCGGGAATGGGAGCAGGACCGCGCCTCGGGCAAGTTCGAGCGGATCGAATCTTCCTGGGCGGAGCACACCGCCTACATCGAGAAGGTGAGGGACCTCATTGTCCCAACCATGAACTCCGATTTGAAAGCCCTGGCCCAAGCCGTGAACTTCCCAGGCCCGCGAGTCGTGGTTTTCAACCCGCTGCCCTGGAAACGTACGGGCCTGGTCGATGTTTACCTGCCGGCGCCGGAGGCCGCGGCCTTTCAGTCCCTGGACGCAAAGGAGGTGTCGCCGGCCACTCGCGAGGGCGATCGGGTGTCTTTTCTGGCGCGCGACATTCCCCCGCTGGGTTATCGCGCCTACGCGATCGCCCCGCCGTCGCCGACCCCGGCGCGGAAGGGCGTCGCCGCCGGCGCCGAAGCGTTGGAGAGCCCCTTTTTCAAAGTCTTGCTGGACTCGGCTCGAGGGACGGTGCGCTCGCTGGTGGATAAGCGGACCGGCCGGGAGTGGGTTGACACTGCCGCGCCGCAAGCCTTCGGGCAGTACCTCTACGAACGGTTCGATCAGGACCAGGTGAAGGCGTTCGTCAAAGCCTACGTTAAGATCGATGCCGAGTGGGGAACCAACGAACTCGGCAAACCCAGTCTGCCGCCGGCCGCGCAAGCGCCTTACCGCGCCGCCTCGCCGGAGAATTTCGTGGCGCGCTACGAGCAAACGGCTCACTCGGTGCGCGTGGAAATGCGCGCGCCGGCCGGCGCGGGGGTGCCGCACGGGGTTACGACGCGCCTGACCCTGTCCTTGGACCAACCGTGGGTGGAATTGGCGGTCACGCTGACCGAGAAACCGTTCGATGCCTGGCCGGAAGCGGGCTGGATCTGTCTGCCCTTCAAGATGGAAGAGCCGCAATTCTGCCTCGAACGCCTGGGCTCGCTGGTGGATCCCTCCAAGGATATCGTCGCCGGCTGCAATTTCCACCAGTTCGCCCTCAGCGGCGGCATGACGATCACCGAGAACGGTCGCGGGGTGGGTCTTTGCGCCCTGGATTCGCCGCTGGTCAGCCTGGGGGAACCCGGTTGCTGGAAATACTCAAAGACCTTCGCGCCGCGCAAGGCTCGCGTCTTTATCAACCTGTTTAATAACCAATGGAGCACGAATTTCCGCCTGTGGAACGCGGGCACATGGACATCGCGCGCGCGGCTCTGGTCGGTCGCCGGCGCCGATGCGGAGAAGAACCTCACCACGCTTGCGGAAGAGGCGAGGGTTCCCTTGGTTGCGGCGGTGGCGGAAGGTCCAGCCGGAGAGCTTCCCGTCACGCAAACGGGCTTGAGCCTTTCTCGCCGGGGCGTCCGCGTCACCGCCTTCGGCCCCAATCCCGATGGCGCGGGGATCGTGCTTCGGCTTTGGGAGGAAGCCGGGCAATCGGGCCGATGCCAGGTCCGGTTGCCTGCCGGGCTGCAGGTCAGCCAGGCGCAGCCGGCCGATTTACGCGGGCGCCCGGTTGGAGCTCCCCTCGTCGCCAAAGACGGCCAGTTCACAGTGGACGTTCGAGCCTTCGCGCCCGCGAGTTTTTTGATCTATCCAGCCAAACCCTGAATCCATGAACACAACGACTGCTCCGGTGGAAAGTCCCGTGCGAGGCTCTCTGCGCTTTGTTCTATTCGCTTCCGCGGTGACCGCCATCGGCGGTTTTCTCTTCGGTTACGACACCGCCGTGATCAACGGCGCCAACACCTTTCTCCAGGCGCACTTCCAACTGGATCCGAAGGTGGATTCGTTGCTTATTGGTTTGGCGACGGCTTCGGCGATTCTCGGCTGTGTTCCTGGCGCGATGTCGGCCGGGTTCGTGAGCGACCGGTTGGGGCGCCGCCGGGTGTTGTTCCTTTGCGCCATCCTCTATGCGGTCGCGGGGATTCTCTCGGCCGTCCCCCGGAATTTTGTGGAATTCATCGCCGCCCGGATTCTGAGCGGCATCGCCATCGGCGTCTCGTCGATGATCTGCCCGGTGTATATTGCGGAATTGGCGCCGCCTCAATGGCGAGGGCGCATGGGCGCTCTCTTCCAACTGGGCATCGTGAGCGGCATTTTCGTGACGCTGTTCATCAATGGCCTGATCCAGGGCTTGGGCGACACCGCGTGGAACACGGCCTTCGGCTGGCGCTGGATGCTCGCCGCCGAGGCGGCGCCCGCCCTGGTCTTTGTCTTCCTTCTCTTTCCCATTCCGGAAAGCCCCAAGTGGCTGATCCAGGCCGGCCGTGAAGACGAGGCGCGCGCGATCCTCGATCGCGTCGGCGGCGCCGCTTATGCCGACGCTGAGGTTGCCGCTGTTAGGGAGGTCTTGCAGCAGGAGGAGGGTTCGTTTGGCGAGCTGTTTTCCGCCAGCTACCGGTTGCCCTTGTTTATCGCCTTCGTGTTGATGGTGGGTTCCCAATTCAGCGGCATCAATTCCATCATGTATTACTCGACGGAGATTTTCCGCAACGCCACCGGCGACGCCAATGCCGCGTTTAAGTCGTCGGTCTGGATTGGACTAATCAATCTGCTGGCGACCTTCATCGCCATTGGGTTTGTGGACAAAGCGGGGCGGAAGCCCTTGCTGCTCATCGGCAATGCCATCCAGGTCGCGGCCCTGATCAGCGTGGGTTTTATCTACGCCTGGCATCCGCATTCGCCGTTGCTCCTGGGATTCGTGATCCTTTATACGGCGGCCTTCGCGATGGCCATGGGACCGCTGCCCTGGATTGTCTGCTCCGAGATCTTCCCGGCCAAGCTCCGCGGGCGGGCGATGTCCATCTCCACCTTTTGCATCTGGACCGGTTGCCTGATCGTGGCCCAGACCTTCCCCTATCTCCTGAGCCACATCGGATCCTCGCGGACGTTTTGGATCTACGCCGCATGTTCCGCCCTCACCTTCCTGCTGGTGCTCATCTTCTTACCCGAGACCAAGGGCAAGTCGCTCGAGCAGATCGAGAAGTCCTGGCGCCAGCGCAACGCCTAACCCTCCAGGCCACTTTCACGCAGGCTTGAAGTTCCCGCGGCGGAGTGTATCTTTCGCGGCCGATGAATGCGTTGCTACTTGCGGGGGGCCGGGTCATCGACCCGGCGAATCGCTTTGATGCGGTTGCGGATATTTTGATCCAAAAGGGTAAGATCTCCGCAGTGGGGGTGGAAGCCGGGAGGCAGGCGCCGCCTGACGCCGAGCGGATGGACGTCGCCGGATTGACGGTCTGTCCGGGACTGATCGACTTGCACGTGCATCTGCGCGAGCCGGGGCAAACCGCCAAAGAAACCATCGCCACCGGTACGGCCGCCGCCGCCCGGGGCGGGTTCACCTCGGTGCTCTGTATGCCTAATACGTCTCCCGCGATCGATAATTCGGGGACGGTAGCGCTTATCCACGAACTGGCCGCCGCGCAAGGCGCGGTCAATGTGTTTGTGAGCGGCACGATCACCAAAGGTTTTGCGGGTGAAGAACTGTCCGCCATTGGTTCCTTGAAAAAGGCGGGCGTGGTGGCGATCACTGATGACGGGCGTTGCGTGCAGAACCACGAGTTGATGCGGCGGGCGATGGAGTACGCGATGATGTTCGACCTGCCGGTCCTGGACCATTGCCAGGACGACTCGCTGGTGACCGATGGCGTGATGCACGATGGCTACTGGAGCACGGCGCTCGGGTTGCGGGGGTGGCCGTCAGCGGGCGAGGAGATGATCGTCGCCCGAAACGTCCTGCTCGCCGAGACGACCGGCGGCCGGGTACATTGCCAGCATTTGAGCTCGGCCGGCAGCGTGCGGTTGGTGCGCGAGGCCAAACGGCGCGGCCTGCGGATCACCGCCGAAGCGTGCCCCCATCATTTCACGCTGACCGATGCCGCCATTGCGGGCGGCGAGAAGTTTTGGGCGGCCGATGGAAGCGGCGTCTTCGGGTACGGCGAGGGCGGGGCAGGGGGGCCGGCCTGGCCGGCCTATGACACGAATTTCAAGATGAACCCGCCGCTCCGTTCGGCGCGCGACCGGGAGGCGGTCCTTGAAGGCTTGGCCGACGGCACGATCGATATCCTGGCCAGCGACCACGCGCCGCATTGCCTTTACGAGAAAGAGGTCGAGTTCGACTATGCGCCCTTCGGCATTACCGGTTTGGAAACGGAATTAGCGTTAGCGCTGATGCAACTGTATCACGCCCGGCGCCTGGGGTTGGCCGAGGTGCTCGCCAAATTCACGGTTGGGCCCGCGAAATTGCTGGGCTTGTCCAAAGGGACTTTGAACGTCGGCGCCGACGCCGACATCACGGTGCTGGACCCGGATCGGGAGTGGCTATTTGACAAAGGCGCCAGCGCGAGCAAGTCTATTAACAGCCCGTTTTACGGTTGGCGGCTCAAAGGGAAAGCGGTCGCCACGATTGTCGGGGGAAAGCGGGTGTGGCGCGGATGAGGCAAGGGGTCTCAAGCCCCAGTAGTTGAACAACAGAAAAACGATGAAAAGAATTGGAATAGGAATATTGGCGGCCTGGATGTTAATGCAGGCCGGGGCGGCTGAACTGACGTGGACGACCGATTTGGCAGGGGCCAAAACCAAGGCCAAATCAGAAAGCAAATTAGTGATGATGGATTTCACCGGTTCGGACTGGTGCGGTTGGTGTATCAAACTGAACAAGGAGGTGTTCTCCACGCCCGAGTTTATTGAATACGCCAAGAAGAACCTGGTGGCCGTAGAGGTGGATTTTCCGCAGCACAAGGCCCAGAGCGACGAGTTGAAGAAGACCAACCGGGAACTTCAGCGACAGTATGGGATTCAAGGTTACCCCACCATCATCGTCCTGAACAGCCAGGGCAAAAAGGTCGGAACCCTGGGTTATGAAGAGGGCGGTCCCCAGCCCTTTATCGCCCGGTTGGAAGCGTTGAAGCCGAAGAAAGAGACCGCTGCCAATAACTGATTAGCCTCAAACACGCCCGGGTTTTTCAGCGGCCCCTCCCGGCCGGAGATCTTTGTCTGCCGCTGAGGATGGGAGATCGGCTGCCTTCGGCCGCCGATCTCCCGCTAAATAAACTAAAGGTCTCCCTCCGTCGCCTTGGTCAATGGGTTGACCGGGACGGCGTGATTACTTCGACTCCTTGCCGCGGCCGAACAGGTGATCGAAGGGGATGTCGACGGAACCTCCCAACCAGAGCTTGGAATCGGTGTTACGACCGTCAAACGTCTTGCGGGCGTGGAAGGCCCAGCGGATGTTATGACGAGTCGTGTAGCTGAAGCCGGCGTCGAGCGATTCGCTGATTTCCCTCACATTAGTCTGGTAGCTGATGCTTGACCATGGCGCGCTGCCATCGGGGGGATCGAGGACAATGTCGGAGCCTGAGGTTGCCTGCAAGTGCCGCCAGCCGGCGTCTAATTCCCAACCGGCGATCTTCTGGAAAAAGCCCAGCGCGGCGGCGTACTGATCATTGCCGTTGGTGTGCTCCCAGCGATAGAACGTGTCGCTATAGGCGCCAAACCCGGTCCAAAACAAATTCTTGCGGAGCAGCAGGGAAGGTTCGATCGCGGCCGAATGGTTGCCCGGGGCGAAGGCCACGTGCCGGTCGTAGCTGCCCGGCAGAATTCCGGCCGCTCGAAACGTCGATGTGGGAAGCCAATCGGGCAGCCAGGAGGCGTTCTCTTTGCCCTCCTTGAAAATCTGGTAGCGAACCCCGAGCGTGGTGTCCATCGCTCCGGTGGCCTCTCCGACGCTGCCGTCGGGATTAAACGCGCGCCAACCGACGGTGGTGGCGCCGATGTTTAAGTCGGCGGCCCAGCGTTCCGTCAGACCATAGTCGAAGGTGAGGTAGCCTTGCCGATTATCTATGCCGTAGCTCTCCGAATCGGAGTGAACGGTGACGTTGTGGCGCTGGCTTCCCGCCCAAATATAGTAGGCCTCGGATTGTTCATACAACAGGCCGAAGACCAGTTGCCCCTCCGCCGGCACTTCGGCCCACTGCGCGAAGGGGCGGCGCGGCGTATTCTCCGAGGCTTGCGCGGGTTGAATGGCCGCCACTGAAAGCGCCAACCCGGCCACTATCACAACCTTCCGGGACGAGACCCGTTTCATGCTCTCAAAATAATTCACTTTAAACTTAATTTTCTTCATCATATTTGCTGGGACAACGCTCAACTTGATTGTCTCCATCCGGGGCAAGCATGTTTGCGCGCGGCAAAATGTCAACATTGATTTGCGCAGGGGGAGAATAACCGACGAGACTCGACAAGAGCGCGGTTGACTCCGGTGGCCCGGCGCGTCACTTTGACTGATGCGAAGAATTCGAGAGCCCTCCGTCTCAAGCCCTATCATTATCTTGCGACAGATGGAGAAACACCAATGGCGTTTCACCCTCCCCAGGATCACCGAGGAAGTGGACGATCGCCTGGAAGAGGGCATCGACTGGATCGACGTCAAACCTCAGCGGGCGGTCGCCATCTTCCTGGAGCTGACCGAAGACTATCCGGAGCACATGGACGCTTACCACCACCTGGCATTGACCTTGGCGCGGATGGGCAAGAGCGAGGAAGCGTTTCGCACTTGGAAGCTCGCGGTGGAAACGGCGCTGAAGTTTTTTCCACCCCACTTCTCCTTGGAGCGCGACCAGCTTGAATGGGGATTTGTCTCGAACCGGCCTTTCCTTCGGCTGTACCTTTCCTATGGCTTGCAGCTCCTGAAAAGGGGCGACACCGAGGAGGCATTGGAGGTGTTCGAGGATATGCTGGTGCTCAGTCCCAACGACAACCAGGGGGCTCGAGCCTTGGTGGTGGGTTGCCATTTTGCTTTGAAGCGACCGAACGAGGTGCTGTCGGTGTGCCGGCAATTCCCCCGGGATGCCATGGAACAATTGCTTTACGGTCGGCCGCTGGCATGGTTTCAACTAGGCAAGCGGCAGCAGGCTGGCAGAGCATTAGACGTGGCGATAAAGAATTACCCATTGATCGCCACCGAACTACTCAGGGCCAAGCACAAGAAACCCAAGGGAACCAGGGAAGAACGCATCATCATGGGAGGCGCGGACCAAGCCTATCTGTATTGGAAAGAACACGGCGCCTACTGGGCCGAGACGCCGGGCGCGATTGGGTTCTTGCGGGATCGATTGCTGGGAAAACCTAAGAAGAAGCGATAGTTCCGCAGTTGCGGATCAATGACTAAACAACGGGGGAACCGCCGGTCAGCGGAGTGACGCGCTGACGGGGCGAACCGTCCTGCGCGGCCGAATTATCTGGTTCCGTCGGGGCTGGGGCGAGCTTCAGGTTTTGATTTGTCGTTGCCCAGTCAGTCCCAATTGCTATGCTCCGACGTATGGATATCTATGATCATCCTATCTTCCAGATGGCCTGCCAGCAGTTCGACTTGGTGGCCGAGCGCCTGCAAATTCCGGAGGCCGAGCGCGACCGGTTGAAGTACCCCAAACGCTCCCTGGTGGTCGCGCTGCCCATCCACCGGGACGATGGATCAACGCAGGTGTTTACCGGCTATCGCGTTCAGCATCATCTTACGCTCGGACCCACCAAAGGGGGGTTGCGTTACCACCCGGAGGTTCGGTTGGGTGAGGTGGCCGCCCTAGCCATGTGGATGAGTTGGAAATGCGCATTGATGGGGCTGCCCTTTGGCGGCGCCAAGGGCGGCATCGCCTGCGACCCCAGTCGGCTATCTCGGGACGAACTCGAACGCCTGACTCGCCGCTATACCCAGGAGATGATCTCGTTCATAGGGCCCCAGGTGGACGTTATGGCGCCTGATTTGGGCACCAATGAGCAAGTGATGGCGTGGATGATGGACACCTACTCGGTTCACGCCGGCTACAGCGTGCCCAGCATCGTCACCGGCAAACCGGTCGGGTTGGGCGGGTCGCTGGGACGGCGCGAAGCCACCGGTCGGGGTGTCGGCTATCTGGTCAACCGAGCGGCCGATACCATCGGACTGGACGTCAGCAACGCCACGGCGGTGGTCCAGGGCTTCGGCAACGTGGGTTCGGTCGCAGCCCTCTCCCTGGCCCGCTACGGCGTCAAGATCATTGCCGTCACTGATGCCCTGGGGGGAGTTCATAACGCCGAGGGCCTCAACCTCTGGGAGTTGGAGAAGCACGCGGCGCGCAACAAAACTGTCGCCGGTTTTCCCGAAGCCGAGCCCATCACGAACGACCAACTGCTCGTGTTGCCCTGCGACATTCTGGTGCCCGCCGCGCTCGAGCGGCAGATCACCGGCGCTAACGCCGCCAAGATCCAGTGCCGCATCCTGGCCGAAGCCGCCAACGGCCCCACCACGCCGGAGGCCGACCTTATCATCGACCAGCGCCCCGAGATCTTCCTCATCCCTGACGTGCTCTGCAACGCGGGCGGCGTCGTGGTCTCCTATTTCGAATGGGTGCAAGACTTGCAGAGCTTTTTCTGGGGCGAAACCGAGGTGGTGGACAAATTGTTCCGCATACTCGAAACCGCCTTCACGCAAACGGTTGCGATGAGCCGGAAACAGAAGATTTCGATGCGCTTGGCCGCGCTCAGTTTAGGCGTAAAGCGCGTCCAGGAAGCCAAACGCACCCGCGGTTTGTTCCCGTAGAGCGAACGACGCCACAAATCCACAGGGTCAAATTCTCAACCCGGACTGGGCGTCGTCAAAACTGCCTCAAGAAACGCGTGTCGTTCTCGTAAAAGAGCCGGATATCGTTAATCCCATAACGGATCATGGCGATGCGCTCGATGCCAAAACCGAAGGCCCAGCCCGTCCAGATTTCGGGGTCGTAGCCGACGTTTTCAAACACCTGGGGATGCACCATGCCGCAGCCGGCGATTTCGAGCCATTCTTTGCCCATCTTGCGCGTCAGGGCGCTGCTGAAATCGATCTCGAAACTCGGTTCCGTGTAGCTGAAATAGTGGGGACGGAACCGGATGCGTGTTTCCGGGCCCATCAATTCGCGGAAAACAAATTCGACCGTCCCTTTGAGATCGCCGACCGTGACGTTGCGGTCCACGTAGAGGCCCTCGACCTGGTGAAAGGTGGGGTTATGAGTGGCATCCGCGTTGTCCCGGCGATAGACCCGTCCCGGCACGATGATGCGGACGGGCGGCGGTTGGTTCTTCATGACCCGGATCTGGACCGACGAGGTGTGGGTCCGCAGGAGCATCCGGGGTTGGTCCGAGCCGGCGGCAGTCGCGTCCGCGCCCGCGGCCGGGGCGGCCAGGTAGAAAGTATCCTGGCTGTCGCGCGCCGGGTGGTCGGCGGGCGTATTCAGGGCATCAAAACAGTGGTACTCGTCCTCGACCTCCGGGCCGTCGGCGACGACAAAACCGATCTTGCGAAAACTGCGCGCGATATCCTCCGTGACCTGGACGAGCGGGTGGAGTTTTCCCAGCGGACGACGACGACCGGGAAGCGTGAAATCGGTGGGTTCTTTGGGCAGGGCGGCCTTAAGTTCCAGTTGCGCGCGACATTCGGCCAAAGCCGCCTCCAGTTCGATCTTGGCGGCGTTGACCGCTTTGCCCGCCGCCGGCTTTTCCTCCTTGGGGAGGGTCCCGAGCAGCTTCATCAGGGCGGTGAACCGGCCATTGGAGCCGAGATAATTGACGCGGGCTTGCTCGAGGGCGGCGAGGTCTGGGGCGGCGCGCAGTTCGACCAAGCCGGACTGCTTTAGGGGTTCGATTTGATCTAGAAATCCAGCCATATCAAGTTCAAGTTCGATAAAAGCAAAACGGGCGAGCCTGCGGTGAAGCGGGTCGCCCGTGGCCGATTGCCAGCGGCAAACGGAAAGCTCAGGCTTTGGCGGCTTTGGTCTTCAGCGCGCCCTGGGCGATCTTGACCAGCTCGCCGAAGGTCGCGATATCGGTCGCGGCCAAATCGGCGATGATCTTTCGATCCAGCGCGACTTGGGCGGCCTTGAGGCCCTCGATGAGGCGGCTGTAGGTGATACCGGCGGCGCGGGCCGCGGCATTAATGCGGACCTGCCACAGCGCCCGGAACGTGCGCTTCTTCACGCGGCGATCGCGGTAGGCGTACTTTCGCCCGTGGTCCACGGCGTCCGAGGCGTAGCGATAAAGTTTCGAACGGCGCATCCGGTAGCCCTTGGCGGCTCGGATCATTCGTGTGCGGCGTTTGCGTGAGGCGGGAGCGTTTGTAACTCGCATAAGCTATGGCGGGAAAATTTCCAGGGTTGGTCGAATCAGCGGCTGAACGGGAGGTTCTGCGTGATCCGGTAAGCGTCGGTGGGGTCCACAGTGTGGGTGCCCCGGAGGCTACGACGGCGTTTGGCGCTCTTGGTTTGGCACAAATGCCGTCGGCCCGCGCTGGAAGCCATCACTTTGCCGCCAGCCGAGATTTTGAATCTCTTGGCCACGGACTTCTTGGTCTTAATGCCTTTTGGACGTCGCATAAAAAATATTCAGCTTTCTACCGAAAGAGCGCGTACTATAGGTCCCGGTCCTTCCTGAATCAAGCGCTAATTTTCATCAAACAAAAAAATCGCAGCGCGAGGGCTTCAAGGGGTCGCCACACGGTAGAAACGCGATGGGTGAGGGTTCATGTCGGCGTCATGGAAGACGCCGGTTCCGTTCGCATCGGCCGTGGTGGCGCTGACGTTGGTCCAATCGGCGCTTTCGAGGGAGTCCTTGGCTTGGAGGATGTACGTCTTCCCGGGGCTGCCGGTGAAGTGGATGACCGCCCCATTGTCCTGGCGATTAAAGGAGGCGATCAGGATGGTTTCCGCCGGTCCGGTGGCAACTTCCGGCGCGGTCGCAGGGGCAGCGGGCGTAGGATCGGTCGTCGCCGCCAGCGAATGGACCGGGAAGCGAACCGCATTCAATTGTTGCAGGCTGATGAAGGGGTTCTTGAAGGTCGCGTCCAGGGACCCGTCTGGATTCAAGCGCGCGAGATGCTGACATTCGATCCCGTTGACACGCGTGAAGCAGCCGCAAATGATGATGCGTCCGTCCGACTGAACCGCGAAATCGACCACGCGACCCTGCCACGAGTTGTCGGTTCGGCATTGAAAGCCGGCATCGATTTGGCCGTCCGCGTTCAGCCGAACGAGCCCGGAAACCTCTTCCCCGTTCATCCTGCCCGCCAGGCCGGCCAGGAAGTGATTCCCGTCCGGCTGCCGCTTCAAGGTCAGGGGGCATCGCGGATCGGCCTCAAAGTGGTTGGTGAAACTGAAATCAGGCTGCCAGTTCTTGTCGAACCGCATGATGCGGCCCGGCGCGGTCGCCCCGCCCGCCATCGCATCGCGGAGGGCAAGAAGGGTCCCACCATCCGGCAAGCGGACGGCGTAACGGCAGAGTTCCAGCGGTGTCTCCTCAAACAGACCGCCCAGGACTACCGCCGCGTCGGCGGCCGAGGGCGATTCGGTCCATCGTTCGAACGGCGCGTCGGTCACCGGCGAACCGCCGGGCAAATCCGAAGCCGGGTTTCCGGCCGTGAAGGGCGGACGCCGGTTGGCGGGCGTCGGCCGCGTCCAATCGATCGTTTTTCTCGCCCAAAACCCTACGGGGCCGAGTGTGAGCAACAGGCCTGAAGGACGAGAAAACACGCCGCCGGCCAAGGTTTTCTCCCCCGGCATAATGAACGCGCCGGAAACGTCGAGGCGATAAGCCGTCCAGGGATAAGGCGCCCTCGGTCCTTCAACCGCGTCGCTCATCACTGCTACCGAGCCATCGCTCAATGCCGCGGCTGGATAGACGCCCCCGGGCAGGTAAGTGCGAGCGGGGGAGTGGGGCGACCCGTGCCACGGGACAAACGACTCGTCCACGCGGCCGTCGTCCAGGAGCCTTGCGTAGCCGGGCCGGGGTTTGGCATCGACTGAGTCGAATAGCCCGGAAATAACAATCCTGCCATCGGGCTGGAGGCCCAAGTGGGCTCGATTAGCGTCCGAGCCGGGAAACTCGACCCGGCAGCAGAAACTGCGGTCCAAAGACCCGTTGGGATTCAGGCGGATCGCGCCTCGCTGAAACTGTCCGAGTTTGCCGGATTGAGGATCGATATAGAAGCCGAAGAGACTTGCCGCTACCAGGATCTTCCTGTCCGGTTGCAGTAACAAGCCACCGGGCGGAGAATCCAGCGACATGAAGGCGCCCGCCGTGATCGGCTCGCGCGCGTCAGGCGCCGGGGCCTCGGCATAGATCGCCTCCGCCGGCGTCGTCTGTCGCTGCGCGGCGCCGTTCGGCGCTGCCGACGTCGCGCTGGCATCGAAGCACCAGAGGGCGGTCGCCAATGGCGCGCCCACGGTCGCCACGACCGCCACGGAATAGAAGCGGTTCATGGCGCGCGCGGCAAACGCCGCCCCGGAGGGCTTGCGCGCCCGCCGCCCGAGCAAATTCTGAAGTATTGGCGCGGTCATCCGTGGATAAGATGTCCCCGAACCGAAGAACTGGCCAGAGTAATTCTCCCGCGCGGCGTCAAGAAACCGGACCTTTCCGTCCGGCCGGGCAAAGCCCCAGCAAAACTCTTATCAGAAATCTTAGCAGTATCAGTTTGCTTTCCCTGCGGCGAGTTCGTTAGTGTGTCGGCATGTCGAAGAAAGAACAGCCTGTTTCTAAGAGTCCGTCTCTCGCCATCCCCGTTCCTCCCGCGCGTTTTCCGCTCAGTCGGCGGCAATTTCTCCGGCGCGCCGCCCTTGCGGGCGGGGCGCTGGCCGTGCCCTGCCTCATCCCGGGCTCCGCGCTCGGTTTGAACGGATCCGTGCCCCCGAGCGAGCGCATCGTGCTCGGCGGCATGGGCGTCGGCAACCGCGGCAGCGACGATCTTCGCTGGATGCTCCCGGAGCGCGACGTTCAGTTTGTCGCCATTTGCGATGCCAAGAAATCGTCGCGCGAAAAGGTCAAGCAGATCGTTGACAGCAAGTATGGCAATAAAGACTGCGCCATGTACCGCGACATGCGGGAGTACCTCGCCACCCGCACCGATATCGATGCGCTGCTCATTGCCACGGGTGATCGATGGCACGCCTTGGCGTCCATCATGGCCATGCGCGCCGGCAAGGACGTTTATTCTGAGAAGCCTTCGGCTATGACCATCGCCGAGGGCCGCGCGGTGGTCGAGACCGCCCGTCGCTACGGCCGCGTTTATCAGACCGGCACCCAGCGGTTGAGCGAGGGTAACTTCACCTGCGCCAACGAACTGCTGCGCACCGGCCGCTTGGGCCACGTTCACACCGTGCGCGCCCACATCGCCCCTTGGGACGCCGCGGAAATGAAATACGATTGGCTGCCGGCCGAACCTCAACCCGGCCGGGACGAAGTGGATTGGGATCAATGGCTCGGCCCCTGTCCCTGGCGGCCTTATAACTCCTCCTATACCAGCGGCGGTTGGCGCGGCTACTACGATTTTCACACTAGTTGCATCGGTGAATGGGGCGCCCACACTTTCGCTCAATGCCAAGTGGCTATCGGCGCCACTCATTCCTCCGGTGTGGATTACGGATACGTCAAAAATGAAACCGGCGACGGCATGGTCGTCCGCTTTGCCAACGGCATCAATATGGTGCTCTCCCGGGGCGATCAGTGGTGGCACGGCTCTTGCGGGGTCCGTTACGAAGGCACCGAAGGCTGGGTCGCCGCCGCCGACGGCTACTCCAAACCGGAAGTCTCCTCTCCCGCTCTGCTCGCCGATTTCAACAAGGTGGTCGATGATTACATCGCCCGCACCCGCCGCCCCATGAGCCACGTCCGCGATTTCTTCGATTGCATTAAATCCCGCCGCCTCACCGTCGCCAACCCCGAAGTGATGCATCACTCGATGTCCACCGTCCACGCGGCCAACATCTGCATGTGGCTCAAACGCGACCTGAAATACGACCCTATCAAGGAGGAGTTCATCAACGATCCCGACGCCAACCGCCTCCGCTCCCGCGCCATGCGCGAACCCTGGATCATCTGAACCCTTTCCCAAACCTCAAAACCTATGTCAAACGTTAGATCGACCGTCCTTCTCCTTACCGCGTTGGTAGCTATCGCCGCCTCGCCCCTGTCCGCGGCCCCAACGCCAGACCCCGTCCAGGCCAGCCAGTGGGTGGCCGTCCTGAAGTCCGACGCCCCTCAGAAAGCCAAAGCCGACGCCTGCCGCGAATTGGCCCGGGTTGGCGGCGCTGACGCCGTGCCCGCGCTCGCCGCGCTCCTGGCCGATGAGAAACTTGCCCACATGGCCAGATACGCCTTGGAAACCATCCCCGACCCTTCGGTCGATGTCGCCTTGCGCTCCGCGCTCCATCGCCTTCGAGGCAACCTGTTGGTTGGCGTCATCGGCAGCATCGGCGTGCGCCATGACGCCGCTGCCACCTCGGCGCTCGTCAAACTCCTCGGCGACCCGGACGCCGATGTCGCGCAAGCCGCCGCGCGCTCCTTGGGCAAAATTGCCACGCCGACTGCGGCCAAGGCGCTTCGAGCCGCCGTGGCCCGGACCTCCGGGGCCAGTCAACTCGCTGTTTGTGAAGGCCTGTTGCGGTGCGCGGAAAGCTTCGCTATCAAGGGCCGCGGCAAACTCGCGCTCGGAATCTATGACCAGTTGCGCCCGCTGCCGCTCCCGCACCAGGTTCGGACCGCCGCTTGGCGGGGCGCGATCCTGACTCGCAAGGACGGCCTTCCGTTGCTGGTCGAAGCGTTGGGAAGCGCCGACTTTCCGATTTTTGCTACCGGCGTACGAGCCTCTTACGAGATGCTCGGCGCGCCGGTCACTTTGGCCCTTGCCGGCCGGCTCGACCAGACCCACGCGGACCGGCAGCTCCTTTTGGCTGAAACCCTCGGGATCCGCGCCGACCCGGCGGCGCTGCCCGCCCTCTCGAACGTGGCGCGCAAAGGCGAAACGAATATCCGCGTCGCCGCCTTGCGGGCATTGGCCCAGCTTGGCGACCCTGCGGCCGGCGCCGTCCTTTTCGAAGCCGTCACCGACGCCAATCCGGAGATCGTCCTGGCGGCCCAGGCCGCCCTGGTCGCCTTGCCCGGCAAGACGATTGACTCCTCGATTCTGGCTAAGCTTGCTTCCAAAGACCCCAGCCAGCAAACCCTCGCGATCGAGCTTATCGGTGGACGGCGGATGATCTCTGCCGTGCCCGATCTCGAAGCTACGGCGGCCAAAGCCGACCTGCCCGTGCGCGTGGCCGCCCTGAAGCGGCTCGGCGCTCTCGCCGCGTCATCCGACCTTCCCGCTTTGCTCGATTTGCTCGCCAAAGCCCCGACCCCGGAGACGATTGAGGCCGCCGAACAGGCGGTCACTGAAACGGCGATCCGCGCCGGCAATCCGGACGCCGGATCAGAGAAGATCGCCGTCGCTCTCAGTCAAGTTCCGGTGGCGCAAAAATGCGCGCTGCTGCGAGCGTTAGCCGCTATCGGAGGGCCGCGCGCCTTGAAATGTCTGCGCGAGGCGGTCGCCGACTCCGCGCCGGAAGTTCATACCGCGGCCATTCGCGCCTTGGCGGGTTGGAACAGCCCCGAAGCCGGCCCCGACCTCCTCGAACTGGCGCGCGCCGCCGCCAATCCGACCGACAAAATGCTCTGTCTGCGCGGCTATCTGGGTTTTGCCAGTCATGCCGAAATCCCCCAGCCGCAACGCCTGGAAATGTGCCGCCAAGCCACCACCCTGGTGCAACGGGACGATGAGAAAAAGCTTCTCCTCTCCGCGCTCGCCGACGTTAATTCACTCGGCGCTTTGGACCTGATCCAGCCCTTCCTCGCCGATGCCAGCATCCGCGAAGAAGCCTGCGCCGCGGCGGCGAACCTGGCGGAAAATCTCCTTAAGGGGGGCGACGCGGCCAAGGTCGCGCCGCAACTCGTCGGCGCCTTGCAGAAGGTGGCTCAGGCCACCGGGAGCGCTGATCTTGCCAACCGGGTCAAGGCCTTGATTGAAAAGGCTAACGCCGCCGGAAAACCCAAATAGCACGGGTTTGGGTAGAGTTCGCGACCGGTAGTTTCAGGTTCGACAGGGAAGGGGCAACGAATTACCCTGCCCGGCCTACTGAATGGAGCTATGCCGCGACTCTTGATTCTGAATGGCGCCGAGGCCGGGAAAGTGTTTGAGGCTGATGCGCCAGAACTACTGATTGGCCGGCAGGCTGGGGCTCAAATCCTCATCAACGGCCCAAAAGTAAGCCGTCGCCATGCCCGGATCCTGCGCGACGGGGAGCGCTTCCGCGTGGAGGATTTGGGTTCCAGCAACGGCACTTTCCTGAATGGAACGAAAATCCAGACGTCCGCCCTTCTCAACGGCGGAGACGAGATCGGCATCGGGACCTATCTGCTCCGTTACGAAGACGCGCCACAGTCGGCCGAGTACACCATTCGCGCCAGTACCTCCGCGAATACAGCCAATGCCGATCTTTACCAGGGCAACGCCGCGCGCAAGCTCCAGGTCATCCTGCAGCTTTCCTCCGCCTTGGGCCGGTCGCTTAATGTGGCAGCGCTATTGGTTCAAGTGCTCGACCATCTGTTTGCCCTTTTCCCCCAGGCGGAGCGCGGGTTGGTGATCTTCCTCGAAGACGGGCGGCCGTCCGTCCGGGCCCAAAAACAGCGCCCCGGCCTCCAGGACACTCCTCGTTTCAGCGGCTCGATCGTCAGTAAAGTCGCTTCCGAGGGCGTGGGTATTTTCGCCGAGGACCTGCGGACCGACCTTCGCTTTGCCGAGGCCCAGAGCGTGGTTTCGCTCGGCATTCGCTCTTTCATCTGCGTTCCCCTCCAGACCCAGGGCGGCAAGGCGCTGGGTGTGCTCCAATTGGAGCGCATGGGTCAGGGCCGTCAGTTTACGGCTGAGGACTTGCGCCTGTTGACCGCCATTGGTCTGCAGGTTTCCGTGGCGCTGGATAATGCCCAACTCCACCAGGAGCTCATTTCTCGCCAACGCATCCAGCAGGAGGTGGCTCTCGCTCGGGAGATTCAACTCAGTTATCTCCCCGATCAGGCCCCGGAGTTTCCGCTCGCGAACTTTGAACTCCACGCGGAGCTCCTGCCCGCCCAGGAGATTTCCGGCGACTTCTATGATTACTTCCGCATGGGCGCCGACCGTCTTGCCATTGTCGTTGCCGACGTTTGCGGCAAGGGCATACCGGCCGCGCTGTTTATGAGCATGGTGCGCGCCCTCTTGCGTAACCTCGCCGAAAGCGAACACGACCCGGGAATCCTCCTGCGCGACCTGAACAACGCCGTGGCTCGGCAGAATCCCAAATGCCAGTTCGTCACCATCAGCCTTGGCGTGTTCGACCCCGCTTCGCGGACGCTCGAACTTTCGTCCGCCGGACATCCCGCGCCGCTGATCCGCCGCGTCGACGGGTCCGTCGAGACCGCGCCCATCGAACAAGGGCCGCTCCTGGGGTTCGCCGATTGGGCCGAGCCTTTTCCCAAACTGCGTTTCCAACTGGCGGTGGGCGAGGTGCTGCTCCTCTACACCGACGGCGTCACCGAAGCGCCAGCGCCCAACAGCGCTATGTTCGGACCGGAACGCCTTCGCGCCGCCCTGGCCCAAGCGCCGTTCCCTCTCCGGCTCGGCCAATGGACCGAATCCCTGCGAACGGCCATCCAGGGCTTTACCGAGAGCCGTCCGCAGGAGGACGATATCACCCTGGTGCTCTTGCGCGTCGGCTGAGAGCGATTAAGCACGGTCCCTTCAACCGATCCGCCGGATTCGGCGGACCTTGCACAATCATTTATTGTTATGATAATGCCAAAATGAGGATAATTTTATCTATTGACTCTTCTTTCGCTTCATGGTGAAGTTGAAGTGGTAAGGGCGAAATCGGCGTCGCGGATTGGTTCAGGGCCGGGCGCGGAAGTAATCGTCGGTTCGATGGGCGCGATCGATTTCGTGTTAACCCGCGTCCGGGGTTCAGGGTTTTAGTGGTTAGGCCGGGGAGGGCTTCTAGGTCCGAGTCGGGAGCGTCCACGCTTTGGCTCGGGTAGCCGCGTGGACGGTCGGTTCTGATGTTGGGGCGATTGCGTTCGAGGAAGACCCGTTATGAGAATATTTGCGCCATGGTTTCTTACGCTGCTGTTGGCAGCTTCGCTGATCGGCTGCTCGTGGGAAAGGCCCTCCGCCGGCCCGCGCACGGTGACTTTTTCAGAGGCGGGCGTATCATTGGCCTTGGGAGAGGAGTGGCAGAGTGACGCTCTGGACTCGGCGCGCACCGCTCGCCCTCCCACAATGGTCAGCGAGTCCGGCATCCTGCGCGTCATCCTGCTCCCACGGGATAGCTCGGAGCCGCGCTTGGTCGCGGAGCGCTTGCACGCCTTATTCGAGGCCGACCACCAGGCGGCCAAGCATTCCTTCCTGCGGGAGGATTTCATTGGCGCCCATGGCCTGCGGATCATCCGGGTCTCGTATTCGGAGCAATCCGAACGGGACGGGCGCGCTGTGGAATGGGAAAACCGTCATTACCTCGTGAAGAACAGCGCCGGACGGTGCGTGGCCATCAACTACCTGGCAAAAGAGGGCATCGCGCCCGGCAGCGTTAATCGAATGATCACGGGCACGCTCGCCCTCCGATGAACGTTTCGGAAGGTCACGGCTGGTCCGGCATCATGCTACTCCGAACCGCGCCGAGGACCGCCCTACTGCCAAAGGCCGAGTTCCGCGCAGCCTATGCTAATGGACGATTGCGATTCATGTAACTCGTCCGTCTGTTGAGTTCCTCGCCCCTAGCCGCCGACAAAGAACAAGTGGCTTTGCGGCCAATCGTTCCGGGACTTAAACCGCAGCCGTCCGCCGGAGCACTCGCACGCGACCTTCTCTCCGAAAGCGTCGATCCTTGGCCCCTGGAAATAGAGTTGACCGCGCTCCACCCCGCCGGGCAGTGGCAGGGTCATGTCCGCTTCGCCCTGGCTCCAGATCTCAAGCGTGGCGCCGCCTGGAACGCGTCGCTCGGGGAGCACAGGCGCCCACGCCACCAAGTCAAGGGGCTGGCTGGCGAAGACGCATTCCCGCCCATCGATGACGATGCTCCGGCAATGGTGGCCGGCAAACGCCACGAGCGAGCCGGACTGATCGACGCGAAATGCCATCACCAACTCGCCCTCATAAGTGACGCGATGGCCGCAGACGGCCAGATCGCGAACCGCCAGCGCCGCTGGGGGCAGGGGGTTGCGGGCGAGGGTATCCTGGTCCTGTTTCGCGTCGCGATGAAAGCCGCCCGGCCAGCTTTCCGGGTGGGAGCGGTAATGCGCGGCGAGGGCGGTGGCGCCGTTGGGAAAGCGGCAGGCCACATGCGGGGTGGTGCGGGAGATGATGCTGGGATTATCGTCGCCGGGGTAGGCGCCCAGGGCGCGCAGAGTCTCGAACCAAGTCCGGGCTTCGGCGCCCAGCGAGGCCGATTGGTCATCGCGGGGCCGGAACCCGAGGAAGGTGGCGCTTCCCCCTCCTGGCGCGGGCCGATGCAGCCCCACAATCCGGCCGCCGATTTTGGCCACCACCTCGGCGGCGGCATCGGGTTCCACCGGGTAAACCAGGTCCACCAGGAAGTCGGTGAGAATGGTTTGCGGCGGCGTCGCGGCGAGCCGGCCGGAAAATTGGACGTTCGAGCCGCCGGCGATCTGTCCGTCCCGGCCGAAGCCGAGCGCCTTCACGGCGAAGAGCCGCTGCCAACGCTCCAGCGCCGCCTGTCCCGAGAGATCGAAGCGGGGCGGCGGACCGGACCAAATGACTTTGCCTCCCTTGGCGACGAAGTCCTCGAGGAAGCCTAACAACTCTGGCGGCGGCAGGGGCTCAAACAGGACCGCCAATGCGCCGAACTTCCGGCCGGCCATCTCGATCCGTCCGTCGGCGGTCACTCGGGCCCGGGCGATCAGCCGGCGCGGCGTGACGTAATTGGCGTAGCCGTACTGGACCATCCAGGAGCCGAAGCGCTCCTCGCAGGCGACCAGCGAAAGGGGATAGAGCATAAGGACGTCGGTGTCCCGGTGCTGGGCGTCCTGGACCGCCTGGAACCACGGATTGGCGGAAGCGCCAAAGGCGTCGCACACGGCCTGGTGGCGGCGCAGCGCCTCGTCGGGCATGCCCCAGGCCGCCGCGTAGGCGTACGGAGTGCGGTTGAGGATGCCGGTGGAGCAGGCGAGGGCGATGCCGTAATAATCCCGGTCCGACCACCCGCCCTCGGCGTGGTCGTTGCCGCCGCCGGTGAGGAAATCATTCCAGGCGAAGTAATCATCGCATGCCGCCGCGGCCTGGTGCACAGTGTTGGACCAGACAAAATCGGGGGTGTACTCGTACTTGCGCGGGGATTCAGGCAACTCCCCGGTTTGCCAAAAATCGCAGGTCGGGCTCTGGGCCCAGGTCGCGTGCGCGCGCGCCTCGAGCTCGTGGCCATATTTCTTCTCGGCGAATTCCTTGGCCCCGGCAAACAGGGCCACGACGGTTTCGTCGAGCAATTCAAAGTACCGTCGCCGGAGCAGGAAGGTCCTCTGGATCCCTTCGACCCCTTCGCCCAGGACGTGCTGGGCCGCCACCCGCGCCTCGAGCGTCGGCAGGAACCCGTGTTGGCCGTAAGCGAAGTAAACGAGGTATTTCTCGAGGTCCTCGAACTCCTTTCCATGCAGCGCGGCGAACCGGGCGGCCATGGAGCGCGTCAGGTAACGGAAGGTGAGCTGACCCTCGTCATGGTGGCTGCCGTAGCCCCAATCCTGCTGGATGTGCATCTCGTCGGCGTAAAGGCCGTTGAGCGGGACGCCGGCGGCGTGGTAGCGCTCGATCAGGCCCTCGAGGAAAGGGCGCGCCTGCGCGCTGAAGTAGTCCATTTCCGGGGTGGCGTAGCTGACCACAACCTGGACCCGGTCCAAGGCGCCGAGGGAGGTTTCTCCCTGCCCGCGCACCGTCAGACGCCGAGCGCCGGTGTTGGGCTGGGCCGACTCATCCACCTCGATTTCCGGGCGGGCCTTCAATTCCTGGATCGCGCTCGGGTCCACCTGGTAGAATGCCGTGCCGCCCAATCGGCGTTCGGTGAACGCGAACACCCGTACGCCCGTCCGCTCCAGCTCGATCGTCCCCTTGTTATTGGTCCAATGGCGCTGCTCCCAAAGCGAGACGACAAAACGCCCGGTCGCCGGGTCGCGATACCCCTCGCGGTATTGCACCCAGCGTCCGGTTTCGCCCGTCTGCTGCCGGTAACCGCGCCCGATCTCCAGCGGGCTCAACAAGCTCAGCTCCAGCCCCAGACCGCGCCCCTTGAGGGTCCGGCTGATTTTCTCCAGGCGTTGGATGTAGGCGTCGGTATCGGGCAGCAATTGGCGCGGCTTCCCGCCCTGGCCCTTCCGGTATTGCGACCAGAATTCGTCGAACGCGAGGATGACGGTGCGCGCGCCCTGGGCGGCGGCTTGCTCGCAGACCTTGCGCAACGTGGTGAGGTTGGGCGTACTGCTGACGCTCAGATCCACCTCTTTGTCGGGGTCCTGCAAATCCTCCAGTTGCTGGTCGCTGACCAGGATGAGGGCGGACTTGGGGACCATGAATTTCCAGGGACCGGGGAACGTCAGCGCCGCGCCCGGGGGGGCGGAAGGTTCGGCGCCATACAGGCGCCAGTCAGAGGGGAGCGCGCAAACGGTGATGCCGATACCCGCCAGGCGGCGGACAAAATCCCGGCGCGAGTGAAGATCCGCGAATTGAGTCACATGAGGTCGACGAATTCCCGGGCGACCTATTCACTCGGATCGCCGGCGCAAGACAGCTCCGGTTTTGCGTGGATGGGGGTGGACCCCGCCCCTTGGGAGCCAATCAAGTAACTCCGACGGTCTAGAGCGCCCGAGCAGGAGTAGCTCCGCCAGGCGTGACGTGGATGCGGGGCAGGATGAGACTACGGCAAGCGGGGCGAGCGCAACCTGGAAAGGCGCCTCTTAGCCGCCAAACTCAACATTGACACGGGGCGCGAGGGGGTTAGACTAACGGTGAAACGCGCCATTCAATAAACTAAAGTGTACCCGTCAATGCCGACATGGGCTTCAAATTGTCGAGGCGTCCGCCGATGGAATACGCCGCGCCGCGGACGAAGCGCCTTCACCTTGATCGAGTTGCTGGTCGTCATCGCCATCATTGCCATCCTGGCGGCGTTTCTCCTGCCCTCCTTGGCCCGGGCTAAAGCTAAAGCCAAACAGATCCAATGCCTCAACAACACGCGCCAAATCGGCGTGGCCCTCGCGTGCTATATGATGGATGCCAAGGACACCGAGCCGCTCTGTCCGGATTGGAATGGCTTGGGCGGCCAGGACGGACGTTATGACACGCTCACGCGGGCGACCAACCGTCCGCTTTGGAGTTATGAGGGCAACGTGAAAATCTTCCAGTGTCCGGCGGACAAGGGGGATATGGATGGCGCGGCGTTCGTGGGGTTCAACTGCACCAACTGCTGGGGGCAGTACGGCACGAGTTACTTGATTGAATGGGCCGTCGACTTTGCGCGCGTGAAGCGCGTGTTCGGCAACTCCGATCCCGCGGTTCGCGGCCAATACGATGGCACCTCAATGACCGGGTCGGACATCGCCCGAAGCCCCGCCAACAAGATCATCCTCGGCGATTGGATCTGGCACCCGAATCGGGGTTGGTCCTCGGCGCAAAGCGTCTGGCACAATTACCGCAACCAGAGCATGGTTGATATGCTCTTCGGCGACGGCCACTCGGCCAAGTACCGGTTTCCCACCATCCCGGATCCGCCGCCCGCCGATAACTCCCCCTTTTGGATGACCGCGCCCGATCCGGCGTTTACGTGGTGGTAGGACGCCCCGGGCTCGGCAGCGCAGCCCACAGATAAGACCGAGTTTCCCCGGCGGCGATCCGGCACAGGGGGGGGCATGCGCGCTGAGTCCTCCGTTTCGCCCGGAAAAACCGCAGCGGCGTGGCGCTCCGCTTCCCGCCGCACTTCATAAGGCGCCCCGAATTCCTGAGCCCCTCTGCCATCCCGAAACATTTGGACTACGGTGACACCTGCCCGCCGCGGTCTCAGCGAAGGCTGGAGCAAAGCGCGACACCGCTCCGGCTGACCGCCCCAAGGATTCCCATTAGCGTCCGCTGCGGAGAAATTCGGATTTGTTTATGGATCTCCCGCGGTGTAACGTCGCGGATGAAAAGAGTCCTTTGCGCGTGTGATGAACGATCCAGCGCTGGTTCGATCCGGCGCCCGACCCAAGTGGTTTCATGAATAAACTTGAAGCCACCAACGAGGTCCGGGGCATTCCCCCTATTCAGCCTCCCTCCAAGACCCGCGCCAATGCCTGAATTGCCCGAAGTGGAGGTGCTGGTGCGGAGCCTGGAACCGAGCCTGCGCGGCAAGACGGTTGCGGGCGTCCGTGTGCTTCGACCGCGGGTGGTGGCGCCCACTTCGCCTCGACAGCTCGTCCAGGTCCTGCTCGGAGCCCGCTTTCTTGGCGTCGCTCGCCGCGGCAAATACCTGCTCTTCATGGTGCAGTCCCCCGCGCAGCCGAATCCCCGCCGGGTGGTGGGCCATCTCGGGATGACCGGGCGGATGTACCTGCGTCCGAAAGGCATGGCGGATGTGAAGCATGCGGCGGTGGTTCTGGATCTCGGACCGGAGGACTTTGTCTTCGAGGATCCGCGTTATTTTGGCCGGTTCACGCTCGACACCCGCGGCATCGAGAAGCTGGGTCCGGAGGCCTTGGGACCGGAATTTACGGATGCGTATTTCGGCCAGGCGTTGAAGCGCTCCTCCCAGGCGATTAAGGTCAAACTGCTCGATCAAACCCTGGTGGCTGGCGTCGGCAATATCTACGCCAGTGAGTCCCTGTTCCGGGCGGGCCTCTCGCCGAAGTTGTCCGCGCGGCGGCTCACAGCGGCCCAGGTCGGCCGGCTTCGAGGCGCCATCCGCGACGTGATGTCCGAAGCCATCGCCTGGGGTAGTACCGTCCGGCTGGATTTTCCCGGAACTTACGGACGCGATCGGTTGTTTTATTACGGCGGCGCGCCTGAGGAGTTCAGCGCCGAGCGCCTGCGGGTCTATGACCGGGCGGGCGACCCTTGCCCGAGCTGCCGGACGCCGATCCGCCGCATCGAGCAGGCCGGCCGCGGGACCTATTTCTGCCCGCGCTGCCAGGCCGGCCGCCGAGCGGGCCGTCGGACGTAACCGTTGCCGCAACCGCTCGAACCCGGTTTGGGACCGGCGCCAGGTTTGCTTAGGGTGTGGTTTGTCGTTCGGCCCTTCCAGGAGGGTCACCTCCGGATTTATCTCAGTTTTCTGAACGCGTCCGGGGAAAGTCCGAAGACGGTTTTGAACGCCCGCGAAAAATGGAAGGGATCGCGGAAGCCGATTTCCTCGGCGACCTGTTTGACCAGGGCGCCGGGTTGGTGGAGCAGTTCGGCCGCGACGTTCATCTTGAGGCGGAGCAGGAATTGATACGGGCTTTGGTGGTCGTAGCGGCGGAACAAGCGGCAAAGGTAAGCGTTGTTGACGTGGCATTGCGCGCTGATTTCCTCCAGGGTCTTCAAGCGGCGGAAGTGCTGGTGGATATAGGAGCGCGCCTGGTGGTAGGTGGAGAAGGCCAGGCGTTCGGCCCCTTCCATGGGGGCGAGTGAATCCGCGATTTCCAACGCGAGACATTCCAGCAGTTTGACGCAAATCTCCCCGCTGCGGCGGCTCGCTTTGAGGCCGCAGCTAATCAGTTCGTCGAAGACCGCCTGCAGGCCGGTGGGGGGAAAGACCTGGGAGACCTGGCCGGGCGCCAGGCCGCAGGCCGACAGCAGAGGCTTGGCCTCGCGACCGGCGAAATCCACGAAGTACTTTACCAGCGCTTGCCCCGGCCGGGCGGTGATGTCGTGGCGGATCCCCGGTCCGTAAGAAAAGAGCCGCCCGGGCTGCAACCGGTGTTCGCGCCCGCGCAACTTCACGATTCCGTCTCCCCGCACGACGTACTCGAGGGAGAAGAAGGGAAAGGTCGCGCGGTGGATCGCGTAGTTGGGTCCCGTGTGTTCAACGCCGCCGCAGACGACCGCTAGCCCCGCGCTTTCGGGAGGGCTAAGGTCGAGGTAGAATCGCCGCGCCTTGGACACCTCGGGAGAGAAGAAAAGAGGCATGGCGTCAGTGGTCTTGGAGGCGCGGCGCGTTTGCATACCAAAAGTCAATAATCGTCATGCTTTGGCCAAGGATTGTCATTCCTTAAAGCCAAAATTGAACTATGATGAACTACGATAATTTTGGGAAGCAATTTTCCCACAGGTTCGAAAGTGATACTGACTATGGAAACGAAACGACTGGTTGAAAAAGGTCCGAAGCTCGCCAAGGACGATCTGATCGTCATCACCGGGGCTGGGGGGTTCATCGGAGGTAATCTGGCCCTGTCCTTCCGAAAGAAGGGATTCACCCGCATCCGCGCGGTGGACAAGAAACCGCTTTACGATTGGTACCTGTCGGTTCCCGGGGTGGAGAGCCTCAGTTTGGACTGTAGCGTCGAGGAGAATTGCCGGCGCGTTTGCGAAGGGGCGGTCGAAGTCTATAACCTGGCCGCGGACATGGGCGGCATGGGTTTCATCGAGCGGTTCCGGGTCGAGTGTCTGCGCTCCATCCTCATCAACACGCACATGGTCGAGGCGGCCTGGCGCGCCGGAGCCCGGCGCTATTTTTATTCGTCCTCGGCCTGCGCCTACAACACGCTCTTGCAGCAGGATCCCAATGTCCGGGCGCTCAAGGAAACAGACGCCTACCCGGCAATGGCCGAACGCGGTTATGGATGGGAGAAGTTGGTCAGCGAGATGTTCTGCCAGGAATACTGGGCGGAGCGGGGAATGAAGACTTTCATCGCACGTTTTCACAATGTTTACGGGCCGCATGGCACGTGGGACGGGGGACGCGAAAAGGCGCCCGCGGCCATCTGCCGCAAGGTGATCGAGGCAATCGAGACCAAGAGCGGCAAGATCAACATCTGGGGCAACGGCACGGCGACCCGCAGTTTCATGTATATCGATGACTGCGTGAAGGGGATTGACAAGATCACGCACTGCGACGCTTTGATCGCCACCCCGATCAATCTGGGTTCGAGCGAGTTGATCTCGATCAACGATTTGGTGACCAAGGTCGAGAAAATCGCGGGCGTGAAGCTCGAGCGGGAGTACGACCTGGACGCCCCGTGCGGGGTCGCCGGCCGGAATAGCGACAATACTTTCATCCAAAAGATGCTCCAGTGGGAGCCCGACACCTCGCTGGACACCGGATTGCGCGCCACCTATAAGTGGATTCGGGAACAGTATTCCGCCCGCAAGGAAGGCCGGCGGGTGGTGGAATAGCCGCCGCGCGGCATTAACGCGGCGGCGCGCGATCCTGCATGGCAACGACAAAACATATCTCGGCGATCCGTGGCGTGATCGGGAACATCCCGAACCGCTTGGCGCTGGCGGGCGGTTGGATCGATCAGCCGTTTGTTTCGCGGCTCAATCCCCAGCCGCCCGGCTCGATGGTCGTGGTCTGTTTAGAGCCGACTTTTCGGGTGATGGACCGCGCCGGGTGCGCCAGCGGCACCCGCGCCATCGCGCTCAAGCTCTGGGGCAAGCGCCTTCCGCTCCGACCGCCGGAGACCCTCGTTCGCGAGCTTTACGAGGCGGAGAATGACGGCAAGTCCGAGCCCAGCGGTTCGCAGGATATGATCGGACTGATCTATCCGGGCATTAGCCGGCTGGACTATGACTTCGCCGCCAACGGCGGCGTGTTCCCCTCCCGTATCGAGTCCATCAATACCCTGCGGGCGGCGCGCTGGCTCGAGAGGGTTTTGCACCTGCTGCCCATCGAACCGCGACCGGAGGGTTACAATCCCCTGGGCGAAAAACGCCTCGATCCCCAGTGGATCGCGCGTCTGGGGGACACCGGGCGGCGATGTTTTGAGTCGATTCGCGAGCGCGACCTCGACGGGCTCGGAGCTTCGATGAACGATTGTATGGCTTGCTGGGAGGCGATCCTGCCGCGCACCGTAAGGCATCCCCTCCTGAAGGTGGACCTCAAAGCTATACTGAAGGCCTACCAGAAACGCTACCCTGGCGCGATGTTTTCGGGCTGCGGCGGCGGATACTTGCTGGTGGCATCCGATGACCCCGTGCCCGGAGCTTTCCGGTTCAGCGTTCGCGTCCGACCCCGGTGAACCATGCAAACGAAGCCGAAACAAGTCGTGGTCTGCGGTCCCTTTGACGACGCGAAATCAGCCCAACTCCGCTTCTTGGAGGAATCGGCGCGTCTGGGCGAGGTGACGGTGCTGCTTTGGACCGACGAGGCGGTGAAGGCCCAGACGGGCAATCCGCCTAAATTCCCGTTCGAGGAGCGCCGCTATTTCTTGAACGCGGTTCGCTATGTGAGCCGCGTCGCGCGGTCCGGCGCTCCCGCCCAGGCCGTGGAACTGCCCGAGGTTGATGAAGTCCTTCCGGAGCTTTGGGCGGACCAACCGTCTCCGACTAATAGTCGGCGCCAGGAGTACTGCCGGCGGCGCGGTCTCGATTACCGCGTGATCGGACCCGAGCAGATTAGGGGTTTTCCCGACCCGGTCGCCCGGTCGGCGCAACCCGGTCGCAAGAAGGTTTTTGTCACCGGTTGTTACGATTGGTTTCATTCGGGACACGTGCGTTTTTTTGAGGAAGTCAGCGCTTACGGCGACCTTTATGTGATCGTGGGGCACGATGCCAATATCCGGCTGCTCAAAGGGCCGGGGCATCCGTTGCTGCCGCAGGAAGAGCGCCGCTACTTGGCGGGCTCGATTCGTTACGTGACCCAGGCGCTCATCTCCACGGGCGAGGGTTGGCTCGATGCGGAGCCGGAAATCCAACGCCTCAAACCTGACATTTATGCGGTCAACGAGGATGGCGACAAGGGCGGCAAGCGCGAGTACTGCGCTCAGCAGGGCCTCGAGTACCTCGTCCTCAAACGTCTGCCCGCTCCCGGATTGCCCCGGCGCTCGAGCACGGACCTGCGCGGCTTTTGACGACGCTTACTTTCCGAACTCACATCCCTTCTTAACTCTATGAATGCCAAACTGAATGCCAAACAATCCGCCGGTCTTATTGGCGCGAGCCTGCTCCTGGCCTGGCCCTTGGCCGCCGTATCGGCCGAAACTCAGAACACGGGCGAACTGGCCATCGCCCCGGGCCAATTCCAGCCGACGATGGCGTCGCTCACCAACTATCAATGTCCCGAGTGGTTCCGCGACGCCAAGTTCGGGATGTGGGCCCATTGGGGGCCCCAAGCCGTGCCCATGTTTGGCGATTGGTATGCGCGGCACATCTATGACCCTTCCAACCCGCAGTATAAGGACCATCTCGAACATTACGGCCACCCCTCGACCAACGGTTACAAGGACATCATCCCGCTGTGGAAAGCGGAGAAATGGAATCCCGATCGCCTGATCGGTCTCTACAAGCGCGCCGGGGCTCGCTATTTCGTCAGCATGGGCACCCACCACGACAACTTCTTCCTCTGGAACTCGTCCCTCCATCGCTGGAATGCCGTCAACATGGGACCCAAACGCGACGTCGTGGGCGAATGGCAAAAGGCCGCCCGCAAGTACGGCCTCCACTTCGGGGTTTCCGAGCACCTCGGCGCCAGTTTTACCTGGTTCCAGGATAGCCATAGGTCGGATAAGGAAGGCCCCTTCGCCGGGGTTCCTTACGACGGCGCCGATCCCCGTTACGAAGACCTTTATCACTTTCCGGCCGAGCCAGGCGACAATGGCTGGTATAGCACCAATCCACGATGGCAGCGCCAGTGGTTCGCCGAAATCAAAGAGCTCGTTGACAACTACCATCCCGACCTGCTTTACAGCGATGGCGGGGTGCCGTTCGGCAACGAGGTTGGCCGTAGCCTGATCGCCCACCTTTACAACAGTGACGCCGCTCGTCACGGGGGAACGCCGCAGGTCGTCTATAACTGCAAGCAACAATCCGCGGGGCGGTGGGTTGAAGACCTCGAACGCGGCGTGATGCCTGGCATTAACCCGCATCCGTGGCAGACCGACACCTCGATCGGTGATTGGTTCTACAATCGAACGTGGAAATTCCGCCCGTTGAACTGGACCGTTCGCATGCTGGTGGACATTGTCAGCAAGAACGGCAACCTCTTGCTCAATGTCGTGCAACGTCCGGATGGTTCCCTCGACGAGGATGTCGAGCAGATGCTGAGCCAGTTGTCCGACTGGATCGCCATTCATGGCGAGGGGATTTACGGTACCCGTCCCTGGCTGGTTTACGGGGAAGGACCGGTCCGCGCCAGGGGTGGCAATTTCAAAGAAGACTTCGCCTTTACCCCTCAGGACATTCGCTTTACCACCAAAGGCAAGACACTTTACGCTTTCGCCCTCGGTTGGCCGCAGGATGGAAAACTGCTCATCAAGTCGCTTGGCAAGACCAGCGACAACAACGAAAACGCCATCAGCAAGATCGAGTTACTGGGTCATCGGGGCAAAATCGAGTTCGCCCAGAGCCCCGAAGGCCTCGCGGTGACTCTGCCTGAGGAAAAGACCAGCGACTTGGCTTGCTGCTTGCGCATTTCCGGAAAGAACTTCAAACCCGTGCCTCTCCCGACCCTGTCCGTGATAATCCAGCCAGACGCTCAGGGCAATTTCAGCCTGCGGGCGGACACGGCCGAATTGCACGGCAATGGGATTAATGAGGAATCCCAGGGCGATCAGCCGAACATCGGATTCTGGGATAGCGCCGAAGATTGGGTGTCGTGGAAGATCCAGGTGGCGACCCCCGGTCGATTCGCGGTGAGCGCCACCTTCGCTACGCCGCATGACGGCGCGGAAGTCTCAATGGGCGTCGGCGCGCAAACCGTCGCGGGCAAGGTGCCAAAGACCGGTGGTTGGAACCAGTTCCAAAGCACCGATTTCGGCTCGATCGAGCTTCAGCAGGCGGGCGACCAAGTGGTCGCGGTTCGCGCCCGGAGCGCCGACACTTGGAAAGCGGTCAATCTCCGTGCGGTGAAGCTCACGCGCCAATAGGAATCCATCGGCCCCATCACGGCAGTTCCTCCGCGTGAAATCCCTTCGCGAAAGCCTGGATTACGACCCGGTCCCGCTTCACTTTGGCACCAGCGGCCGGCGGGGCTTGGTCGTTAACCTAACGCAGCTCGAGGTTTACCTCAACGCGCTGGCCGAGTTGCAGTACCTGCTTTCGCTGCCCGCGTCCGCGGGTGGAATTGTGGGCGGCCAGGAGTTCTACTACGGCTGCGACTTGCGGCCCAGTTCCAGTCAATTCGCGCCGGAAGAGCAGGGCAGGGGAGAGTTGGCTCAAGCCGTCGCCGCGGCCATCGAGGCGGCCGGGCTCAAACCGGTCTTTCTCGGGCCGTTGCCCACCCCGGCCTTGGCCTCCTACGCCCTGGACCGCGGCCGAGGGAGCATGATGATTACCGGCAGCCATATCCCGTTCGATCGCAACGGCTACAAGACCAACACCGCTCGTGGTGAATTGCTCAAGCGGGATGAGGCTCCGATCCAGGCGCGAGTTGAAGAGGTTCGGCGCGCGCTTTATGCCTCTCCTTTCGTCGAGTCGGCCTTCGACCATCGAGGCATGTTTAAGGGCGGTCATCGGCCTTTGCCGGTGCCGCTGGCCGCCGCCGCCGAAGCCTATCTCCGCCGGTACACGGAGTTTTTTCACCGATCGAGCCTGAGTGGTAAACGTCTGGTCGTCTATCAACATTCGGCGGTTGGCCGCGATCTGCTCGTGGAACTTTTGCGGCGTCTCGGGGCGGAGGTCATTCCAGCGGGCCGGAGCGAGACTTTCGTGCCGATCGACACTGAGAACATCGATGAGGTCCAATTGGAGTTCGTCCGGGGCCTGGCGGTTGAGGCTTGGCGCGGCTACGGGCCGGTCGATGCCGTGGTTTCCACCGACGGCGACAGCGACCGTCCACTCATCCTTGGCGTCGAACCGATCGCCGGGGAGATCCCTTGTCAGGTCCGCTTTTACGGCGGGGACCTGCTGGGCATGGTGGTGGCGGGTTTCTTGGGCGCTGACGCGGTCGTGGTCCCCATCAGTTGTAACGATGCGCTGGATCGCGGCCCGCTCGCGGCGGTGGTCGAGCCAAAGACGCGGATCGGTTCGCCATTTGTCATCGCGGGCATGGAAAAGGCCCTGGCCAAAGGGCGCAGGGTGGTCTGCGGATGGGAAGCCAATGGAGGATTCCTGACCGGGTCGGACATTCGGCGCGACGCAAGGGAACTCAAGGCCCTACCCACGCGGGACGCATTCCTCCCGATCCTCGGCGCGCTATTTGCCGCGGCGGACCAGACGCTCGGTTCCCTCTTCAGCCGGTTGCCGGCGCGCTTTGGGCGCGCCGCCCTCCTCAAGAACTTCCCCCGCCCCGCCAGCCTTCGCATCGTAGGCGCTTTCTCGCCGTGCGACGCGCGCGTCAAAGAGGTTTCCTTTGAGGGCGGCAGGGCTGTCTTTCGGGGCGAGGACGGGACCGAGTTAGCTTCCTCCGCGGGTCTCGCCGATGACCTGGGCAGGATTCGCGACGAATTGAGGCGCTTCTTCACCCCTGCGCTTGGTTTCGATTCGATCCAACGCATCAATTACGTTGACGGCATCCGTGTCTCCTTCAATAATGGCGACGTAGCTCACTTCCGTCCTTCCGGCAATGCGGACGAACTCCGCATCTATGCGGTGGCGGATACGCGAGAGCGCGCGGAAGCGATCGTGAAGCAGGGCGTGGCGGAGCCGGGCGGGATTTTGCGCCAGCTTGAAAGGGCGGCGCCCGCGGCGGGGGCGTAACAGTGACATGACCGAAGAATCCTATGACTATTGATCCAATCCTGGCCGTTGCGGGGGGCGAAACCTCGAGCTTGCTCCGTTTGACCCCCATCGACCTCGTCATCATCGTCATCTACTTCATCGTCGTCCTCTGGATCGGGTTTTACCTCAAGAAGTACGCGACCACGGGAGAAGATTTTTTCATGGCGGGCCGGAAGATGACCGCGTGGATCGCGGGCTTGAGCTTCATTTCCGCCAATCTCAGTTCGCTCGAAACGATGGGTTGGAGCGCCATGGCTTATCAATACGGGATGCTCGGCGCCCATGCCTATCTCATCGGCGCCATCCCCGCCATTCTCTTCCTGGCGATGGTGATGATGCCCTTCTATTACATCTGCAAAACCCATTCGGTGCCGGGTTACCTGATGCTCCGCTATGGACTGGGCGCCAGCAGCATCGCGGGCATCTCTTTTACGGTGCTTACGGTGATGGTCAGCGGTTCGTCCATGTTCGCCATGGCGAAGATCCTGCATCTCCTCCTGGGCTGGGACATGAACGTGAGCATCTGGGTTTCCTCGCTGACGGTCGCGGTGTACGTGACTTTGGGCGGGTTGCTTTCCGCCGTGTTCAACGAAGTCCTCCAGTACTTCCTCATTTGGGCCGGGTCATTGCTCATTCCCATCCTCGGCATCATCCATGCCGGTGGTTGGAGCGGCATGATGGAGAAGATCCGGCACAACGCCCCGTTGATTCACCCCGGCGCGGGAGCGAATGCCGATTTCACAACCCTCTGGCGAAGCCTCGGGTCGTTTGACACCAACCCCATGGGGATTGACTGGTTTGGCATGGTCTTCGGCCTGGGGTTGGCCGTGAGTTTTGGCTACTGGTGTACGGACTTCCTCCAGGTCCAGCGCGTCATTGTAGCCAAAGATCTCCGTTCGGCCCAAAACGGCACGCTCATCGGGGCGGTGCTCAAAATGCTTGTTCCGATCATCGTTACCATTCCCGGCCTCCTCGGGTTGGCCGTGCTTATGAACAAGTCCGGCGGGCTGGAAATCCTCGTCCCGGAGAGCGACCCGACCGCGAACATCACTCACCACACTTTCAACGACGTCCTGCCTTTGCTGATGGGACAATACCTTGGTCCCGGTCTGCTGGGTCTGGGGGTTACGGCGATGATCGCCGGTTTCATGTCCGGCATGGCGGGTAATGTGAGCGCTTTTGCCACGGTCTGGACCTATGACGTTTACCGGCCCCTGTTTAACAAGAACGCCGGGGATCGTCACTACCTCAGCATGGGGCGTTGGTGCTCGATCCTGGGAGTCCTCATTTCTATCGGCACCGCCTATCTCTGCTTCGCCTTTTCGAATATTCTCGAGTATCTCCAGGTCCTGGTTTTGCTTTTCATCGTGCCGCTGTTTGGCACGGTGATTATGGGCATGCTTTGGAAACGGGCGACCCCTGCCGCCGGTTTTTGGGGCTTCCTTTGCGCCATCCTCTCCTCCATCGGGATGTGGGCGTTCGTCCACGATTTCCCGGAAGGCTGGCGGCCCGATCCGAAGATCACCCTCGGCGCGGGGGCAGTCGTTAGCCTCGAACGGGCGGGCGATAAGATCACCAAGGTCGTCGTGGAGAGCGGCACTGTGAGTCTGCTCAACGTGGCTATTCCTTCTGAAACCGGGGATTTCACCGTCAAAGGCTCCTCTTTGGCCCTGGAGGGCACCCAGAAGATCAAGCAGCGCATGGTGAAGATTCCCGTGTTGGCGCCCGATATTGTATTGGCTGACACTAAACAACCCGACAAGTTCGGTTTGGACGCCGTGCCGGTGGAACTGAAGCCGGGCGTAGGCGTCAAAAACTTGACGGTGGTGAAGTACTTCGCGCCCTCCGCTTTCAATCCCGACCACGCCAAGCTTATCGCTCGCTCGGACAAAGCCCAGGGGATGGCTATCAACATGTATTCCGCCTGGTGGTCGCTGGTGGTCTCGATTGTCGTTACCGTGGCGGTCAGTTTGGTAACCAAGCCCAAACCCGATGCCGAGCTCAAGGATCTGGTCATGGGTCTGACGCAGATCCCTGACGACGGCCCCTGTCCCTGGTATCAAAAGCCGGCGCTGTGGGCCATCGCCGTTTGCGTTGTCCTCGTGCTTGTAAACATTCTCTTTTGGTAAGGTCACTTATGCCCGAACACGAAAAGCAAGTCCCGATCTGGTTCTTCATTGGCTCGATCCTCGCGCTCTACGGCCTGCTCATCTTCTTTGCGGGCATCTACGGATGGATGAACCCTCCGCCACCGGAGAAGATGGTGCGCCTTTGGAACTACCATGCCGACATCTGGTGGGGGGGACTGCTTTTTATCTTCGGCTTGGTGTACGTCTTCAAGTTTCGGCCTCGCGAGGGTGAAGGGCTCACCGGGAAGACACCCTCCCATTAGCGGTATTGCCGCCTTGTTCGCCCTTTTTGGGCAGGACCCTTGATCGCGCCAGACCTGTGCGAGGCGTGGTGGAGGATCCGCTTTTCGGCGCTGATTCTCGCCTGAAGTCCGACTCTTCCTTTACCTTGAGTCGTTTCGCTGGCACATATTGGGGGCGATTTATGCGATTCATACTGAATTTCCTGGCGTTGATAGCGTTGTCTGGGATGACGGGTTGCAGTTTGGCGCCGCGTCCCGCGACCGCGTCGGCGCAGGCGGTGGCCGACCAACCGGGCGTTACTATGAGCAAGCCGGCCTGGCCGGGTAAGCAAGCTGACGGTTCGGTTCTCCTGCCCAACCAATGGTCATTGCGCCCGGTCGGGAGACAAATCGCACTGGCGGATTTTCCGGCCAACATGGCCATCCACCCGTCGGGGCGCTTCGCCGCGATCCTGCACTGCGGCTATAGCGCCCACAAAATTCTGGTGGTGGATATCGCCGCCGGCCGGGTGGTTTCGACGAACGAAGTGCGTGAGGCCTTTTACGGGTTGGAGTTCTCGGGCGATGGCGCGACTCTGTTCTGCAGTGGGGCCGGCGACGAGGTGATCCACCAGTACCATTTTCGAGAAGGCCAGCTTTCAGACCACCAGCAGATTCGGCTCCGAAAGGCCAAGGAGCGGGGCGTGCCCGCCGGACTGGCCGTGGACAACGCCTCCGGCCGGTTGTATGCCGCCAATGTGTGGGGACATACCATTTCGTGCGTAGAGACGAAGCCCGAATCCGCGGTGTCGGAGATCTTTCTCGGGACCAACGTTCCCGCGAGATGGGTTGCTCCCGCGCAGCCGGCCCCGGACTTCGATATGGCGGCGGCTACCAAACGCGCCGAGGCCGCCCTTTACGAGTCTGACCCTCGGGATTCCTTCCCCTACGCCTGCCGGTTTGATCCCCGGCGGCGCCGCCTCTACGTGAGCCTTTGGGCCCAGGCTTCGGTCGCCGTGGTCGATCTTAACTCCGGCCGCGTCACCGCCCGATGGCCTGCCCAGGAACATCCCTGCGAGATGGTCCTCACGCGTTCAGCGAATCGTCTTTTCGTCGCCAACGCCAACCGCAACAGTGTTTCGGTTTTCGACACCGAGACGGGAAGGACGATCGAGACCCTTCACACGGGGCTGTACCCGCAATCGCCTCCAGGTTCGACGCCCAATAGCCTGGCCCTTTCCCCCGACGAGCGGACCCTGTTCGTGGCCAACGCCGACAATAACACCGTCACGGTTTTCGACATTCGCGCCCCGGGCAAGAGCCGATCTCTCGGCTTCATCCCGGTTGGGTGGTATCCTACCTCGGTGCGGGTCACGCCCGATGGCCGCCACCTACTGGTCACGAACGGCAAGGGGATGATCTCCAAACCCAACCCCCACGGCCCGCAGCCGGGCGTCAGCCCTCCCCCGGGCGGGACGGTTGAGTTCATCGGTTCGCTTTTCCAGGGCGCCTTGAGCCTGATCGACCTGCCCGCGCGTGGCGAATTCGAGCGGCAGTTGGCGCTTTGGACCGCTCAAGCGTACCGTTGCAGTCCCCTGAAGCCTGACGCCTCGGTAACGACCCTTGCCCCTGGGAACAACCCCGTCCCCGCTCAAACCGGGCAGCCGAGCCCTATTAAGTATTGCCTTTATGTCATCAAGGAAAACCGCACGTACGACCAGATTCTCGGGGATATGCCGGAGGGCAACGGGGATTCGCGCCTCTGCCTCTTTCCCGAACGCGTGACTCCGAACCTGCACCAAATCGCCCGCCAATTTGTCCTCCTGGACAATTTTTATGTGGATGGCGAGGTCAGCGCCGACGGCCATGAGTGGACCATGGCCGCCTACGCAACCGATTTCGTGGAGAAGATGTGGCCGATGGACTATGGCCACAACCGATCCGGCAAATTCCCCTACCCAGCCGAGGGCAACTTCCCCATCGCCGCTTCTGCCGGAGGCTATCTCTGGGACCGCGCCCGGGAGGCGGGGGTGACCTACCGAAGTTACGGAGAGTTTGTCCAAAACGGCGCCTCGGCGCAGTCCCCGGGCAAGGCCCGATCGGCCGCGCTGCGCGGTCACTTTGATGAATGGTACCGCAGTTTTGATTTGAGTTATCCCGACGCCAAACGGGCGGACCGGTTCATCCAGGAACTGAAACGGTTCGAGAAGGAGGGAGAGATGCCCCGGCTCCAGATCGTACGCCTCCCCAACGATCACACCCATGGCGCCAGCCGAGGCATGTTGAGCCCCACAGCCTATGTGGCCGACAACGACTCCGCCCTTGGACGGGTCGTCGAAGCCGTCAGCCACTCCGCGTTTTGGCCGCAGACGGCCATTTTTGTCATCGAAGATGACGCCCAAAACGGCCCGGACCATGTGGATGCGCACCGTACGACGGCGTTCTTGGTCAGCCCCTATACGCGGCGGCGCTCGGTGGACTCCACCCTTTATTCGACCAGCAGCATGCTGCGCACCATCGAACTGATTCTGGGCCTCAAGCCCATGTCCCAATTCGATGCCGCGGCGACGCCCATGTATCACTCCTTCCAAGCTGAACCCAACCTGGCTCCTTACCAGGCGCTGGCCGCCAATGCGGACCTGGAGGAGCGCAATCAGACGGCCGCCTGGGGATCGGGCATGCGCATGGATTTCACGCGCGAAGACGCGGTGGACGATCTCCTGTTGAACGAGGTGATCTGGCGTTCGGTTCGCGGCGCCGATCATCCGATGCCGGCTCCGGTCCGCGCCGCCTTTGTTTTCGCGCGCGATGCGGATCGCGATGGCGATTGACGGAACCGCGTCGCTCAACAATACACGAGCAACGACTGGGTGATCGGCGTAATCCGGTTGTGGTTGCGGAGAAATTGAATGTGCGGCTCGGTCAGCGATTGGCCTTCGGGGATCAGCAGCAGCCCGTAGGGGGTGTAGATGCCCTGGGCCACGATCATGCCCGGCCGCAGTTCGTTTAAGAGGACCTCTTTCTGGCTCCGCGGAATGATGGTCTGGGGAAGGATGCGCATCAAGGCGCGGACCGCGTCGGGGTCGTAAGCGCTGCCGCTGGCTTGCTTGATATGTTCCAAGACGCTTTCGTCGTCGCCGCTCAAGCTGGCGTAACCCACCGCGACCGCCAGGAGACGGCCCAGCCAGGGAATGTTTTCGCCGGTGAGCCGGTCGGGGTACCCGCCCCCATCGAAGCGCTCATGATGGGCGCGGATGGTGGTGCCGACGCCCGCCAGGTCCGCCATGAAGGAGGTGAGTTCCTGTCCGACCACCACATGCAAGCGGATGAGGGCCCGCTCGTCCTCGGTAAGCGTCTCGGGCGATTGCTGCCACTTGCGGATCAATTCGCGCGGAACGCCCACCAAGCCAATGTCGAAGAGGCGGGAGCTGATTTCCAGGACGCGGCGCTGGTCCATGGGCAGGTCCAACTCGTGCCCCATCGCCTGGCAGAGGGCGAAGACGCGCCGCGCCTGGTGGCCCAGCAGGGGGTGGAAGGTCTCAAGCGTTTTGAGACATAATAGGATGGAACGATCGAGGTTCTTATTGAGGGTCTGGTTGAGGTGATCGAGTTGGCGGTTTTGGGCGTCCAGTTGTTTGAGTTGCGCCGCCAATTTCTCATTAAGCGCGACCGCTTGGGCATGCAGCGCGATGTTCCGGCAGATCAGATCGTAGCGCTGGACGGCGTTCTTGACCGTGACGAGGAGTTCCTCCCGCAGCCAGGGCTTCACGATGAAGCGATAAACTTCGCCCTTGTTGATCGCGTCAATGACCGTCGCCAGACTCAGCACGGCGGTGATCAAGATGCGGGTGGCGTTGGGCTGGAGTTCTTTGGCTTGAGCGAGAAACTCGAGTCCGGTCAAGGCCGGCATTTGCTGATCGGTGAGGATGACCGAAAACGCGGTGTCGCGAATAAGCCGCAAGGCATCGACCGGATTCTCCACCGCGTGGACTTCGTAGCCCTCGAGTCGGAGCGTCTCGCGCAAGGCGGCGAGTACTACTTTCTCGTCGTCCACGACCAGGATGCGGGTCAATTCAGGAAGCTTCTCTGCGGCGGGATCGCTCATGGGGTTGGATCGGCGGTAAACAGGTCGTTAAGCTTGTGGAGAATGGTCCGTTCGTCCGCAGTGCTGGCGAGAACCAGGTCGGCCTGTTCGAGGATGCGGTTTCCAATCTGGTCGGCGTTGCCGCCGATGAGTTGAAGGACTAGTCGTTTGGCCAGGCGGCGCTCGTGCAGTTCAGGGATTAGGGCGAGCATGGCGGTATCATCCGGGTCGGCCAGAACCATGACCCCGTGAACGCTCCGCTCTTCGGTGGAGAGCAACTCGACCGCGCGCGCGGGGGTGTTGGTGGCCACGACGTAGAAGTTGTTGGTGCGAAGGAACTCGGTGATGCTGTCCGCGGCGAGCCCCGGCTGCCCCACGAGCAGGATGCTGCGGCGGCCTTCGGCGTTTTGCGCCGCCAGGCGCTCCGCCTCCGTGAAGTCGGCTTGCGGCAGCCAGAGCCGAAATGTCGAACCGGTTCCTTCGGTCGAGTCGACCGAGATGGCCCCGCCGTGTTCCTCGACAAACACCCGCGCATTATAGAGGCCCAAACCCGAGCCTTTGGTCAATGGCTTGGTCGTGAAGAAAGGGTCGAACAGGTGGGGCAGGTGACGGGCGGCGATCCCCGTGCCGTTGTCCCGCACAGAGAGGCAAGCGCACGGCAGGCGGGGGAACCGGCCCTGGAAATAGACCAAGTCTTCAGGCGCTTTGTGCTCGGTCACGTTGAACGTCAGGAGTCCATTCTGCGGCATCGCGTCGGCCGCGTTGAGGGCCAGGTTAAGGAGCACTTGTCGAAACTCCACCGCATCCATGTACAGCGGCAACTGGCCTTGGGCAAGCTTGGTTTGCACCCGGATGCGGCGAGGCAGAACTTTGCAGACCAATTCCACCAACTCGGCCACCACGTGGTTCAAGTCCAGATACTGTCGCACGCCGGTCTTGCTGCGATGGAGATTGACGATGCGCTGGACGAGTTGGCTGGCCTGGAGGGCGCTCTGCTTGATCATGTCCAGCGTCGGCGCGCTCGGATGCTCTCGCCCGGCTTGCGTCAGCACCAATTCCGTAAGGGACAGAATGCCCGAAAGCTGGTTGCTGAAGTCGTGCGCCAGGCCCATGGTGACGAGGGCAAGGGTCTCTTTCCAAGCCGCGGTGGAAAGCCGTTTTTCAGCCAAAGTCTGACGCGTGACGTCCAGCCAAAACCCTTCGTAGCCCAGCACCAGGCCCGACTTGCTCACGGCAGACTGGCGATGTTCAAGGATGTAGGAAACCCTGCCGGTGATGGCGTGGCGGACGCGGTAAGTGGTGGTTACTCCGGCGGGAGTGCGAGCGGCCTGGCGGCATTGCCGTTTGAGTTCATCCACGTCGGCCTCGTGCACGACCTCCCAGAAGCGGCGGGGTTGGCTGCGCCACACATCGGGCGACACGCCGGTGAACTCCTCGATTTTTGGGTTGACGTATTCAAAGGAGTAATCCGCGCGTTGGCTGAAAATGACTCCCGGCCAGCGCTGGATCAGTTTTTCGAGCTGGGATTCGGCGCGCAGCAACCGCACTCGCAATTGGACCTTCTCCGTATCCTCGCCCGCCGCGCCGCCTACCCCATCTTCCTGGAGATCGCGCAGAGGCGGAGGGGTGGAATTGATGCGGACGAACCAGCCCGCCGAATTGCGGGCCACTTCCAGCGTGAACCAGCATTTTCCGGCTTCAGATTCGGTGGCAAACGGGAATTCCGCCCAGGGTTGGGCTTCCGTTCGGGCCCGGGCCAATAAGAGGGCGGCCTCGGGGTAGCCGCCGCGCAGCGCATCTTCCAGGCTCTTACCCAACAAGGCCTGGCGCGGGGTTCCCAACCATCGGGCCAATTCCTCGCTGAGATCGGTCATCAGACCGGAAGCATCGAGCAAGGCGCGGCCGTTCTGAAGCCACTCCATGCGAGGAATCTCTCCGGCGCCAGCGGCAGGTCTCCCTTCAGCCTCGGTCGAAGAGTTTCCTGTAGCAACAGCCGACACCACCCCCTCTTTCGCGGAGGGTTTCTGGCATGAAACAGAAAAATCGATCCGGGCCATGGTCATTTAGCTCCCGGCATTTTTACATAACCTTCGCCCAGAGCGCCAGATCCATTATCGGTTCAAACCCGCCTAACTCAAGGCGCTTTCTCCTTGACGTCTCGCGCCCCGTCCTCTCGACCAACCTCCCGAGAGTTTGGCGTGGCTTCGTCGCTCCGATTCCGTCGGCGCCGGCGTTCTTTCGCGTGAGTGAACGCTAACGAGCCCTCAGCCCGCTCCGTCATGCCGGAAATGGATGCGGGCAAAGACGGTCGGTCATCGAGAATGAGACTCCAGTAAAGAGTCATCGACGCCAAGCCTCCGGCGAGGGCTCAATTCATCGCGGCGAATTGGGTCAGGGGCTCTTCCCGGTACTCCGTGGTGGCGCTTCGAGGCGTGGATAGCCTCTGGCCGGCATCGATTTTAAACTGGCCTACCAGGGTTTTGAGTTCCTCCGCCAAGCCAGACAGTCGGGCCGAGTTGGCCGAAACCTGGTCAATCCCCGAGGCGATGTTGCCAGCGGCATGATCCACGATGGCGATATCACTGGCTACGGAGCGTGACACGACGGAGATTTGAGACACACGTTCGTTGGCGTCCTTGACCCCATCAGCGGCCTGGGCGACGTTTTGCGCAATGTCTTTGGCGACGGTGGATTGCTCTTCAATGGCCGAGGCGATGGTGTTGACGATTTGACTCACTTGTTCAATGACGCGGGAGATGCGACCCAAGTCCTCCAGGGTGGCTCCCGTCGACTTCTGGATGTCGTTGACCTTGGCCTTGATATCTCCGGTGGCGTCGGCGGTTTGCCGGGCCAGTTCCTTGATCTCATGAGCCACGACGGCGAAACCCTTGCCCGCAACCCCGGCGCGCGCCGCCTCGATCGTCGCGTTAAGCGCCAGCAGATTGGTCTGATCAGAGATGATGGTGATCGTCTCGGTCACTTTGCCGATGGCGAGAGCGGCCTTGTTGAGCGCCTGCATGGAATTGGATGCCAGGTGAACCTGTTCGGTGGCCTGGGTCGTGATCACCCGCGCCTTTTCCGTGTTTCCCGCGATCTCTCCCACCGTCGAAGTCATCTCTTCGGCCGCTCCGGCGACGGCGGTCAGATTGGTAGTGGCCTCCTCCATGCCAGCGGCGACGGACACGGAGTTGGCGCTCATCTCTTCGGCGGCGGCCGCGACGGTCGATGCCTTTTCGGAAGTGGACTTTACGCTGCCGGCCGAGTCGTTCGACGCGGCGCTCAAACTGACGGAAGCGTCCACCAGGGTCTGGGCGTGCCGCCGGAGGGTGGTCATCGTATCCCGCAAGGTGCTGGTCGTGCGATTCAATGCCGCCGCCAGTTCCGCGACCTCGTCGGTACCCTTGCTTTGCAACTCGACGGTGAAATCGCCGCGGGCCACCTTGCCGAGCACTTCAACCGCCTGATGCAAGGGACTGGCGATTTGGCGGGATACGAGGATCGAAACGCCGATGACCAACAAGGCGGCCAGTCCCAACACGGCGAGCCCCACGATTCGCGTTCGCTTGGTCTGGGCTTGAAACACGCTTTGACCGTCGGCAAGCATGCGGTTGATGGCGTCTTTGCTGAAGTTCAGGTAAAGCACTCCGTAGAGTTCGCCCACCTTTCGGCTCGGATTCAGCCGCACCATGTCCGCGTCAACGCGTAACGGGCTGTAGGAGGCAAGCTGTGAATTGTCTTCCACGGTGAACGTATCCTGGCTCTGCTGCGCCTTCCGCCACAGCTCAGGATCCATCGGACTGCCGACTTTGCTCTGGTTCAGGCTCAATTCGATCTGGCCGCTCTTATTGTAGTAGGAAAACTCCTTGATTTGCTGGTTCCGGGAGTGGTCCCGGGCGAGTTTCAGGAACAAATCGTGCTCGCCCTGCTGGAGGGAAGCTTCCACGGCGATCCTCACCTCGCGGACTATATTCGCCGTCTCGCTTTGCTGGAGTTCCCCCATCGCTTGCGTCACATGGACCATGACCTGGTCGAAGTTCTTCCGATACAAGTGCTGCTGGAGAAAGAACACGGTCAAGGTGACGAAGGTGAAGACGCTCAAGATGGCGATGCCGATCTTCTTGGCCAGGGTGAACCGAAATGAGGCGGGGGTTGTCATAGGCTGGCTCCTTTGCGCTCTCCTTCCGTATATCTAACCTCGTGATAGCGTTCGCCCACGCGGTAGAACGGGAATTCCCTCCGCCGGGCGAATTCCGGGCTCGTACACGCCACGCAAGGAGCTCCGGCGCGGATGCACCAGTTGGCGCCGCCGTTCCATTGCCGCTTCGGACAGTTGGTTCGGCTTAAGGGCCCCAGGCAGCCCAGTTTGAACAAGCAGCCTTCGTCGCCGAACTTCGCGGCGAACACGCGCTTTTCCCAAAAATGAAACCTGGGGCAGGTGTCATGGACTGATTCTTTGAAGAACATATCGGGCGTCAACAACTCGGCATCCACCGCGGGATACCCTTTGCCGATTAAGTAAGCGAGCGCACCCACCAAGGAGAGCGGATGGCAGGGGCAGCCCGGGCACGCCAGGAATCGGCCTTTGACGGGGATGTTTTGTTGATCCATGAAGGTTCTGAGACCGACGGATCCGGTGGGATTGCCGACGGCGGCGGGAATGCCGCCGTAACTGGCGCAGGTGCCGGCGGCAATCACGGCCTTGGCTTTGCGCAAAATCGGAGGGAGCAATTCCGTCAAGGGCTTGTCCGCCACGCGGCAGGCCTCCGGCATCCCGACCGGCACCGCCCCCTCGAGGACGAAATAGAAGTCTCCACTGGCGGTGACCTGGTCGATCAGTGCGCCCGTCTTGTCGCCTTGGAGCGCCGATAGATTGGGATGGTAAACCAGGGATATGATTTCGGTGACGATTTCCAACGGAATCGGGCCTTCAGCGTTCAGGAGAGAGATCGAGCAGCCGGTACAGGACATGCCTTGCAGCCACAGGACTCGCTCCTTCCGGTGGACCAACCGGTCCAGGCCTTCGGCCAGGACCGTGACACACGCGGGGGCTAACGCCAACTGCGCGGTGATCAGCGCGGCGGTTTTCAGCAGAGTTCTTCGGCTCAGGTTCATAGGGGTGCGAGAGGGAAGTAGAAACAGGGGAGTGGTTTCATGCGAGTATCCTCCGGTGAACTTAATGAACGGCGCAGGCGATGCAGGGGTCGAACGAACGCACGACGCGGCCCACCTCGATGGGTTGCGTCGGGTCCTCGACCATCAACCCAACCAGGGACTGTTCCACCGGCCCCGGTTGGTTGCTCCCATCCCGGGGCGAGCAATTCCAGGTGGTTGGGACAATGCACTGGTAGCGTTGGATGCGATGGTTCTCGATGGCGAGCCAATGGCCGAGCGCGCCGCGAGGCGCTTCGGTGAGCCCGTATCCACTCGCGGACTTTGGGATGTCGAAGGGCTGGTTTGGGGCGCCGTCTATCTCCACCTGCGCGATCCAATCCTCCATCCCCGCCGCCAAGGATCGGGCTTCCAGGGCGCGGATCACATGGCGTCCCATCACGGAGGCCAGTTTGGTCAGCGGCAGGTTCAGCGCTCCCAAGACCCCATCGACCTCCTGTTTGACCCAAGCCTGCGCCGGGTCGTGATAATTGACCATCCAGCGCGCCAAGGGGCCCACCTCCATCACCTGCCCCCGATAGCGCGGAGATTTTATCCAGGAATAAGCGCCGGTTTTGCCGGGTTGCGCGTCGGTTTCGCCGAGGCTGGGGTGCAGGGCGCCTTTTTGCGCGAACTTCGAAGAGCTGGCATCCTCGGCAATCGCCGACTGGTCCAGCGGTTCCCATTTGCCTTGCATCAACACTCCCGGTCGAATCCACTTGCCGCCCGAGGCGTCCGTTTCAAACACGCCAAAGGCCAGATAATTGCCGCAGCCTTGGCCGATGTCGAAATAGGGACCAAAGGCCTTCCCAACACGGAGCACGTCGGGCCAGTACACCTCCCGAATGAAGGCGGCAACTCGCTTGAGGCGCGAGCTATAAGCTATGATGTGATCAATAGTCGGCGTCTGCGTGCAACCGCCCGGTATTAACGCGGTGGCATGAGGGAGTTTGGCGCCGAAGATTGCGCCCATCTCATCGGCGGTCTTGCGGATTTCCAGCGCCTCGACGTAATGCGCCAACAAGGCCATGTTGGCGTCCTGGTCCTCGAGATACTTGACTTCGTAACGCGGCAGGAAAGGGGCGGCCGGAAACGCGTCCTTGCGCGCCAGGCCCTCTTCCACCCAGCTTTTGAGCCGAATCAGCGTCGGATTGGCCCCCTGGTACTTGAGCAGGGCTTTGACATCGACGAAGTCCAGCGCCGCCAGTTGATAAAAGTGGAGGATATGTGAATGCAGAAAGTTGGCTCCCGCGATCAAGTTCTGGAGTAAGCGCCCATTTGGGGTCGGCACGATGCCGTAAGCCATTTCTTGCGCCTTTACCGACCCCATGCCATGGGCAATGGGACAAACCCCGCAGACCCGTTGCATGATCACTTGGGCGTCCAGTGGGTCGCGTCCCTCCAGGATCTTCTCCAGGCCGCGAAACATTTCCCCCTCGCATCGCGCGCTGGTTACCCGGTGGCTGGTGAGGCCATTGACAGTCACCGGTTCGGTTTCTGTGTGAACGGCCAAGTGCCCCTCGATGCGGGAGACCGGGTTTAATGAGATAGTCTTCATTCGTGCAACAAACATCGTCCGGCAGCTTCGCCATGTGTCGCGAACGAGCCGCGCCGATCGGGCGAAGCTCCCTCGGCCATCGTAACCGAATGAGCCGCAAGCCTGGCCGCTGCGGCCCTCGGACCGGGTCGCAAACTAAGTCCCGGACTGACCGGCCCTTGGCTGGTCTCTCACGACACGGGCAGCCCGCTTCAACTGCGCGCTTACTCGCGCCACGGTCCGCGCGCCCGTAATGCCGGATCATCCAGCATATCGGACTTCCCGTGAAAGACTTTAGCGAGCAATTACTGCCTAAAGAACTGCGGGCTTCCAAAGGGCGTACCGTCGGGAGGGGAAGGGAAGAAATCGCCCGGCTTCGAGCAAGAAAATGCGCATTATTAACGGCGCGACCGCCTGATTTGCGATCGGAGCCCGGGCTGGCGTTGTGCCTCGCGGCCCGCCTCAATGGACCTGTTTTTCGTCGAGACATTCCCGCACCGTTTCGGCGAGGGAGTGAATGGCGTAAGGCTTGGCGAGGAAGGTCACGCCGGCAGGCAGCCCTCCTTCTTGACGGAGGACATCGGGGGTATAACCGCTGGAGACCACGACCTTTAGGTCGGGTTTGGAGGGGCGCAGCCGATTGGCGAGCTCGATGCCGTTCAAACCTCCGGACATGATCATGTCCGTGAAGAGCAGGCTCACCCGGGCTCGGTGGAGCGCCCACAACTGGAGGGCCTCCTCGCCGTTGGCAGCTTCCAGGACCTCATAACCGAAGCGGCGTAGCGTCAACCCGGCCACCCGGCGCATCGGGTCCTCATCCTCGACCAGCAGGATGGTTTCGGTGCCGCCCGGCGCCGGGGACGGGACCGCCTCGGGCGGCGCCATCGCCGGAGGTTCCGCAGCCGGGAGGAAGACGCGGAAGGTGGTCCCTTGGCCAAGGGCTGACTCGACTTCCAACCACCCGTGATGCTGGGTGACGATCCCTTGCACGGTGGCCAAGCCCAGGCCCGTGCCCTTGCCGGGCTCCTTCGTGGTGAAAAAGGGCTCGAAAATTCGCCGCAGCGTTAATTCATCCATGCCGCAGCCCTCGTCGGTCACGGTCAAGCAGGCGAAAGGCCCGGTCCGGCCCTTGGGATGGAGGTGGAGGTTCTCGGCGTCCACAGTCAAGCGGTTGGCGTCGAGCCTGAGGCGTCCGCCCCGCGCCATGGCGTCGCGAGCATTGATGCACAGGTTCATCACTGTCTGCTCCAACATGCCGGGGTCGGCTTCCACCCAGAGATGTCCGGCGCTTTGGCTGAAGGAGGTTTCGATGTCTTCGCCCAGCAGTCGGAGCAGCATTCTCATCAACCCGTCGACAATATCGTTCAAATCCACTAGTCTCGTTTGCATCACTTGACGGCGGCTGAAGAGCAGCAGTTGTCGGGTGAGGCTGGCGGCGCGGCGCGCGCCCCGCTCCAGTTCCTGCAAAGACTTCGCGATCTCCGGGTCCAGGTCCTGAGTTTGCCGGAGGAGTTGGAGGTGGAGCAACGTGGCCGCGAGGATATTATTGAAATCATGCGCGACGCCGCCCGCCAGATGGCCTACGGCTTCCATTTTCTGCGCCTGAAGAAACTGTGCCTGGAGTTGGCGCTGGCTGGTGAGGTCCTCCAGGCACACCAGGACTTTGGGTTCGTCCTCGATCCGCACCAGGGCGGTGGAAGCCGAAACCTCAAGCTCTCGACGAAGACCGTTTTGGGCCAAGAACATCCTGGTTTCGAGGTGGCGGATAGTTTGGCCGGTCGTGAAGGTCTGAATCACGGCCAGGCGCAAGGGGCAGGTATGGCACGGCGTTCCCGAGCCGCACCCGCGTGGGTCGTCCAGGGCGTTGACGCAGGCCAGAAGGTCCCCCGGATACCGCCGAAGGTCCTGGGGCGGCGGACACCCCGCGAATTCAGCCATGGCGCGGTTCATGCGTTCGACTTCGTGCCGGCGGTTGACCAGGCACATCATGTGAGGAGTGCTGTCGTAAACCGTTTCCAATTCGGCCTGGCTCCGCCGCAACTCCGCATCGGCCTGAGGCTCGGAGCGGGTCGCCTCGATCGCCATTGGATGGGCGCCGGGGGCGGTGGTCGAACCGCAGTCTCGGTGGGACGACGAATTTGCCGGTTCTATCCACGGCGCGTCGCTGGCACGACTTCGAGTCGCTCCCCGCTCCTTCGACGACGCGTCCCTTTGCAGACTCAAGGTGGTCAGGGGCGGTTTCATGGCGTGGGGGCCGCGGGGGCTGAGACGGGGGGCGCGGCAACCCCCAGGCAGGCGCTCAGATACGTGCCACCAGCCGCCACCACGCGAATGGCTCCGACCAATTCCTCGCGCGCGTTGCTCTTGACGACGTAGCCCGAAGCGCCGGCATCGATCATGGCCCACACATAGATGGGCTCGGAATTCATGGACACGGCCAACACCTTCACGTTGCGGGTTCGCGCAACGATTTGGCGCGTCGCGTCGATCCCGTTCATTTCCGACATGACGACGCCCATAAGCACGATATCGGGACGGAGGCGGGCGGCCAGGGAGATGGCGCGTTCCCCCCCCTCCGCCTCGCCAATGAGATTGAACTCCGGAACCGCTCTAAGCGCGTCCTGGATTGCCGTCGAAGTTGATGGCTGATCGTCGCAAACGAGGATCTTAATCATTCGCGCTCCTTGCTTCCTCGCGCCAAAGCGGCGAGCACCTCGCGCAACTGGTCCAGCGCGCCCGTCTTATGCAGGAAAGAATCCGCGCCGGCGCGCCGACAGGCTTCGCGCAAGGGGGGCAGCTCGTGGTGGGAAAGCACGATCACGAGGGGCGCCGGTTCGAGCTGCTTGAGCTGTTGGAGCGTCTTCAGGCCGACGGGCCCTGGCACTTGAAGGTCAAGAATCACCACATCGGGACGCGTGGTCTTCACCAACCTCAGCAGCCCGGCCGGTGCTTGCGCGCAACCAAAGAGGCGTACGCCTTCCAGGTCCGACAGGAGGGCGGCAAGGCCGTCATTCACGGGACCGACTTCATCAGCGATCAAAATGCGCAGGGGCGCGCGGGGACAGGTTTCGAGCGCGGCCGGAGACATTGACATAGGCACACTCTGGCGCCTGTCCTACTGGAGGCGCAATGGGAAGGAGGCTGATAGATTTGTAGGCGCCGGCTTATGAAGTTAACGCTCGACGTCGAGCCCGTGTTCCTGCGCATACCGGAACAGTTCCACATCGCTGCGCACCCGGAGTTTCTCCCGGAGGCGGGTGTGGAAGGTGCTGACGGTTTTCGGGCTCACGCACAATTCCGCGGCAATCTCCTTGAGCGATCGGCCCGCGACCAACAGACGCAGGACTTGGAATTCGCGGTCCGAGAGTTTCTCATGGGGCGGCCGGTCGTCATTGCCTAACTCGGAGGCCAAGGATTCTGCGAGCGTGGCGCTCACATACTTGCCGCCGGTCAAGACTTTCTTGACCGCCTGGACCAGGTTCTCCGGCGCCGCCTGCTTGTTCAGATAGCCGCTGGCGCCGGCCCTCAGGACCCGCGCCCCCAACTGCTCTTCGGGTGCGCTGCTCAACACCAGCACGGGCAGGTCCGGATGTTGGCGCCGCGTGTCCCGCAACACTTCCAAGCCCGTGCGGCCCGGCATGAAGATGTCCAATACCAGCAGGTCCCAGCGCTGCCCGGCAAGCCGGTCCGTCGTCTCCGACGTCGTGGACGCCTCGCCAAACTGGGCGTCGGGATACTCCTCAGCCAGGATTTGCACGAGCCCCTTGCGCACGATCGCATGGTCATCGGCAATGAGAATCCTCATGGCGCTTCCTCGGGAGGTTTCTCATTCCGCGGCAGCGGAAGCGTCATTTCGAGGGTGGCGCCCGCTCCCGGCTGGCTCCGGATCTCAAAGTGTCCTTCCAGCAACAACGCCCGTTCCCGCATGCCGACCAGCCCGATGGAGCGGGGGTCTTGCAGCTTCTCGGGAGGGATGCCGCAGCCGTTGTCCTGTAGGCGGAGGATCAGTTGGTCCTCCTCGGCCGACAAAATCACCTCCACCCGGGTGGCTCGGGCGTGCCGCAGCACGTTGGTCAGACCTTCTTGCATGACGCGGAACATCGCGGTGGAGCGGTTCCGGTCCACGGCGAGGTCTCGCTCTGGTACTGTGGCAACGCACACAATGCCTGTGCGGGCCTGGAAGTCCCGTGCCTGCCATTCAACGGCGGCGCACAATCCCAGGCTGTCCAGCACCACCGGCCGCAGTTCGGTGGCGATCTTCTGGACGGTTTGAATCGCCGTATCCGTCACGGTGGTCATAACTGCCAGCCGTTCCCCGACGGCTTTCTGTTGGTCCGGGTCGAGGGGCGGGGCTAGACGCCGCTTGAGCCAGACGATGTCCATTTTCAGCCGGGTCAGTTCCTGGGCCAGCACGTCATGAATTTCGCGGGCGACCCGGGTGCGTTCTTCCTCGCGCACGGCTTCCACGCGGGCCGCCAGGGCCCGAAGTTGCTGGTGGGAGCGCCGCAACTCATCCTCCGCTTGCTTGCGCTCGGTGATGTTGGTATGGACCACGGCCAAGCGGGTCGGACCTTCGCCGCCAAAGCGGGTGACCCGTCCAATAAACCAACGGCGTTCCGAGGGGGAGTCGCATCGGTACTCCATTCTGAAATCATCCCGTCTCCCGCTCAACACCGCGCGAATGCCCGCCGCGAATTCCTGGGCATCGCCCGCTTCGACCCCAGTGACGGCGTCGCAGGTTTTTAGATAGCTCTCCCCCAAGTGAGTATTGTCGGGAGTCGGCGAGTTGGCTCGGGCAAAATCTCGCCACGCCCGATTGACGGCCAGGACCGTTCCGGTTTCGTCCAACACACAGAGATGGGCCGAAAGCGAATCGATGGTGGCGTGGGCGAACCGTTCGCTCTCCCGGAGGGTCTCCTCGGCCCGGCGTTGCGACAGGGCTATCGCCAGGCTGTCGGCCATGCGTTCAAAATGGCCGATGAGGCCGGGGGTGAAACGGTCCGGACGGTGGTCGTTGAATTGGATCAATCCGAAAACCTGGCGACCGGCGCGCAGCGGGATGAGCGCTACCGATTCATATCCCTCGGCCTGGCAGCGGTTACGCGGGCCCCCCTGACCATCGGCTTCGTTCGCTTTGGCCAGGACCATGGTTGCGCTATTGGACCAAAAGCTCCCATGGGCCGTGAAGTAGGGCTTGCCAGGATCCAACCGGCCGCGCAAGACCTTGCCGCACAGGCATTCGAGTACGGGTTGTCCCCGGTCATCGCGCAGGATTTCGCCGTTTCGGCCATAGGCGCACAGGTGATTTTCCCCCTCCGCAAAGCCCGGAGGAAAGCCGCGAGTCTCCCAATAGGGAAAATCATCTCCGGTTTTCAGACGAATCCCGACGGCTTCACACCCCGACCACCCTTGCAGGGAAACCGTCAGTTTCGACATCAGTTCGCGAAAATCACCCGGCGTGTTCACCAACATGATCAAACGCGCGGTGAGCTCGCCTCCATCTTCCCGCAGCTTCCGCTCGTTGATGTTGCTCAGCACGACACGGCATATCCGCGCGCCATCGGCGTCGGTCGCGGCGGTTGTTACCAGGTGTCCCCAGAATGTCGTGCCGTCCGTTTTCAGCATCCGCAGGTCCAACTCCCGCGCATGACCATTCTGGAGGAGATCGCGCCGTTGTCGGTAGTAGAGGTCCCCGTCCTCTGGGAGAATAAACCCCGAGAACGACCTCCTGACCAGCCCGCTCCGAGTTGCGCCCAAAAGCGTGGCGGCGGTGGGATTGGCATCCAGGATTAACCCCTTTTCGCTGAGGATCAAGTAGCCCACAGGGGCCAGGTCGTAGAGCTCGAAATAGCGCGCCCAGGAGGCTTCGAGTTCCCGCTCCGCGCGGCGCAGTTCCTCGTTTTGCATCCGTAATTCGATCTGATGCACCTGCAGTTCATGCAGCGCCCTTTGCGCGTCTTCGGGCGCGGGAGGGCTGAGGGGATTCGACGCCTGGGCGGCCTCTTTCCGGGCGAAGGCTTCGGCCTGCTCGCGCAGCGCCGCAGGGTCATCGATTCGCGGGGCGCGGCGCTTCATCGCGGGGTACCCTCCCCTTGGGGCGCGGTTGGCTCCGCCAGGGTCTCCGCCCGGCCTCGGTTTTTTCCCCCGCGCCCGGAGCCTCTTTAGCTCCCCGGGCGGCTCCGCCGCATTGGTCGGGCCGTACTTTCTGGTCGGCATGGTGCCCTTTTAGCCTTAATACCCGTTCGCAGTCGAGAAAAAGTTTTTCGCCGCGAGAGGGAAAGCCGTTAGCAAAAAAAAGAGAACGCCTCCGCCCTTTCGGGGGAGGCGTTTAAGATGGAAGCTCTTATGTCCGCGGCTACGGGAGCGTCACTGGCGACGCCCACAAGGTCGTCATGCCGTTGAAGGGCGCGACGATGCGATAGAATGAGGCGCTCGACGTGTCCGTCAGCGTGATGCTGTTGCCGGAGGCGAAGGTGGTGGTCCAGGGGCCCGCCAGGCTGCTGGCGCGCTGCACGCCAAACCCGGAGCTGGCGCCGCCCGCCGTGGTCGAGATGTAAGGTCCCCCGTTATCCCCGCTCCAGGCCAGGGTCGTGCTGTTGCCCGACCGGGTGATGCTCGTGAGCTTCGGCGCGGTGAAGGCGCTGTAGGTGATGGCGGCGGTCACCGCCGTCTTGTGCGCCAGGCCCAGGCCGCTGATATCGATGGAAAAGGCGCCGGACTGCGGGTTGGGAATAAGGTAGCTGTGGAGGTAGGTCTTGCCTTGGACGAAACCCGTGGGGAAGGTGGGCAGGGCGAATTGAAGGCCGTTGGCCAGACCTTCCGGATCCGGGAGATACAGATCCAACACCAGGTTGGTGTAACTGTTGGTCGAGGGCGTCTCAAAACTCCCGGCGAGCGTGGCAACGGTGCTGCTCGCCGACAAGACTGGGATGGAGTCGGCGGACAGGGGCGTCGTATTGGTGTCGGTCAGATAGACATTCCACCAATCGAGGAAATGCGAGGCGGTATTGCTAATATCTTCTGGATTGAACGTGGGGAAGTTGTTTACGAACACATTCCCGCGCACGCTCAGCCATGCATCCACCACCGTGCCGGGCGCCCCGCTCATGCCCTGGAAGAGAGAAGGCGCCCCGGCCGTCGGCGGGGTGGGATAGAGGGTCGAAAAGACGTTATTGTTGTACACCACATTGGCCTCCAGATCATCGCTCACCCCGTTGAAGTCGGAGCCAAAACGAACCTGGGTCCCCTGGTTAAGGCTGAGGCCGCCAAAGAGGGTATAGGAATTGTTAGGCCAGCGCGTGCCATCCACCGCGACGCCGAACCGATTCCCGGCGATGATGTAGGGTTTCCGGCCCGTGCTGTAGAAATCGAAAATGTTCTGTTGCTTCCCGCTGATCATATCCAGCGGTCCGAACAGGTTGCCTTCGTCGGCGTCATTCACGCCATCGCCATCGGTGCCGATAATCATGGGCTCGGTGTCATCAAACCGGCCCCACTCGAAGAAACCCGATCCGGCATTGCCAAAATTATTCGGGTCGATGTCGGGCATATTGATGGGCGTAACCCCGTCGGGGAGCACGCCGACGAAATTGCCGGAAAAGCGGGCCCGGATGTTCTCGCTGTCCATCACGTAACCATAACCGACGAAGACATTGAATTCGGCCCGCGGATTGGGCGAGTTGGGCGCCACGCCGACGATGAGCCCCACGCTAGGGATGGGGGGGCGGGTGCCGCTGCTGGCATCGCGGTGCCGGTAATTGGCCAGCGCCATCAAACCGCCATGAACGCCGCTCGCGGTGGGGTTGGCGGGGTCGACGCCGAACCAGCAACCGCAAATGTGGCAGTTGATGTCGCTGCCATTGGTATAAGAAAGGAAATCCAACACGTCGGTCACGAGGCCGTAGTCATGGGCGACGCAAATGCCCTTCTGATCTCCGTTCGGATCATTGAAGGTGCTGAGGAAGCCGAGGCCGCGAACGGTTACGTTAGTGGAGCGGTAGAGGGGCAGGAGGGCGCGCTCGCTGTTGCCGAAACCACCTTTCTCGGTGGACATGCTCGTGTTGTCAATAGGAGGCACGCTGGTAGCCGTGGTGCCATCGAACGTCGTGTAGTCCATGCCGCGAGAATTGCCGTTGCGTCCATCCACGACAATTCTGATGACGGCGTTGTTGGCCTGAGTGATCGAGTGAGTATTGGGCGTGGCCCCGGGTTGCGTATAGCCGTCAATCAACAGATTATGCTTCTGGTGGACGAGCGGGAACCCGCCGGGCGGCTCTTGCAGATAGTGAACCCCTGATCCCGGGATGTTAAAGGCGATGGTATCGCCCGCGTTGCAGTTGGTGATCGCCCAGTAAAAAGTGCCCGGCGCGCCGATGTTGCTGACGCCGTCGTCGGTGACGGTGACGGTAACGGTGGCGCCCTGGGCGGCACCGAACACGGCGGCGGCCAGGGCGGTGAGGGCGATCGTCTTGAATGGCCCGGCGAACTTCGCGGAACCAACGCGATTAGATTTAAGCTCTTTCATGGTTTTCGGAACGATGAGGTTTTTGTACTGAAGACAGGAGCCGCGGAAATGATGAATACACGGCGGAATAATGGAACCCTGCCGCATCTAAGACCGACGCGAGCGAGGAATCCATGTTCACAAGGACCGGAGGTCCCCATCATCGAAGCGATTATCATGATCCGCCAACTCCACAACAAAGGCGTCGCTCGATCAACAAACCCCTGCGGCTGCTTGTTGATTGCGACTATTACCTGTGCTGTTGGGCCAGATTCGCACGCGAGGAAACGCTCGTCAAGCGGATTCGCGGGCTCAAACTGAACGCGCTGAACGCTACTCCTTCTTGGCCGCTTTAACGTCTATATGGAGGTCGCGGAGTTGACGCGCGGAGACCGGGGAAGGCGATTCCGTCATGAGGCAGGTTCCCTTGGCGGTCTTGGGGAAGGCAATGACGTCCCGGATGCTCGGGGTGCCGCAGAGGATGGCCATCATGCGGTCAAACCCGAGGGCGATGCCGCCGTGGGGCGGGGCGCCGAACTTGAAGGCCTCGAGCATGTAACCAAAACGTAACTGGGTCTCCTCCGCGGGGATCTGGAGCACCTCCTCGAAGACGCGCTTCTGAACCTCCGGTTGATGAATACGGATCGAGCCGCCCCCCAATTCCACGCCGTTGACCACGATATCGTAGTGCTGGCCGCGCACCTTTCGAGGTTCGGTCTGGAGCAGCGGGATGTCTTCCGCGACCGGGGCCGTGAACGGATGGTGGGTCGAGTACCACCGGCTTTGCTCCTTGTCAAAACTAAGCAAGGGGAAATCGACCACCCAGAGAAAATCGAACCGGTTGGGCGGGAGGTTGAGCTTGCCTTGCGCCTTGAGAAACTCGGCGCAATAAAGCCGGATTTTGCCCAGGATTTCGCAGGCGGTCAGCCACTGGTCGGCCGCGAACAGGATTAGGTCGCCTTCCTCGACGGCGAGTTTTTGTGACAGCGCCGCCTTTTCCGCGGGACTGAAGAACTTGACGATGGGCGACTTCCACTCGCCTCCCTCGACCTTGATGAAAGCGAGGCCTTTGGCGCCAAAGCCCTTGGCGGTCTCGGTCATGGTATCCATCTGCCCCTGCGTGACGCAGGCCAGGCCCTTGGCGTTGATGGCCTTTACGACGCCGTGGTTGGCGATCGCGCCGCTAAAGACCTTGAACGAACTGCCGCGAAACTCCTCGGTGAAATCAACCAGCTCCATGCCGAAGCGCGTGTCAGGTTTGTCGATTCCGAAGCGGTCGATGGCCTGTTGAAACGGCATCCGCGGAAACGGCAGCGGCAGGTCAAGGCCCAGGGCCAGCTTCCAGACGCGCTGGATCAACCCCTCGATGAGTTGGTAGATGTCTTCCCGATCGATGAAGGACATCTCGATATCGATTTGGGTGAACTCGGGCTGTCGGTCCGCGCGCAAGTCCTCGTCGCGATAGCAGCGGGCGAGTTGGAAGTACTTCTCGACGCCGGCGACCATGAGGATCTGCTTGAATTGCTGCGGCGATTGGGGCAATGCGTAAAACTCGCCTGGACTCAGGCGGCTGGGGACCAGGAACTCCCGGGCCCCTTCCGGCGTGGACTTGAATAGGGTAGGGGTCTCGACCTCCAGAAAGCCCTGCTCATCCATGTAAAGCCGAGTGCCGGTGGCGACCTTGCTGCGGAGTCGAAGATTGCGGGCCATTTCGGGACGGCGCAGGTCCAGATAGCGATACTTGAGCCGCAATTCTTCGTTGACCTTGCTGGCGACCTCGGGATCGTCCACGGGAAAGGGGAGCACTTCCGCGTAGTTCAGCAACTCCAGGGTGGAGGCCAGGACTTCGACTTGGCCCGTAGGGATCTTGGGATTGTTGGTGCCTTCGGGCCGGGCGCGAACCCGTCCCGTGATGCGGACGACGCACTCGCTCCGCAGCGCGGCGGCCTTTTCGAAGAGGTCTTTGGCGAGATCCGAGGGATCAAAGACGGTCTGGGTGCGGCCTTCGCGGTCGCGCACATCGATGAAAATCAGTCCCCCCAGGTCGCGCCGGGAATGCACCCAGCCGGCCAGGGTGACGGTTTGGCCAATCTGCTCCGGGCGCAGTTCGTTGCAATGATGCGTTCGTTTCATTTCTGCAAAAGTGTCGACGGTCCTAGAGCCGGAAACCAAATCCCGATACTCGCGGTACTCGCGCTCTATCTTGCCGGCAACAGCCTCGGTTTGAAAGGCAAAAGAATTCCTCCCCAACGACGCGGGCGCTCGCGACGAAAGTTCGAGACAGAAAGATTGGGGACAGAAAAATGGGAACAAAGGCGTGTCGAAACGGATTCCGCGGTCCTGTCCGGCCCCAATTTTTCTGTCCTCAATCTTTCTGTCTTACGTTTTTCCCTTGTCGTTTCCCCCCGCCCACTTAGGCGGGTTTTTCAAATGAAAGAGCATTTCTCCCGCCTTGGGGACCAGCAGGACGCCCTCCGCTTCACGATGGGCGAAATCTTCCATGCGGATGCTTCTGGGATCGCGGTACCCGAGGTTGAGCCGTCGACATTTCTCGGGCGGGATTTGGGTCGCGAGCGTCACTTGCGCCCTGCAATGCTCGACCCCGTTTTCAAACGCGCCGATGCCGCGCACGTGGGTGGAATGGGCTAGCACCCCCCAGGGCACCTCCTTGAAGCGGTCCCATTGTTTGAGAAAATAGTCGCGGCAGTGGTAGCCGATGGCCTCAATGTGCGCGCCATGGCTCACGCAGACCTCCCTGAGGTCCGGAGCGTAAATGATCAGCTCTCCCCCGTCGGCGAGGACCGGTTCGAGCTTGTACATGCACTTGCCCGCGGTCCACAACTCGTCATACATCTTCGGGGCGCAGGAGAGGATGGCGTCAAAGGGCTGGTCTTTGTAAGTAATATGGCGCAGTCGGGAGAGGTCGCTGGCCTTGTCCCAGGCGCCTTCGGGGGTTCCCGCGAACAGCCCCGCCAAGCGCTGATCGGGGTCGACGACCAGGGCGAAACAGAGCTTATCCACTTTGACCATGGCGCCGGCGCGGTCGACCACCCGGCGCACGGGGGTCCATTTGTTGCCGATGATCATCGGGTTGGTGATCACCGCCCCCAGCCAATGAAAGAAATTCAGGATGCGCGGTCCCGCCACGCCGGGGAAGAGGTATTTATTGCCCCCGGAAAAACCGACCACCTCGTGCGGAAAAACGGGGCCAACAATGATGATCTGGTCGTAATCGAAAAGCAGGCGATTGACTTCCACCGGAACGTCGAGGGCGAAGCGCCCATCGGTGAGCTGGCTTACCTCCTCGGCGGCGAGGGCGCCGATCTGCTTCAAGGCGGCCGGGTCGTTCCAGGCATGATTGAAAAACCGGACCCGGCTGTAGGTGGTTTGTCGTTCCGCCTCCGTCATCTCGAGGCGTTGGCGGATGGCGGCTTCGCTCATCGGTTGGTGCGTGCCCAGGGCAACCAGCACGTCCAGGGCTTTGGCGACCGGTCCCAGTCGGCTGTGGAGCGCCTTAAACAGGAGGCCCACCGGGGCGCTGCGCGTGCCGTCCGGGACGATCACCACCACCCGTTTGCCCCGGTAGTCTTCCGGCGCGCAAGCGCGGTCCACGAAATCGTCCACCTGAGCGTCGGCCAGACCCCCCGCGAGCCCGGCCTTTAGTTCCATGGTCTCGAACATTAGGCGCAGGATAAAAACATCGCGGGGGGAATTACAAGCGCCGGACCTTTTTATAGATGCATTCGGCCGGAGGGGGGAGTATCCTGTGGTTATGAACTGAGCCAGGCCTATGGATGCTGTCATTTATTCTATCTGTTTCGGGGTGGGAATTCTCTTTGCGCTCGCCAGCGCGTTTCTTGGCCACCTGTTTGGAGGTCACGATGTGGATGTCGGGCATGTTGACGTGGGAACCGGGGGGCACGCCGAGGCCGGGTTTCAGAACTCGGGGATACCCGGATTGTCGCCGTTCAGCCCGACCACGATTACCTCCTTTGTGACCGCCTTTGGCGCCTTTGGGATGATCTTCCATAACATCCGGGCCACGAGCAGTCCCTGGGTGAGCGCGCCGTTGGCGGTACTGTGCGCTCTGCTCGTCGCGGCCGGCGTGGTGGCCCTTTTCGGCTTTGTCTTTCACCATACTCAATGTTCCAGCGAGTCGCGCATCGGTACGCTCGTCGGGATGACGGGTACGATCATTACCCCGATTCCGATCAATGGGGTAGGGGAGATTGCCTACGTGCAAGGCGGCTCGCGCTACACGGCGCCCGCGCGCGACGAACGCGGCGCTCTGGTGACCAACGGCCAAACCGTCAGGATTGTCCGCATCGTGGGCTCCCAGTTTTACGTCGTTCCCATTTGACGCGCGCCCCTTGTCTTTCCAAGAAAAACCTTAACCCACCCCATACAGCTATGAATCTACCCTTTGGTTTCGCGGCGGCGGAGATCGTTTTCGGCGGCATTGCCATCTACGCGGTTGGCATCGTCGTGCTCTTGATCATTCTGGCCGCGATTTGGGCCAGCCGTTACACCAAGGTCGGCCCCAACCAGGTCATCGTGGTTTCCGGCCGCACCCATAACTATGTCGATCCCGACGGCACGAAGTTGGTCCGCGGCTTTCGATTGGTCAAAGGCGGCGGCACCTTTGTGATGCCGGTCATCGAGAAAGTGGACCTCCTTTCCCTCGAACTCCTGACCATCGACGTTCAAACCCCGGAGGTCTATACCAGCAAGGGCGTTCCCGTCCAAGTGGACGGGGTGGCGCAGATCAAGGTCAAGGGCGACGATATCTCGATCGCCACCGCCGCGGAACAGTTCTTGAGCAAGGGCCCCGAGGAAATCAAGAGCGTCGCCACGCAAACCCTGGAAGGCCACTTGCGCGCCATTTTGGGCACCATGACTGTCGAGGATATTTACCAGAACCGCGACGCCTTCGCCTCGAAGGTGCAGGAGGTTGCGGCCGGCGACATGGCGAACATGGGTTTGGGCATCGTCAGTTTTACCATCCGCGACATTAAGGACAAACAGGGTTACCTGGACGCCCTCGGCAAGCCCCGGATCGCGCAAGTCAAGCGCGACGCCCAAATCGCCCAGGCCGAGGCGGACCGTGATTCCATCATTCGTTCCGCCCAGGCCCAGCAAGCGGGCCAGGAGGCCAAATTTGCGGCCGACACGAAGATCGCCTCGGCGGACCGCGACTACCGGATGAGCCTGGCGAATTACAACGCCTCGGTGATGGAACAGAAGGCGCAAGCCGATTTGGCCTATGACCTGCAGAAATACAAAACCGGCCAGCTTGTGAAAGCTGAAGAAGTGCAGGTCACCATCATCGAAAAGCAGAAGCAGATCGAGCTGCAAGAGCAGGAGATTCGTCGCAAACAGAAGGAACTGGAGGCCAATGTTCAGAAACCGGCCGACGCGGAACGGTACAAGGTGGAAACCCTGGCCAACGCGCGGAAGTTCCAGCTTGAGACCGAGGCGGCGGGTTCCGCTTCGGCGACCAAGGCGACGGGTTTCGCCTCCGCCGAGGTGACCCAGGCCACGGGCATCGCCGAAGCCGAGGCCCAGAAGGCCAAAGGTTTGGCCCAGGCCGCCGTTATCGAGGCCCAAGGCAAGGCGACCGCCGAGGCCATGAGCGCCAAGGCGGAGTCCTTCAAGCAGTACAACGAGGCCGCCGTGGTCGAGATGATCGTTCGCATCCTGCCCGAAGTGGCTGGGAAGATCAGCGAGCCTTTGTCCAAGACCGAGCGCATCGTAATCATCAATTCCGGCAACGGCGTGGGCGGCGGGGCCAGCAAGCTAACGGGCGATGTCACCCAGATTATCGCCCAACTGCCGCCGGTCATTGAGAGCCTCACGGGTATCAAGCTCGAGAAGCTCATGGAGCAGATTCCCGCCCTCAAAAAGACCTTCGCCGCCTCCGCGCCGCCCAGCGAAATGAAATAGCGCGGGCCTGCGGTTGCCGCGCGAAAGGCGAGGCGTCCGCGCGCGGCCGTTAACGGATACGTTGGCTTGCCGCGCTAGGGAGCGGCGGGTTTCGGCGAAATTGCCGGCCGCCGCGAGCCGCCGAGCGGACGCTGGAGAACCAATATGAAATTGATGGAAGCAATCGTGGATGCCAACCACCGGGCGCTCGCAGGCGACGCGGCCGCCGGGTTGCGTCCCGACGAATTTGCCGACTCCTTGCCCATCGTGGCCCTTACCTGCATTGATGCGCGACTCAACGCCCTTCTACCTCAGGTATTGGGAGTGCCGGCCGACCAGTTCGTCTGGTTGCGCAACGCCGGCAACATCATCACCGGAACGGTCAGCAGCACCATGCGCTCGCTGGCCTTGGCCTGCGCTGTCAAAGGCGGCCGCGAGATTGCCATCATCGGCCACACCGACTGCGCCGTGGGAAGGATGACCACGATGGAGTTGATCGAACGTTTTGCCGCCTTGGGGATTGACCGGCATTCGTTGCCGGAGAGCATCAACGAGTATTTTGGCACCTTTTCCAGTGAACGGTCCAACGTCATCAAGGCCGCCGATTTGGTTCGCGGCAGTCCCCTGATCAGCGGCCGGGTGGCCGTGCACGGCCTGCTCGTGAATACCGAAACCGGCAAGGTCGACTGGCTGGTTAATGGTTACCAGACCCTCGGAAATGCCGGCCCGCGCGGGGCGGAGTCTGCTCCTGCGCCTGGCAAGGGAGTCGAGACCACCGAATCCCTTGGCGGGTTCAAAATGAGCGATATGAAGTTTCCCGAAGGCCAGATTGGCGACGCGATCGCGCGGATCGAACCGCCTCCTTCCCCTCCTCCGCCGTCCGGAACGCCCATGTTGGCGGGGTGGGCGGAGCGCGTGGACATTGTGCCGCCCGCCGGGGCGAAATCACCTCCGGGAGGATCCAAGCCCCCAGCGCCGCTGCCCCCTCGGATTCCCTTGCCTCCGCCGGAAAAGCGTCGGGTCTATTTCCGGCGCTGAATGGGGGATCACGAAACCGCGAGGACCTGCTGGACGGAAATGCCCCGCAATTCAAAGAGGCGCCGGATGGCGTCCTCGATGAGATTGTTCGGGCAGGAAGCGCCGGCCGTGATGCCCACGATCACTTTGCCCCCGGGCAGCCAGTCGCGCTTTTCCACCTCCGTGTGGATATGTTGGTTGTAGTGGATGATGAGCTTGTCGGACACCATTTTGGCGGCATTCTTGATGAAATAGGTCGGGAGTCTGGATTCGCCCATCTCCGCCAGATGGGAGGTGTTTGACGAGTTATAGCCGCCGATGACCAGGAGCAGATCAATCGGTTCGCGCAGGAGCTTCTCCAGGGCGTCCTGGCGGTCCTGGGTGGCGCCGCAAATGGTATCGAAGAAACGAAAATGGTTCGCCGCCTCCGCTTCTCCGTACTTGCGCGTCATCGCCGCGCGGAGACGATGCTGAACCTCTTCGGTTTCCCCGCGCAGCATCGTCGTCTGGTTGGCGACGCCGACGGCCTCGAGATGGATGTCCGGGTCGAATCCCTCCGAGTAGGCCCCCTTGAATTTTTCGAGAAACTCCGCCTTGTTGCCGCCCTCCAGGATATACTGGCAAACATAATCGGTCTCGGCCAGGGTGAAGACCACCAGGTAATGTCCCCGGCCGCTGGCCCGCGCCTGGGACGTGGTCGCCATGGTCTCCTCGTGCCGGGCTTTGCCGTGGATGATGCTGGTCACCGAGTCCTTCGAGTATTGACGCACGCGCTTCCATACGCTCATCACGTCGCCGCAGGTCGTGTCCACAAAGAGGCAGCCCTTGGCCTCCAGCTTGCGGCGGGTCGAAACCTCCGTCCCGAAGGCCGGCACGATGACGATGTCTTCCGGGCGCAGCAGATCGATCTCGTCGTCCTTGGGCTTGCCGGCGATGGTGACGATCCCCATGCGGCGCAATTGGTCGTTGACCTCGGGGTTATGGATGATCTCCCCCAGCAGGAATATCCGCCGGTCCGGGTAGGCGCGGCAAGCCGCGTACGCCAGGTCGATGGCGCGCTCGACCCCGTAGCAAAAGCCGAATTCCTTGGCCAGCTTCACGGTCAGATCGCCCGCCGAGAGGATATGGCCTTCGGCGCGGATGCGCTCTACCAGGTCGCTCCGGTAGTGCGACAACACCTGCGCCTGCACCGCCGCCATGATGTCCGGGCGTCGTAAATTGACCTTCTGCTGCGTAGCCGGGGTTTCCGTTGTCATACCCTGAAAGTCTAACATCCGCGCCGCCCCCGTCCAGCGTGGAGTTTGTTATTGCGCATTAGCGGGGATGTGGGATATTTGGCCCACGTCGTCGTCGGAGCGTAGCTCAGCCTGGTAGAGCACTTGGTTTGGGACCAAGACGCCGCAGGTTCAAATCCTGTCGCTCCGACCACTCTCCCGCCTCGGTTGACAATCACTTCGGGACAGGGGAAATTCACCAAGTCGGATGCTGACGGAAATAGTTGAGCCCTTTAATCCTGAAACGCTTGTTGAGCCAATCGAGTCTCGCGGCGGTTGACATACCGTCGAGTGGGTCTGAAGCGAAGCTCCGCGAGGGATATCCATTGGGGGGGGCGAGCAAGCCCGACGTGACCGCAATCTCGGAATTATGACAACGAAACGTGGAAGTCGCCGCGCCTTTACGCTGATCGAATTGTTGGTGGTCATCGCCATCATCGCCATTCTGGCCTCGATGCTGCTGCCGGCCTTGAGTCGCGCCAAACTCAAGGCGGCGCGCGTAAGCTGCGCCAATAATCTCAAACAATTGGTTTTGACTAGCAAGATGTACTTCGATGACTTCAAGACCCTTTACCTGATCCAGGAGGATGGGTCCGGGGTTTGGATGCATGACCTGCTCATGTATCGGGCCAATATCACCAATGCTTGTCTCTGCCCGCTAGCCAGCAGTCCCGACCTGCGGAGCGGCGGCTATGGCGCCGCGGACAAGGCTTGGTATTGGGGGACCCAGGGAACCAGCAATTGGTTTACGGGTTCCTATGGCATGAATGGCTGGATGTACGCCGATTTCTCCACCGGCTGTTTCAACAAGGAAACCGACGTGCGCTATCCCGTGCAAACGCCCTTGATCGCGGATGCCATGTGGGTGGATTCCTGGCCCGCCGCTACCGACCCGCCGGCGCGGAACCTCTACGTTCAAGCCAGCCCCGCCAACGCCGGGATGAACCGGTTCGATGTGGGCCGCCACGGCCCCAATGCTCCGATTTCCGCGCCTCATAACGTCCCGGCAGGCGCTCCCTTGCCTTCGGCGATCAACATCGCCTTTTTCGACGGCCATGTCGAGGTGGTGAAACTGGATCGCCTTTGGTCTTATTATTGGTCCGCCAATTACGTGATCCCAAACAAGCGGCCGAATTAGTCCGTCGCAAGAGGGGCTTTTCCGTCGAAAACTGGCCGGACCGTCCCGCGGCGCGCCGGCAGAAGGTTCCACCTCCCCGCGTGGCAGTCCCCGACGATCGGTTGGCGGAACCAAGAGCGTAGAGGAGATTGCTGACCGCGCGCGCGATTCGGCTCGCCCGTCCGAGCGGATTGCGTTTGCCCCTCTGAGGCGAAGGTTTACAGTCTGGGGCTGAAATGTCGCTTTGTCAGAGAGTTAACGATCGTTCCGAAAACTATGGGGAGCCCTTCACCTGCGCGCCCGCATTTCGGCCAACACCGTGGTGGTTTCCACGGATCCCACGGTGCGCCATAGCCCTAGCGGCCGGCGGCCTGCTGTTCGCCGGAACCGCTCTCGCGGCGGCGCCGGCCGCGTCCCCGGAGGTCGTGCCGCTCGCGGGCGCTTGGCGCTTCGCTTTGGACGGAGAGCGAGAGGGGCTGAAGCGGGAGTGGTTTAAGCAGGATCTGGGCGACACCATAAAACTCCCCGGCACCACCGATGAGGCTCGCAAGGGGAAACCCAATGCCAACGACGGCGAGGTCATGCATTTGAGCCGCGCATTCCCTTACTCCGGCCCCGCCTGGTACCAACGAGACGTGAGCATCCCGGCTGAATGGGATGGGAAGCGAATCACCCTGGTGATGGAGCGGACCAAGCACACCACCGTTTGGGTGGACGCCCAGCCCTGCGGGGAGCAGGACAGCCTGGCGGCGCCCCACATATACGACCTGAGCGCCCTCTTGACGTCCGGCGCTCACCGGCTCACCGTCAGGGTCGATAACAGCCGGCATCCGCCGGTGTCGGGTCATCAGCTTTCCGATGATACCCAGACCGACTGGAACGGCATCCTCGGTCGCATCGAACTCCAGGCGACGGATAAGATTTGGCTGGAAGATGTTCAAGTTTATCCTGACGCCAGCGCGCGTCAGGCGCGGGTGCGTCTGGTTATTGGCAATCTCACTGGCGAGGCCCAGAGCGGGTCGATCGAGCTTTCCGCTACCAAGTGGAACAGCCGCAGGAATGGGCCAGGAGTTACCGCCCGCGCGGGCTTTGAGTGCGCGGCCGCCGGCAGTTCCCACGAGGTGATGCTCCACTTGGGACCGCAAGCGGAGTTATGGGATGAATTCTCCCCCGCCCTTTACCGGCTTTCCGCATTGCTTGAAGCGCGGGTGGGGCGCCGGACTTATCGGCATCGCGTCGAGCGGACGTTTGGGCTACGACAGTTTACGACGCAGGGCACGCAGTTTGTCGTGAACGGCCGCACGATTTTTCTTCGCGGCAAGCATGACGCCTGTGTTTTTCCGTTGACGGGCTACGCGCCGATGGAACTGGCGGGATGGCAGCGCTATTTCGAGACCTGCCGCGCCTATGGCATCAACCACATCCGGTTTCATACCTGGTGCCCGCCCGAGGCGGCGTTCGAGGCGGCGGATCTTGCCGGCATGTATCTTCAGCCGGAATTGCCGAACTTCGGCGGCGACTTCAGCAAAGACCTGCCCAAGCTTGAGTATAGCCGGCTGGAAGGGCGGCGGATCCTGCAGGCCTTCGGCAACCATCCTTCGTTTGCCATGTTCGCGCTCGGGAACGAGAACTTCGGCGGACGCGACACTCGCGCCGAAATGATCCGTGAGTTGCGCCGCCAGGATCCCCGCCACCTTTACGCGCAGGCCTCCAACTATGAGTTTAGCGACCCTCGCTTCGCCGAGGGAGACGATTACTGGACGACCATGCGCACCGTCAAGGGAGCCGCCGGCAACGTGCGCGGTTCCTTCTCCCACGCGGACAAACCGCTGGGGCGCGTTCAGACCGGTCCCGCCGGCACGGCTTACGATTACGGCGCGGCCATCGCCCAGGTTCCCGCGCCGGTCATTGGACACGAGGTCGGCCAATACCAGGTCTTTCCTCGGTTCGCTGAGACGGCCAAATATACCGGGGTGCTCCAAGCGCGGAACTTCGAGATCTTCCGCGATCGGCTGAGCAAGAGCGGCATGCTGGATCAAAATGCGGACTTCGTCCGGGCGTCCGGGGCGTTGTCCGCCCTCTGCTATCGCGAGGAAATCGAAACCGCCCTGCGCACCAGAGGCTTCGGCGGATTCCAATTGCTCGATTTGCAGGATTTTCCCGGACAAGGGACCGCCCTGGTCGGAATGCTGGACGCCTTTATGGATTCCAAAGGGTTGATCTCCTCCGAGACGTGGCGGGAGTTTTGTTCGGCCACGGCGCCCTTGGCGCGGTTCTCCAAATACACTTGGACGACGGACGAGGAGTTCTCGGGCTCGGTCCAGGTAGCCAATTACGGGCCGACGGCGTTACGGTATCCCGAGGTTCTTTGGAACCTCAAAGACGCCCAAGGGAAAAAGCTGGCCTCCGGCCGGCTCAAGCCTGGGGATATCCCGCAAGGGACGCTTTTCGACGCGGGCCGCATCCAAGCGCCTCTGCGGAGCGCTGCCGCGCCAGCTAAGCTACAACTGACCCTGGCGATTCGGGGATCCCATTACCAGAACCATTATCCCTTTTGGGTTTATCCGGCCAAGGCTCGCCTTACCGAAGCGCCGGGTGTGACCGTCGCCCGCGCTTTGGATGAGCCGACCTGCCAGGCGCTGGCTCGAGGGGGCAGGGTGGTGCTAATTCCAGATGCGAACGCTCTCACCAATAGTATTGAAGGGTTCTTCGCTAGTGATTTCTGGTGTTTCCCAATGTTCCGCCAGATCTGCGAAGGCAACCGGGTTCCACCCGCTCCAGGAACGTTGGGATTGCTCATCCAGGAAAAGCACCCGGCCTTGGCGGGGTTTCCCACCGAGTATCACTCGAATTGGCAGTGGCACTCGCTGCTGCTGCGCTCGCGAGCCCTCATCCTGGACCGCGCCCCGGTCTCCTTCCGCCCCATTGCGCAGGTGATCGATAACTTCGAACGTAATCACAAACTGGGTTTGATCTTCGAAGCCAAAGTCGGGCAAGGCAAGCTGCTGGTCTGTGGGGTGGACCTTCAAGTTCTGGACCACGAACCGGAAGCCCGCCAGTTGCTGTCGAGCCTCCTAACTTATGCGGCCTCAGACCAATTTAGACCTTCGCAGGAACTTACTCCCGCGGTATTGGCCGAAATTGTACGATGACCACAGACCGTGCGGGCCAATGGAGGCGGAGGCAAAGAGCGGCTTGATGTGGACTGAGTTTCGGCTTCTAATGGGCGGGTGAATACGTCATTTGGATTTTACCGCAAACTCCAGAAACGCTCGCGGCGCATCGCGTTTGTCTCCGGCGCCTCGGAACTGCTTTCGTGGGACATGGAGACCTACATGCCCGCCAAGGGCTTGGAGTTTCGGGCCGAACAGTTGGCCTATCTCAGCGGACAAGCCCACCGCCTGTGGACGGCCAAAGTCGTGGGCGCCTGGATTGACGCCTGCGAGCAGCATGGATTTGACGTCGAGTCGCCCGAGGCGGCCAACGTGCGCGAATGGCGGCGCGGGTACGACCGGGCTACCAAACTGCCAACGGACCTGGTCGAGAAATTCGAGCGAACTCGGGCGCTGGCGCGCGAAGCCTGGCGGGAAGCGAGGCAGCGTTCGGAGTTCGAGTTGTTCCGACCCCATCTCGAGAAACTGATTGATTTGAATCGGCGGAAGGCCGACTGCCTCGGGTTCCAGGAATCTCCTTACGACGCGCTGCTGGATGGATTTGAGCCCGATATGCGCGCCAGCCAGTTGCGGGAGCTTTTCGACGAGTTGCGACCCGCCATCGGCGCGGTCCTGGGTCCGGCGGTCGAACGCTCGGCGGCGGTCCCCAAAGACCTGCTGCACGGGCATTACCCGCTGGCCGCCCAACAAGCCTTTAACCGGCAGGTTGCCGAAGCGATCGGCTTTGACTTTGAGGCAGGCCGGATCGACGCCACCACCCATCCGTTTTGCAGTACTATGGGTCCAGGCGACTGCCGGCTGACCACGCGCTATCGCGAGACTGATTTTACTTATTCGCTTTACAGTATTCTCCATGAGGCAGGACACGGGCTTTACGAGCAGGGGTTGCCCGCCGAGCATTTCGGCGCTCCGCTCGGCAGCGCCGCCTCGCTGGGCATCCACGAATCCCAATCGCGCCTCTGGGAGAATCATGTCGCCCGGCACCCTTCGTTCTGGGAACATTGGCACCCGCTTGCCTGCCAGCACTTCCCCGAACTCAAGCGCCTCACGCCGGCTCAATTGACAGCCGCCGTGAACCGGGTTAGCCCGACATTTATTCGAACCGAGGCTGATCAGGTCACCTACGATCTCCACATCATCCTGCGGTTTGAGATCGAGGTGAAGATGCTGGAAGGCCACCTGGCGGTGGCCGATCTGCCCGCCTACTGGAACGAGGCCTTCGAGAAGATGATCGGCCTGAAGATCACCAAGGACGCCGACGGCTGCCTGCAGGACATCCACTGGAGTCTGGGAGGTCTCGGCTATTTCCCGACTTATACGCTGGGTAATCTCAATGCGGCCCAATTGATGGCCAAGGCCTTCTCGGAGCATCCCGGCATGGAAGCAGGTTTGGGTCGCGGCGACTACGGCGAACTCCGGGGATGGTTGCGCGACAAGATTCACCGCCATGGGTTGCGCTACCCGCCGCGGGAACTCATGCGACGGGCTACAGGCGAGCCCACGCGCAGCGCTCACCATCTGGATTATCTCCGGCGGAAGTTCGCCTAGAGAGGCGAGGTCCGAGCTCAGGGCGCAGGCGTCGGGTTCGCGCCCCAAAACCCGGACCGGTTTACCGCGTGTTTGGGGACTTAAGACATCCAGCCGGAGCGCTCATCGGGCGACCCGCCCCAGGATGCTGTTACGCGAAATCGGTCCGTAGCAGCGACTGTCGGCCGAGTCCCCCCGGTTGTCACCGAACACCACATACTGGCCGTCGCCACACTTAATACTTTGCTCCCGTGCTTGCGTATAGGGATAAGTCCAGACTCTGGACCCCAGGTAGGGTTCGTCGAGCTTGCGACCGTTGACATAGACCCGGCCGCCTCTCAGGAGCACGCAGTCGCCCGCGGCCGCGATAATACGTTTGACTGCCAGTCCTCCATCGCCCGGGTCGCGCAGGACGACGATCTCGCCCCGCCGGGGCGCGCGGAAATGATACACGCAACAGTTCAACAAGTACCGGCTGGAGTCTCTCAAGGTCGGAGACATGCTCATTCCCGAGACGCAAACCGATTGGAACAAAAACTCCCGGGTCAAGTGATAGCTGGCAAGTGCGACGAATACCACCAGGAGACACTGGCAGGTCTGAATCCAAGAGCCACGCCCCCCCGGGCGCCAACCGCCAACCTTAAACCCCGTTTCCCGCGCGGGCAGGGCGAGCTCGGGCCCGGTCGTGAAAGGCTGCAATTTCATATCAAAGGAACCGAATTCCGCGTCATTATTGGCTCGCGCGCACCCGTCGGGCAAGGGGCGGGTACTACACAATTCGGACCAATCGGTTAATAAACCGGACACCAACATCCGTCTTGTTATCGCCGAGGTTTGTGGTTTCTTTTGAGCATGCATGCTGAGATCAGGCCGCCGCTGGCGGAGCCCCGGGCGCTAAGCCGCGGCGTTTTGGAGGACCATAGGACGATCCGGCGCGCCTCCCGCCGCACCCCTGAAGTTTGCGGCCGGCGGCGATAGGTGGCGGCAGCGCAGAAACGCTCCTCCGAACTCTGACTTCCCATGCCTTCAACCCTGCCGCCACTGACTCCAGGCACCCTCTACCTGGTAGCCACCCCGATCGGAAACCTCGAGGACATCACCCTCCGCGCTCTGCGCACCCTAAAGGAATGCGATGTGGTGGCCGCTGAGGATACCCGGCGTACCGGGCAACTGCTCCATTATTTCGAGATTTCGAAACCGCTCTTGAGTTGCTTTCAATTCAACGAAGCGCGTCGCAGCGAGCAAATTCTGGAACGGCTTAAACGTGGGGAAAAGATCGCGCTGGTGACCGATGCCGGCAGTCCTGGCATCAGCGACCCCGGCGAACGCGTCGTGCAAGCCGCGGTTGCCGCGGGCTTGCGTGTGGAATCGGTCCCCGGCCCGACCGCGCTCGTGGCGGCTTTGACGGCCAGTGGTCTCGCTACCGACGAATTCCACTTCGTAGGTTTCCTCCCGCACAAGCCGGGCCAACGCCGAAAGCGGCTCGACGCCCTGCTGGCGGTCCCGGGAACGCTGGTTCTTTATGAGTCGCCTTACAGAATTGAGCGACTCCTGCGCGAACTCCAGGAGGTGTTCCCCGAGCGTCGGGTGGTGCTGGCGCGAGAATTGACTAAGAAATTCGAGGAATATCTCCGGGGAACTCCCGCCGAGTTGCTTGCCCGGATTGCGGGCCGCTCTTTGAAGGGAGAGTTCGTCGCCCTCATCGCCGGTCGTTCAGGCGGCTGATTTATTTGGCTGATTATGCGCTTGACTCGAAGTCCCACCGAGTCTTAACTGGTGGCAATTCAGCAGCAAGAACCGGTGAGTCGTAAATTGTCTTTCGGGCTGTACAAGCGGACGATTTGAGACCTTGGCAAAGGAACGCTCACGGGGTTTGAGCCGCGAAGCACAACCAGAAAGATATATGGCCTCCAGACTGTTCGTCGGTAACCTTCCCTTCAACACCACGGAAAATGACTTGCAGGACCACTTCGCCCAGGCCGGCGCGGTGGTCGCCGTTAACATCATGCAGGACCGCGCGACGGGGCGATCCCGCGGTTTCGCCTTCGTCGAAATGGCGTCGCCGGAAGATGTTTCCAAGGCGATCGAGATGTTCCATGAAAAGGCCTTCCAGGGTCGGTCGCTCACGGTCAACGAAGCCCGTCCGCGCGAGGAGCGCCCGCCTGGCGGTGGCGGCGGATACCGGGGCGAACGGGGCGGCGGCGATCGTCACGAGCGCAGGTAACCCCCCCCCGGCGACTGGCTCATTGAAATGTAACCGCAGCGTCGGCGCGAGCTGGCTCTGAATCCCCTCCGCTAGAGCCTGCCAGCGGCCCGTCCCGCCAAAGGCATAGCGAGCCCTAACGGGACGAGCTCACGGTTTGGACAGACGGAAGAACACCGAACCGTTGTTGGTGTCGAACGGCACGGCCAAGGAATTATTGGTCACGCCCGAAACGAGCGACCAACTGCTTCCCAATCCCTGGCCCGGTAGATTGGTTTGCGCGGCGAGGACGAAACTGAAGTAGGTAGTGGGCCAGGACAAGGTAAAGGCGCCCATCGCGCTGGGCGCGACGGTTAGACTCGGCGCCACGACGGGTTCTTGGTTCGCCACGCGAATAACACCGTCTCTGGCCAGCGTCGAGAGGTTCCACGCCAGAGGGGGCGTCAACGGGGGTAAACTGACCGCTTCAAAGGACCCCGCCAGAGTGGCCGCGCTCAACAGGGTGAACGAATCCCCCTCAGCCAAGGCCTCGACGCCGATATTGGTTACGATCAATGCGCCGCCGATGGTCAGTACCGAAGAGCAAGTCAGAAGATCGTTAGCGAGCCCTGTGGCCGTTTTGCTGAGCTTCAGCACGGTGGTTCCCTTCAAGAGGGTTGGCCCGTTAAACGTCAGCGCCCCAATGGGACCTCCCGGCGCGAGCGTACCGTTGACTACAGCCGCGCCGTTAATAGCGCCATAGCCCTGCAAGGACTGGGTGCTTCCCAGACTCCATCCGCCGTTCACGGCGTTTACGTCCAGGACCGCGCCCTGCCCGAGGGTGATGCCGCGACTCCAGGCCAGAGCTCCCGCCCCCGCGAGAGCGAGGGTTCCTTGATTGACCGCGACCCATCCCAGCAACCAATTGGCGCCGCCCAAGGTCAGGGACCCCGCGCCTGATTTCACCAGGTCCCCGGCTCCGCCGAGAGCGCTGGAGACCGCCACTGCCGCGCCTGCCGACACCGCAAAGGTCAGGGTGTTATCGGCGGTGCTCCAAGGACCCCCGAAGGTCAGTTTGCCCGCCGCAGCTCCAATGGTGGCCGGCCCGGCTAAGGTGACGGGTCCGTAGAAAACGCTTTGGCCAGAGTCGTTGCGTAATGCCCCCGCGGCGCCCAAACCACTCCCCTCGAGAAAGAGCGGCTTCAAGCCGAAATTGAAGTTACCGGCGACCGCGAGCGTTGCGCCCGAAAGCACCGCGGCGGCGCCGTTTGCTGAGCCCAGCGCGGCGGTGTTCGCCACTGAGAGCGCGCCACCGCCTACCACCGTCGCTCCGGAATAGGTGTTGGCCCCGCTTAGGACCTGCGTCCCGCCGCCGATCTTGACGAGATTCAGCGTCACTCCGCTGCCGTAAGAGCTGTTTTGGAGGATCCCGGAAAAGGCGGCGGAATGGCCGTTGGCGCCCACGGTCAAGGTGCGAGTTAAGTCGTTGGCGAAAATCACCCCCGCGCCTGAAAGCCCGCCTACGGTCGCGTTGTGGTTCCATAGGTCCATGCGACCGCTGAGGGAAAGGTCGGAGCCGCCGATGTCGAGGTCGTCGGCGCCATCGACCTCAAGAGCGGCGTTTGTGCCGGCGGTCAACACGGTCGTGGGTCCCGTGTAATCATGGGCTCCGGACATCAGCAACCGGGCCGTTCCCATCTTGTAGAGCCCGCCCGATCCCGAGAGGGGCCCTCGCAAGCGAAAGTCGCCGTTGGCCAGGATGTGGAGCGTGAATCCGTTGTTAGTGATGCCCGCGGCGGCCGTGAAGGTCCCGCTGGCATTCTGCCAGGTCTGCGCGGCGCCGAGCGTGGTGTTCAGACCCCAGGTATTGAGCCCGCTATTGGTCAATCCCGATTGCAGGGTGACGGAATTGCCGGAGAGATTGAACCCGCCGTTGGTGAACCGGACGGAAGCAATCGCGCTGAGGACATCGTTCTGATCGGATTGAAGCCAGGGAGCTCCGAACACGAGCTGAGCGTCCGCGCCGGGGACCAAACCGCCCCAATTCCCGGCATCTCCCCAGTTGTTGGCCGTCCCCGCGCCCGTCCAGGCACAGGCTTCGCTGGCGGCCGAAACGTTCACCGTCACGGTGGCCTGGGCGCAGCGGAGCGGGTAAAGTCCGCCGTAACCTGAATCCTGCGCCAGCACCGTCAACGGGATGCTCGTCAACGCGCCATTCGCGATTAACGTGTTATCCACAACGGAGATTACTCCGTCGGGCGAGAGGCCAAACATGCCATTAGTGTTTCCTGCGAGGATCTTGAACGCGAGGGTGTCCATCGGGCTGTCCAGCGCCGTCACGCGGCCGATGCCGGCGCCGTTGGGGACGGTGGCGAAGACCTGGAGGGTTTGGTTGGCAAAACTGGGGGCGTAGTTGATATCGAATGGGGTGAGGAATAAACCCGCGATAATATTGGTGGCGGCCAGCCCGTCGGCGCTGAGGATCCCGGGTCCAGCCCAAGCCACCTCGACGTGGTCGCCGCCGCCGCCTTCTTTGTGAAGCGCTTCGATATAGTATCGCTGACCTGAGACGAGGCTTATGGGGGCTGAACTTTGCTGGGGATACGCGTTCCACTTATCGACGGCCGTTGCTCCCGGGACGTAGGCAATGCGCGCGGCATTGCCTGGGTTGTCATCGGTGCTGAGCAGCAGAGACGAGTTATCGTCGGACGAAATAAAGAACCGATAGGCGCCACTGTTTGTCGGGGTCAAATAGGCCCGGACGCGCGAGCCGTAGTTGTCGGCAATATCGACCGGAGAAGCGAAATTAGCCAGCGCGCTGAGGGCATTCGGCCGCCCGGGAAAGGCCGCATTGTTGGTGAGGTCGCTCACGGCCGTGCCGCCGCCAATGTTGTTCCAGATCTCCCGTTGCGGCAAGGCGGCCGTAATGGCATTGGTCGCGACGATGGAGATCGTCGCGGTGGTGGTGGCGCTTTGGGGCGGCGAACCGGAATCGATCGCGCGAATCTGGAGGGCGTAAGTGGCAGGCCCCGCGGCAGCCAGTCCGGCCTCGTCGGCCACCCGGAGGATACCGGTGTTGGTCTCGATGAGAAAGAGGCCCGAAAGATCGCCCGAGGTAATCGCCAGTGTGTGGGCGTCGCCCGGGTTGAGATCCGTCAGGCCCACTTGGCCCACCGGCGCGCCGGTGATGGCGCCCAAGTGAAGCGAGGCCGAAAAACCGATTAAGTGCGGAACATAATTCATCGAGTACGGGGCCAGGTACAAACCGGAGATCACATTCGTCATAAAGGCCGTGGCAGGCCCTTTCCAGGCGACGGCGAAGTTGTCGCCCCCGCCGCCTTGTTTCATGCGGCCTTCGATGTAGTAGGCCTTCCCGGCCGTGAGGCCCAAAGACACGGATTGCTGAGTCGCGAACTTGGTCCATTGGCGCGGTCCGGAGTAGTTGTTGGCGCCGCTGATATAGGCCAGCCGGGTGAGAGGGGTCAGATTGGCGCTAACCGAATTGGTGTTCATCCAGAGTTCCCCATTGTCATCCGTCGCGATCCAGAAGGTATAGTTGCCGCTCACCGGCGGGATGAGGTAGCCCCGCATCGCCGCGCCGTAACTGCTGGCGCGGTTGTTGATGCCCTCGAACGAGGGCATCTGCAATTCTGAACTCGGATCCCGCGGCCACCGCGGGTTGCTGGTCAAGTCGGTAACCAACTGCCCCGATCCGAGGTTGTCGTAGAGCGCGTAGCTGATGGAGCCTGGCTGGAAGGGGCTCGCATTGGAGACGACATTGATCGTCACATAACCCGTCCCGCTTAGGCCGTAACCGAGGGCGCTGTCGGTGACGGCGATCCCGAGCGTGTAAGTTGGCTGAACCGCCGCGCTGAGATCCCCCGCCACCGAGACGGCGCCCGATGCATCCAACGCGAAGACCCCTTGGCTGTTGCCGCTGACCAGTCGGTAAGTAAACCTCGGCGCAAGATCCGGGTCGGTCACGCTCACCGCGCCCAGCGAAGTTCCGAGTTGCGTGTGCTCCAGGATGGTCCGGGTGAACCCGCTGACCACGGGCGCGGCGCCGATCTCAACGACCTGGATCACGACGCGCCTCTTCAACTCGGTTAGCCCCGGGTTTGCCAGGTTGGTAATGTTGACCAACAACTCGAACCCTGCCGGGAACGCGGTATTGGCAGCCAGCCGATTATAGTTGAGTAGGGCGTTGTTAGCGACCCGGACCACTCCGGAGTCGTCCACCGAGAAGGTGGTATTGGTGTTGCCGGCCACGATGGAATAAGCCAAAGGGTCGCCCGCGCTAAGAGCGGGAACGAGGCCAATCGTGGCGCCGTTGGGAGCGCGCTCGGCCACGCTCAGACGGGTGGGCAACCGAGCCCCGGCCACGGAGCCGGTGATCGAATAGTAACCGAGGCTGGCATACGCGCTGAAACCATTGGTCAACGGGCTGTTCCGACCGGCGCCCATCACCACGAAAGTATAAGTGCCAGCGCCCAGGTTCGAACTGATGCTGGCCGAAAGCGTTGTCTGAGGATCATTGGTCAGGATGACATTGTCATCGCTATCCCTGAGGGTCGCGGAAAGGGCCAAGTCGGCCCAATCTCCGACCGGTTTGGCCGTAAGCGTGACGGCTCCGCCGCTGGTGGTAAATTGGAAGGCGTCCGCGTCCGCCGTCCGCTCGATGACCCCTTCGGCCGAGGCGGTGTAGCCGGGATACACCTCGAGGTAGCGCGAGGTGGCCAGGGTGCTGCCGGTGTCGTCGGGGCGATAGGCAACGTTGTTGTTGGCGGTGGTAATCGTGCGCAGCGCATCGTTGGTATTCCCCGCGTAACGGTATTCCCCCTTGGCCCACGCGACCACATTGTCGTAATAGCCGGCGCCCATGATCGGCGCCCAGCCCGTGGCGCCGCTGCCTTGGCCGCTGAAGTACTCGTTGTGCGTATAACCCCCCGAACCATTGGGGATTTCCTGCGTCTGATGACTTAAACCCAAGGTATGCCCTGGTTCATGCGACCCCACCTCGCCTCCGGCTTTGCCGCTGGTGTAAATGGACCAGCACACGGTGTCGCTGCCCCAGTTCCAAGACCCGATGTAAGCCACCCCGGCGGCCCCCGAAGGCATGGCCGAAGTCGCAGGCGTGAACACGCACTTTTGCCGGCTCGATACGGGCGCGTTCTGGTAAACGCGAAGATCCGTGGTGACATTGATGTTGAATGGCATGTAGTCCTCGGCGACCCGTTTCCAGAGGTCCTTGATCGCCGAGTTGCTCACGTTTGGCTTAGGGTAGGTTACCCCGCCCCACGTCGCGGTGTAGCCGCCGAAAAAATCCAGAAGCAACACCGCGGAAGACCCCGGGTAACTCTGGAGCGAGACCACGTTGCTGTTGTAGCCGGGAGAATAGTCCGGTACGGCGTCGGGCCGCAGCGGGGGCAGGTTTGCCGTCTGGTTGGCGACCGGTTCATCCATAAGCGGCATGGTCAGGCACAGCACCTCGTCCAGCCGGCGCCGCCACAACTCCGGTTCGCCTTTGGGCCCGGTTGGTTCCACGCGGTAGGCGGTCTCGCTGCCCCAGAATTCCACCACGCCGGCGGCTCGGCCCGCCTTGCTCCCGGAAGGCGGAGTCAGGAAAAAGAACTTACCCTTCTCGGGCGCGGTCAGTTCGCCCGAAACATAGGTAACCTCGCCGTCTCTAAACTGTGAAATCTTAAGGGTGCCCGAAGCGAACACGCCCCCGGTGAGTTCGAAGCGGACCGGATCGCCCGCGGCGGCCTGCTGGAACTGACTCATGAAATCGACGGGCCATGGCCGCTTCGAGATCCCCGGCTCGCGCAAGGCTGCGGCATAAGGATTCGTCGCTTCCGCCGGTTCCAGAGG
>Ga0316217_10000228_pt1 | contig 83486 bp, 74 predicted proteins | sample 1anoAmetaG_FD_203633 | JGI IMG/M metagenome (GOLD analysis project Ga0316217, IMG submission 203633) | Freshwater microbial communities from Trout Bog Lake, Wisconsin, USA - 1anoA | ecosystem: Environmental > Aquatic > Freshwater > Lake > Hypolimnion/Profundal zone | place: USA: Wisconsin...
GTCAAGGACCTTTAGAAGTTCGGGGATAGCCGTGATCTCGTTGCTTTTTTCGTGAACGGCGCGCTGGCCCGGGACCAAGCGGTTCGCGGTGGACCAGGCACTCACCACATGCAAAGCCGGCTTCCCCTCGCTCATGGAGGACCGGAGCGTTTTCCCATCGAGGGCCACGACCTCGCCAGGGATCTTGTCGCGGATGCCCCGAACCCAGTCCAGGAAGACTTCTCCAAAGGCACGGGGTTCCAGCATCTGGAAAACGCGATTGAAAGTGTCGTGGGAAGGGATGCGGTTGGGCAGTTCCAGGAAGGTCCGGAGCCAGGGCTCCTCCTCTTTGCCAAATTCTTCGATCCCTTCCCAGTCGCCCACGCCGCAGATGGTGGCCAAGACGGCGATGAGGATTATGTCTAGAAGGACGTGCCGCTGTCCTCGGACCTTGCGCGGATCCGGCAAGGTGGACAGATGATAGGCAAGGCTCTTGGCTTTGGCTTCCATGGCAGGAACGCACCACAGAATGTTTTGCCACAAGCGCCATGAAAGTACAACGCTTCATATTCACTTTTTCGGTGTCATACTGAATTTTAAGATAAACACCGATAATTTTCTTTTATTTTATGATTGGTACATGCGTTTGCCCTGCAGGTAGATGCCATGCCAGGCAGGGTTGCGCAACATTTCACCTTCTACCTGGATAATGTTGAGATTGGAATGTACCATTTTCCATTCTTAATTGTGCAGTGATAAATCCGGCTCCCCGGCCTCCCGCCTTGCCCTCAGTACCCGTTCCAGCCGCCACCCCCCCGCTCCCCCCAGCCGGGCCACGCCCCGGGCCAGGGCCTCGCGGCTGCAGGCCAGGGCGGTGGCCCAGGCTTCCATCGGCACGTCCCCGCCGTCCGGATGCGCCACGGCCCAGGCCGTCCACAGCTCGCCCAGGGCGGCGGCGTCCGGCTCGGCCTTGTCGCGCCAGCTGCGCTCCTGGGGGCGGCTGGGCTGGTAGAAGGGCTGGCTGCGGAGGGGGACGGGCAGGAAGGCCTGGGGGCGGTCGTAGTCGGCGTGGGAGTAGTGGTAGCCTTCGCCCTTGCCGGCCGAGCGGCTGGTGGAGGTATGGGCGTCCTGAAGGCTGTCGGGGATGGGGGCGTCCGGTGCGGCCAGGGCCGCGTCGATGGCCATGACCGTGGCGTTGCTCTTGGGGGCGTTGGCCACGTAGATGACGGCCTGGGCCAGGGGGATGCGGGCCTCGGGCCAGCCAATCTGCTCAGCAGCTCGGCTGGCTGCCTCCGAGATGATGAAGGCCTGGGGGTCGGCGTTGCCCACGTCCTCGGCGGCGCAGACCATGAGCCGGCGGGCGATGAAGCGGGGATCCTCGCCGCCCCGGATCATGCGGGAGAGGTAGTACAGGGCGGCGTCGGCGTCCGAGCCCCGCAGGCTCTTCTGGAAGGCGCTGGCGAGGTCGTAGTGGCCGTCGGCGCGGTCGTACATCATGCGGCCGCCCAGCGCTTCCTTGAGGCCATCCAGGTCCGGCAGTTCCATCGTCAGCCAGGTCTCCAGGCCCGTGAGGGCGGCCCGCAGATCGCCACCCGCCCAGCGGGAGAGCCACTCCACCACGTCGGCGGGCGCGTCGCCCCCGGGCCGCTCCTGGTCCCAGGCGCGGACCAGCACGGTGCGGATGTCGGCGGGTTCGATGGGGCGCAGGGGCAGGAGCTGGCAGCGGCTGCGCAGCGCGGGGTTCAGGTAGAAGGCCGGATTCTCGGTGGTGGCCCCCACCAGGATGGCCTCGCCCCGCTCCAGGCTGGGCAGGAGGATATCCTGCTGGGCCCGGTTGAAGCGGTGGATCTCGTCCAGGAAGAGGACGGGGGGCACGCTGCGGAAGAGGGGCTGCTCCTTGTTCTCGTTGAGGAACTTCTTGAGCTCGGCGGCCGAGCCCGAGGCGCCCGAGAATTCGAGGAACTGATGCCCGGTGGCCTTGGCCAGGAGCCGGGCCACGGTGGTCTTCCCGGTGCCGGGGGGGCCCCAGAGGACCAGGGAGGGCAGGCGCCCGCCGGCGGTGAGGCGCCGCAGGGTGCCCCGGGGCCCCAGGAGGTGCCCCTGCCCCACCATGTCCTCCAGGGTGCGGGGGCGCATGCGTTCAGCGAGGGGGATGGGGTTGCCGTTCATCCCCTCCAGCTTAAGGTAGGATGGGGGGATGGCTGAACTTGAGATACAGGGCGACGCGTGCGGCATCCATGCCGCCCCGGAAACCGGAGGCCGCTTCCGGCGCTGGCTGAAGGACAACCGGGTGCCGATCCTGTTCGCCCTGCTCCTGCTCGCGGTCTTCGCCATGCGGGACCTGTGGGCCCCGGACGAGCCGGACTTCGCCCAGTGCGTGCGGGAGATGCGGGAGCGGGGCAGCTGGCTCCTGCCCTACCTCAACGGCCAGCCGTATTCCGAAAAGCCCATCCTCTTCTACTGGCTCATGAAGACCTCGGCGATCCTCGGCGACGCCCTCACCGGCGGCCGGGGCTTCACCCACGGGGTGGCGGCCTGGGCCCTGCGCCTGCCCTCGGTGCTGGCCTCGATCCTCTTCCTCTTCGGCCTGCGCCGCTGGACGGCGCGGTTCCTCCAGGCCGACATGGGGGACCTGGCGGCCATGATCCTGGCCTCCACCCCCATCTGGCTCTGGCAGTCCCAGACGATCCAGATCGACATGGTCTTCGCGGCGCTGCTGGCCTGGGGCTGGCTGGCCTGGATCGGAGCCTGGCTGCTCATCCGGGACCACACCAACCCCCGCTATCCCTACGAGGAACGCCGCTGGCTCCTGGGCGCCTACCTGGCCATGGCCCTGGCCTTCCTGGCCAAGGGGCCCCTGGCCCTGGTGCTGTCGGGAGCCGTGCTCCTGGCCTTCCTGGCCTGGGAGGGGGACTTCCGGACCCTGAAGCGCATGGGCGCGGGCTGGGGTCTGGTCATCCTGGCCGCCGTCGCCGCGCCCTGGTATGTGGCAGCGGCCCTCAAGGGGGGCGGCGCCTACGCCTACCAGATGATCGTCCACCAGAACCTGGAGCGGGCCCTGCACGCCTGGGACCACATCCAGCCCTTCTGGGCCTACGTCACCTACCTGGCCGCCGACTTCTTCCCCTGGAGCCTGCTGCTGCCGGCCCTGGCCATCTTCCTCAAGGAGTCCGGCGCGAGGCGCTCGCCCCTGGCGCGCTTCCTCATCGTGGCGGTGGTGGTGCCCTTCCTGCTCCTCAGCTGCTCCCAGAGCAAGCAGGGCAAGTACCTCCTCATGATCTACCCCTTCCTGGCCCTGCTCCTGGCGGCCCTGGTGCAGCCCATGACCGTCGAGGCCGTCGGCGAGACCCGCCTGCGCCGCCTCGGCGGCGCCCTGGGCGCGGCCCTGGCGGTCACGGGAGCCACCCTGGCCGCCCTGGCCTTCCTGGGCGCGGGCGGCCCGAAGATCCAGGCCGAACTCTTTCCGTACCTGGGCCCCCTGCGCCTGTGCGCGGCCATCGCGCTCCTGGGCTCGCTGAGCGTCCTCGCGCGGGTGGCGGCCCGGGAAGGCCGCTTCCTGGTGCGGGAGACGGCCGTGACCCTCTGCCTGGTCTTCCTGGTGGCGGGCACCTGGGGCTTCCGCCGCCTGGACGCCCGCAAGGGCTACCGGGCCTGGACCGCGGCGGCCGGGCCCCTCCTCCAGGGGCGCAAGGTCTTTTTCTGGCAGACCATCCGCAGCGGCGTGATGGTCTACACCGACCACCAGATGCCCGAGCTCCATACCGTGGCTGAATTGGACCGCCTGGCCCCCGAAGACCGCTTCGTGGCCATGCGCCGGGACTGGGACGGCCCCGCCGGGGGCCTGGATGACCGGGCCCGGGACCGCTTTGCCGTACTGCTGCGCGTGCCGGTGGGGGGCGGGGAAGCCCTCCTCCTCGGCAGGAAGTCCAGTCTCCCCTCCGAGGTGAAAAAATGAGCCCCTACATCAAGGCCCTCCCCCTCATCCTCGCGGGCGTGCTCCTCAACGCCTTCGCCCAGATCGCCTTGAAGAAGGGCCTGAACGCCGTGGTCCACACGTCCTGGGACCTCGCCTCCATCGTCAAGGTGGGCCTGAATCCCTGGACCTTGTCCTGCCTGGCCTGCTACGCCCTGAGCGTGGTGGTCTGGGCCGGGGCCCTGAACATGGTGGAGGTCAACTACGCCTACCCGTTCCTGGCCCTGGGGTTCCTGGCGAACGCGCTCATGTGCCAGGCCTTCCTGGGCGAAAGCATCCCGCCCCTGCGGTGGGCGGCCCTGGGCCTGGTGATCATGGGCGTGGCGCTCCAGGCCTTCACGGGGTTGGCAAAACATTCCTAAGCAAAATAAGTTCTGCATCAAGCGCTAACCGAAGCTAGAATTCCGTGACCATGACCGTCGCCGCAAGCCCTCGAGCGCTCCCCATCGAATGGCCCCTACCGGGCCTCCACCCCAAGGATGTCCACATCCTCGTCGTGGATGACCAGGAGATCGTCCGGGTGGCCCTGCTGAGGACCCTGCGCAAGCATGGCTTCACCTGCCACGAGGCGTCCGACGCCTACCGGTGCCTGGAGGTCCTGGACACGGAGTCCATCGATCTGGTGCTGTCCGATATCAAGATGCCGGGCATGAACGGGCTGTCGCTCGTCAAGGCCGTGGCCCACCGGATCCCCGATGTGTCCTTCGTCATGGTCAGTTCCCTGGACAACACCGAGATGGCCATGGAGTGCCTGCGCCACGGGGCCTACGGCTATGTGCTCAAGCCCTTCAAGACCAACGACATCCTCATCGCCGTGGCCAACGCCCTGCGCCGGCGCATGCTGGAGCTGGACTACCAGGACCGGGAGGCGCTCCTGGCGCGGCGGGTGCAGGAACAGACCCTGGAGATCAAGGCCTCCCGGGAGGAAGTATCCCTGCGCCTGATCTCGGCCTCGGAGCACCGGGACAACGAGACCGGCGCCCACGTGCGGCGCATCGGCCTGTACGCGGCCGAAATGGGCCGCCTGCTGGAGTGGGACCTGGAGCACATCGAGACCATCCGAGCCGCCGCGCCCATGCATGACATCGGCAAGATCGGCGTCCCCGACCGCATCCTCCAGAAGGACGGCCCCCTTACCGAGGAGGAGTGGATCATCATGAAGACCCACACCACCATGGGCGCCAACATCCTGAAGAACTCCTCGGTCCCCTTCATCCAGATGGGGGCCCGCATCGCCGCCTGCCACCACGAGAAATGGGACGGCACCGGCTACCCCAACTGCCTCAAGGGCGACAAGATCCCCATCGAGGCCCGCATCACCTGCCTGGTGGACATCTACGATGCCCTCATCCACCGCCGCGTCTACAAGACCCCCTGGGAGGAGCCCGACGTCCTCGCCTTCATGAAGGAGAACAGCGGCAAGCTCTTCGATCCCGCCCTGCTGAAGGTCTTCTTCACCCATTTCGGGAAGATGCGGGACATCATGCTGGCCCACCCCGACACCTTCGCCGAACCGGAGTTCCACTGATACCTCCATGGGGATGCCACGCCCGCGTGGCATCGCGGACCTTTTGAGCCCTCTCCGTCCCATGCCACGCAGTGCGTGGCATCCCCCACGCCATGCCCCGGCAGAGCCGGGACATGGAGTCTACAGTAGGATGTAGGGATGCGGCGCCTCCTGCTCTGGATCCCACCCCCGGCCATCTGCGCCGTCTGGCTCTCAAGCCCGGCAGCGCTCCATGGGGCGGGTCCGCGGTTCCTGGCCTGCGCCGCCCTGGCCCTGGCGCTGGAGCTGGCGGCCCGGAACACGTGGCGGGGGCTGCCCACCTACCGCCGGCACAACGCGATCTTCTGCGTCGTCACGCTGGCCGGGGTCTGCTCGGCGGGCCACCCTCGTTTGCTTGATTGTGTGCTGGCCGCAACCGGAACCGTCCTGGGCCTGGGCCTCTCCTGCCTGCCCCTGCTCTGGCTGCGCTGGTTGCCTGCCCTGAGCTGGCGCCGGGGCGAGCCGCGGCGCCCGGACCCGGCCAGGCCCCTGGTCCTGGTGGCCGACCCCCACTGGAACGAGGGGCTCACCGGGCTCCGGGAGGCCACCGCGGCCTTTCCGCAGGCGGACTGGCTCTTCCTGGGGGACCTGTTCGACGTGTGGGTGGGGTTGCCTGGCATGGGCTCGCCCCTCCAGGCCGAGTTCATGACGTGGGTTGACGAGCGCCGTGCTTGCGGCCGCTGGATTGGCTGCTGGCTCGGTAACCGGGAGTTCTTCCTGGACGGCCTGAGCCGACATTTCGACCTCATGGGCGAAGGCATCGGCGGCGGCCTGCCCGCCGAAGGCCTGGCCTGGGAGCACGGGGACCTCATCAACGCCGCGGACTGGCGCTACCGTCTGTGGAACCTGGCCTCCCGCAGCGGGGTGATGTGGCTCGTGGCGCGCCTCCTGCCCCTGAAGACGGCCGCGGCCCTGGCCGCCCACCTGGAGAGGCGGATGCGCACCACGAACCGGGCCTACAAGCTGGCGTTCCCCCGGGCGGCCTTCCGCAGCGCGGCCGCCACCCGTTCGGGCGACGTTTTCATCACGGGCCATTTCCACACCTACGAGCAGGAGGGGAACGGCACCGCCCTCCCCTGGGCCCACGAGGGCGATTTCATGCTGTGGCAGGACCGGACCCTTAAACCCATGCCCCTGTCCCCACGTCCATAGACCTGACCGCAGTCCTACCGGGAGGCCCCATGAACCTGAAGACCGCACTGCTCCCCCTGGCCCTGGCGTTCCTGGCCGGATGCACGCCCTTCACCGTGAAGTACGACTACGATGCCCATGCCGGGTATGCCTCCTACAAGACCTACGACTGGTACGCCGCCAGCAAGCGGGCCCAGGGCAAGTCCGACGGCGTCGAGAACCCCATCATGGACCGCCGGGTGCGGGGCGCGGTGGAACGGGAACTGGCCGCCAAGGGCTTCAAGACGGAAAAGAGCGGCGAGCCCGATTTCCTGGTCACCTACTATCCCGTCTACCGCCACGGCACCGTCTACACCACCACCACCATGGGCACCGGCTGGGGCTGGCACCGGCCCTGGGGCTACGGCCTGGGCACCCAGTTCACCGAGGCCCGCAACTTCCGGGAAGGCAGCATCATCCTGGAGGTTGTGGACAACAAGTCCAACCAGCTCATCTGGCAGGCCGTGGCCGAGGGCGCCCTCACGGGCCTGGACGACCCCGAGGATGCCGATCACCAGGTGGCCGAAGCTGTAAAGCAAATGCTTTCACGGTTCCCACCCCCCGTTCATTGATCCTTCGGGTAGGATAGGTGTCCAGGACCCTCAATGGACAACTATAAAATCCTGATCGTGGACGACGAATCCGATTTCCGGACGCTTCTCGTGGAGGCTCTGGAAAGCCTCGGCTACCCGTGCGAGGGCGCCGAGACCGCCGAGATGGCCATGGAGATGGCCCGGGAAACCCACTACGCGATCATCTTCACGGACCTGAACATGCCCGGCGGACGCTCGGGCCTGGACCTGCTGGAGACCATCAAGCGGGAGGATCCCAGGACCTTCTGCATCCTCATGACCGGCTACGCCACCACCGACAGCGCCATCAAGGCCCTGCGGAACGGGGCCTACGACTTCATCCAGAAGCCCTTCAAGCTCGCCGAGCTGGAGGCGAGCCTGGGACGGGCCCTGGACCACTACAAGACGCTCCGGGAGAACGAGGCCTACAAGGCCCTCCTGGAGGAGCGGGTGGAAGAGCGCACGCGTGAGGTCCTCAACCTCAAGGACGAGATCGAGAAGCTTTTCGAAGGCTTCGTGAACGCCGCCGTGACGGCCATTGAAGCGCGGGACCCCTCCACCAAGGGCCATTCCACCCGCGTGGCCGAGCTCACGGTCGGCCTGGCCGGGGCCGTGAACCGCACGCCCAGTGGCGTCTATGGACGGACCCACTTCAATGAGCACCAGATCAAGGAGTTGCGCTACGCCAGCCTGCTTCACGATTTCGGCAAGGTGGGCGTCCGGGAGCAGGTCCTCACCAAGGCCAGGAAGCTCGAACCCGAGCGCCTGGAGCGGATCCTCCAGCGCATCTACCAGCGGGACCTGGAGGCCGTGGCCGAGCGGCTCAAGGCTGCCTGGCAGCGGAACGAGCCCTACGATGACGCCTACCACCAGGTCGCCATGGCCGCCCACCGGGCCCAGAGCGAGCGGTTGGCCGAGCTGGTCATCCGCTGCAACGAGCCCCGGGTCCTCACCCAGGAAGTGGTGGAGGCCATGGACGAACTGGAGGACCTGAACTTCCTGCACTGGGACGGACAGCGCACCCGGGTCCTGGAACCCACCGACATCGCCGCCCTGCGCATCCCCAAGGGCAGCCTCTCCGCCGCCGAACGGGACGAGATCAACAGCCACGTAAGCCACACCTACAAGTTCCTCAGCCAGATCCCCTGGACCGGCACCCTCGCCGACGTGCCCGGCATCGCCTGGGCCCACCACGAACGCCTCAACGGCCAGGGCTATCCCCGCGGGATCCGCCACGACCAGATCCCCGTCCAGAGCAAGCTCATGGCCATCTGCGACGTGTTCGACGCCCTGGTGGCGGCGGACCGGCCCTACAAGGTGGCCGTCACGGTGCCCAGGAGCCTGGAGATCCTGGAGAACGAGGTCAAGGCCGGGCTCCTGGACGGCGACGCCATGGGCATCTTCCTCGAGGCGCGGATCTTCGAGCTGACCACGGCCCAGGGCAAGGCGCCCTCGGAACACCCATGATCCAGGACCCCATCCTCCTCGTGGACGATGAGGATGACCTGCGCGCCTTCCTGAAGGAAGCCCTCACCCAGGACGGCTACCAGGTTGACGATGCCCCGGACGCCAACGCCGCACTGGCCCTCATGGCCCGCAAGCACTACTCCGTCCTGCTCACGGACCTCAACATGCCCGGGGGGCCCACCGGCTTCGACCTGCTCGCGGCCGTGCAGGCCCGGGATCCCAGCACCCTCTGCGTGGTGATCACCGGGTACGCCTCCATGGAAGCGGCCATCCAGGCCGTGAAGTTCGGCGCCTACGACTTCGTCCAGAAGCCCTTCAAGCTCGCGGAGATCGAAGCCATCCTGGACCGCGCCCTGGACCATGCCGCCGTCGTGCACCAGCTCCAGGACTACCAGAAGAACCTGGAGGCCCGGGTGATGGCCAGGGTCCAGGAGAACCAGGACTTCCACAGCGAGATGAAGCTGCTGAACGACCTCCTCATGGACTCCCTGGGCCTGGTGGCCGAGGGCCCCATCCTCCGGCCCTTCCTCGACCATTTCCAGGCCCGCTTCAAGCCCGCGGGCTACATGGCCCTGCTCCCCGTCCCGGGGGACTTCTGGCTCCTGGAGGCCGGCGCCGGTTCCAGGGCCACGAACCTGTCGGGACTCCCGGCGCCTTCCACCCTGGAGCGAAGCGGGGACTGGACCTGGGAAGGGGGCTACCCCGAAGGCCACCTGATCCCCCTCCGGAACAGCGAGACCCTGCTGGGGGCGCTGTTCGTGGGCTTCGAGGACCGGTCCAGCTTCCATCCCGAGGCCCCGGACTTCGTCCTCTGGCGCCGCCAGGTGGAAGCCGCGCTGAACGCCTTGTACCGGACCCGGGCCGAGGTGGCCCGGGCCCTGGCCGGCCGCATGCCTTCCTGAGGACCCGAGGTCGAAGGCCAAGGCCGCCAAGGCGGCCAGGGGAGAAAAAACAGGGTATCCTTTAGGAACCGAAGGAGCACCCATGGAACGCGCCTACTATCCGCCCATCGTCATCGAGGAAACCCCCCGGGGCGAGCGCAGCTACGATATCTACTCCCGCCTGCTCAAGGACAACATCATCTTCCTCGGCACGGCCATCGATGACTCCGTCGCCAACGCCATCGTCGCCCAGATGCTCTTCCTGGAAAGCGAAGACCCCGACAAGGACATCCAGATCTACATCAACAGCCCCGGCGGCAGCGTCACCGCGGGCCTGGCCATCTACGACACCATGCAGTTCGTGAAGAACGACATCGTCACCTACTGCATCGGCCAGGCCGCCTCCATGGGCGCCCACCTCCTGGCCGCGGGCACCAAGGGCAAGCGTTTCGCCCTCCCCAGCGCCCGCATCATGATCCACCAGCCCTCCGGCGGCGCCCAGGGCCAGGCTTCGGACATCGAGATCACCTTCAAGGAGATCCAGCGCCTCAAGGACAACCTCGCCGCCGCCCTGGCCAGGCACACCGGGCAGAACCTGAAGAAGGTCATGAAAGACATGGACCGCGACTTCTTCATGAGCGCCGAGGAGGCCATGGAGTACGGCCTGATCGACCGGGTGCTGTCCGAGCGACCCGCATAACCGAAATCACAACACGGTTTCGGTGGCCCAAGATGTGACGCATTTCTCCTGGACGTGGGTGCATGGTATTTACTTCTCCACAGGACCCCGCCATGACCCTGCTGTCCGATCTGGCCTTTGAACGGCTTCGCTCGATCCCCCTCTACGTTCCCGGCAAGCCCATCCAGGAAGTCCAGCGCGAGCTGGGCCTGGCGAGCGTTGTCAAGCTGGCCAGCAACGAGAATCCCTGGGGGCCCAGCGAGGCCGTGAAGGCGAGGGTCATCCAGGCCGCCACCGGCAACCGGGACGAGGGCATGGGCTTCTATCCCGTGTCCGACGGGTTCTACCTGCGCACCGCCATCGCCAGGCGCCTGGGTTGCAACCCGGGCCAGATCATCCTGGGCAACGGCAGCTCCGAGATCATCGAGATGGCCGCCAAGGCGGCCCTCCTGGCCGGCGGCAGCAGCGTGGCGCCCAAGCACTCCTTCGCCATCTACGGCATCGCCTCCCAGACGGCCGGGGGCCGCTTCCTGGAGTGCACCTGCAACGCCACGGAACTGGACGTGGACGCCATCATCAAGGCCGTCCAGCCCGACACCCGCATCGTCTTCCTGGGCAACCCCAACAACCCCACCGGCACCATGCTGGACCGGGAGGGCCTGGAGCGGCTGGTGCGCGACCTGCGCGACGACATCCTCCTGGTGATCGACCAGGCCTACTGCGAGTACGAGGATCCCGACACCTACCCCGACGCCGCCAAGTACCTGGACGAGCGATCCAACCTCCTGGTCCTCCACACGTTTTCCAAGATCCACGCCCTGGCTGGCCTGCGCATCGGCTACGGCATCGGCCACCTCAAGCTCATCTCGCTCCTGGAGCGGGTGCGCAGCCCCTTCAACACCAACATGCTGGCCCAGGCGGCGGCCGAGGTGGCGGTCCAGGACTACCCCTTCGAGCTCTTCTCCCGCGCCCGCAACGCGGAAGCCCGGAAGGCCTTCTTCCTCGAGGCCGGCAAGCACCGCTGCCAGGCCAGCGGCATGGGCGGCAACTTCGTCCTGCTGGAGACCATCCTCCCCGCCCAGGAGCTCTTCAAGGACCTCCTGCGGGCCGGCGTCATCGTCCGCCCCGTCCACGCCTACGACCTGCCCAACCACGTGCGCATCACCCTGGGCAAGCCCGAGGAGATGGAAGCGTTCTGGAGGGCGGCCGCCCCGATCCTGGACAACGTGGGCTGCGCCTGCAACTGACTGCGGTGGCATGCCTCCGCATGCTTCCCTCGTTCCTCGCCCGGCAGACACCGTGGCTTCGGTGGGAGCCGCTGGCTTAACACCGGTAGCTCCAGGCGAACGGCAGCCTGCACGGATACCTTTTCGTGGCGAGGCCACGAAGACACCTTGCCCCGCTTTTCATATGCATTAACATTTTATCACCAGCCCGGTGGGCTCGTGAGGTGGTGATGCGACGAGGTATGCCCAGGATCTGCCTTTGGACGTTGTCCCTGGGCCTTGCCTGCCACGTTCAGCTCTATAGCCAGCCGCCGCGAGAGCTGACCCTGCTCCGCCCCGGGGAGAAACTCGAGAATAGTGACAAACTGATCTCACCGAACAAGAAAGCCTCCGCACTCCTCAACCCGCGTTTCGGGCAGTTGACGATTCTGGATCTTGAAAAAAACCGCCCTTTGGCAAACCCCATTCATGAAACCTATATGTGATGGTTTGGTCAACCTCAAAATTCCTTACGCGGTCTGGCTGGAGATGGGCACGGATGGCGTCCTCAGATTGTTCCTCCATGCCCCGGGGCAGAGCCCTCATCCCACCACCCTCTGGAAAGCCGAGCTTGGCAAGCCCGGGGCTTCGGCCGCACTGACGGACGCTGGGAAGTTGACCGTAGAGCAATCTATCGATTAACTCCCCCGGTAGTCCGAGTGGAAGGTCCCTTTCAGGCCGGCCGGTGGGTCTCCAGCCATTCCCGCAGTACGTCATCCATCCGGGTCTGCCACCCGTCGCCGAAGGCGCGGATTTCAGTGGAATGGCCCCATTCGGAGCCATACCGAATCTTTCGCTACCTTTTCCCCTCTTTCATCGCCCTCGCGAGTGCAGAGGCTTCATGCAAGCGATTTGCAAACTCCATATCCGAGTCTTCAAACTCACGAACGGCATAAATACCAATAATTATGTCCTTCAGCTTCGAGCGATCAGAAATTGATCCATCGAGGAGTCCCAAAATATATTCAAGCTGAGCTTGAACAGACAACAGGGGCTGAGAATCAGGGTCAACAATGAGTTTATTTTTACATTCATTGTGCGTGAATTTTATTTTTTCAATTTCATTGTTCAAAATAATTGCTCGAATAGGTTCTATTTATACTAAATCACAGGCGACCCTTTTTCATTAACTCGGCAATATCATCGGCTTGACCCAGCAGGTTTGCGAAACCCGGATCCCTATCTTCAAACTCACGAGCAGAATAAATTCCTAAAATAATGTCCTTGAGTTTCGAACGATCCGTGCAGCTTCCCTCCAGTATACTCAATAAATAAATTAATTGAACCTTAATTGACCATAGAGGCTGAAAAGACGGATCATTAATAATTTATAATTCACATTCACTCAATACTGTTATAAGCGTTTGAATCTCGATGTTCATACCGATCCTTTCATCGATTCACAAGGGTAAAAAGGTCTGGATAACCCGAAAAACATTGCGTTCCGCCGCCTTCAGCATGGAATGGATTGTTGGGATCAGTCCAATTATCGATGAGGTAGCCGCCTTGCTTCGGAGAACGTTAATTCTTTTACTTGGAGTAAATAATTTCAATTCTCCATCAGCCAGATTAATTCCAAAAACGAAGGGTTCATTCTACTTGGGGCAAAATAGTTTCCAGTGGGCCTCCTCTTCACCTTCCACTGGCCAATCGTCCTGCCTGGAGACAACCAACAGGAATCCACCTCGCTAGAAAATTAAGGCATTTCATATGCCTTATGGTTTTCGAATGGTCAACGCCTTCGTTTCGATACTAATTCTCTTGAGAATCCATCTTTGATTAAAAATAAATGGTGCATCACCCAAGGCCAACAAATTGGTCTGCCATAAATGTTCCATCTTTGGTTTCATTCGATTGAATATCTATAATTTAAAAATTCCAGACAATCCTTGATCCTAGCAATAACAATTTCACATTCGATAGAACTTAATTCCTCAGCTGGCTGCCCCTTGAATAACCAATGCAGGGTTGACCCCAAATACAAAACTATCCCATTCGGGGAAGCCAGGCGTTCGAGCTCAATTTGAATGACCTTTGTCCCTTCAAGATAGGATAAAAGATGGTGACCAAGTTTTACCTTGAATCCATCTGAAGAAATTACTTCAGCTTCATTTATTTTAGCCAGAGTTGACATTTATTTAATCCTTATAGGTTGAACACCGTTTTTCATTATTGTATCAACTTTTGGATTGGCCTGCAGTGCTGGCAATTCAATTCGACCGAAGACCCCGTCTGGACGTGCCCCATCGTTAAAGACATTCACGACTCCAGAAGATTCCTGAGCAAACCTCTGTGATAGTCGTTCCCAGGGACGTACCGCCTGATTTGGCTCCATTCGCTTGAATAAACATTGGCTATCTAACCAACCACCACCGGGTGTTTGTTCAAGGGTTATACCCCCGCCTTTTGTGAATAGTTCTGCCCGGTGCCGGTTCCCTCTCCCGGAGTAATAGGTGGCTGCTCCAGGTTGAGATGCAACATCAAGCCGTTCCACTTCATCCATATAGCCACGCAAGGTAATGTCATTGTGAAGGTTGCCGGTTCTACCAAATTTATTATTAAGATAAGCCCGCCTCTCAGCAAGGCCAAGGTTCGCATTTGGCGCAGATGGAGGGTTGGTGCCCAGGAAGGGGGTCACAGCCTGGAACTCCGGTTCCCCCAGGACAGGTTTAAGGGGTGCGCCATGCCTGAGTCCCGCCACCTCGCCCACCCCCCCAGGCGGCTTGATGAGCAAGGGAGCGGCCATCGACCCTGCCAGCGCCAGGGCGGTGTCCGCCAGCTGCTTTCTAGAGGCATAATCCTTCAGGGCCTCGCGGACCTGCGCCAGGTCCTGTTCCGCGGGCGTCAGCACCCGGGGCTTGGTCGCATTCGTAAGTTCCGGAAGGTCCGGCCTGGGTTGGTAGTCGGCCAGCCGATCCCGGAACTTCCGGTCCATGGCCTCCATGGGATGGCTGGCATCATGGGCCATAGGGTCCTGGATGGCCTTCAAGGCCGCTTCCTGTTCGGCCTGCTGGAGGCGGTTGGCGCGCTCCTGGGAGATGAAATACCGGCTCTTAGCCTGTGCTTCCTCCCTCGCTCGTTCAGAGCGTTCCAGGTTGCCCTGCTTCAGGGGGGCGTGAGGTCGGCCGGGCAGGATGCCTTTCCGGATGGCCACGCCGGCGAAGTAGGCATCCAGGCAGGCTGCGGCATAATGGGGCCGGCCACAACGGAGCTTCTCCCTCAACCAGTTCCTGAACATGGGCAGGTTGACCGGGTGCGGGGCGCCAGCCAGGCCAAGGGCATGGGCCTCGGGCAGGGGCGCCCGGGTGCAGAGGGTCCGGATCCAGTCCTCGTCAAGGAACAGGCGGCCCGTGTCCCTCAGTTCGGCCAAGGTCAGCTTCAGGCCACCGCCCGGACTGGTGTAGAAGGTCGCGTTGGCGCTGTGGACCGGGGGCTCCAGAGCATCCAGCGGGGGCGGGTCCAGGCACGGATCGCGTGCCAGGTACCTGAACGGGGGTTCGCGGAAAGCAGGGTCCGCGCGAAGCCTCGCCGCCAGGGCATCATGGTCCCTGGAACAGGGGCCGCAGGGGAGCAACCCCATGGCCTGAAGCAGGTTCCTGTTGGACCAGACCTCATGGAGCAAAAGTTCCTTCTGGTAGTCCTTGGCCCGCTGGAACCGCGCCGAAAGCAGGCGGCCATGCCCCACCAGACTCCGCTCCAGTACGTCCTGCGCCGCCCGTTCCTCGTCCCACTTCGGCCCGTGCATCCCTCGCTCCTGCCATGGGCCTTCGCCCTGCCCAGGGGTGCGGGAGCGGGCGGGGAGGTTCCTTGGCCGAACCTTCGCATGGCCCACCAGCCTCCGGCGTGCGTTTCCTTCCATCAGGCCCCATGGTGCCAGGGCGCCCGGAGGCCTATCATGACGAAGAGTCAAGGGGAGGTTGCATTGGGGATCTACAGCATCGCGGGTGATCTGCTCCGCGCGTCCGTGAACACGAATGGCGCCGAGCTGTGCCGTCTCCAGATGGCCTCGGGGCTGGATCTGCTCTGGGACGGGGACCCTGCGGTGTGGGGCCGGCAGGCGCCCAACCTCTTCCCCATCGTCGGGGCCCTCAAGGGCAACCGCCTCGTGCACGAGGGCATGACCTACCCCCTGTCCAAGCACGGCTTCGCCCGGGACCGGGCCTGGAGCCTGAAGCGGCTGACCGCCCATTCTGTCACCCTGCGCCTGGTGGATGATGAGGCCAGCCGGGCCCGGTACCCCTTCGCCTTCGATCTGTGCGTCACCTTCCGCATCGAGGACAACGCCCTGCTGGTGCAGTATGAGCTCCGCAACCCGGGGGACACGGCCATCTTCGCGAGTCTGGGCGCCCACCCGGCCTTCCGCTGGCCGATCCACCCGGACATCGCCAAGGAGGACCACCGGATGGTCTTCGAGAAGGCCGAGCGGCCCAGCCTGCCGGGGGTGGACAGCAATGGCCTGCTCGCTGGCACGCGCCCCAGTCCGCTGCGGAACCGGGAACTCAACCTCAAGGAGGGGCTCTTCGATGCCGACGCCCTGATCTTCAGTCCCGTGGAAAGCCGGTATCTGCGCTATTCCGGCCCGGGGACGCCCGTCCTGGAGATCTCCTGGGAAGGCTTCCCCCAGCTGGGCATCTGGAGCAAGCCCGGGGCGGATTTCGTCTGCGTGGAGCCCTGGCATGGCTTCGCCAGCCCGGCGGACTTCGAGGGGGAGTTCAGCGGCAAGCCCGGGGTCTTCCAGGTGGCCCCCCTGGCCACCGTGACCTCGTCCTACACCGTGCGGGTACTCCCCGGCTGAGGCCGCTCCAAAACCGACGTTTGCCGACTTGGCCTGGCCCTGAGACACTGGTGGGTCAGTCCAAGGAGTATGCATGGCAGTGCAGTGCGGCATCGTCGGTCTTCCCAACGTTGGGAAATCCACACTATTCAACGCTTTGACCCGGGCCGGGGCCGCTTCGGCCAACTATCCCTTCTGCACCATCGAACCCAATACCGGCGTGGTGGACGTTCCCGACGAACGGCTGGCCATGCTCTCGGACCTGGCCAATCCCCAGCGGATCCTCCCCGCCGCCCAGGAATTCGTGGACATCGCCGGTCTCGTGCGGGGCGCCAGCAAGGGCGAGGGCCTGGGCAACGCCTTCCTGGCCAACATCCGGGAGACCGACGCCATCGTCCAGGTGGTGCGCTGCTTCGAGGACGGGGACGTCACCCACGTGGAGGGGGCCGTGAACCCGCTGCGGGACCTGGACATCATCGACACCGAGCTGATCGTCAAGGACATGGACGGCGCCGAGAAGGCCCTGGACCGCCACCGCAAGGCCGCCAAGAGCGGCAACAAGGAATCCCTCGCCCTGGTGGCGGTGCTGGAGAAGGTCGCCGCCACCCTGGACACGGGCGCCTGGGCCAAGACCGCCGAGCTCTCCCGGGAGGAGCTGGCCCTGGTCAAGTCCTTCGGCTTCCTCACGCTCAAGCCCATGCTGCTGGTGGGCAACATCTCCGAAAGCGAGATCCCGGCCCCCGAAGCCAATCCCCACTATGCCGCCCTGGTCCAGGCCGCCGCGGCGCGGAACTGCCCGGTGATCCCCATCTGCTCCAAGCTGGAGGCGGAGATCCAGGAGCTGGCCGCGGACGAGCGCCCCCTGTTCCTGGAGGAGGCCGGCCTGTCCGAGCCCGGCCTGAACCGGCTCATCCACGCCTCCTTCCGCCTGCTGAACCTGCAGACCTACTTCACGGTCGGCCCCAAGGAGGTGCGCGCCTGGACCATCCCCATCGGCGCCACCGCGCCCCAGGCGGCCGGAGTCATCCACACGGACTTCGAGAAGGGCTTCATCCGGGCCCAGGTCATCGCCTACGAGGACTACATAACCTACAAAGGGGAGCAGGGCGCCAAGGAAGTGGGACGGATGCGCTCCGAGGGCAAGGAATACATCGTCAGGGACGGCGATGTGATGCATTTCCTTTTCAACGTCTGAGGCACATACTCGTTGCCAGGCAAACTACGGATAAGCATGGGACGAGCATGGGGACTACCCAGGTATGGCTGAATAGCGCATGGCAAAGCTGAGGTCCGGCAAGCCCGAGGACATGGAATCCCGCATCGAGGATCCGGTCGTCCTGCGCGCGGTGTTCCTGCAGCTCTTCGACGGGGAGACGGAGTTCCCCATCAAGGTTGAAGGCACCAGCACGCTGCCCTACTTCGCCACCATCAAGAGCCTGCCCTGGGACCAGGGCTACATGGTCCTCAAGCTGGTGCGGCCCCTGCCCCATGAGTTGTTGAAAGGTGCCGTCTTCCACCTCCTGTGCGCCTCCGGAGAGCAGAGGTACGAGGGTTTCATCAACTACGGCGGCCGGGAGGGCTACCTCCAGTACCGGTTCGAGGTGCCTTCCGCCCTCGTCCTGTCCGACCGGAGGATCCACAAGCGGTATCCCTTCCGGCCCCGGGAGAGCGCCTACGTCGTCCTGCAGGACGCCGGGGTGCCCGGGCTGGGGGTGGCGGGCCCCCTCGTGAACATCGGCCTGGGCGGCCTGGCCATGCGGGTGGACCGCATCATCCGACTCAACACCGGCGTGCGCATCCCCCCGGCCACGGCCCTGTTCGAGCGGGGCAAGCATTTTCCCCGGGCCCGGGTCCAGGAGCTCCCCCGGGTCCACCTCCTGGACGTGAGGGGCCTGACGGCCCATGCCACGGAACGGGGCACGGAGGTGATCCTGGGCCTGACCTTCACCTCCATCCAGCCCGAGGAGGAGGCCCTCATCCGCTCCGCCCTGGACATCCGCGACCGCATGCAGCGCGGACAGCTCTCGGTGCGCATCGAAAGCGGGCCGGTCGTGCTCCGCACCGGCGAGACCGGCAGGCCCCAGGTGGCGTCGGCCCCCGAGCCCCAGCCGGCGCCCTCACGTGCCCCCGCGGCCCCCCCGGACCTGGAAGGGGACCTCCTGCGCAGGCTCCGGCGCCGCTGCGCCCACCTGGCCCTGGTCATGCCCGCGGGCGCCCCGCGGGACGTACTGGAGGCCCAGCTGCGCGCCAGGGGCTTCCACCGCCTGCACCTCTCCGAGACCCTGGACGAGCTCCTCGCCCGGGTGGAGGCCGAACCCCGCCGCCATCCTCCCCGCCTGGCCATCGTGGACCTGGCCGTGGCCCACGCCGGTGACGCCGAGCCCCTGGAGGCCGTGCGCTCCATCGAAGCCGGCGTGCTCGGCATCGGTTCCATCCCCACGATCATCCTCTGCGAGGCCGTGGACCCCACCCTCCTGCTCAGCCAGGCCGAGCATACCCGCTTCCTGGGGCACGAGCTCTCCGAGGAGGCCCTCCGGACCATGGACGCCCTGCTGGATCCCGACAGCCACTGAAGGTAGGCCCCCCTACCTGAGCGGGGCCACCCGGATGGCCTCGCCCCTTGCGTTTCGCCTCAGGAGGTCGTCGTTGAGGCGGTTGCCGCCGCGCAGGATGGGATCGGAGGCGTCCTTGGCCAGGAGGATGCCCCCCCGGGCATTGCGGTGCACGACGCACTCCTCCAGGGTGACCTGGGCGTCCTCCAGGAGGAGGATGCCGGTGTCCTTGCCGTCCCGCAGGTCGCAGCGCACCAGCAGCAGGCTGCCGCCGGGCTCGACCTTGGCGCCGGTGCCGGCGTTGCCGTAGATCTCGCAGCCTTCCAGCACGCCCCGGCCGCGCCAGGAGCACAGGACCCCGAAATTCCGCCCCTCGAAGATGCGGCAGCCCTTCATCTGCACCGTGGCCCCGTGGTGCACCAGCACGGCGGGCTCGAGGTTGTCCGAGAGCTCGCAGTCCTCCATGGTCAAAAGCGCCTGATCCATGGCGGAACTGCCCAGCCCCGCATTGCCCCTGAGGCGGCAGCGGCGCAGCTGGAGGGAGGCGCCGTCCGCCCCGTGCACGGCGCTCAGCGCGTGGCCGCTCAGCTCGCAGTCCTCCAGGGTGGCCTGGCCCCGCTCCAGGGCCAGCACGCCGATGGACCCCGAGGCCAGGATTCGGCACCGGAGCAGCTCGGCCCGGGCCTCCGCCTCGATCTCGATGCCGCCGGCCTCCTGGCCGGACACCTCGCAGTCCTCCAGGTTGGCCTGGGCCCCGGGGAGCAGGTGGAGGCCCAGCCCCCGGGTCGTGCGGACCGAACACGTGACCAGGAAGGCCCGCGCCCCTCCTGCGACCCGTAGGGCGGCATGGTAGGCCCCGGTGACCGTGCATTCCTCCAGGCGCACCAGGGTGTCGGCATCGGCCCGGACGGCCTGGGGGCCCGCGCCCCGGAGGGTGCAGCGGCGGAACACCGGGTCGGCGGCGCTGCCCGCGACCTGGATGGCCGGGCCCCCGGCGATCTCGAAGGCGCAACCCTCCACCGTGAGCCTGCCCCGCACGGCCATGAGGATGGGCGCCGGGTCGCCCTGGGCACCCTTGAAGGAGAGGTTGGCCAGGGCCACCTGCCCCGCCTCCAGGACCAGGCAGGCTCCCTTGGGACTCTCGATGACCACCTCCCCCGGTTCGCCCTGGCCTTCGATGGTCACGTCCCGGGCCACCACCACGGCCTCCCGGTACACCCCGGGCAGCATGACGATCCGCATGCCGTCTTCGGCCTGGCGCAGGGCCACCCGCAGGCTCATGCACTGGCCCCTGCCGCCCTTGCCCACCACCAGGGTCCGGGGCCCGGCGGGCTCCGCAAGGGCGGACCCCGCAAGGGCGGGGCCGGCCTGGGCCGTGGGCGCCTCCAGGGCGTCCCGGATGGCGCAGGCGAGGGCATCGGCGGAGCCGTAACGTTCGGATGGCTTCTTGGCCAGGGCCCGGTCCACCACCCTCAGGATGGCCGGCCCCAGCGAGGCCCGCTCCTCGGCGGTGAAGGGCGCGGGGGGCTGGGTGAGGATGGCGCTGAGCACGGCGATGGGTCCCTCCCCCGAGAAGGGCTTGCGGCCCCCGGTGAGGATCTCGTAGAGCACCACGCCCATGGCGAACAGGTCCGAGGCGGGCTGGGCCCTGCCGGAGTCCAGGTACTCGGGCGCCATGTAGTTGGCGGTGCCCATCCAGTGGCCCTTCTGGGTGAGCTCGGACTGCCCCACCTGGGCCACGCCGAAATCCATCAGCTTGGCCACCGGGCGGCGGGTGAGGCGGCTCACCAGGATGTTGGCCGGCTTGATGTCCCGGTGGATGATGCCCCGGTCGTGGGCGAAGGCCAGTCCCTCGCAGGCCTGGGCCAGCAGCTCCAGCAGCTCGGGCAGGGCCTGGGGACCCCGCCGGAGGGCCACGCCCAGGTCCTCGCCGTCCACGAACTCCATGGCCATGTAGTGGAGGCCCTCGTCCACCCCGAACTCGAAGACGGTGACGATATTGGGGTGGTTCATGGAGCCCGCCGCCCGGGCTTCCCGCTCGAAGCGCTCCTGGGACTCGTCGGCGAAATCGGCGTTCATCCGGATCGTCTTTACGGCGACCGGACGGTCAAGGATGGGATCCCGGGCCAGGAAGACCTCCCCCATGGCCCCGTGCCCGATCATCCGGATGAGCTCGAACTTGCCGATCTTGTCGCGCATTGGAAAGTACACTAACCGATCAAAGGTGACTCGGCCTGGGGTAATTCCCGCACCGGAGCGGTAATCATCCCCTAGCCTCGCAGCAGGGCCTGGATTTCGCCCCAGCGCTCGAATTCGGATAGGCGCAGCCCGTACCGGTAGAAGGTTCCCTCGTTGAGGTTCCTCATCTCCATGCGAGCCGTGGCCTCGAAGCGCGGCCAGTCGGCTGGAGGAAGGGATTTCTCCTGGTAGTAGAGGGCGAACCGATGGGGCAGGTCCTCCGGCTGGACCAGGTCCTGCACCATGTCGCGCACGAAGGTCCGCAGGTGTTCACGGTAGCGGAGCCGGAAGGGGTCGGGTTCCGGCATCGCCCGGCGCAGAGTCCGATAACGTTCAGCGGAGCAGCGATAGGCCAGGAGGAAGACATCCCGCAGGGCCTCGATTTTCTTCACTTCATATACCGCCAGTGTCGCCAAGGTGTAGGCCTCCCTCGGGACTTCCATGAAGGAAAGGGGCTGAACGTTGGCTTTGAGCAGGGGCAGGTTGGCCACCAGGCGGGAAGTGCGTTTATTCACATCGGTAAAGGGTTGCAGGTACGGCAAATGGACCAGCAGGAAGAAGGCCTGTTCAAAGGGATCCAGGATCTCCTGCGCGGTGGCGAGCAACTGCTCGAAGATCTCCTGGATGAGGACCGGCACGGCGAGGGGGATATAGACACTGCCAGAGATTTCGACCATTGCGGTCCGGACACGGCCTTCGTCCCGCGGATCGTCCATCAGGTTTTCGGAGAGGGCCCCATGCAAGGTCCGGAGGGCCAGGAGCGACAAGTAAGGTCTTCGGCACCTTCCACCAGAAATTCGATCGCATGCTTATGGTTCAAGACCATCTGGGTTTCCTGGGCGTCCTTCCCGCCCGGCACGGCACCTTCCCTGATCAGATTTTCGGTCTCCAGCAGGGAGTATGTATTCCCTTCCAGTCGGCTGGAATTCCAGGATAGATCGATCAGGAGGCGTTCCATGATCTTGCGGACGTAGGTTCCGGCCGGTTGCCTCGCATCGGGCGTCCGGCCCAGCATGGCAAGTTGTTCCCGATCACCTTCCCTGAGGTAGAAGGTCTGATTGGGCACATAGGCGTCCAGGAAGCCACGGTCATAGGTGCAGGAAGCCCGTTGGTACCTCGGACAGTCAACCATTGCCACGGCCCGCCGGCCCTCGATGGAGAAGTCCCAGCCTCCGGCCACGGAATCGGCCTTGGGCAAACCAGGGGCAAAGTAGAGTCGGCCCTTGGTCGAGCCTTCTTCCCGCAGGAGCCCGAGACTTTTCAGCTTGGTCAACACCTTCCGAAATTCATAGGGCGACATCCGGGCTGCACCGGATTCCTTCTGGAGTTGCATTCGTCCAATCCCTTCCGGATGGTTGGCGAGGGAACGGATTACGGCTTCGTGGAGAATGTCGGCAAGGATAGGGGCAACCATATGGACCTTCACGATCTGAGGTCCTCCAGGATCAGTCATGATAGCGTTTTTTCAAATATTTTTAAAAAATTATTGTTAAATTTTTTAGCTAATTTGTTTATTTACTTTATTTAATTGAAAATTAATTGAAAATTTATTTGGACGAACTCGCCTGAGTCCCGTCAGGTGATGTAACAAGAGCGGCCAGCGGAGCTACCAAGCATGCGAGTTCGCATATAGGCCCAGCAGCGGCGTATTCGAACGCTTATTCGCACACTATTCGAACACTTATTCGAACACTCATTCGAACACTCATTCGAACACCTTTCGAACCGGGAGCGACCTTGACCCCGCGCCCTACCTCATCTGGATCGCCATGGCATTCAGCCGCTCGACCCGCTTCTCCAGCGGCGGGTGGGTCGAGAACAGGCCTGCGATCCCGCCCGCCCTCAGGGGGTTGACGATCATCATGTGGGCGGTGGCGGGCTGGGCGTCGCGCATGGGGCGCTGGGCGTTGTAGGTGGCCAGGCGGGTCAGGGCGGAGGCGAGCTGGTCGGGACGGCCGGTGATGTGGGCTGAGTAGGCGTCCGCCTCGTATTCCCGGGAGCGGCTCACGGCCATCTGCAGGAGCAGGGCGGCGATGGGCCCCAGGATCATCACGAGGATGGCGACCAGGCCGTTGCCGCCCCGGTCGTCATCGGAGCGGCGGGGGCCGAACCAGAAGGCCAGGCGGCTCAGGAGCATGATGGCCTGGGCCAGCACCGCCGCCAGGCTGCCGATGAGGATGTCCCGGTGCTTGACGTGACCCAGCTCGTGGGCGAGGACGCCCTCCAGCTCCGGCCGGGTCAGGGCCTTGAGGATCCCCTCGGTCACGGCCACCACCGCGTGCTCGGGGTCGCGCCCCGTGGCGAAGGCGTTGGGGGTTTCATCCGGAATGATGGCCACCCTGGGCATGGGCAGCCCGGCCCGCTGGGCCAGGGTGGCCACGATGGCGTGCAGCTCCGGGGCGTCGTTGGGACCCACCAGCTGGGCCCGGTAGGCGGCCAGGACGATGCTGTCGGAGAAGAAATAGCTGACCCCGTTCAGGAGGATGCTGAAACCCAGGGCCAGGACGATTCCCGACTCCCCGTAGAGCAGGCCGCCCAACCCGACCAGGAGGCCGGTCATGATCATAATCAACATGAATGTTTTAATGCCGTTCATACGGACTCCCTCTTTCATCGTACCTCGTTTCCGCCCGTATGAATGAATGTGCCCTCTCTGCTCAGCCCCCCGCCCGCACCCTGTGGACCCCGAGGTCCGCAGTTGACTTGGGGCCCTCATGCTAGGACACTTCTCGCTGAATCCTTGTTGAGTCGTCAGTTCCGGTGGGCATTTCATGACCTCACCGGGTATCGATGCGCTTCCGAGGCCCGGGACCCCGGCGCCGCCCACCTCCTCCGAACCCACCATCCCCGAAGGGATCACTGCGAAGGGAACGACCATGACCAAGGACACAGCCAAGATCATCTGGACCGGCATCGACGAGGCGCCGGCCCTGGCTACCTACTCCCTGCTCCCCATCGTCAACGCCTTCACCAAGGCGGCCGGGGTGGTGGTGGAGACCCGGGACATCTCCGTGGCCGGGCGCATCATCGCGGCCTTCCCCGAGCAGCTCACCGAGGCCCAGCGGCTGCCCGACGAGCTCTCCTACCTGGGCGAACTCACCCTCAAGCCCGAGGCCAACATCATCAAGCTCCCCAACATCAGCGCCTCCATCCCCCAGCTCAAGGCGGCCATCAAGGAGCTGCAGGGCCAGGGCTACGCCATCCCCGACTACCCCGAGGAGGCCGCGACCGAGGCGGAGAAGGAGATCCAGGCCCGCTACGCCAAGGTCCTGGGCAGCGCCGTGAACCCGGTGCTCCGCGAGGGCAACTCGGACCGGCGCGTGGCCGCCTCCGTGAAGCAGTACGCCAAGAAGCATCCCCACCGCATGGGCGCCTGGAGCAAGGAGTCCAAGTCCCACGTCGCGCACATGGACGCCGGCGACTTCTACGGCCATGAAGTGTCCGTGGTCATCGAGCAGGCCGGGAACGTGCGGATCGAGTTCGTGGACGCCGCGGGCAACGTCAAGGTGCTCAAGGAGAAGCTGCCCCTTCAGGCCGGCGAGGTCCTGGACGGGACCTTCATGAACGTCAAGGCCCTGCGCCAGTTCATCCAGGAGCAGATCGACGGCGCCAAGGCCTCGGGCGTGCTGTTCTCCGTGCACCTGAAGGCCACGATGATGAAGATCTCCGATCCGGTGATCTTCGGTCACTTCGTCTCGGTCTTCTACAAGGACGTCTTCGCCAGGCACGCGGCGGTCTTCAAGGACCTGGGCGTGAACCCGGACCTGGGCCTGGGCGACCTCTATGCCAAGCTCAAGAAGCTGCCCGACGCCAAGCGCGAAGAGATCGAGGCCGATATCAAGGCCGTGTACGCGGACCGCCCGGCCCTGGCCATGGTGGACTCCGACAAGGGCATCACCAACCTGCACGCCAGCAACGACATCATCATCGACGCCTCCATGCCCGTGGTCATCCGCGACTCCGGCAAGATGTGGGGCCCCGACGGCAAGCTCCACGACACCAAGTGCGTGATTCCCGACCGCTGCTATTCCACCTTCTACCAGGAGGCCATCACCTTCTGCCGGGAGCACGGCCAGTTCGACGCCGCCACCATGGGCTGCGTGGCCAACGTGGGCCTCATGGCGCAGAAGGCCGAGGAGTACGGCTCCCACGACAAGACCTTCAAGGCCCCCGGCGACGGCGTCATCCGCGTCGTGGACGCGAGCGGCAAGGTGCTCATGCAGCACACCGTGGAAGCCGGGGACATCTGGCGCGGGTGCCAGACCAAGGACCTGCCCATCCGCGACTGGGTCAAGCTGGCCGTGAGCCGCGCCCGCGCCACCGGCGCCCCCGCCGTGTTCTGGCTGGACAAGAACCGCGCCCATGACGCCCAGCTCATCCAGAAGGTGGCCACCTACCTCAAGGACCACGACACCACCGGCCTGGAGCTCCCGATCATGAGCCCCGTGGAGGCCATGCAGTTCACCCTGCCCCGGGCCAAGGCCGGCCTGGACACGATCTCGGTCACCGGCAACGCCCTGCGCGACTACCTCACCGACCTGTTCCCCATCCTGGAGCTGGGCACCAGCTCCAAGATGCTCTCCATCGTGCCCCTGCTGGCCGGCGGCGGGCTCTTCGAGACGGGCGCGGGCGGCTCGGCCCCCAAGCACGTGCAGCAGTTCCAGCAGGAAGGCTACCTGCGGTGGGACTCCCTGGGCGAGTTCCTGGCCCTGGCGGTGTCCCTGGAGCACCTGGCCAACACCTTCGAGAACCCCCGCGCCCGCCTCCTGGCCGAGACCCTCGACCAGGCCACCGCGAAGTTCCTGGACAACAACCGCAACCCCGCCCGCAAGGTGGGCGAGATCGACAACCGCGGCAGCCACTTCTACCTCGCCCTCTACTGGGCCGAGGCCCTCGCCGCCCAGACCCAGGACGCCGACCTCGCCGCCCGCTTCAAGGCCGTCGCGCAGCAGCTGACGGACAACGAGGCCACGATCAACGCCGAGCTCATCGGCGCCCAGGGCAAGCCCGTGGACATGGGCGGCTACTACCACCCGGACTTCGAGAAGACCAGCCGTGCCATGCGCCCGAGCGCGACCCTCAACGCGATCGTGGACAGCATCGTCTAGGGAAGGAACCAGCGGCGCCACCGTTTCCTGCCCAGGCCCGGCGCGGTGCGCCGGACCTGGGCAAGCGGCTTTTCATACCCTTTTGATCACCACCAGCGTCACGTCATCCTTGAAGCCGGTGCCTTGCATGTGGTGGAAGGTGCGGGTGAGGAGGAGTTCGAAGAGTTCCAGGGCCGAGGCGCCGGGGTTCTCGAGGATGGCGGCCACCAGGGGCTCGTCCCCCAGGTCCTCGCCCTCGACGTTCTCGGCCTCGGAGACGCCGTCGGTGTAGATCACCAGGGTGTCGCCGGGGAGCATGGTGGCCCTGCCCTCGGTGAAGGTGGCCCAGGGCAGGAGGCCCACCATGGGGCCCGTGGGCTGGAGGCGCTCCCAGGGGCGGCCGTCCCCGGGCACCAGGAGGGGCGGGTTGTGCCCGCCGTTGACGTAGCGCAGGGCCCCGGTGGCGGGGTTGAGGCTGCCCATGAAGAGGGTGGCGTAGCGGTTGCGGTCGCGCACCTCGTTCATGCGGGCATTGAGGCGCAGGGCCAGCCTGCCCCAGTCCTCCACCCGGCGGTCGGCCATGGCGCGCAGGAAGGCCGAGAGCTGGGTCATCATGAGGGAGGCCGGGAGCCCCTTGCCCGAGATGTCGGCCACGGCCAGGTGGAGCCGCGGGCTGCGGTCCACGTCCGAGGCCATCCACAGGTCGTAGAGGTCCCCGCCCACGGCCATGTAGGGGAGGTTGGCGGCCGCGCACTGCCAGCCCTCGGGCTCGGGCAGGTGCTTGGGCAGGATCTGCCGCTGGATGTTGCGCGCCAGCTCCATGTCCTTCTCCAGCTTGCGGGCCTGGAAACGGCTCTCGCGCAGGTCCAGGCTGCTGAGCTGGGAGGAGGTGATGTTCACGAGGGTCTGGAGGAACAGCTCATCCTCGTCCGTCAGCGCCCCCCCCGCGGGCTCGGCGGCGTAGGCGCAGCCGTGGCCCTGGTCCTGGTCCCGCATCTCCACCGCGTGCACCAGGCCCCGCGCGGCCACGAGCTCCTCGAGCTCGGCCCCGGTGAGCTCGGGCGCCACCTGGCCCAGGCCCCGGGCCAGGATGACCCGGCCCTCCATGCCCATGACCAGGATCCGCTGGATGTGGAACTCGCCGGCCAGGGTGTTGGCCATGAGGCGGATCAGCTCCTGGCGGGTCTCCACCTCGCCCAGGTTCCGGGTGAGGTCGAACAGGGTGTTCAGGCGGGAAAGCTGCAGGGCCAGGGCCCGGTTCTGCTCGGCGCGGCCGGCCTCGAGGCGCCGCCAGGCCAGGAGGGGGGCCGAGATGGACAGCAGCAGGACCAGGCCCGTGGGGGCCTCGGCGCTGCGCACCACCAGACTGCCGTAGTGCTCCTCCCCGTAGGTCCAGGGGAGGGTGAGCCACCCCGGCCCCGGATGGGACGGCAGCGCGGGGGCGGAGCCCCGCAGGAACAGCCAGCGGGAGCCGTTCCATAGGCCCCCCTGCCCGGCCTTGGCGATGCCCAGGGCGGTGACCCCCACCAGGTGGACCAGGGCCTCCTCCGTCACCTGCTCCGGGAAGGTCTCCAGGAAGTCGATGATGGGCAACAGCTCCTGGGTCCCCTCGGGCGTGCGGGTGCACAGGTCCTGGAGGCGCTTGAAGGGGGAGAAGCCGTTCGGGTCGGGCATGGTCGCCGCCGGGCCTAGCTCACGCGCTTGATCATGCAGCACTCGCTGCGGCCGCCGATCTCCTGGAAATGGATCTCGTCCATGAACCGGCTCATGAGCAGCAGTCCCAGGCCGCCCTTCCGGGGATGCTTGACGTATTCCTTCGGATCCGGCAGCACCACCTCGTTGTCCCGCAGGCCGCCCCCGCCGGCGTTCCAGATGCGGATCTCCAGGCACGCCTCCCGGAACTTCAGCTCGATCTCCACCTGGTGGGTGGATTCCCCGTGGTAGGCGTGGATGATGACGTTGGTGACCGCCTCGTCCACGGCGATGGACACCTTGGCCGCCGTGGCGTCGTCCATGCCGGCCACCAGCGAGGCCCGCTTGGCCAGCCCCGTCACGAGGTTGAGGTAGCGGGTCTGGCTGGGGATGACGAGCCGGAAGGCTTCGGATTCGGGCAGGGGTCGCACTCAGGGCTTCTTTATCAAGTATTGCAAAGCTTCGACTTCGGTTGGAAACACTTTGTACAGCTGGGTGAAGCCGAGCGTGTCGAAGATGGAGAAGACGTTCTCGGCCAGGCTGCAGAGCAGGATGTCCCCATCCTGTTCCCTGACGTTCTCGATGAGCCCCATGATGGCGCCCAGGCCGGCCGAGCTGATGTAGTTCAGGGCCTGGCAGTCCAGGAGGATCGTGACCCTGCCGGCGGCGACGAGCTTTTCCAGGGCGTCCTCGAACATGCGGACCGTATGGGCGTTGATGAAGCCCTCCGGCTTCACCACCGCGACGCCATCCACTTCCCGGACCTGGATCAAAAGATCTGCCATGCCATGCACTCCACAGGTCCCCGCGGGCCTCGAGGCTCCGGAAACCTGATGAATGCTATCGCCCCGTCAGATTAATTTCGAGTACCATTCTGTGAAAACCGGGAACGACATGGACCAGAACGCGCAGGACTCCCTGAAGACGCTGCTGCAGCAGTGGGTGGACTCGAGGCAGCAGAGCCTGCTCGAGAAGGTGATGGTCGCCTGGAGCGATGGCATCGCGCAGCTGGCGCCTGATGATTCGCTTATTGATAGTCTGGCGGCGGCCCTGCCGGAGCCGGAGCCCCTCCAGGTGCTGGTGCCGGCACCGGCCCCACCCGGCACCGACGTGGACCTGGGCCAGGCCCTGGAGCGCCTGGAGGCCGCCCACACCCAGGGGGAGGTGCTCAAGCAGCTCCTGGACGGCCTGCAGCTGTTCGCGGAACGTTCGGCGCTCTACGTCCTCAAGCAGGGTCTCGCCACCCTCTACGCCCACCGGGGCTTCGGAACCCCGGGCGCCGATGCCAAGGTCCTGCCTCCCCAGGAGCTGGAGGAACTCATACGCGGGCGCATCCGGCTCGTGGACGCGCCCGGTCCGGCCTACGATGCGCTCCTCACGCCCCTGGGGGCCTTCCCCGCCGCGGAGGTGCGCCTCATCCCACTGCGCCTGCGCCGGAAGATCGTCGCCCTCCTCCTGGTGGACAGCGGCCTGGGGACGACCCTCCAGCACCCCAGCCACCTTCGGGCCCTGGCCCTGGCGGCGGAGGCCCAGCTCTCGTGGCTGGCCGGAGCCAAGGACGAGGAACGCTCGGCCGCGGCCCCCGAGCCGCCCTCCATCCTCACCCAGCGGGTGCCGGAGGCCGCCGATGAGGCCGCCCCGGCACCGGCCACCTTCCTGGACCCCAAGGTGCGCAGCAACGCCGAACGGAGCGCGAGGGTCCTCGTGGGGGACATCGAGCTGTACTTCCCGGCCAAGGTCGTCCAGGGCCAGCAGCAAGGCAGCCTCTACGCCACGCTGAGGGACGAACTGGACCGAAGCCGCGCCTCCTTCGTGGAAAGGTACGGTCTGGATGTCGAGAACCAGCACCGGATTTTCTACCAAACGGTTGTCCAGCAGCTATGCGAAGGAGACCCTTCCCGCCTCGGCCCCGCCCCCTGGGCGGCCCTCTGAGGACCGGTTGGCCAACATTCTTCCTGGTGACACAGCGCCGGATTCATGGTAAATCGTTGACCCTTAAACGGGATTGAGGAAGCCATGGCGAATCTTGGGAAGAAATGGACCTGCTTCGGATGCGGAGCGAAGTTTTACGACTTCGGCAAACCCGAGGCGCTTTGCCCCAAGTGCGGCGCGAACCAGAAGGAGGCTCCCGCCAAGCCCAAGGCCGCGAAGAAGGAAAAGGCCGTCCTGCAGATCGAGGATGACTTCATCCCCGAAGGCGAGGTGGATCCGGCGGCCGAGGACGCCCTGGAGGAAAGCCTGGGCATCTCCGGCGCCCGCGCTGAAGGCGTGGACCCCGGTGATCTGCAGATGGACGACTACGACGAATAGCACCACGCTAGGGTCATGAACACGCCCCCCTGCCCCTCCATCGACCGCCACACGCACCTTGAGGGCAGCCTGGCTCCCGAATGGATCCGCCGCCAGGCGGTCACGGAGGGCGTGGCCGTGCCCCCGGGCCTGGAGGCGCTGTGGCGGGGCGAGGCCCTGCCCTTCGAGGGCTTCATCGAGGCCTTCCTCTTCTCCAGCGGCTTCCTGCGGAATGCGGAGGCCGTCCAAGCTGCCGTGCGTGCAGCGGTGGCCCGGCTGCCCCTGGAGGAGGGCTCACCCCGTGGCCTGGATCTGTGGGTTTCCCCCCACTTCCTGGTGAAATTCAAGAGACTCCTGCCCCTGGACACCCTCTGGAGAGGCCTGGATGAAGGCATCCAAGAGGCCGAACGAGCTGGGGTCCGGGTGGCCGTGATCATCGACGCCGTGAACCAGCTGGGCCCGGAGCACGGCCATGCCGTGCTGGACCTGGTGCTCCCGGAACGGCCATCCTGGGTGGTGGGCTTTTCCACCGGCGGCCTGGAGCGGGTCCCCTTCCGGGACTGGGCGCCGGTGTTCCAACGCGCTCGGTTGGCCGGCATGCGCCTGGCCGCCCATGCCGGGGAGACCGGACCCGGCTCCAACGTGCGCGATGCCATCCTGGAAGCGGGCGTGGAACGCATCGTCCACGGCATCCGGGCCGCCCGGTCCCCCGAACTCGTGCAGCTCCTGGCGGAACGACGGATCCCCGTGGACATCTGCCCCACCTCCAACCGCGCCCTGGTGGCGGACCCGGGGGACCACCCCCTGCCCGGCCTCCTCCGGGCCGGGGTGCGCTGCGCCCTGGGAACCGACGATCCCGGGCTCATCCCCACCACCCTGCCCCTCGAATGGCAGATCGCCCGCAACATGGGCCTCGGGACCGAGGAACTGCTCGCACTGCACCGGTTCGCCCTGGAGGACGCCTGGTGCTTCCTGCCCCGCCACGATTGAGGCGTGAAGTATTGGTCCGTTCGTGGCAAAATAGCGATTCGTTGTGCGCCCGTAGCTCAGCTGGATAGAGCATCAGGCTTCGAACCTGAGGGTCGGGCGTTCGAGTCGCTCCGGGCGCACCACGAGTTGCACAAGTCACTACACGCAGCGAATGTGGCGGAACTGGTAGACGCACTGGATTTAGGTTCCAGCGGTTCACACCGTGCGGGTTCGAGTCCCGCCATTCGCACCACCTTTCACCCAGCAACCCAAGCAAGGCCTCACAACCCGACCCAGGAGCACCCATGCCGGCGAGTCTCACCCACCACACCTCCACCCGAAAGTCCATCGAAGTCACCGTGCCAGCCACGGAGGTCACGGAGGAGTTCACCAAGGTCCTCGCCAAGATCGCCCCGAAGGTGAAGGTCCCCGGGTTCCGTCCCGGCAAGGCTCCCAAGGACGTGCTGATGAAGCGCTACGAGCGGGAGATCCTGTCCGAAGTGGCCGAGACGCTCGTGACCCGGCACTTCATGACCGCCGCCGCCGAAGCCGGCGCCCAGCCCATCTCCAAGCCCGCCCTGGAGAAGATCGATTTCCGGGAAGGCACCGAGGGCACCTTCCAGGCCCAGTTCGACGTCGCCCCCCTGGTGGCCCTGCCCGCCTACAAGGGCCTGGTCCTGGCCAAGAAGAAGCGCGCCATCGATGACGACGCCGTGGCCGAGCACCTGGAGGCCATGCGCCAGCAGAACGCCAAGTTCATCCCCGTGGAGGACACCGCCGCAGCGCTGGGCCACTACGCCACCCTCGACATCAAGGTCAAGCCCCAGGGCCTCAAGCCCGTGAACTACACGGACCAGGTGATCCAGCTCGCCGGCGAGCGCCCCTTCGACGCCGAGATCGTCGGCATGCGCACGGACGAGACGAAGAAGTTCTCCATCACCATTCCCGCCGAGGACGCCAACAAGGCCATGGCCGGCAAGTCCGTGGCCTACGAGGCGACCCTGAAGGACCTGAGGTCCCGGGAGATCCCCGAGCTGGGCGACGACTTCGCCAAGGACCTGGGCTCCCACGAGAGCCTGGAGGATCTGAAGACCTTCGTGCGCAAGGACCTGGAAGAGGCCTCCGAGCGCGACGCCCTGGCCCGCCTGCACTCCGCCGCACTCGACGCCCTGCTGGACGCCGCCCCGTTCGAGGTGCCCTCCTCCATGGTGAGCCTCCAGCTGGACGACTACTGCCAGGAGTTCGCCGAGATGGCCGCGCGCCAGGGCGTCGATGCCAAGAACATCAACTGGTCCGGCTACCGCCAGAGCCGCATCAAGGACGCCGAGCGCGCCGTGCGCTCGGGCTACCTGCTGCAGACCATCGGGAACACCGAGGACATCCAGGTCAGCGACGAGGAGATCGACAACGAGATCCGCGCCATCATGGAAGAGCACAAGATCCCCCAGTCCTTCGAAGCCTTCAAGGCCAGCCTGGAAAAGCGCAACACCACCAACGAGATCAAGGGCCGCGTGCGCACCGACAAGATCTTCGAGATGATCGTGGCCGCCGCCGTCGTCACCGAGGAACTCCTGGACAAGGCCGCCTTCGAGGCCCAGGTGGAGCTCGAGCGCCGCCGCGAGGCCGGCATCCCCACCGCCCGCTTCGATGCGGGTGGCCTGGAGGGCGGCGAACTCGAGGACCAGGAGGGCGGCTCCCCGGATGCCATCAAGGCCGCCGAGCACGTCCACGGCCCCGATTGCGACCACGACCACGCCTAGAAAAACGATTTCCAGCTTTTCTCCGCTAGCCTCCGCGAGAGCTCCGCATCTCCGCGTTTCAATTGGCTCTCGGGTGTGTCGGCGCTCAAGTCATCGCGCCGATCCACCCGAGAGCCAATTGAAACGCGGAGACGCGGAGCTCTCGCGGAGGCTCGCGGAGAATGATTATTTTGGGATAGGATGTCAACATGGAACCCCGCATCGGCATCGTCACCATCTCTGACCGGGCCAGCACGGGCGTCTACGAGGATCTGAGCGGGCCCGCCATCCTGGCGACCCTGAGGGACTACCTCGCCACACCCTGGACCCCGGTCGCCCGCGTCATCCCCGATGAGCAGCCCGTCATCGAGGCCACCCTCAAGGCCCTCTGCGACGAGGAGGGCTGCTGCCTCGTGCTCACCACCGGCGGCACCGGGCCCAGTCCCAGGGACGTCACCCCCGAGGCCACCCGGGCGGTGTGCCCGCGGATCCTGGACGGGTTCGGGGAGCGCATGCGCGCGGTCTCCCTCCAGTACGTGCCCACCGCCATCCTCTCCCGGCAGCTCGCGGGCCTGAGGGGCGCCACCCTCATCGTCAACCTCCCCGGCCGGCCCCGGTCCATCCGGGAGTGCCTGGACGCCGTATTCCCCGCCATCCCCTACTGCCTCGAACTCGCCGGAGGCCCCGTCCTGGAGACCCACGACGCCGTCCTCAAGGCCTACCGTCCCCCCCGCTAAGGAGCCCCCATGCCCCAGACCTACGCCAACCACAAGCGTGTCGACCCCATGTACCACTGGGTGGCCTTCGGCCTCTGGATCCTCGCCGTGGCCGCCGCCGTCCGCCACGTGCGCACCTACCATGCCGGCTACTCCCAGTTCATCACGCTCGCCTTCCTCCTGGTCATCATGGCCCTGGTCCGCACCTACGCCCTGAAGGTCCAGGACCGGATCATCCGCCTGGAGGAGACCCTGCGCATGAAGGCCCTGCTCCCCGCCGCCCAGCAGGGGGAGATTGCCCGCCTGACCCCCTCCCAGTTCGTGGCCCTGCGCTTCGCCGCCGACGCCGAACTGCCCGCCCGGGTGGCCGAGACCCTGCGCGAGAACCTGACCAGCAAGGCCATCAAGGAGCGCATCCAGACCTGGCGCCCCGACGAATTCCGGGTGTGAGCTAGGAACCTGGAGCCCGCTGCCGGCATCCCTGGAATGATCCACCGCTCTGGCCTCCTCGCCTCGACAAGCCGCGTTGGAAGTGGACCCTTGGAGGTGATTCCATGGTTCCCTTCCGAACCTTCCGCGGGCATGTCAACCATGCTTCCACCCCACCCATGCCGGCGCGGGCTTCGGCCATCCGAATCCTGGGGGCCCCCCTGGAGCGCGGCGCCCTGCTGGACGAGGTCCTGCCCGTCTTCGACCCCTGCGTGGAAGTGCGGGAATCCCGCGAGTGCCTGCTGTTCTTCGCGGATCTTCCGGGGCTCTGCCTGGACGATGTGGAGGTGCTGCTGAGCCAGGATCTCCTGGTCATCACGGGCGAGCGGGAGAAGGTGCCTCTGGGCGACGACGAGTTCCTCTTCATCCGGGAACGTCATTTCGGCTCCTTCAGCTGCTCCTTCCCCCTGCCCTGGGGCCTGGATGGCGCCAGGGCCACCGCCAACATGCACGACGGCGTCCTGGCCGTCCGCCTTCCCAAGACCCACCGGGACCCGCCCCGGCGGCTGCCCATCAGCCCCGGTGCTTCCTGTGCAGGCCGACCACCCACGCCACCACCTCCTCCAGGGTCATCCCCCCGGAGTCCAGGACCACCGCGTCCCCGGCCATCCTGAGATGGATTCAGGAGGCGTTGGGGACGATCCAGGGATGGATGTTGGCCAGTACGTCTGCCAGGGCGTCCTTCGCCCTGCTGGCCTCATAGTCCATTTGAAGGCCGATCCAGAATTCGTCGGACATCCCGAAGAACTTGGAGAGACGCAGGCCCGTATCAACGGTGACGGCCCGGTGGCCGGCGATGATCTCTCCGATGCGCCGCTGCGGCACTCGGATCTCCTTGGCCAACCGGTACTGGGTGATGCCCATGGGCACCAGGAATTCATGGAGGAGGATCTCACCCGGGGTCGGATAGAGCACTTCACGCATGTCACACCTCTAGTGATAATCCACGATTTCGACCTCGCCAAGTTGGTAACGCATGACGATAGTATTGTCAAGCGGTCCTATTCTGCGTGCGCCCGGTGCCTGCCGACCACCCACGCCACCACCTCCTCCAGGGTCATCCCCCCGGAGTCCAGGGCCACCGCGTCCCCGGCCATCCTGAGGGGGGCCACGGCGCGGGTGGAGTCGGCGTGGTCCCGGCGCTGGAGGTCGGCGGCGACCTCGCTGAAGGGCAGGGGCGTGCCCTTGGCTTCCAGTTCCAGGGTCCGGCGCCGGGCCCGCTCCTCGAGGCTGGCGGTGAGGAAGACCTTGCAGCAGGCGTCGGGGAAGACGACGGTGCCGATGTCCCGGCCGTCCACCACCCAGCCCCCGGCTCCTGCGATGCTCCGCTGCTGCTCCACCAGCACCTCCCGCACCCGGGCGTCGGCGGACACCGGGGTGACCATGCGGGTGATCTCTGGGGTGCGGATGAGGTCGCTCACGTCCTCCTCCCCCAGGAACTCCCGCACGCCCCGCTGCTGGATGCGCAGGGAAGCCAGCACCCGCGCGACGCCTTCGCGGTCATCCAGGCCCACGCAGGCCCGCTGGAGGGCCAGGGAGGTGGCCCGGTACATGGCCCCCGTATCCAGGTACTGCCAGCCCAGAGCCTGGGCCACGGCCTTGGCCGTGGTGGACTTGCCGACCCCGGAGGGGCCGTCGAGGGCGATGACGGGGAGCTTGGACATGGGGGCCTTTCGGGAATGGGTCAAGCTCTCCAGTTTGACTCAATTCCGGCTGAGCACACGGTTCCGGATGCCTCTACTCCAGGACCACCCACACGCGCCGGTTCCCCTTCAGGCCCTGGGTCAGGCTGACCAGGGCCGCGGCCAGGTCCCCGGCCATGTATGATCCATTCCCCTTGTCCACCACCATCACCTGGCTCCCGCCATCGACGGGCAGGCTGATGCTCCGGGGGTAGTTCCGGCCGGCACGGGGGCCCGACGGATCGGAGGGGGCCTCGGGCAGGTTGAAACCCAGGCCGTCCTGCAGGGCCTCCACACTGATCCGGAAGAGTCCGGCCAGCGCCACCAGGGCGGCGCCCGAGGGCAGGATCCGGCCCCGTTCCCAGAAGGAGATCGTGGCCTGGTCGACCTTGAGGACCTGGGCCACCTCCTCCTGGGACCAGCCCCAGTTCATGCGGATCGCCCGGATCCGCCCGCCCATGGATAGATCCTCCATATGTGCGGTCTTGGCAAAATCCTGTTTCAATTCAGCTCCCGTGGAACCTTGAAATGTGCGAACCTTGCGACCTTATTAAATTGAAGGTTGATAACACAAAGTGTGGAGCCCCGGCCCCCCACCCGCAAGTCAGGCTCATCTGCAGGAAGATGTCCTCATTTCAGTGGGGGGTCGTGTAGGCAGAATTGCCTACACGCGTAGGTCATCCTGCATGATATTAAAATTTAATTGACCAGCTTGTGCTGGAAGGCATAGCGGGTCAGCTCCACGCTCGAGGAGAGCTGTAGCTTTTCGGCGATGCGGGCACGGTAGGTGGCGATGGTCTTTTCGCTGAGGCCGAACCCCGCGGCGATCTCCTTGATGGTCCGGCCGCTGACCACCAGGAGGAGCACCTCCATCTCCCGGGGGGAGAGGGCCTCGTGGGGGGCGGGCAGCGCCAGGTTCCCAAGCTCCGTGGCCAGCAGCTCGGCCAGGGAGGACGTCACATACTTGCCCCCAGCGAGGATCTTGCTGACGGCCATGACCATCTCATCCCCCACGCTCCGCTTGGTCAGGTAGCCCGAGGCCCCGAGCCGGAAGGCGCGGGCGGCATATTCCACTTCCGGGTACGAGCTCAGCACCAGGACCCCGGCCTGGGCCCGCGCCTCCGGGATCAGGTCCAGGCCGCTCCCGTCCGGCAGGTTGATATCGAGCAGCACCAGATCCCAGGTCTGCCCCCGAAGCAGGGCCCGGGCCTGGACCAGGCTGTCGGCCTCCCCCAGTTGGGCCTGGGGAAAGGTTTCCAGCAGAAACTGGCGCAGGCCCTTCCGGACCAGTTCGTGATCATCCACGATGAGGATCGAGGCCGGCCGGCTCATGGGGCGGGGCTTCCTTTCCCTGGGGGGGCCTCCAGGGGGACCCGCAGCGTCACGCGGGTCCCCTGGGGCGGGTTCGTCTCGAAGGTGAGCGTGCCGCCGCAGAGGCTGGCCCGTTCGCGCATCCCCGCCAGCCCGATGGCGGGCTTGAGGAGCGGGTCCTGCGTGGGCATGCCGAGGCCGTCGTCGGCGAGGGTGAAGACCGCCGCCCCCGCCTCCCGGCCCCAGCCCAGGGCCACCCGGGTGGCCAGGGCATGGCGGCCCACATTGGTGAGGGCCTCGCGGCAGATGTGGAAGACATGGCCGGCCACCTCCGGACTGAGGACCGGACAGTCCTGGTCCCGGGTCACGGTGCACACGAGCCCCGAGCGCTCCTGGAACCGCTGCACCTCGAGGGTGAGGGCCGCCTCCAGCCCCAGCTGGGCGACGGGACTGGTGCGCAGCTGCGAGGCGATCCGCTGCACCGCGGCGATCATGGCATCGGCCAGCTCCGTGGTCCCCACCACCCGGTCGAGGACCGGATTGAGGGAGGGGGGCAGGTCGGGTGCGGAGAACTTCCGTTCCAGCCACCGCAGATCCATCTGGATGGCCGTGAGCAGCTGGCCCAGGTCGTCGTGGATCTCCCGGGCGATGCGCAGGCGCTCCTCCTCCTGGGTCCGCCGCTGGTCCGCGAGCAGTTCCTCCAGCTGCCCCTGAAGGACCTGGCGGTGCAGTTCGGCCTGCCGCTGGGCCGTTATGTCCCGGGAGGAGACCACGGCCCCGACGATGGCGCCCTCCCCGTCCCGGATGGGCGCGAAGCTGGCGCTGACCAGGAAGCTGGCCCCCGAATCCCGGCGCGTCACCTCGTACTCGACACTGGTGCCTGTCTCGCCGCGCAGGGCCCTGGGCGCTGCCAGCTGGTCCCTGGCCACCGGCGTGCCATCGGGAAGGAAGACGACCACCTGCTGCCGGGCTTCCTCGATGGCCCCGGCCATGCCAAAGTCGCCCGGGCCACAGTATCTCTCCCTGAAAGCTGCGTTGCAGATGAGCACCCGCTCGCGGACATCGGTGATGACCACCGCATCGGTCATGCTGGCCAGGGCCGCTTCGAGCCGGCTCTCCGTCAACCGGGCATGCTCCTCGTGGCGCTTCTGCTCCGTGAGATCCCGGGCGCGGGTGATGACGCAGGGCACGCCACCCATGTCGAGGGCGTGGATCATGAGTTCCACCGGTATTTCGGTGCCGTCCTTGGCGCGGTGGACCCATTCGACCGCGTGTCCGGCCCCCACCCCCTGCAGGAACGCGGCCTCCGCCCGGTCCCTCAGGCGGGGAGGGCTGAGGTCGGGGTAGCGCATGGTCCGGAGTTCCTTCAGGGAATAGCCGTACCGGCGCAGGGCCACCCCGTTGGCCTCCAGGAAGGCGCCGTCCAGGGTCCGGATGAACACCGCGTCCAGGTTCGCTTCGAAAAAGGTCCTGAAACGCTCCTCGCCCTGCCTCATTTCCTGTTCGGCCTGCCGGGCGGCCGTGACATCCAGGATGGACACCATCACCTGGTAGGGCCGGGGATCGCCCGGCTGGAACAGGGGGCAGGCCGAGACCTGCAGCCAGCAGGTGCCCTCCAGCTCCGGGTTGGCCACGCCCAGGAGGACCTCGCCGACGGCCCGGCCCGTGCGGAGGGCCACCCGGACCGGGGACTCCTCGTCCGGGAAGGGCGTGCCGTCTTCCCGCAGGATGCCCCACCTGGGATTCAGGGTCGTGCGCCCCAGCAACTGGTCCATGGCCAGCCCCAGGATCCGCGCCGCGGCGGGGTTGGCCATGGTGATCACGCCCGCCGCGTCATAGAAGATGACGCCGAACGGGGAGGCTTCGAAACCCTGCCGGACGGCTTCAAGGGACGCCCTGTCGACGCGCAGCTCCTCTGGGTTCAGGCCATGCAGATCCATCCGGGGTGTCCTCAAGACCATTATAGGCACAACCGCCCAGGGGCCCCGGCACCCCCCGCCGGCGTTCCGTGCCGTTCAAACGCTGTTCAAATTCATGTTGTCTTGCACCCGCACGCGCTCCGGGAGGGTCTCCGCCCCCCCCGCCCCGGCGGCCTCCCCGGCCTGGGGTTCGGAGCGGAGGCACCGCTGCCCGGCCCTGGCCTGCTCCCGCCGGGCCATGAGGTCCTTCAGCCGCTGCCGGTCGATGGGCTTGGGCAGGAAGGCATCCATGCCGAGCTCGAGGCACTTGAGCCGGGTGCTTTCCATGGCGTTGGCCGTGACCGCGGCGATGAAGATATTATCGCCCCCGGGCAGGGCCCGGATCCTCCGGGTGGCCTCGAAACCGTCCATGACCGGCATCATGAGATCCATGAAGACCAGGTCGAACCCGCCACCGGCCACCATCTCCACCGCTTCCAGGCCGTTCCGGGCGAGGGCCGGTTCGTAGCCGAGGCGCTCCAGGAAGCCGGCTGCCACCTCCAGCTCCATCCGGCCCGCCTCCATCCTGGAGTAGTCCAGGACATCGTTGAGGATGACCAGCAGGGCCTCGCTCGAGGCGAGGATGGTCCGGGCGTAGCGGCCCTGGTCTCGCTCCAGGTCGGTATCCAGCAGCAGGTTCGTCATCCCGATGATGCCGTTCATGGGGGTCCGGATCTCGTGGGAGATGGTGGCCAGGAATTCGCTCTTGGCCGTGGAGGCGGCCTCGGCGCGGGTGAGGGCCACGGCCAGCTCGGCCTGGACCTTCTCCCGTTCCCGGACCAGGGTGGCCATGAGGCGGGAGAGGGCCTCCAGGCCATCCTCCCGCAGGCCGTCCTCGGCCAGGTCCATGGACCGCATGATGGCGATGGCGGTCTCCCTCAGGGTAGCCACGGCCCGGGCCTGGACCTCGGCGTCCCTGCGGAGCTGGGCATTGGCCCGCTGGAGTTCCGCCGAGCTGAGCACCAGCCGCTCCACGAGACTGTTCACATCCCGGACGAGCACGCCGAGTTCGTCCCCGTCGTGGCGCCGGGGAACCGCCAGGCGCTCCCCCTCATGCGGAGCCAGCCGGTGCAGCTGGCGGGACATGGCCTTGATGGGCCCGATGATGATCCGGTTGACGGCCAGCGCCAGGGCCAGCCCCATGGCCAGGGCCATGCAGAGGACCTCCGTGCGGACCAGGGCCTGGGTGCTGGCGGCCTGACGTCCCTCCTCCCGGACGCTGGGCACCAGGAGCAGCTGCCCCACCTCCAGCTCCGGCGCGAAGGGCGACATCAGACTGAGAGTGAGGCCCAGGGCGGCATTGCCCTGCCCCCCCTCCCCTGGCCGGACCGCCTCGGCCAGCAGGCCCTGCCCGTTCCTGAGTGTGGCTTTCTGGACGGCGGGGGCCCGCACGAGCCCCTCCACCACCTGGCGGGCCAGGGTCCCATCGCCCACGAAGCAGGCGGCACTGGCGGAGGGCGCCACCACCTCGGCCAGGGCTTCCATGGCCCGGGCCTGGGCCGCCCGTTCCCGCTGGTGGGCGAGCCTGCCCACCACGACCAGGGTCAGGAGGCCCACCAGGGCCGCCACCCCCACCACCGTCGCGGTGGTGCGCAGGACCAGATTCTGCCCCCCCCATCCCCGCACCGTGGACCTCCCCTGACCGCCTCCCAATTAAAATAATTAGTTTATTGCATCGAACACGAGCAAAGGGTTCCGCAATTTATAAAAAGACTCAATCTCATATTAATTTATAAACGTATCGTTCCACCTTTCAAGGGCTGGACTCGAAAAATTTCAACGGGCCGGACGGCAGGTGCTATTCGATCACGCAGAGCACCTGCCGCATCTCCACGTTGTCGCCCTGCTTTACGTTCATCTGCCTTATGACCCCGGCGGCCTTGGCCTGCAGTTCGTTCTGCATCTTCATGGCCTCCAGCACCAGGATCACTTCCCCGGCGGCCACCTTGTCGCCCTCCTGCTTGAGGATCTTGATGATGAGGCCCGGCATGATGGCCGTGAGGGCGCCGGCCTCGTCGGCGGCGTTGGAGCTGGCGGCCCTGCGGGCGCGCTTGGGCTCCTCCAGGCCCTGGGCCACGGCGCTGTAGGCGATGCCGTCCACCTCCGCGGTGCCCTCGCCCAGCTTGACCGTGTGGGGCGTGCCGGAGATGAGGATCTGGTTGTCCTTGGCGCCCAGGGGGAATTCGATCCCGTTGACCACCATCAGGCCGTCCCGGCGCTCCACGTCATAGGGGTGACCGTCGAGGGTCAGTTTGAATTTCGTGGCCATCTGCTCACCATCCTCTCTGCAGGCCGGCTCGGGCGGCCATCTTCCACATGGAACCGGCCTTCACGGGACCGGCCGCGGGGCGCGCCGCCTTGGCGTCGGCCTCGCTGAACAGGGCGGCGCCGATGGCGGCGGCCAGCTCCTCCTTGCCGCCCAGACCCTGCCGACGGCGGAGCAGGAACGGCTTGACGATCTGCGGGAAGAGGGCGTAGGAGCACACATCCTCCTCGCAGGTGGCCAGTGGGCCGAGCTCCTTCCGGGCGGCCTCCCAGGCGGGTTCCAGCAGCTCGGCGGGACGGCAGGTGATGGGCTTCTCGTTGCCGATGGCCAGTTTCTGGATGGCCGGGTCCATGGGCGCGGGGGGCTTGCCGTAGTAGCCGCGGAAGTACTGCTTGACCTCCTCGGGGATCACCTTGTAGCGCTCGCCCAGCACCACGTTGAGGGTCGCCTGGGTGCCCACGATCTGGCTGGAGGGGGTCACCAGGGGCGGATAGCCCATCTCCTTGCGCACCCTGGGAATCTCGTCGAGCACGTCGTAGTACTTGTCCATGGCGCCCTGGGACCGCAGCTGGCCCACCAGGTTGCTGAGCATGCCGCCGGGGACCTGGAACTGCAGGACGTTCACGTCCACCGCGGCCACGCCGGCCTCGAAGCTGGCGTACCTCTTCCGGATCTTCTCCATGCGCCGCGCCAGGTCGGCGAGCTTGGGGAGGTCGAGGCCCGTGTCCCTGGGCTGGCCCTTGAGGGCGGCCACCAGGGTCTCGGTGGGGGGCTGGGAGGTGGACATGGACATGGCCGAGATGGCCGTGTCGACCACGTCCACGCCGGCCTCGGCCGCCTTGATGAGGGCGGCGGTGCCGAAGCCCGAGGTGTAGTGGGTGTGAAGCTGCACGGGCAGGCCCACCTCCTCCTTCAACGCCTTGACCAGGTCGTAGGCGATGTAGGGGGTGATCAGCCCGGCCATGTCCTTGAGGGCGATGGAGTCCGCCCCCAGGGCCTTGAGGTCCCGCCCCATCTGCACGAAGGCTTTGTCGGTGTGGAAGGGACTGATGGTGTATGAGATGGTCCCCTGCACATGCCCGCCGGCCTCCTTTGCGAAGCGCATGGCCGGTTCCATGTTGCGCAGATCGTTCAGGGCGTCGAAGATGCGGAAGACGTCGATGCCGTTCTTCCGTGCGAGCTGGACGAAGTGCTCCAGGATGTCGTCGGGGTAGTGCTTGTAGCCCACCACGTTCTGCCCGCGCAGGAGCATCTGCAGGGGCGTCCTGGGCAGGGCCGCCTTCAGGGCCCGCAGGCGTTCCCAGGGATCCTCGCCCAGGAAGCGGATGGCGGAATCGAAGGTGGCGCCACCCCACACCTCCAGGGACCAGTAGCCGATCTCGTCCAGGGCCGGGCACAGGGGCAGCATGTCCTCGGTGCGCATGCGCGTGGCCAGCAGGCTCTGGTGGGCGTCGCGCAGGAGCGTCTCGCAGATCGCCAGAGGTTTCATGAGAGGGGGTTTGATGGTCATGTCCGCTACTCCACTTCAGAGGGATGGGGGAACATTTCCTTGGGCTTGACCATCAGCACCAGCGCCCCGTCCAGGGATTCCGAGGCGTGGGTGGTGTAGGCCCTGACCACGGTGCTCTCGCCCTTCTTCAGGGTGATGGGATTGGCGTTCTTGAACCGGATGGTGATCTGCCCCTGCAGCACCAGGTACAGCTCGTCCTGGATGTGCCGGTGGAAGGGGTAGACGTCCTTGAAGTTCATGACGTAGGCGGCGTGGTCGTTGACCTGGCCCAGTTCCAGATGGCTGTAGGGCGTGACCAGGTGCCTGGAGAGTTCCTTGATGCTCGTCTTGTTGCCCATCGCTCACCTCACAAAGGCATGGTGCTGTGCTTGCGCGGCGGGTTGGTGTCGCGCTTGTTCTGGGAGATCTTCAGGGCCTCGATGAGGCGGGTGCGGGTGTCGGCGGGATCGATCACGTCGTCCAGGTAGCCCCGGCCCGCGGCCACGAAGGGATTGGCGAACTTCTCCTTGTACAGGTCGATGAGCTCGGCGCGCTTCAGGACCGGGTCCGCGGCCTCGAGGATCTCCTTGCGGAAGATGATGTTCACGGCGCCGTCCGGGCCCATGACCGCGATCTCCCCCGTGGGCCAGCTGACGTTGTAGTCGCCCCGGATGTGCTTGGAGCTCATCACGTCGTAGGCCCCGCCGTAGGCCTTGCGGGTGATGACGGTGAGCTTGGGCACCGTGGCCTCGCAGTAGGCGTAGAGGAGCTTGGCGCCGTGGAGGATGATGCCCCGGTGCTCCTGGTCCACGCCGGGCATGAAGCCCGGGACGTCCTCGAAGGTGATGATGGGGATGTTGAAGGCGTCGCAGAAACGCACGAACCGGGCCCCCTTGACGGAGGCGTTGATGTCCAGGACACCGGCGAGCACCAGGGGCTGGTTGGCCACGATGCCCACGGTGTTGCCGTCCATGCGCGCGAAGCCCACGATGAGGTTGCCGGCGAAGGCCGCGTGCACTTCCAGGAACTCGCCGTTGTCCACGATCTTCCCGATCACCTCGTGCATGTCGTAGCCCTTCCTGGGGTCGTCGGGCACGATGCTGTTCAGGGACTCGTCCCGGCGCCTGGGATCGTCGCCGGTCTCCATGCGGGGGGCGTCCTCCATGTTGTTGGAGGGCAGGTAGGAGAGCAGGAGCCTCAAGGTCGCCAGGGCCTCGGCCTCGTCGTTGGCCACGAAGTGGGCCACGCCGCTCCGGGTGGCGTGGATCGAGGCTCCCCCCAGGTCGTCCATGGAGACGTCCTCGTGGGTGACGGTCTTGACCACGTCGGGCCCGGTGATGAACATGTGGCTGGTCTTCTTCACCATCAGGATGAAGTCCGTGAGGGCCGGGCTGTAGACCGCCCCGCCCGCGCAGGGGCCCAGGATGGCGCTGATCTGGGGCACCACGCCCGAGGCCAGGGTGTTGCGCAGGAAGATGTCCGCGTAGGCCCCCAGGCTCACCACGCCCTCCTGGATGCGCGCGCCGCCGCTGTCGTTGAGGCCCACGACGGGCACGCCGTTCTTCACGGCCAGGTCCATCACCTTGCAGATCTTCTCGGCGTGCACCTCCCCCAGGCTGCCGCCCAGGACCGTGAAGTCCTGGCTGAAGACATAGACCGGGCGGCCCTCCACCTGGCCCCAGCCGGTGACGACGCTGTCGCCCAGGAAGGTCTTCTTGTCCATCTGGAAATCCGTGGTGCGGTGCGCCATGAAGGCGTCCAGCTCCCGGAAGGTCCCCTTGTCCAGGAAGGCGTCGATGCGCTCCCGGGCCGTCATCTTCCCCTTGGCGTGCTGGGCGTCGATGCGGTCCTGCCCGCCGCCCAGGAGGGCCTCCTTGCGGAGGTCCAACAGGATCCCCTTCTTGGCCATGGTATCCATCCGTATCCTCCAAGCATCCAGGTGATAAAGGTTTGGACAGAGCCCCGCCGCCCGCAGACCTGGGCTCTGCATGATGTCCAACAACGTGCGAATCACTCATTGTAGAACGAGAAAAAAATATCGAATGTGAAAAAACAGGCTAATACTCGCATAAAGATCGAATGAAAATAGTCTTCCAACTCAAATTCAAATGCACATATCAGGAATGTTGAATCGACAGTTTCCGGTGCGTCGGCGGCCCGCGCCGGCCACCCGGCCAGAATCCGTGACAAAAAGCACAAGGATCGCGAGCGTGTTGAGGTTTCCAGGGAACCTCCGCCCCGCCCTCGGCACCTTCCACTAGCGGAGGGGGCATCGGCGCGGTTCGTCCCCCCTCTGAGAGTTGCTTGGGAGGCCGCATGTCCGACACCGCCGTCCCGCTGGAGGAACTGGATCCCGGCACCCTCCTGGCGGTGCTCATCGCCTTCCGCAACGGGGACTTCTCGATGCGGATGCCCTATGACCAGGTGGGGCTGGGCGGCAAGATCGCCGACACCCTCAACGAGATCCTGGAGCGGGAGTCGGCCCTCCTGGGCGAGCTGGGCCAGGTGGCCCAGGCGGTGGGCAAGGACGGGGCCGTCACCCACCGCATCAACCTTCCCCGTTGGGGCGGCGGCTGGTCCGAGCGCATGGACTTCATCAACGCCCTGGTGACGGACCTGGTGCGCCCCATGAACGAGGTCGCCCGGGTCATCGGCGCGGTGGCGCGGGGCGACCTGACCCAGGCGGTGGCCAATGGCAACGAGGACCACGTCCTCAACGGCGAGTTCCTGCGCACCTCCCGGGAGGTGAACGGCATGGTGGCGCAGCTGAGGCGCTTCGCCTCGGAGGTGTCCCGGGTCGCCCGGGAGGTGGGCACGGAGGGCAAGCTGGGGGGCCAGGCGGACGTGGAGCGGGTGGCCGGCACCTGGAAGGACCTCACCGACGATGTGAATTCCATGGCCAGCAACCTCACCAGCCAGGTACGCAACATCGCCGAGGTGACCATCGCCGTGGCCAACGGCGACCTCAGCAAGAAGATCACGGTGGACGTGCGGGGGGAGTTCCTGGAACTCAAGGAGGCCGTGAACACCATGGTCGACCAGCTGCGGGCCTTCGCCTCGGAGGTGACCCGGGTGGCGCGGGAGGTGGGCACGGAAGGTTGTCTGGGTGGCCAGGCGGTGGTGCAGGGGGTCGGCGGCACCTGGAAGGACCTCACCGACAGCGTCAATTCCATGGCCTCCAACCTCACCTCCCAGGTGCGCAGCATCGCCGAGGTGACCACGGCCGTGGCCAACGGCGACCTGGGCAAGCAGATCAGCGTGGACGTGCAGGGGGAGATCCTCCAGCTCAAGAACACCATCAACACCATGGTGGACCAGCTGGGTTCCTTCGCCTCGGAGGTGACCCGGGTGGCCCGGGAGGTGGGCACCGAGGGCAAGCTCGGTGGCCAGGCGGTGGTCAAGGGGGTGGGAGGGGTCTGGGCCGACCTCACCGAGAGCGTGAACCACATGGCCAACAACCTCACCGCCCAGGTGCGCAACATCGCCGACGTGACCACCGCCGTGGCCATGGGCGACCTGTCGAGGAAGATCACGGTGGAAGCCCGCAACGAGATCCTGGAGCTCAAGAACACCATCAACACCATGGTGGACCAGCTCAACGCCTTCGCCTCGGAGGTGACCCGGGTGGCCCGGGAGGTGGGCACCGAGGGCAAGCTCGGGGGCCAGGCCCAGGTGGCGGGGGCCGGGGGCGTCTGGCGGGACCTCACGGACAACGTGAACCAGCTCGCGGGCAACCTCACCGCCCAGGTGCGCGCCATCGCCGAGGTGGCCACGGCCGTAACGGCCGGCAACCTCTCCCGCTCCATCACCGTCACCGCCGCCGGGGAAGTGGCGGTGCTCAAGGACAACATCAACGAGATGATCCGGAACCTGCGCGAGACCACCATCCGCTCCACGGAGCAGGACTGGCTCAAGACCAACCTGGCCAAGTTCACCCGCATGCTCCAGGGGCAGCGGGACCTCCTGACGGTGGCCAACCAGGTTCTCTCGGAGCTGGCGCCCCTGGTCTCGGCGCACCACGGCGTGTTCTACCTGGCCGTGGGCGAGGGGGAGGAGCGCGCCCTCCAGCTCCTGGCCACCTACGCCTTCCAGACCCGCAAGGACCTGCGCAACGTCATCCGGCTCGGGGAGGGCCTGGTGGGGCAGGCGGCCCTGGAGAAGACGCGGATCCTCATCACCGACGTGCCGGCGGACTATGTCTCCATCGAGTCCGGGCTGGGCCGGGCCACCCCGCTGAACCTGGTGGTCCTGCCCGTGGTCTTCGAGGGGTGCGTGAACGCGGTGGTGGAACTGGCCTCCTTCAACCGCTTCTCGGCCGTGCATCTGGCCTTCCTGGAGCAGCTCACGGAGAGCATCGGCATCGTCCTGAACACCATCATCGCCACCATGCGCAAGGAGGAGCTGCTCACCCAGAGCCAGGCCCTGGCCGAGGAGCTCCAGGCCCAGCAGGAGGAGATGACCCAGACCAACCGGAACCTGGAGGCGCAGGCCGAGGCCCTGCGCCGTTCCCAGCTCCAGCTTGAGACCCAGCAGGCCAGCCTGAAGCAGGCCCTGCAGGAGCTGGAGGACCGGGCCCGGCTGGTCTCGGCCCAGAAGGCGGAAGTGGAGTCCTCCCGGGCGACCCTCCAGGACAAGGCCGGCCAGCAGGAGAAGGACCTGGAGGAGCGGGCCAAGCTGGTTTCCAGGCAGAAGGCCGAGGTGGAGGCGGCCCGCTCCGAGCTCCAGGACAAGGCCGAACAGCTCGCCATGGCCTCCAAATACAAATCGGAATTCCTGGCCAACATGTCCCACGACCTGCGCACGCCCCTGAACAGCCTGCTCATCCTGTCCCGGGCCCTGGAGGAGAACGCCGAGGGGAACCTCACCCCCCGCCAGGTGGAGTACTCTTCCACCATCTACGCCGCCGGGCAGGACCTCCTGGAGCTCATCAACGACGTGCTGGACCTCTCCAAGATCGAAAGCGGCACCATGGGGGTGGACATGGCCGAGGTCTCCTTTCGGGCCCTGCTGAAGTTCGCCGAGCGCACCTTCCGCCCCGTGGCCGAAGGCAAGAACCTCCGCTTCGAAGTCCACCTCCACCCCGCCCTGCCCCCGACCCTCCACACCGACAGCCGCCGGCTGCAGCAGATCATCCGCAACCTCCTGTCCAACGCCTTCAAGTTCACGGATAAGGGCCTGGTGGCGCTCTCGGTGGCCGCGGCCCGGGAAGGCTGGAGCCCCGGGCACCCGGCCCTGGACCAGGCCCCCCTGGTGCTGGCCTTCGCCGTGCGGGACACGGGCATCGGCATCGACCCGGCCAAGCACCACGTCGTGTTCGAGGCTTTCCAGCAGGCCGACGGCTCCACCAGCCGCAAGTACGGCGGCACCGGCCTGGGGCTCTCCATCAGCCGGGGCATCGCCACCATGCTCGGCGGGGAGATCGTGCTCCAGAGCATCCCGGGCAAGGGCAGCACCTTCACCCTGTACATCCCCATGGACGGGGTCCGGGACCTGCGCGCCGCGGCCCCGGAGGCCGAATGCGAGAGCAGCTCCCCGCCCCCGGCCGGGGAGGGGCCCCTGCTCCTGCTGGAGGGGCCGGATCCCTTCTCCCAGCAGGCCCTGGCACTCAACCGGGAGACGTTCCGCACGGCCTTCCAGCGGGTGCCTTCCCTGCGTGAACGGTCGCCGCACCGGCTCCTGCTGGTGGAGGACGACCCCGCCCAGCTCATGGCGGTGCGGGAGGTGCTGGACGATCCGGCGGTGGAGACGGTGGAGGCCCTCACCGGTCGGGAGGCCCTGGACGCCCTGCGCTGCGGCGCCTTCGACTGCATGGTCCTGGACCTCAACCTGCCCGACATGACCGGCATGGACCTGCTCCGGCGCCTCAAGGAGGAGTGGGGCTACCTGTGGCTGCCCGTGATCATCCACACGGCCCGGGACCTCACCCGCCGGGAGGAGGTGGAGCTGCGCCGCATGGCCGAGACGATCCTCATCAAGGATCCCCGCTCACCCGAGCGGGTCTTCGACGAGACGGCCCTGTTCCTGGACCGGGCGGATGCCGCCACCCCCCGGCTGAGCGACGAAGGCTGCCGGCTCATGGCCTCCGCCGCCAGGCCCCTCCAGGGCCGCAGGATCCTCCTGGTGGACGACGATGCCCGGAACATCTTCGCCCTGCGGGTGGTCCTGGAGCAGGAGGGCATGCACGTCCTCCCCGCCACCAACGGCATGGAGGCCCTGGAGACCCTGGAGGCCAGCGAGGACGTGGACCTGGTGCTCATGGACATCATGCTGCCCGGCCTGGACGGTTTCGAGACCATGCGGGCCATGCGCCGGCGGGACCCCCTCCACCGCCTGCCCATCATCGCCCTCACCGCCAAGGCCATGCAGGGCGACCGGGAGAAGTGCCTGGAGGCCGGGGCCTCCGACTACCTCCCCAAGCCCGTGGACCCCGGCCGCCTCCTGGCCGCCATGCGCAGCCACCTGGAGCGCGCCTGAACGAGCCCGGCGGCGGCATCAAGGTTTGAGTTGAACAAAATCGGAATGGGCCTAAGCTCACCTTGCAACCTTTTTTATGAACCATATCGGTTTTCACCTACGGCCGGGAGGGAGGTCCATGACCCGAAAGTTGCTTCGCAGGACCGGCGGCCGCTGGGTGCTCCAGCCGGTCGTGCAGGAAAGCCGGGAGGCCGCAGCCCAGCGGACCGAGGCCATGCGCAAGCTCGCCCACGATCTGCGCAACCCCCTCAACAGCGTCCTGCTCATGGCCCAGCTCCTGGAGGAGACCGGCGGCACTCCCGATTCGGTGCGCATCGCCGGCCGGATCCAGCGCCAGTGCGACGAGCTCAACCGGCTCCTGACCAAGGCCTTCGATTCCTAGCACCAGCCCGGCCATCGTGGTATTGATGGAAGCACCCGACTGGTACAGGAGACGACCTTGAGCAACCCCTACATCCACTACGTCGAAGGTTTCGTCCGCCTCCAGGAGGAGGCGCGGACCATGCCGCTGGGTGACCTGCCCCCGGCGCACGCCCCCCGGGTCATGGACAACGCCCCCCGGGTGCTGGTCTTCTCCCCCCACCCGGACGACGAGTCCATCATCGGGGCCCTGCCCCTCCGCCTGCGCCGGGAGCTGAGCTACCGGGTGGGGGTCGTGGCCGTCACCCAGGGCAGCCGGGTGGACCGCCAGGAGGAGCGCCTCCAGGAGATGTACGGCGCCTGCCACTACCTGGGCTTCGAGCTGATCACCACCCGGCAGAACGGCCTGGCCAGCATCAATCCCAAGACCCGGAGCGGCAACCCCGAAGGCTGGGCCGGCTCCGTGGAGACCATCGCCCAGATCATCGCCTACCACCGCCCCTCCTTCATCCTCATGCCCCACGACCAGGACTGGAACAGCACCCACATCGGCACCCACCACCTCGTGGTGGACGCCATGAAGACCCTGGGCCCCTCCTTCGCCTGCCGCATCGTGGAGACGGAGTTCTGGCGGGCCATGCTGGATCCCAACCTCATGGTCGAGTCCACCCCCGAGGAGGTCGCCGACCTGGTGGCCGCCATCTCCTTCCACCGGGGCGAGGTGACCCGCAACCCCTACCACCTCACCCTGCCCTCCTGGATGTCCGACAACGTCCGCCGGGGCGGCGAGATCGTGGGCGGCCAGGGCGAGGCCACGCCGGCCTTCCACTTCGCCTCCCTCTACCGGGTCCGCGACTGGGCCCAGGGCGGCTTCCAGCCCTGCTTCAAGGCCGGCCGCATCCTCCCGGCGGGCGGCGACCTGGCCTCCGTCTTCAAGGCATAGCCCTACGGGCGTCCATGGTTCCAACGAGCGGCACGTGGCGGCGGTACGGCTCCCCGGGTGGGTCCGACCCACCGGTGCGTGGCGCTTTTTCCGCTCGCAGGCTCGCTCCATAAGCGCCACGCCTGCCGTAACGCAATGGGTAGGAAAGGGCGAGGAGGGGTGAAGGGCCAACCAGGCGGCTTGGCGGAGCCCCGCGCCCGACTCACTTCACCGACCCCCAACAACAGACGAAGAGGCACGGCAAGCGTGGCGCTTATGGAGCGAACCTGTGAGCGGAAAAAGCGCCACGCACCGGTGGGTCGGACCCACCCGGGGAGCCGTACCGCCGCCACGTGCCGCTCGTTGGAACAATGGAGGCCCCGGCAGGAATCGGCCAGCAAGAATCGGCTTGCCGGTCGGATCGAGGGCCCCGAAGCTTGAGCGGGTAGGAGGGTCCATGTCCGAGTCCGATTTCTCCCGGTGCGCCAAGGCCATCAGCTTTCTCTGCGCCCGGCGCCGGGACCAGCCCAGCCTGGGGGAGGTGGCGGCCCAGGCCGGGGTCAGCGAGTTCCATTTCCAGCGGATGTTCCAGCGCTGGGCGGGGATCAGCCCCAAGCGCTTCCTCCAGTACCTCACCCTCACCGAGGCCAGGGAGCTGCTCCTGGCCTCGCGCTCGGTGCTGGCCGCCAGCGAGGAGCTGGGCCTGTCCAGCACCAGCCGCCTGCATGAGCTGTTCCTGACCCTGGAGGGCATGACGCCCGGGCAGTTCAAGGAGGGGGCCCGGGGCCTGACCTTGCGGTGGGCGGTCCTGGCCACCCCCTTCGGGCCGGCCCTCATGGCCGCGCTGGAGGGACGGCTGTGCGCCCTGTCCTTCCTGGAGGACGGCCCGGGGCCGGCCCTGGAGGAACTCCGGGCCCGGTGGCCCCAGGCCACCCTGGAACACGCGCCCGGGGCCCTGGAACCCCTGGCGGCGAGCCTCGCGGCCCGCTTCGGCGGCGAACCTCTGCGGCCGCTCTCCCTGGTGCTCCAGGGCACCCCCTTCCAGCTGAAGGTCTGGGAGGCCCTGCTGACCATTCCGGAAGGACGCGTCCTCGCCTACGGGGACCTGGCCCGGACCCTGGGCGCGCCCGGCGCGGGCCGCGCGGTGGGCTCGGCCATCGGCCGGAACCCCATCGCCTACCTCATCCCCTGCCACCGGGTGATCCAGGCCTCCGGCGCGCTGGGCGGCTACCATTGGGGCCCGGAACGCAAGCGGGCCATCCTGGCCCTGGAGCGGGCCCGGCGGGACGTGGCCTGAACGTTCAGTCGAGGAGTTCCCGCTCCAGCTGGCCCAGGAACAGCTCCAGGATCCGCGCCCGGCGCCGGGCCAGTCGCCGGCCTTCCGCCGTGCGCATGAGGCCGGGCAGACGCAGCAGCTTGAGGGGGAAGTGGTCGGTGGAGCAGGTCGCATCATCCAGGGCGCGGCCGCTGCGGCCCAGGGGGTCGTCCGCGTCCCAGAGGCTCGACCCCAGCTTGCCACCCGTGTAGTAGCACCGGGCCAGCCCGATGGCGCCCAGGGCCTCCAGTCGGTCGGCGTCCTGGAGGATGCGGGCTTCGGGGGTCCTGGGCTCGATGGCCGCGGAGAAACTGTGCGCCTCGATGGCGTGGGCCACGGCCTGCACCTGGTCGGGAGCGAAGCCCATCGTCGCCAGGAGCGGCAGCGCCGCCTCCGCCGACAGGCGCGAGGCCTGGGACCGGAGGGGCGAGTCCTTGGGCGGGTTCACCAGGTCGTGCAGGTAGGCGGCGGCCAGGAGGACCAGCCCGTCCGCCCCGGGTTCCGTGGCCGCGATCCGCTGGGCGGAGCGCCAGACCCGGCGCAGGTGGTGCACATCGTGGGCGCCGTCGCCCCCGGGCCGCTCCGCCCAGAACGCCTCGAAGCGCGCCTGCCAGGTTTCGAGGGACGCGCCGGCCATGTCCATGGGGAAGCTCCTGGGTTCAAGCGTATCGTCACAGCCTACCAGTCCAGCCAGGCCAGCAGCGCCGGATCCGGCATGCCGTAGTAGATCCAGGCGAACGCCGACGGCAGCGCGATGAGGGCGCCTTCGGTGTGGGAGATGTGGTCACCGGCCTGGCCGATGGGCAGGGAGAAGAGGACGTCCTCCGGGCGCCCGCCCGCGGCCTGGATGGCCTGGCCCAGCTGGTCCAGGGTGGTGATTGTGTTGGCGTAGGGGACCAGGTCGTCGTCCGGGCTCTGGCAGAAGAGGATCGGCCGCGTGGGCGTCCAGCCCCGGCAGAGGTCATTGTCGGCCAGCAGGGCGCGCACGGGGCTGGTCGCGTAGGCGGGGTCGGCCAGTTCCTGGGCCAGCCAGCCAGGATCGAACAGGCTGCGGAGCTGGATCGCTTCCGGCGGCATGCCCAGCCGGGCGCCCAGATCAGCGTCCACGACGAGGCCATCCAGGTCCCCGTCCATCCAGGTCAGGAGGTCCCCGTCCGGCCCCGTCTGCAACAAGCCGGGCGCAAGGACGGCGCGGGGGTCCAGGCGGGGACCATACACGCTGTGGTAGCCCAGGACGAAGTACGGCAGGTAGTACGAGCGGGGATAGCGGGTGGTGGGGTCGATGAAGGCCGCCCGCATGGTGCCCGAAAGGTCGAAAGGGCCCGCCATGCAGGCGGATCCGGTCAGGGCGAACGGGGCCTGTCCCTTCGCGGCGGTGGCCTCCAGCTCCTTCACGGCGGCCAGGGCGGCATACCCGCCTTCCGAATAGCCGACCAGGAAGACCTGGCCGTTCCAGGTGTAGCCATGCTCCACCAGGAAGGGATCCTGCAGGAACTGGTCCCGGGCCGCCGGCAGGGCGTCCACGAGGGCGTAGGCCAGGGAGTCGGCGTGGCAATAGGGGTGATAGCGGGCGGCATCCCCGCCCAGGCCGGGCAGGTCCGGCATGGCCACCATGAAGCCGAACGACACGGCGGCCGCCGCCCCCAGGGGCCACTCCTGCCCGTCGAACCGGGAGGGCACGGCCTCCTTGCGCAGCTCGGTGCCGTGGGCGTAGAGGACGATGGGCAGGCTCGAGCCGTCCGGGAGCCGCCAGGAGGGCGGCGTGAAGACACGCCCCGAGAGCCTTGCCGGGTTGGTCGCATGCCGGCCGCCGGCGTCCAGGATGGGCTGGCCCGCCTCATCGAAGGCCGGCCTGCGCGCAGCGTAGTCCAGGGGCTGGGAATGGACGATCCAGTCCGGCACCTGCGGACCCCAGCCACGCACCTCATCCGCCCACGACTGGAGGGTGTTGCCACCTGCCGGGTCGGCCACCAGGGAACTTGGACACAAGGCAAGGACCAGGGCGAGGCCCAGGGCTGGAAATGAGCGGTACCGTGTTCGCATGGCAGGAACTCCTCGCCGGAAACGACCCTTTGCTATCGGCGGGGGGACCGGGGAGGATGAGCAATCTTTAGGAAGTTTCCGTTGAAGCGGGCTGCCGAAAGGGGGACTAGAGTGGAGCTTTCCCTGAGAGGCTCTGCCATGCTCCGTTCCGTCCTGCTCTCCCTCGGCTGCGTCGCCCTGCTGGCCCAGGCCCCCGATGCCTTCGCCCCCGTCCGTTTCCTGACCGGCACCTGGAGCGCGGATGGCCGGGGCGAACCGGGCAAGGGGACCGGGGAGGCCACCTTCGCCTTCGAACTGAACGGCAAAGTTCTGGTGCGCAAGAACTTCGTGTCCTTCCCGGCCCAGGATGGCAGGCCCGCTTCCCGCCACGAGGATCTGCTGACCATCTACCCCGAGGGCGGCGCCCTCAAGGCCCTCTATCTGGACAACGAAGGCCACGCCATCCATTACCGCGTCACGGCCCTGGACGCCGGGACGGGCGCGGTCTTCCTGAGCGAGCCCGGGCCCGGCCCCGCCTTCAGGCTCACCTACCGCGCCCAGGGGGCCGGCACCGTCTTCACGAGCTTCGCCATCGCGCCCAAAGGGCCGGGGGAGCCCTTCACGGTCCACATCGAAGGGGAGACCCGGCGCAAGCCGTGAGGTCCCCCTGGAGCATGCCGCGCAGCATATCCACCACCGCCCCGCGGAAGACCCCCTCGAAGGTGAAGGTGAACACCCCCAGGCCCGGGTCCTCCAGGGCCTCCCGCACGTAGGGGGGCCGGGCCGACATCAGGCGGATGCCGGTGACCAGGGCGTAGAAGCGCAGCAGGAAGTCCGCCCCCTGCCCCGGACGCAGAGGCAGCACCCGCTCCAGGCGCGAGCCCACGAGCGTGACGCCGTCCTGGAGGAACCGTGCGAAGGCCTGCGTCTCCTCCCGGAGCACGGACTGCTCGAGCACCCCGTGCAGGAGCGCCTGGAGGCCGGGCAGGAGGGGCCGGTCCAGCAGCTCCTGGACGAGGCCCTCCGCCACCTGGACCGGGTCCGCCCCCGCCGCGGTGGCTTCCAGGCGCGCCGCCGCGCCCTGGAACCAGGCGCCCATCTCCCCCCGGAGCACGGCCAGGAACAGGGCCTCCTTGGTGGGGAAGTAGAGGTAGAGGGTGCCCTTGCCCAGGCCCAGGGCCAGGGCCAGATCGGCCATGCGCAGATCCGCGGTCCGGCGCTCGCCGAACAGCTGCGCCGCCCCCGCCAGGATCGCCTGGCGGCGGCTCTCCTTCTGCTCGGGCCGAAGGGCTCGCTGCATGCCGGTCCTCCATCCCCATGATACTGACCCTGGGTCAACTAAAGTTCCCCTCATTATTGCTTATGAATATGACTCATAGGTCGTCTTTGTTAAGGTACACGCTTCGCCTAGGGCCTTCCGACGCAACAGGTTGCGCCCCCAAGGCGGCAGAAGGAGCCCCCGAATGACCATGCGAATGACCAAGCCAAACCGTGTCCATCTTTCCGCTGCCGCGGCCCTTCTGATCGCAGCGGCGTCCCCCCGGGCCCAGGCTTCGGGCTTCGAGCTGCGGGAGCAGAGCGCCAGCGGCCAGGGGCAGTCCTACGCCGGCAGCAGCGCGGGCGGCACCGACATCTCCACCATGTTCTACAACCCCGCCGTCCTCACCCGCTTCGATGGCACCCGGCTCAACCTGGGCTTCACCAGCATTCTGCCCTCCACGGAATTCAGCGGCGGCGCCGCGAGCCGCTCCGGCATCCCGGCCGCCTCCCCCTTCAGCGCCATCGCCGGCCCGGCCACCACCGGCAACGCCGCCCTGAGCGCGGTCACCCCCACCCTGTACGCAATGTACTCCCTGAGCCGCGACCTCAAGGCGGGCGTCGCGGTGAACGTCCCCTACGGCCTCACCACGCAGTACGACGCGAACTGGATCGGGCGCTACCACGCCCTCCGCTCCCACCTCCAGACGATCGACATCGCCCCGACGGTCGCCTACCGGTTCAGCGACCAGTGGTCCGCCGGGGTCTCCTTCGTGGCCCGCCAGGCCAAGGCCGAGCTGAGCCAGGGCGTCGACTTCGGCTACGAGGCCTACGGGGCCGTGGCCGCAGCCGGGCTGAACAACACGAACCCCCTCACCGGCGGCCCCATCGTCTATCCCGGCGCGGCCGACGGCAGCGTGTCCGTGAGCGGCTCCTCCTGGGCCTACGGCTTCAAGGCGGGGCTGCTGTTCGAACCCACGAAGACGCTGCGCCTGGGCCTGGGCTTCCAGTCCGCCATCGCCGAGACCATCAAGGGTACCGCCACCTTCTCCGTCCCGGGCACCGTCGCCCTGGGCATGGCCGGCCTCGCCCAGGTCAACCCCACCCAGACCGCGGCCCTGGCCGGGCTTGGCCAGGCTTTTGCTGCGGGCACCGCCAACGGCCCCGTGAGCGCCCTGCTGAACCTCCCTTCCATGGCCTCCCTGGGCCTGGCCTGGGACCTGTCCAGCGCCTTCACCCTCTCCGCGGAACTCGAGCGCACCCAGTGGTCCAAGTTCCAGGAGCTGCGCCTGAAGTTCGCCAACCCCGCCACCCAGCCCGACAACTACACCACCGAGAACTGGCAGGACACCACCTTCTTCTCCCTGGGCGGCACCTGGCACACGGGCGGACCCTGGACCTGCCGCGCCGGCGTGGCCTTCGACAAGGCCCCCGTGGCGGACGCCTTCCGCACCCCCCGCATCCCCGACGCCGACCGCACCTGGCTCTCCGCCGGCGTGGCCTACCAGTTCACCAGGGGCTTCGGCGTGGACTTCGGCTACACCCACATCTTCTGCAAGGATTCCACCCTGAATCTGCAGGGCGGCAGCGACCCCGGCGCCCCCTCCTTCATGGACGGGAACCTGAGCGGAACTTATAAGAATTCCATCGACATCTGGGCGGTGCAGGCGCGCTGGGCGTTCTGAGGCAGGCGTTTGACCCAACGGGAGGGGGATTCGACTAAAGTAGTTGAGTCCCCCTCTTTTTCGCCTTTCCCCAAAAGCCCCCCTGCCCCCTCGACCCGGGCGTAAACTTGAGACCTTGGAGGTTCCATGCTTGCCGACTACCGTCTTCACGTCGCCGAACGCGCCGCCCTGGGCATCCCGCCCCTGCCGCTGAGCCCTGAGCAGACCCAGGCGCTCGTGGCCCTCCTGCAGGCCCCGCCCCAGGGCGAGGAGGCCACGCTGCTGGAGCTCCTCATCCACCGCGTGCCCGCGGGCGTGGACGATGCCGCGCAGATCAAGGCGGACTTCCTCGCGCGGGTCGCCTGGGGCGAGGCGCAGTCCCCCCTGGTGAGCCGGGAGAAGGCCACCGAACTCCTGGGCACGATGCTCGGCGGGTTCAACATCCAGCCGCTCATCGCCCTGCTGGACGAGCCGGCCGTGGGGGCCATCGCGGCCGAAGGGCTCAAGCAGACCCTCCTGATCTTCGACTACTTCGGCGAGGTCAAGGCCAAGGCCGACGCGGGCAGCGCCAACGCCAAGGCCGTGCTGGCCTCCTGGGCCGCGGGCGAATGGTTCACCTCCCGCCCCGAAGTGCCCGAGAGCCTCACCGTGACCATCTTCAAGGTCCCCGGCGAGACCAACACGGACGATCTCTCCCCGGCCCCGGACGCCTGGAGCCGCCCCGACATCCCGCTCCACGCCCTGGCCATGCTCAAGAACGCCCGCCCGGGCATCACCCCCGACGAGCCCGGCAAGCTGGGCCCCATGAAGCTCCTCCAGGAGCTCTTCGGCAAGGGCCTTCCCGTGGCCTACGTGGGCGACGTGGTGGGCACCGGCTCCAGCCGCAAGTCGGCCACCAACTCCGTGCTCTGGTGGACGGGCGCCGACATCCCCTTCGTGCCCAACAAGCGCTTCGGCGGCGTGTGCCTGGGCTCCAAGATCGCCCCCATCTTCTACAACACCATGGAGGACTCCGGGGCCCTGCCCATCGAGCTGGACGTCTCCCGCATGGACACCGGCGACATCGTGGAGCTGCGCCCCTACGCGGGCCAGGCCCTCAGGAACGGCGAGGTCGTGGCCGAGTTCAAGGTGAAGTCCGACGTCCTCTTCGATGAAGTGCGCGCCGGCGGCCGCATCCCCCTGATCATCGGCCGGGGCCTCACCGCCAAGGCCCGCAAGGCGCTCGGCCTGCCGCCCTCGGACCTGTTCCGCCCCAACACCGTGCCCCCCGCTTCCACCAAGGGCTTCACCCTGGCCCAGAAGATGGTGGGCCGCGCCTGCGGCCTCCCCGAGGGCGAGGGCGTGCGCCCCGGCGCCTACTGCGAGCCGCACATGACCACCGTGGGCAGCCAGGACACCACCGGCCCCATGACCCGCGACGAGCTCAAGGACCTGGCCTGCCTGACCTTCAGCGCGGACATGGTCATGCAGTCCTTCTGCCACACCGCCGCCTATCCCAAGCCGGTGGACATCAAGGTCCACAAGACCCTGCCCACCTTCATCACCAGCCGGCGCGGCGTCTCCCTGCGGCCCGCCGACGGCGTCATCCACAGCTGGCTGAACCGCCTGCTCCTGCCCGACACCGTGGGCACGGGCGGCGACTCCCACACGCGCTTCCCCATCGGCATCTCCTTCCCGGCGGGCTCGGGCCTGGTGGCCTTCGCCGCCGCCACGGGCGTCATGCCCCTGGACATGCCCGAGTCCGTCCTGGTCCGCTTCAAGGGCGAAATGCAGCCCGGCATCACCCTGCGCGACCTGGTCAACGCCATCCCCTACCAGGCCATCAAGATGGGCCTGCTGACCGTGGACAAGAAAGGCAAGAAGAACGTCTTCTCCGGCCGGATCCTGGAGATCGAAGGGATGCCCAAGCTCAAGGTCGAGCAGGCCTTCGAACTGACCGACGCCTCGGCGGAGCGGTCCGCGGCGGGCTGCACGGTGTCCCTGGACAAGGAACCGATCATCGAGTACATGAACTCCAATATCACCCTCATGAAGTGGATGATCGCCAACGGCTATGACGACCGCGGCACCCTGGAGAACCGCATCAAGGCCATGGAAGCCTGGATCGCCAAGCCCGAGCTTCTGGCCGCCGACGCCGACGCGGAGTACGCCGCCGTGATCGAGGTCGACATGAGCGAGATCAAGGAACCCCTGGTGGCCTGCCCCAACGACCCCGACGACGTCAAGACCCTGGCCGCGGTGGCCGGCTCGAAGATCGACGAGGTCTTCATCGGCTCCTGCATGACCAACATCGGCCACTTCCGCGCCGCCGGCCGGGTGCTGGAGGGCAATACCGACCTCCCCACCCGCCTCTGGGTCGCCCCGCCCACCAAGATGGACGAGTACATCCTCACCGAGGAAGGCTACTACGGCATCCTGGGCCGCACCGGCGCCCGCCTGGAAACCCCCGGCTGCTCCCTGTGCATGGGCAACCAGGCCCAGATCCGCAAGGGCGCCACCGCCATGTCCACCTCCACCCGGAACTTCCCCAACCGCCTGGGCCTGGATACCCAGGTCTTCCTCGGCTCCGCGGAACTCGCCGCCGTGTGCGCCCTCCTGGGCCGCATCCCCACCGCCGACGAGTACCTGGCCCAGGTCTCCGGCCTGGACGCCAAGGCCGCCGACCTCTACCGCTACATGAACTTCGACCAGATCAAGGCCTTCCGGGACGTGGCGGACACCGTCACCGTCGGCTGACGCGACCCTGAACAGACTCCCCTTCCACCGCTGGCGCTCATGGCCAAAGGGGAAGGGGAGCTTTCCATTACCTGGCTAATGGAATGGCGGTCACCCCAGTCAGGCGCTCGGAGGCTTCCCACAAGTCCGCCGCCACGGCGGTATCCCGGGCCGCGGCGGTCATGGCGGCGCGGGCCGGGCGGCCCTTGAGTTCCAGGAAGCCGTCCGGGCCCCAGTAGTCCCCGCCGTTGACCTCGGGGGCGATGGCCGCGTGGAGGCTCGGCCGGGAGCCCTCCTCGGCGGACTGGGAGAAGAAGGGCGCGGCCAGGCGCATGCCCAGGCCCATGAAGCCACCCGTGCCAGGACCGTTGGCCACCAGGTCGGTGCGGGCCCAGCCAGGATGGGCCGCGACGCTCACCAGGCCCCAGCCGTTGCGCTCGCTGCGGCGGTGCAGCTCCAGGGCGAACATGAGCATGGCCAGCTTGGACTGGCCGTAGGCGCGCCAGGGCTGGTAGCGCTTTTTCCCCTGGAGGTCCTTGAGGTCGATGCGGCCGAGCTTGTGGGCGAGGCTGCTCAGGGACACCACGCGGGCCCCCTTCAGCAGGGGCAGCAGGCTCAGGGTCAGCGCGAAGTGGCCCAGGTAGTTGGTGCCCAATTGCAGCTCGAAGCCGTCCACCGTCGTCTGGCGCTGGGCCGGGGCCATGAGGCCGGCGTTGTTGATGAGGATGTCCAGGCGCTTGTAGTCCTGCTTGAGGCCCTGGGCGAAGGCCTCCACCGAGGCGAGGCTGGCCAGGTCCAGGCGCCGGAACTGCGCGGCGGCCTGGGGGCACTGGGCGTTGATGCGCTTGATGGCGGCGCGGCCCTTGGCCTCGTTCCGGCCCGCCAGGACCACGAAGGCGCCGGCCCGGGCCAGGGCCAGGGCGTTCTCGAAGCCCAGGCCCCCGGTGGCGCCGGTGATCACGGCCAGCTTCCCCGTCTGTGGCGGCACGGCTTCCGTCACGAACCCGCCTCAAGGCGCAGAAGGGACACGGCCGCGCCCCGGGACTCGAGGCTCGGGGCCTTGCCCTGGAAGAGGCGGCCGGAACCGCCGCCGCGGCCCCCCAGGAGGGCGGCGAGCTCGCGGCCACGGGCCGGCACGTCCAGACGGGAGGCCTCCCCCGCCGTGAGCAGGAAGAAGTGCTGCCCGTCCTGGTCCGCGGTGAAGAAGACCCCCTTGTGGGGCGCCGCGGCCGCCAGCTGCCGTCCGGCCCGCTGGAGGAAGGCCACGTCCTTGCCGTCGAAGTGGTGCTCGGCGAGGGTCCCGGGCCGGGCGGCCAGGGCCTCCACCAGCAGGTCGGCCAGCTCCTCCTCCAGCCCCCGCACCTTTTTCTCCAGGAGGCGCCCCTGCTCCAGCTTCACCTCCAGGGCCCCGGCCAGCCCGGCGTCGGGGGCGCCCAGCAGGGCGCGCAGGGTGGCGTTGCGCTGCTCATGGGCCGACAGGCGCCGCCGCGCGCGCCCCCCCGCCACGAAGAACAGCCGGGTGCCGCCCCGCAGGCTCTCGGTGCCCCCCAGCGCCAGGGCCTCCAGTTCGGCGGTGGAACGCACGTGGGTGCCGCCGCAGGTGTTGGTGTCCACCCCCTGGATGGTCACCAGCCGCACGTCGCCCTGGAAGCCCTCGGGCAGGCCCCGGGAACGGACGTTCAGGGCGGGCAGGTCCTCCGGGGCCACCCGCTGGGCGGACACGGGCCGCGCGGCGCGGATCTCGGCGGCCACGGCCTCCTCCAGGCGCCGGAGGTCGGCGGCGGTGATGGACGGAGTGTCCAGCTCGATGTCCGACACCTCGTCGCCCAGGTGGAAGGCCGTGGTGGCCCAGCCGAACCGCTCCTGGGCCACGGCCGTGAGGAGGTGCTGGCCGGTGTGCTGCTGCATGTGATCGAAGCGGCGCTCCCAGTCCAGGCGCAGGTCCGCCGGACCGGGGAGGACGGGCGCGGACAGGTAGTGGCGCACCTCGCCCCCGCGCTTCTGCACGTCCAGGACGGCCACGGGGCCCAGGGTCCCGTGGTCCGGCGGCTGGCCGCCCCCTTCGGGGTAGAGGAGGGTGTCGGCCAGCACGGCGAAGGGCCGGCCGTCGTCGTCCGCGCGGAGGACCTGGGTCGCCAGGTCCGTCATGTAGGGGTCCCGTTCGTAGGCTGGAAGGTCGCTCATGTGCCCAAGGGTACCATGACTGCTACCCTTGGATCCTGGAGCACGGATGGCCAAGCGCATCGAACCTGTGAGGAAGAACGTCAAGGAAGTCCTGGAGGACCTCGTGGCCCGGCACCGGGAGGCGGCCATCGCCGGGCCCGAGAACGCCATCAAGTACCTCACCCGCACCCTGGAAGGCCAGCAGTCCCTGTCCAACGCCGTCAAGGCCGTGGCCTACGACCTCCTGGCGGAGTACCGGGCCCAGGTGCAGGACTGGGAGGGGGTCGAGGAGGCCCTGCAGGGCTTCCTGAAGAACCTGCCGGAGCTGGAGGAGACCCTGGGCCACGGGTACCGCAAGGCCCTGGAAGCCACCACGAGCCTGGAAAGGGGCGTACAGGCCCGCACCGAGCTGGCGGACTTCGCCGGGGCCCTGGCGCTCTGCGAGAGGGCCATCGAGCTGAATCTGGGCGCCCACTGGCAGGCCAAGCGGGACAACCTTTCCTGGGCGGGTTAAAGTACCTCCGACCCACCGGAGGATCCCATGCTGCTCGAAGGAAGGATCGCACTCGTCACCGGCGCCAGCCGGGGCATCGGCGCGGCCACGGCCAAGGCCCTGGCCCGCCACGGCGCGGCCGTGGCCGTGAACTACGCCAACAGCGCCGAGGCCGCGGCCCAGGTCGTGGGGGACATCGTCGCGGCGGGAGGCAGGGCCGTGGCCATCCAGGCGGATGTGCGGGAACCGGCCCAGGTGGCCGAGCTGTTCCGCCTGGCCCGGCAGGCTCTCGGCCCCATCGACACCCTGGTCCTCAACGCGAACATGAGCTTTCCCATGGAACCCTTCGTGAACTTCCCCTGGGACGGCTTCCAGGCCAAGCTCCTGGGCGAGCTCGCCTCCGCCTTCCATCCCTGCAAGGAGGCCGTGCCCGACATGATCAAGGCGGGCAGGGGGTGCATCATCGCCGTGAGCTCGGGCCTCTCCCGGCAGCCGGGGGCGGGCTTCTGCGCCCACTCCACCGCCAAGTCCGGCCTGGACGGCTTCGTGAAGAGCCTGGCCCTGGAGCTCGGCCCCCAGGGCATCCGCGTGAACGTCGTGGCCCCCGGGCTCACCGAGACCGACGCCACGAGCTTCATCCCCGGCGCCGCCAAGGTCGCCGCCGGGCAGCACCTCCCCCTGGGCCGCATCGGGACCCCCGAGGACGTGGCCGGGGTCATCGCCATGGTGGCCTCGGATGAATGCGGCTACCTCACGGGCAACTACCTGGCCGCAGGCGGCGGGGGGCTGATGCTCTGAGGTCCCCGGGACCGGTCATGCCCCAGCCGGCCTTCGGCCCCTGCTTCCAGGCCACGGCCGTGATCCTCGCGGGCGGCGGGAGCCGCCGAATGGGCGCGGACAAGAGTCTCCTGACCCTGGACGGGCGACCCCTCATCGCGCACCTGGCCGCGCAGCTGACCCCGCACTTCCCCGAGGTCCTCGTCAGCGGCAACGACCCTTCGAAATTCGCCTTCCTGGGGCTGCCGGTCATCCCCGACGAGGTGCCTGACCAGGGGCCCCTCATGGGCATCCTCTCCAGCCTGAGAGCCGCCCGGGAGGAGCTGGTGCTGGTGGTGGCCTGCGACCTGCCGGAGGTGGACCTGACCTTCGTCGGCGAGCTGCTGGCCCTGGCCCGGGCGGCCGAGATCGTCATGCCCGTAGGCGTGGACGGGCGCCTGGAACCCCTGTTCTCGGTCTACCGGAAGCGCGTGGCCGGTCATGCCGCCGAACTCCTGGCCCAGGGCCGGCGGCGCATCACGGACCTGCTGCCGGGCCTGGTGGTGGCCCGGCCCCCCATGCCCGCGGGCTGGTATTTCAACCTCAACACCCCGGAGGACTTCGAGGCCTACCTGCGCCGGAGCCGCCAGGCGTGACCGAAGGCTCAGTTCGAGGCCACCGCGCTGGCCGAGGACAGGTAGGCCGCCGAGGCCACCGACTCCATGCTCCGGGCCAGGGGCGGCGGGGGCGGCGCCTGGGCCTGGAGCTGGGCCAGGAGCGCCTCGAAGGCCGTGGCCGAGCTGCTGGCGTCGCCGGACTCCAGGGCCTTCTCCAGGGCGCTGGCCGAGGTGGTCAGGGCGTCGCTGGAGGACGTGTCCGGGCTGGACGTGGAGGAGGACGAGGCGGTGGCCGTGGTGGCGGTGGTGGCCGAGGCGGCGGTGGCCGCGGAGGACCCGGCGGTGGTGGAGGACGCGGCCGTGGTCCCGGACACCTTGGACAGGATGGAGGAGAAGAGGGCCTGGGCGTCGGTGAGGTCCCCGGACTGGATAAGGGTGCCGAGCGTGTTCATGTCGTTCTGCAGAGGATTGGACCCCTGGCCGCCCTGGGCCTGGGACGCGGTGTCCGTCTGGACCTTGGTGACGGCGGTGGCGGCGGTGGTGAGATCGCCGGCGTCCAGGGCCGTGCCGATGGCCGAGAAGTCGCTGGGCACGGCGCCGTTCTGCTGCATCTTCGCCAGCATGGACGCGTAGGCGGACTTGGCCGAAGCCAGGTCCCCCGAGGCGATGGTCTTCTGCAGGCTGGTGAGGTCGGCCTGGAAGGGGTCGGTGCCCTGGGTGGCGGAGGCCTGCTGCCCGGCGGCGGAGAGGGTCAGGAGGTCCGCGACGCTCGAGGCTCCGCTGGAGGTGGTGGAGGATGATGCCGTGCTGGAGGTCCCCAGCAGGCTCTGGAGGTACAGGGAGGTCAGGCTCGACGTCCCGGTGGCGGTCACGTTCATGGAAGGACTCCTCGGGTGGATGGACACGGTCCGCTGGTGCCCATGCAAGGCTCCGGCCAGAATCCTCCCGCGGGTTTTCGGCGATCCCCCCAATGCAGGCGCGGGTTGCGGGGAACTGCGCAACCGTGCCGCCGAATGGCGGGAACCCCGGTCCGAGCGGGAGGGCCTCGGCGGACCGTTCCCGGAGGGGCTCGTGCACCGTGCATTCAAGGTGTTTATTTTTAATAATTCAAAAGCATGTGGGCACCTTTGTCCTCGTCCATGCGGGGTTCCACGGGACCGTCCCATCTCTCGGCTGGCCATGACCCGGTCGCCCATCGGGCCCGTCCTTCCATCCAGCGGTTCCGGAGCGACGTTCGGCGGCGTCCGGGATCCGTTTGCCCGATTCGCTGTTTTCATGGATGCTGAGCCATCGGCACGAACCCACCCGGCTCCCGGAAGCCCCCATGCGGCAGGAACTGATCACCCCATCCCTGTTCAGGCGCCTTGGCGACCGCGCCAACCTGAGCGTCCTGTTCCTGGTCGGGGGCATGTTCTGCCTCTTCCGGACCGGTTTCGGCCCCCCCGGCCTTGGCCTGGCCGAGCTCCTGGTGCCCTTCATCCTGCTCCTGGCCCATCTGGCCCTGGCGCCGCTGCCCTGGCAGTGGACGGGGGACGAGGCCCCCATGGCGGGACTGGGCCGGGGCATCCTCCAGGCGCTGGTGTTCAACCTCGCCTGGGTGCTGCTGCTCCTGGCCGCCCTCCACCTCACGGGACCCGAGGGACGGGGCGGGCCGGGCCCGCGTCCGGGGCAGCCCGGTCCGCGCATGGAGGACCGGACTGAGCCCGGCATGGCGCCCCGCATGGAGCCACGCATGGCCCCCGAGGGTCCCTCCCCCCTGGAGCCCCGCCACCGCCTTCCGGGCTACGGCCTGATCCTGGTGAACGTGGCCTTCGCCATCGTCTTCGGCCGGGTGCTGGCCGCCAAGGAGGCCACGGAGGCCCGGGAGCGCGCCACGGAGGGCCTCCTGCGCCGGTCCCGTTCCCGCGCGCTCCAGAACCAGCTGGAGCCCCACGTCCTCTACAACGCGCTGAACGGCCTGGCCGAGCTGGTGCATGACGACCCCCTGGCGGCGGAGGAGATGATCGCCAGGCTCGCGGATCTCTACCGCATGCTCACCCACCACGGGGAGGCCGAACTGGCCCCGCTCATGAAGGAGCGGCTCCTGGTGGAGGCCTATCTGGCCATGGAGGAGATGCGCCTGGGGGACCGCCTGAGAACCGTCTGGGCCTGGCCGCCCTGGGCGGACGGGATCCTGCTGCCGCCCCTCTTCCTGCAGCCCCTGGTGGAGAACGCCATCAAGCATGGCCTCAGCCCCTGCGAGGACGGCGGCGAGCTGCGCATCGCCCTGGCCAGGGAGGGGGAGGCCCTGGTCCTGTCCGTGGCCAATACGGGCCGGCCCCTGGCCCAGGGCAGCGCCGAGGGCGTTGGGCTGGCCAACCTCAAGGCCCGGCTGGCACTCTGGGACGACGACGCGGCCTTCGCCCTGAAGGGCGAGGCCCCCTGGACCGTGGCGGAAGTGCGGTGGACCCCCGCCGTGCCCGCATGACTGCGAGGAACCCATGACCCGGATGCGCGTGGCGGTGGCCGAGGACGAACCCCTGAGCAGCAAGCGCCTGGTGCGCCTCCTGCAGGAGGCGGGCTGCGAGGTGGCGGCCACCTTCGCGGAGGGGAGGGGCCTGGCGGAGTGGCTGGAGAAGCCGCGGGAGGTGGACGCCCTGTTCCTGGACATCCACATGCCCAACCTCGACGGCCTGGCCATCCTCAAGGCCCTGGGGGGGCGCATCCCCGCCGTGCTCACCACGGCCTTCCCGGAGCACGCCGTGGAGGCCTTCGACGCCGAGGCCACCGACTACCTGATGAAGCCCATCACCGCCTCGCGCCTGGAGCGGGCCCTGAAGCGCATCGAGAGCCGGCGGGGCCCGGCCGCGCCTGCCGCGCCACCCAGCCTCCACGTCCCCCTGCGCTACCCCGTCCAGGCCGGCGAGGGCATCGTCCTGGTGGACCTGGCCAGGACCACCCACTTCGAAGTGGAGAACGAGGTGGTTTGGGCCCATGCCGGCGCGCGCCTGCGCACCCAGTGGACCGCCCTGGGGGAGGTGGAGGCCGCCTTTCCCAGGGCCGGCCTGCTGCGCATCCACCGCCACCTGCTGGTGCGCCCCGAGGCCGTCATCGGCCTGCGCCCCTCCTCCGGAGGCAGGGCGATCATCCGCCTCGCCGGGGGCGGGGAAGTGGAGGCCAGCCGGGGCGGCGCGCCCCGGCTGCGGGAGCGCCTGGGACTCTGAGGAGAGCTACCCTTTCCGGCGCGGCGCACTAATTGGCATGCCCGGCGTGTCGCAGGCCGGTGGTGCCTCTACTGATCACCGTCTCCGGACTCAGGTTCCCGTCCCGGGACTCGTCGGTGATATGGAGATGATGCGAGTGGACCATGGCCAGGCCGATGTGGCTTACACCCGCATTGGCGTTATAGAAGAAATGGAGGGTCCCGCCTCCAAGCTCGTCCACCCCTTCCGCGTTCTGGACCGAGAGGTTGGCGAACATCGTGTCGGCGTGCAGGGGGCCGTTGGCGCCCAACATGATGACTCCATCGGCAGGCAGGGCGAAGACGGTCCCTAGCGCGAGGGGAACCGGCACGGGCGCCGCGGCTTCCGACCGTATAGCCCTCCGCTGGCGGAGCTCCGGCGGGAATGTCCATGACAACCACCCGGAGGGCACGCCCGGTGGTGTTGCGGAGACTGGCGGCGTAGCGCCCCGGCTCGATGGCCATGGCGGAAAGGGCGAAAAGGCAGACACCCACGACTCTCCAGCGGGATCCAGGTTGCTTCATTCGAGTTCTCCCATGACCAACCCCACGGGGGCCATGTATAAAATATTAATTTATTTTCTTCTCTGTCAAGCCCCCCATCGGCTTCGAGACCCGGTGCCGACGCCGGGCCCCTGCCTGGCCGAAGGGAATAGCTAGACTCCATGTCCCGGCTTCGCCGGGGCATGGAGTCTCTGCAGTTTGGACGTTTCGGCCCTTCCCAGGTTTCCCTGCCGGTGGCTCCGTGATCAATCGCCCTGGTCCCCCGCATGACGCCGACCCAGCGAGGTCCCGGTTCAGGGCGCCGACACACCATTCCGCTCGCAGCAGGGTGCTGCTCGCGGTGCCGTATGCCGGAACGAACCGTGGCTGGCCCAGCCTCCAGCGTTGGAGGGAAGCATCAAGACGGGGGTACGCAGCTGCCTGATTCTCGACCACTATCCAGGCGGAGCTGTCCCCGGAGGTGTGAATCAGCGCGCCCCACGCTCCGTGTTCGGCTTCCCATGGTTATCGATACGGCACCGCGAGCAGCATCCTGCTGCGAGCGGAACGGTGGGTCGCCACAAAAAAACCGGAACCCAGGTGGGTCGCAGTCAAGCCCGCGGGACAAGGGCGAACCACTCGGGAGCCATGGCAGGGAAAACTGGGAAGGGACGAAACGTCCAAACTGCAGACTCCATGTCCCGGCTTCGCCGGGGCATGGAGTGGGGGTGTGGGGATGATTCGACGTATGCGTCGAATCCTGCGTCGAATCCTGCGTCGAACGAGCGTGAGCGCAGCGAACGCGATGCCACGCCTGCGTGGCATCCCCACAGACATGTCTAGATGACCCCCCTGCGCCGCTGGTCCAGTTCGATGGAGTCGTAGAGCGCCTGGAAGTTGCCTTCGCCGAAGCCCATGTTGCCCCGGCGCTGGATGAGCTCGAAAAAGAGCGGCCCGATCTGGTCCTCGCTGAAGATCTGCAGCAGGTAGCCCGTGGCGTCCCCGTCGATCTGGACCCCCAGGGCCTCGATGGCCTTGAGGTCCTCGGTGACCCGGTACCCGCCCTGGGCGATGCGGCCCGGCAGCAGCTCGTAGTAGGTGGCGGGGACCTTCAGGAACTCGAAGCCCTGGGCCCTCAGCACGGCCAGGGTGTCCTCGATGTTGTTGGTGGCCATGGCGATGTGCTGGACGCCCTGGCCCTTGTGGCGGTCGACGAATTCCTGGATCTGGCTCCTCGGGTCGGTGGGCTCGTTGATGGGAATGATCACCCGGCAGTTGGCGCTCTGCACCACCTTCGAGTTCAGGCCGGTGCCCAGCTGGCCCCGGATGTTGAAGGTGCGGGTGACGGTGAACCCGAAGACCCGCTCGTAGAATTCCACCAGGGCGTCCATCTCCCCGGGGCCGACGTTGTTGGTGAGATGGTCCACGCGCACCAGGCCGGGTTCGCACAGCGGCAGCCCGGGATCGGGCAGCAGGAAGGGCCAGAAGGGGTCCACCTCCCCGGTGCGCTCCACCAGGTAGTTCAGGACGTCCCCGACGCCCTTGATGGCCGCGAACTTCAGGGTGCCCTGCCCGTGGTGGTGGAGTTCGGGCTCCACCATCACCTGCGCGCCGCTGGCCCGGGCGCTGTCCAGGGCCGCGTCCAGGTCGGCCACCTGGAAGTTGAGGGCGCAGACCCCCTCCCCGTGCTGCAGGTAGTAGCGGCCCGCGAAGTGGGTCGCGTCGGCCTCCTTGATGACGATGTCCATGCGGTTCTGGCGGAGGTGGACGAGGCGGCCCCAGGGGGCCTTGCCCGAGGCCACCCGGGAGAAGCCCAGGCGCCGGTAAAGGGGCTCGAGCCGGTCGAGGATCCCCGCCATCTGGAAATGGTCGATCCGCTCGATGCCCAGGGGGTTCGAGGCCGGCCTGCCATCGCTGGCGGTGGATAGGGCGAAGGAGGTCTTGGGCATGGGTGGCTCCGCGGCGGAGAACGTAAGGATCATAGCAGTCCGGACGAGAATGAGACAGGGTCGCGCTCCGCTTTTTCGGCGCTACACTGCTGGGCGAACACCCACCCCCGGGGGGCCCGCATGAAAATGACGAACGAAACCAGCCTCTTCCCGCTGCGCAAGGGGAGGATCGCCCGGCAGGCGCACGTGGACCTGCCGGAGGGCACCTTCGAGGAGGAATTCGCCCGGCAGGGGTTCTTCGGCCGCACCACCCACCTCTACCGCCAGCATCCCACCACGGCGTGGACCCGCATCGAGGGGCCGCTCCGGCCCCGCAGCTACGACCTGAACCGGGTGACGGCCGAGGGGGCTCCGGCGGATTCCCGGCTGGGCAGCCAGGAGCCGGCCTTCGCCCCGGTGTGCTTCCTCCACAACGCGGACGTGGCGCTGCACTGGGTGCTTCCCCGGAGCATGGACTTCTTCTACCGCAACGCGGACGGGGACGACGTGTACTACATCCACGCTGGGGGCGGCCGGCTGGAGACCACCTTCGGGGTGCTCATCTACGCCAAGGGCGATTATCTGGTCCTACCGCGGGGGACCACGTACCGCTTCCTCCCGGACGGCGGGCTCCAGAACTACCTGCTCATCGAGAGTGCCGGGGAGATCACGATCCCGGACCGGAACCAGCTGGGGCCCAACGCCCTCTTCGACCCGGCCATGATCGACACCCCCGAGCTCGAGGACCCGGCCGAGCCGGACAGGGAATGGGCCGTGCACATCAAGCGCCGCAACGTCATCACCAAGGTCTACTACCCCTTCAACCCCAACGACGTCGTCGGCTGGAAGGGCGATCTCACCGTCTGGCGCATCAACGTCAAGGACATCCGCCCGGTGGTCAGCCCACGCTACCACCTCCCCCCCAGCGCCCACAGCACCTTCCTGGGCCGGAATTTCGTCATCTGCTCCTTCCTGCCCCGCCCCTTCGAGGAGGAGGAGGGGGCCATGCGGGTGCCCTTCTACCACTCCAACATCGACTACGACGAGGTGCTGTTCTATTCCGACGGCCACTTCTTCAGCCGGGAGGGGATCGGGGCCGGCATGGTCACCTGGCATCCCCAGGGCATCCACCACGGACCCCACCCCAAGGCCATCCCCGCCTCCCGCCTCAAGGACCGCACGGACGAGGTGGCGGTCATGGTGGACACCCTGCATCCCCTGGAGGCCACGGCGGCGGCGGTGGCGGTGGAGAACGAGGCCTACTGGGCCTCCTGGAAATAGGCCGGGGCGGTTCCAGGTCCAGGCGAAAGCATGAGATACTGAACACCCCGCGCTCGTCGCGGGCAGGAGGCAGCGTGGAGAACCGGAACATCCTCATCGGCCTGGCTACGGGCCTGGTGGCAGGTTTGGTCGCAGGCATCGGGGTGGGCTACTACTTCGGGTCGAACGAGGGCCATGCCCATCCGGCGTCCGCCCCCGCGGCCATGACGGCCCCCGCCGCCGCCCAGGCCGACCCGGTCTCCCAGGCCCAGATGGAGGCCCTCGCCCAGATCCCCAACACCAAGGCCATCGTGGCCAGGGAGCCCGGCAACCTGGAGGCCTGGGTCACCCTGGGCAACCAGTACTTCGACTCGAAGCAGCCCCTGCTCGCCGTGGACGCCTACGCCAAGGCCATCGCCCTGGACCCCAAGAATCCCAAGCTCCCCGACATCCTCACGGACCAGGGCGTCATGTACCGGGACCTGAAGGCCTTCGACAAGGCCCTGGCCGATTTCAAGCAGGCCAACAAGCTCAACCCCAGGCACCTGCAGAGTCTGCTCAACATGGGCATCATCCAGGGCGCGGACCTGCACGACAAGGAGGCCGCCCGCAAGGCCTTCAACCGCATCATCGAACTCGACCCCGCCAGTCCCCAGGCCGCCCAGGCCAAACAGATCCTCACCCAGCTGTAGGGGCCTTTGGAGGCACCGGGGGGTTCAGGGTCCGGGTCCCTCCGGTTCGCCCCATTGCCTCCGCCGGCAAGGCCGGCGTCGGCTAAAGATTGGCCGTGGGTGAGATGTGGGTTTGGTGTTGGCACGCCTTGGCTTCGATGGCGAGGGGGCGGCATGGGGTGACAAGGCTCTCCGGGAGGGCCTGAGGCTGCGAGGGCAGGCGGTGTTGGTGGATCGGCGCCGACATTGAGTTGTGACGGGCTGCCTGGATTTTGGGCGCCAGGCACACCTCAACGTCGGCGCCGGCCGACCCGCGACCACGAAGACTCGAAGCGCCCCTCCAGGCATAGGCCCCCCCGGAGAGCCCTGTCACTCCATGCCGCCCCCTCGCCATCGAAGCCAAGGCGTGCGAACACCAACCCACATCTACCCCACCGCCAATCTCTAACCGACGCCGGCTACGCCGGCGGAGGAGACAGGGCGAAAGGTTGGGACCCGAACCCAACCGAAACCGAAACCCTCAGAAGCGGATGCCGGCGTAGAGGCCGAACTGGGCCTTGGGGGCCATGGATCGCGCCCGGTCGTCCGCGCTGGTGCCATCCCCCAGCTTGGTGGAGGTGAAGGGCAGGTCCGCTTCCACACCCGCGAAGGGCTTCAGGATGGGGCTGGGGATGGAGACGCCCAGGTTGGCGCGGAGCCAGGGGCGGGAGGCGGAAGTGCTGAAGCCCTGGTATTCGTAGGTCTCGAAGCGGTATTCGAGGCCGATGCCCCCGGACAGGAAGGCATTCATGTTGAGCATCGCGCCCACGGAATAGTTCTGGTTCTTGAAGTTGACGTTGGTCGTGGTGGGACTGAAGTCGTAGCCCGAGGTCCCTCGTGAGGTCACCTTCGTGGTGGACTGGGGCTGGATGCCGGCGGTGACCTGGAGCAGCATGGGCCCCAGGTCCAGGAGGGCGTACCCGACCCGCAGGCCGAGGGCCACCTTGCTGTCGGGGGAACCGGGATCGATGGTGCCGTTCTGGGCCGAACCCGAGGTCCGGTAGCTGTTCGAAACGCCGAGGACACCCACTTCCCAGTCCTGGGCCGAGAGGGGGAGGATACCCAGCAAGGGCAGGACGAGCGCAAGCTTTTTCATGGATGCTCCAGGCAGGGACGAGGCTGATATGCCTGCATTTTCCCATGGCGCGGAGGGTGAGTCAAACCCGCACGCGCAGTCCCACCAGGCGCCAGGCTTCGGCCAGGTCCTCCCGCCCCAGGGCCTCCCGGATCGCCCGTTCCAGTCCCTCCCCATCGGGGGGATCGTCCCGCCGAACCACCGCCGAGGCCGGGTCCGGCATCTCCAGGCAGTTGGCCAGGCGTCCCAGGTCGTTGCCGGTGAGGATCCGGCTGGCCTTGAGGACCGGGGGCAGGAGGTCGTAGCCGAGGGGCCGGCCCACGGGCTTGGCCACGGAGAGGATGGCCCGGCCCGAAGCCCGGGTGTAGAAGGTCCCGCCGTTGCGCCCCACCAGGTCCAGGCGGTCCGGATGCAGGACCCCGTCCTCCCAGCAGTCCTCCCGCACGTGGAAGGCCACCACCTCGCCGATGAGCATGAGGCCCGAGCCGGGCCCGGTGCCCAGCTCCACCTCCCGGTGGAGCCGGCATTCCATCTGGAAGGGCGACTCCCCCACCAGGGCCGGGACCACGAGGTCCGCCTCCAGGGGCGTGAGCCCGGACTTGAGGAACTCGTCCACCCCCTCGGGGTAGTCCGCGGAAGCCACGTTCATCTGCTGGAGCATGGCATGGGTCACCGCGGCGAGCACGAACTCCCGGGTGGCCGTGGCGTTGAGGTAGGTGTGCTTGACCGTGCCGTCCCGGGCCCGCCGGTTGGGGGCGAAGGCGACCATGGGCGGGTTGGACCCGAAGGCGTTGAAGAAGCTGAACGGCGCCAAGTTGCGAAGCCCCTGGGGGGAGACGGTGCTCGCCAGGGCGATGGGCCGGGGACCCACGCCGCCGGTGAGGAGGGCGTTGCTCTGGACGGGATCCAGGTCCCCGGGGAGGAGCGTCCTCATGGCTGGCGGGGGCCGGCAACAACCAGGGAGGGCGGCACCACCGGACCACGTACGGCCTGGACCGTGTTCTCCAGGCGGCCCAGCCCCTCCACCGCCATGACCACCACGTCCCCGTCCTGGAGCCACAGGTCGTCGGTGACCTTGGAGCCGTTGAGCTCCAGGAGGCACCCGGTGCCCACCGTGCCGCTCCCGAGGACCTCCCCGGGGTGCACCTGGGCCCCGTAGGCGGTGCGCTGGAGGATCTGGGCGAAGGTCCAGTTCATGGAGGAGGCCTCGCCGTCGCTGAGGAGCCGCCCGTTGACCGAGCAGGTCATGCGGGCCCGCAGGACCCGGCCCTGGGGGGTGGCCTCCAGGGGCAGCTCGTCCCGGGTCACCAGCCAGGGCCCCAGGCTGGTGGCGAAATCCTTGCCCTTGCAGGGGCCCAGGGACAGCTTCATCTCCTCCATCTGCAGGTAGCGGGCGCTCCAGTCGTTCATGATCATGAACCCGAAGATGGCTTCGTCCGCCTCCTCCAGGGTGCAGTCCAGGAGGGGGCGGCCCGTCACGATGGCCACCTCCAGTTCGTAGTCCAGCCGCCGCAGGTGGTGCTGCCGCACCGCCACGGGGCCGGGTCCCGTCACGGCCTGGTGGTTCGTGAAGTAGGTGACGGGGAAGAGGTCGAATTCCTCGATCATCTCCAGCCCGCGGTTGCGCCGGGCCGTGGCCACGTGCTGGCGGAAGGCGTAGCCGTCCCGCATGGCGGCGGGCCGGGGCACGGGGGCCAGGAGAGTGACGGCGCCCGCGGCCAGGAGGGCTTCCGGGGGCGGCGCGGCCGCAAAGGCGCGGGCCAAGGGCAGGAGCTCGTCCTGCCGGCGGATGAGGGTCAGCATGTCCACGGCCAGACGCGGGTCTCCGGCGTCGTAGGGAAGGATGCGGCCATCCCCCTGCACCGCCCCGATGCGTTCCCGGCCCTGATGGAGAAACGTGACGAGCTTCATCGGCGACTCCAGGCGTCCAGTCTAATGCGGACTGAGACTCAGGGGCTCCGCAAAATAACCACGGACTCCCCGTGGTACAGTTATGGAAACCCACTGGAGAAGCCTGTGCCCCCGTCCGCCCATGAGGAAACCCCCATCACGCCGGCTCCGGGCCCCCTGAGGGAAATCATCCAGCCCTTCATCGATCTCGTGCACGCTCCCAGGGCCCTGTGGGCCATCAACCTGCTGAGCTTCCTGGAGGGCTTCGTCTACTTCGGGATGGTCATCTACCTGCACATGTACTTCAACCAGTACGGCGGCCTCTCGGATCCCAAGGCCGGCCTCATGGTGGGCCTGCTCACCTGGGGCATCACCATCTCCATGCTCCTGTTCGGCAGCCGGGCGGATGTCTGGGGGCTCCGGCGGACCTTCATCGTGGCCCTCTGCATCATGATCGCGGGCCGGGCCCTCCTGGCCACGGCTCCGTTCCTGGGCCTGCGCGGCGGGGGGTTCCTGACCCCCTTCACCGCGGTCGGAGCCGCGGCCATCCTCCTCATCACCCTGGGCTACGGCATGTGCTACCCCGCGGGCTACGCGGCCATCCGGAAGTTCACGACGCCGGCCACGGCCAGCATGGGCTACGCCATGCTCTACGCCGTGATGAACCTGGGCGGCTGGCTGCCCTCCTTCATGTCCCCCATCCGCCACCACTGGGGCATCCGGGGGGCCTACCTCTTCTACGCGGCCACCACCGTGGTCAGCCTGGCGACCCTGATGCTCCTCCTGAGCCGGCGCACCGAGCGGGAGGCCCTGGCCACGGGTGAGGCGGCCAAGCCCCCCGCGCCCGCCGCGCCGGCAACGGAGGCCTCGCCCGAAGGGTTCGGACCACGGCTCCGGCACTGGCTGCGCCACCACCCCCTGGCCGACGCCAAGTTCGCCTTCTTCATCTTCTGCCTCATCCCCGTGCAGACCCTGTTCGCCTACAGCTGGCTGCTCTTCGCGCCGTACGTGAGCCGGGCCTACGCGGGCACCTGGGCGGGGGCCCACTTCGAGGCGGCCAGCTCCCTCAGCACCCTGCTCGTCTTCGTGCTGTGCCCCGTGGTGGCGGCCCTCACCACCCGGGTGAAGGTCTACACCATGATGATCCTGGGCACCGGCGTCATGGCCAGCCCCACCTTCATCCTGGCCCTGGGGCCCACCACCTGGGGACTCCTGGCCTACATCATCCTCATGTCCATCGGGGAGGCCATGTGGCAGCCCCGCTTCCTCCAGTACGCCGCCGAGATCGCCCCGGAGGGGCGCACCGGCGCCTACATGGGCGTGGCGCAGTTCCCGTGGTTCCTCACCAAGGTCCTGGTGTCCCTCTACGCCGGCACGGCTCTCGCGACCTGGTGCCCCGAGGGCCGGCCCGGGCACACCGGCACCATGTGGCTCATCTTCGGCTGCGTGTCCATGCTGACGACGGTCCTGCTGATCCTCGCCCGCGGCTGGCTCGGCAAGGACTTCAAGACGCGAAGTTAGACTTGGTGGCTGGGCTTTGCCCAGTCACCAAGTGGGGGAGTCTGAGGGGATGAGACGCATGCGTCGAATTAGAGGGAGCGCAGCGACCGGGCGGTCCCCCCTCAGTCATGTCAGCTATTTGAAGAGCGCCCGGGTGCGGAGCAGCGCCTGGCAGATGCCCCAGACCAGTGGGACGCCCACCCAGAGCCAGGCGAAGACCAGGATGGCGAGGTCACGGAGCCGGCGCTTGGCATGGGGGTTCATGGGGCCTCCGTGTCAGGCCGCATTGCGGCCGAAGAAGCGGGCTTCGATCGGGTTCACGTTGTGGTTGCAGAGGAAGCCGAGCACCAGCAGCCAGGACATCAGGTACATGGTGAGGAAATAGGACTGGGCCGGGGCGACGCCGTGCTCGAGCTGGAACTCGCGGATGTAGTTCACCAGCACGGGCCCCGCCAACCCGGCGGCAGACCAGGCTGTGAGCAGCCGGCCATGGATGGCGCTCACCTGCCGGGCGCCGAACAGGTCGCTGAGATACGCGGGCAGGGTGGCGAAGCCGCCGCCGTACATTGTCATGATCAGGGCGAAGGTGCCCACGAAGAGGGCCACGCTCCCCATGCGGCCCGCCGTGAGGCTGAAGACGAACAGCGCCGCGCCCAGGGCGAAGAAGATGGCGTAGGTGCGCTTGCGGCCCAGGTAGTCCGAGGCGGAGGACCACAGGAAGGGGCCGGCCATGTTGAAGAGGCTCAGGAACCCCACAAACCCGCCCGCCTCGGCCGGGGTGATGCGCCCCTTGAGCATCTCCTGGGCCATGGCCGAGGCCTGCCCCAGCACGCCGATCCCGGCGGAGGCGTTGAAGAACAGGACCAGCCACAGCGCATAGAACTGGGGGGTCCGGCCCGCCTGGTCCGCGCTCATCTGGCCCGCCGGGCCCCCTTCCCGCGGCCGGACGGAGGCTCGGGAGCCTGCGGGCCTCCAGTTGGCCTTGGGCACCCGGAGGATGACCACCCCCAGCATCATGAAGATGAAGTTAACGATCGCCAGGACCAGGAAGGCCTCCCAGACCCCCATGGAGGTGCTGGTCCTGAAGTGGCTCATGAGCGCCAAGCCCAGGGGCGAGCCGATCATGGCGCCGCCCCCGAAGCCCATGATCGCCAGGCCTGAAGCCATGCCGGGCCGGCCCGGGAACCAGGCGAGGAGGGTCTTGACCGGGGCCACGTAGCCCAGGCCCATGCCGATCCCGCCCAGCAGTCCGTAGCCCAGGTGGACGACGAGGAGGTTGTGGGCCTTCACACCGAAGGCCGCCACCAGCAGGCCCCCGGAGTAGAAGCAGGCCGCGGCCAGGATGGCCTTGCGCGGTCCCGCCCGCTCGACCCAGGCGCCGCCCAGGGCGGCGGACAGGCCAAGGGTGACGATGGCCAGGCTGAAGATCCACCCCTGGGCCGTGAGCCGCCAATCCCCCGGCACCATCCGGGTGATGCCCAGGAGCCGGGTCATGGGCAGGTTGAAGACGCTGAACCCGTAGACCTGGCCGATGGCCAGATGCACCGACAGCGCGGCGGGGGGCACGAGCCAGCGGTTGTAGCCCGGCCCCGCCACGGTGTGCTCGCGGTTCAGGATCTCGAACATGCCACGTCCTCCTTCCGTTCAGGATCCACCGGCCAGGTTGTCGGCCAGGTACAGGTCGCTCATGCGCTTCTGGTACGAGAACACGCTGGCCCGGCCGTCGGGAGTCGTGAAGACATCCCGGCACTCCAGGAAGCCGGCAGGGTCCAAGGGCGAGAAGGAGGCCACGACCCTGCGGGCGCCGGTGTTCAGATCCAGGCGCGAGACCGTTACGGGCAGCCGGGAGCGGCCACTGCGCACGTAGACCGCATCCCCCTCGGCGCTCCACCCCACCAGGCGTTCGTCGGGGCGCAGGCCCCGGACGGGCTGGGGTTGCCCTCCCCCCAGGATGGGCTGGATGAAGAAGCTCTTGCTGTCCGGGGAAATGATCAGGCGGGTGCCATCCGGGGAAAGGGGGTCGAGGCTGGCCAGCAGCAGCCAGTCGGAACCGGGGGGCGTCACCGGGATGGGCGGGCCTCCGCGGCGGTCAAGAAGGACCCAGCCATCCCGGCCGTCGATCTTGGCGACGGCCGCCGCGCGCTGGCCGTCGGGCAGCAGGAAGGCCACCCCGTCTGAGGGCTCGTAGCCCTTGGGCAGGGCCACGGCGAAGGGGCTGCCCTGGCCCGTGGGCGCGAAGAGCAGGAGTCGCGTGCGGCCCTTGGTGTCCTCCAGTTCCCCGTTGGCCAGGTCCGCCTTCCACAGGGCCTGGGCCCAGGCGGGGTCCAGGTCGCGGGCCGGCTGGGGGCCGGTATCGACCTGCGCCCAGCGCCCGTCGCCGGACAGGGACCACCCGAACCCCTTGCCCAGCGGCCTGGGCGGGCCTCCATCCAGGGGCCGGAGGTAGCAGCGGTCCAGGACCGTGCCGCCGTCGGTCACCGGGGATTCGTTCAGCAGGACCAGACGCCCGTCGTCGCTGATCCCGCGCACCTGGGTGCGGCCCTGGATGGAGAGGTCCACCAGCGACGTGGTCCCGGCCTTCACCCCGCAGACGCTCCTGCGGATCGTCTGCTGCACCAGGAGGGCGCGGCCCTCCCGGGAGACGTCCAGGAGCTGGAGGTTCCCCTGGCTGTGCCAGAGGACGCGCCGGACACCCCGCGGAGACAGGGTCCAGACCTCGGTCTGGTCCCTCCCCGCCTCCGAAACCCAGAGCTCCCCCCGGGGCCCCCACACCAGCCCCGTGATGCTCCCGCCGCTGCCGTCCCCCTCCTGGGTGTAGAGCACGCGGCGGCCTCCCTCCCGCCGGTAGGCCACGAGGGTGGTCACCCCCTCCACCTCGTCCCGGTCCACGCAGGCAAGCAGGTTTCCGTCTCCCGAAAGGGTGATGTGGCTCAGGGAGCGGGTGGACGCATCCCAGGTTTCGAGCGTCCTGCCCACCGGGAATTCCAGGTGGTCCCGGAAGGCGGCATCCCCCATGACCATGGCCATCCCCGCCCCGCCCCAGGCGACCTCGGCCACGCCCTCCCGCACCACCCGCTGGGCGCCGCCACGGCCGGAAACCTGGGCCAGGGTCCCGATGTACTGGTTCTCCAGCACATGGTAGGGGTTCTGGATGATGGCGAGGTCATTGGAAGGTGAAATGGCCAGGAGGAGGGCATCGTGGAGGCCCAGGGCCTTGGGTTCCGTCTCCCGCGGGTCGAAGGAATAGAGTTCCGGGGGCCCCCCCACCACCCGCAGGGAGCAGTAGACGGTCACGCCGTCAGCTCCGAACCGGGCCGATTCGATGGTTCCCACGGGGAAGTTGAGCATGTGCAGCTTGGCCGGCGCCCAGGGCTGGCGCTGGAGCCGCCAGCCGATGAAGCCCGCCGCCAGGAGCAGACCGATGCCCAAGGCGGCGCCGAGCGCTTTCAAGCCGGGACTCCAGGAGGCGAAGGGCGCCCTGAGGGGTGAGGGCCTCAGGGAGGCGGCGACGGTGTCCAGGACGGCGCCCAATTCCAGGGCATCCGGGTAGCGTTCGATGGGGTCCTTGCGCAGGCAGAGGTCCAGGACCTCCTCCAGGGCGGGCGGAACGGGCCGGCCCTGCCCCTCCTGGAGGGGCTCCCCGTGGAGGACGGCCGCCCGGGTCTCCTCCGCGGAATGCCGGGCGAAGGCCTTGACGCCCGTGACCATCTCGAACAGCACGGCCCCCAGGCTGAAGAGGTCCGACCGGGCGTCCACGGCCTGGCCCCGGACCTGTTCCGGGCTCAGGTAGGCCAGGGCGCCCGGGACCTCCCCGGCTTCCGGGCGGTGGGCCCCGGACCGGGGCGGCGCGGGAGCCGCGTGGCCGGCCAGGCCGAAATCGAGGATCCGGATCCGGCCATCCGGCGTGAGCCAGAGCTCGTCCGGGTTCAGAGCCAGGTGGAGGATCCCCTGCCCGTGGGCGGCCGCCAGGCCCGCGGCGATCTGGACGGCCCATTCGGACACCAGACGCTCAGGCATAGCACCGTGGGCCAGGCGCGTCGTGAGGGTCTCCCCTTCGAGCAGCTCGGTCACGATGAAGGTACGGCCGCCCTGGTTTTCGAAAGCCAGGATCCCGGGCAGCGCGGGGTGGTCGAGGGCCGCGACGGCCCGGGCTTCCCGTTCGGCACGGGCCAGGAGGTCCGGGTCCCCGGCGAGGTCCCCGGGCAGGACCTTCACGGCCACGACGTGGCCGGTGCGGGTATCCCGCGCCTCGTAGGCCTGCCCGAGGCCCCCCGCCTGGTGGGGGCCGAGGATTTCGTAGGGTCCCAGGGAACTGCCCGGTTCAAGGTTCATGGACGTGGCTCTCCGGCACCCCGTAATTTATGAAATTTTCTACAAATCATATATAACCCTTGGTCGATTCCAAAGATGTGCTTTTTTTTGAATGAGTCCATATATCCAACATAATACAAACAACATGGATGACCTTTTCTCAAGGTAGGGTTGACATGTAACATTAGCAATACATAATTATTCGAAGGTTTCCAATCCGTTCGACGTGGATGCCATCCCATGCCCCCCAAGCCCAGCCCAGCCCCAGCCGACGCCGGCCGCCCCACGGTAGCCCTGGTCCTGGGCAGCGGAGGCCTCAAGCCCCTGGCGGCCATCCCCATGCTGGAATTCCTTTCGGCCCATGGGATCCAGCTGGACCTCATGGTGGGGTGCAGCGGAGGTTCCCTGGCCCTCCTGGCGCTGAGCTGCGGCTACGCTTCCTCGGAACTGGGGGCCTTCTTCAAGCAGGTCCTCAAGCCCTCCCTGTTCCCCAAGGACTGGTTGAACCTCCTCAACATGCTGGGGCTGCGCCGCAAGCCTTTCCACAAGACGCAATCGGTGTTCAAGACCGCCCCCATCCGCAAGGAATTGAGACGCCAGGTGGGAGACCGACGCCTGGAGGACTGCCCGGTACCCCTGGTCCTGCAGGCCACGGATTTCGAAACGGGCGAAGGGGTCGAGCTGGATTCCGGCGACCTGGTGGACTCCGTCTACGCTTCCATCGCCTGCTATCCCTTCTTCCATCCCATCCAGCTCAATGGACGCTGGCTTTTCGACGGGGCCTTCTCGGCCCCCCTGCCCATCCTCCCGGCGGTGCGCCGGGGCATGGATTTCATCATCGCCATGGACTTCTCGGAAAAGCTGAGGGCCAATCCGCCGAACTTCATGGCGGCCATGATGCATCTGCACCAGGTCGTGGGCATGGCCGTCGCCCAGAGCCAGGTGCTGGCCTCCATCGATCTCAACGGGGGCGAGATCGCCCTGGCGAAGGTCCGCTTCGCCAAGGTCCTCAACCTCTGGGACACGCACGCCTATGACCGGATCCTGGAGGCGGGCCGGCAGGCGGTGGACGAATTCGGGCCCGACATCCTGGCCCAGTACAGGGACCTGGCCGCCCGGCGGGAGCCGGAACGGTCCAGGCTGGCCTGACCTTGGAGGAAACCCCATGCCCCGAGCGGCATCACCGGCAAAGGACACAGCCATGAAGCACCCCGCAGGCGGCAAGGCCAAGGGGGTCCTGCCGGCCCCGGGCAAGGCGTACGGGCTGGAACTGCCCGCCGAACCGGAGTCCCTCCCGGTACTGCGGGCCTTCGCCGAAGCCATCGCCCTGGAGGGGGGTTTCGAGGAGCGGGCCCGCAACCACATCCAGCTGGCCCTGGAGGAGATCGCCGTGAACATCCTCATGCACGGCAGCGGCCTGGGATCCGATTTCAGGATCCGGGCCATCCTCGGCCCCGGCCTGATCCGCTGGGAAATCCTGGATACGGGGAAACCTTTCGCCTTCGACCAGGCGGCCTCCCGCTACGAAGGCATCCCCACGGTGGAGCAGCCCGTGGGCGGCCTGGGGCTGTTCCTGGTGAAGAAGGTCATGGACGAAGTGCACTACGAACCGGCGACGCCCCTGGGCAACCGCATCATCCTCATCAAATACAAGGAGACATCGTGACCGGCAAAGCCAACCCCGACGCGAAACCGTGGAAGGTGATGACAGCTTCCGGGCGCATGGACGCCCTGGCCGGCGCGGAGCTCGAGAAGACCTGCCACGAGGCCATCCAGGCCCACCCCCAGGTCGCCCTGGACCTGCGGACGGTGGTCTACATGAGCTCGGCGGGCCTGAGGGTGCTCCTCTCCAGCCTGAAACTGGCCTCCAGCCGCAACGGCAAGTTCGTGCTCATCGGCCCCCAGGAACTCGTGCGGGAGACCCTGGAGATGTCGGGCTTCTCGCGGATCTTCCAGATCGTGGACGACCCGTCCCTCCTCGCGTGAGCCGCCCCCTCGGCCTGCCGCCACCTGCAATGGACCTGAACCTTCGGACCACGGCGCCGTGACCCACCTCCTGTTCTCCCTCATCAACAACATGGCGGTGGTCCTCGTGGTGGCCTACCTGGTCACCCGCGCCACCTGGTTCGAGAAGACCCTGGGCGGCAAGGTGGACGCCGAGGCCCAGGTGAAGATCGGCCTGATCTTCGCCCTGCTGGGCAGCTACGGCACCCTCAGCGGCACCACGGTGCTGAACGCGGCCGCCAACACCCGGTACATCGGCCCCCTCATCGGAGGGCTCCTCGGGGGGCCCCTGGCCGGGCTCACCGCGGGGTGCCTCGCGGCGCTCCACGTGCGCTACTTCGGCAACGACATCGCCATGCTCCCCAGCGTCATCTCCACCATCACGGCGGGCCTGGCGGGCGGGATCTTCCATGCCTGCACCACCCGGCGCACCGGCACGCACCTGGAGGTGACCGGCGCCACCCTGTTCGCCATGGTGGTGCAGATCTTCCACCAGAGCCTGCTCCTGCTCCTGATCCGCCCCTTCGCCACGGCCTGGGAGCTGGTGAACGCCATCGGGATCCCCATGTTCCTGGCCAACGCCATCGGCACGGGCATCTTCTTCTACTTCCTCTCCAACACGAACCAGGAACGCCTCACCCGGCAGCAGCGGGACCACTACCTGGGCCAGAAGCAGAAGATCGAGGGGGAGCTGTCCGTGGCCAAGGACATCCAGATGTCCATGGTGCCCAAGATGCACCCCAGGGCTCCGGAATGGCCCGAGGGCAGCCTCTACGCCTCCCTCCGTTCGGCCCGGGAGGTGGGGGGGGATTTCTACGACTTCTACCTGGACCCGGAAGGCAAGCTGATCGTCACCATCGGGGACGTCTCGGACAAGGGGGTGCCGGCCGCCCTGTTCATGGCCGAGACCAGGACCCTGCTCAAGGGCATGTGCGAGCCCGGCCAGATGCCCCACGAGCTGCTGGAACGGGTCAACCGGGAGCTGGAGGACGGCAACGCGCTCAGCATGTTCGTCACCCTGTTCCTCGCCAAGCTTGACTTCGCCACCGGCGAGCTGTGGTTCTCCAGCGCCGGCCACAACCCGCCCCTGATCGTCCGCCAAGGCCGGCGGGTGGAGTGGCTGAAGCTCCCCCCGGGCATGGTGCTGGGCGCTTTCGCGACTTCCACCTTCACCACGGAGAGGATCGTCCTGGCCCCGGGGGACACGCTCCTGGCCTACACCGACGGGGTCACCGAGGCCATGAACCCCGAGGGCCGGATGTACTCCGAAAACCGCCTCGAGACGACCCTCCAGGGCATGGCCGGCGGCACGCCCCAGGAGCTGGTGGAAGGCCTGGACGCCTCCGTGAAGGCCTTCGCCCGGGGGGCGGTCCAGTCCGACGACGTGACCCTCATCGCCGTGAGGTACAAGGGCCGGGGCTAGTGTAGGCCCATCGGATCAGCGGAACCATTCCAGCCCAACACATCGAAACCGAAGATTTGCATCGGGCCCAGACAGGTCCTGTCATCCCGGTATCTTCAGCCATAAACATTGAAGCACAGACGGGGTGCCCTGGCGGGCACC